>Ga0209692_10000397_pt1 | contig 112223 bp, 91 predicted proteins | sample tdDd472_FD_187129 | JGI IMG/M metagenome (GOLD analysis project Ga0209692, IMG submission 187129) | Marine sediment microbial communities from the Atlantic coast under amendment with organic carbon and nitrate - tdDd47.2 (SPAdes)... | ecosystem: Environmental > Aquatic > Marine > Coastal >...
CCGGCGTGGCGGCCGGGACGGCCCACCTGCGCCGGCTTTCCCCCGAGGCCGGGGATCCGGTGCTGGTGGAAACCTGGCTGGTGACCCGGACCGCCGACGCGGCAGAGGAACTGGCGGCCGCCCGGGCCCAGGGCCTGATCCCTGAAGGCCCGGCAGCGCTCTTCGCGGCGGCCGACTGGGCGGTGGACGGCCCCGTTCCCGTGACCTGGCCGGGGACCGTGACGGACCTGGCTGACAATCCCGCCGCCGGCGTTTACCGGTTCGACGACCGGGGCGGTTGGACCTGGGTCAGCCCGCCGGATCAATCCGGCGGGATGACCGGTTTCGCTTTGGCCAAACCGGGGCTTCACGCGGTGCTGAGGGATGATACGCCACCGATCCTTCAGGACAGCACCGCTCCGGTGGTGGTGGACCTGGGGCCCGGCGGAAACGTGGCCGGGGTGACCCTGCCCCGCTGGGCGGTTTTTCCGCTGGCGGTATCGGACACCGGCAGCGGCGTGGCCGCCGCCACACTCAGGGTCGAATTGAATGGGGGGCGGCTGATCGTCGAACCGGACCTGATCCGGGACCGGGTGCTGGTGGAACTGCCGGACAGCCTGGCGCCGGGCCGACACAGCCTCACGGTGGAGGCGACCGATGAAGCGGGAAACACCGCCGCCAGGACCTATCAGCTGTTCTGTTCCGGAAAGGCGCCTTGAGCGGGTTTTTTCATTTTCCGACCAACCTGCCGGGACGGGAGCGGGCAGGTTCTGCGGGCGGGTTTCCCCGGTTCTGGGGCCCGGTTGGGGCCATTGGCCACCCGCCGGTTGTGGGCCGGTCGCCAACCTGTTACTCTGTCGCCACGATGTCCCTGATCACCTTCTGACCGATGGCGACTGCATCCATGCCTGCAACGCTTCCCGACAACTTCGTGCACCTGCACAACCACTCCGACTACTCCCTGCTGGACGGCGCCATGAAGGCCAGCGCCATGGCCAAGCGGGCGGCGGATCTGGGGCAGCCGGCGCTGGCGTTGACCGACCACGGTAACATGTTCGGGGCGGTGGAGTTCTATCTGGCGTGCCGGAAGCAGAAGATCAAGCCCATCATCGGCAGCGAGGTCTACATCACCGGCGACCGGTTCAACCGCACCGCCGACAAGGTGAACAACCGCAGCTACCACATGGTGCTGCTGGCGCGCAACGCCACCGGATACCGCAATCTGGCCAAGCTTTCGTCCATGGGGTACCTGGAAGGCTTCTACTACCGGCCGCGCATCGACCGCGACCTGCTGGCCCAGCACTCGGAGGGCCTCATCGGCCTGTCGGCCTGCATGAGCGGCGAACCGAATTTCCATCTGCGCACCGGCAACGTGAAGGCCGCGGCCGAGGCCGCCGGCGCCTACCGGGACATCCTGGGCGCGGAGAACTACTTCCTGGAAATCCAGAACCACGGCATCCCCGAGGAAGCCGTCATCCGCCAGCACATGCCCACCGTGGCCCAGCAGGTGGGCGTGGAGATCGTGGCCACCAACGACTGCCACTTCCTGGATCGCGCACACCACGAATCCCACGACATCCTCATGGCCCTGCAGACGGGCACCACCATTAACGATCCCAAGCGGTGGCGCAGCAACACGCCCGAGGTGTACTTCAAGTCCACCCAGGAAATGCTGGACCTGTTCCGCGACTGGCCCGAGGCCGTGGAGAACACCCTGCGCATCGCCGACCGGGTGGACTTCGAGATGGAGCTGGACCAGCTGCTGCTGCCCGAATTCCCGCTGCCCGACGGATTCGAAGGTCCCGACCAGTACGTGGAGCATCTGGCCCGGGTGGGGTTGGTCGAACGGTACGGCGAGATCAACGACGAACTGGAAGAGCGCCTCACCTACGAACTGGGCATCATCAAGCAGACGGGCTACGCGGGGTACTTCCTCATCGTGTGGGACTTCATCGACGCCGCCCGCCAAAGGAATATCCCCGTGGGGCCGGGCCGCGGTTCGGCGGCCGGCAGCCTTGTCTGCTACTGCATGGGCATCACCGACATCGATCCCATCCGCCACCAGCTCCTGTTCGAGCGCTTCCTGAACCCCGAGCGCATCTCCATGCCGGATATCGATGTGGATTTCTGCTACGAGAAGCGCGGCGAGATCATCGAGTACGTGGCCCAGAAATACGGCCGGGAAAACGTGTCCCAGATCATCACCTTCGGCACCATGGCGGCCAAGGCCGTGCTCAAGGACGTGGCCCGGGTGCTGGAGTTCCCCTTCGCCGACAGCAACCGCATCAGCGCGCTCGTGCCCGAGGAAGTGGGCATGACGCTGAAAAAGGCCCTGGAGGAGGCGCCCGGCCTGAAGGACGTGCACAAGGAGAGCGACGACCACGCCAAGCTCATGCGCAACTCGATGGTCCTGGAGGGCATGAACCGCAACACGGGCATCCACGCCGCCGGCGTGCTGATCACCCCGTCGCCCCTCATCGAACACGCCCCGCTCTACAAGAACAACAAGGGCGACCTCACCGTTCAGTTCGACATGAACATGAGCGAGCGCCTGGGCCTCCTGAAGATGGACTTCCTGGGGCTGCGCACCCTCACGGTGATCGACAAGGCCCTGGACCTCATCGCCGAGACCACCGGCACCCGCCTTCAGGCAAACGAGATCCCCACCGAGGATCCGGCCACCTACAAGCTGCTCCAGGAGGGCCGCACCGTCGGCATCTTCCAGCTGGAGAGCAGCGGCATGCAGGAACTGGTGCGCAAGCTGGCACCCACCTGCTACGACGACATCACGGCCATCTGCGCCCTCTACCGGCCCGGCCCGCTGGGGGCGGACATGGACAAGGTGTACGTGGAACGGAAGCACGGCCGTCAGCAGGTGGAGTTCAAGCATCCCTGCGTGGAGCCCATCCTGAAGGACACCTACGGGGTGATTCTCTACCAGGAACAGGTCATGCAGATCGCCTCGGTCATGGGCGGCTTCACCCTGGGACAGGCGGACACGCTGCGCAAGGCCATGGGGAAGAAGAAGCTGGACATGATGGAGGAGCTGAAGGTCAAGTTCCTCGAGGGGGCCGCGGCCAAAGGCTACGACGTGCGGGTGGCCGACGAGATCTACACCGACATGGCCTTCTTCGCCCAGTACGGCTTCAACAAGAGCCACTCGGCGGCCTACGCGCTGCTGTCCATCCAGACCGCCTGGCTCAAGGCGCATCATCCGGCGGAATTCATGGCCGCGACCATGACCACGGAGATGAAGAAGTCCGACCGCATCACCCAGCTCATCGACGAGGTGAAGGCCCTGGGCATTGCCATCCGCCCGCCCAACATCAACCTGCCCCGCAGCGAGTTCGGCGTCGCCGACGGCCAGATCATTTTCGGCATGGGGGCGGTCAAGGGCGTGGGAGCGGCGGCCATCGACGTGATCCGCGACGCCTGGCTTGAGCGCGGCACCGATTTCACGGACCTCTTCGACCTGTGCGAAACAGTGGACCTGCAGAAGGTGAACCGGAAGGTCATGGAGGGCCTGGTCAACGCCGGGGCCATGGATTGCCTGCCCGGGCATCGTGGCCAACTGTTGGCCAACGTGGAGCGGGCGCTCAGCTTCGGGCAGAAGGCCGCCCGGGACCGGGCCGGAGGACAGGCGAGCCTCTTTGGCGGCGGGGCCTCGGCCGAAGTCCTCAAGCCCACCCTGTTGGACTGCGAGCCCTTCGATCCCCTGGAAAGACTGAGCCGGGAGCGGGCCGCCGTGGGGTTCTTCCTGTCGGGCCACCCCTTTCATGAATACCGCGAACTCATCGCCGGCCTGAAGACCGACACCACCACCCTGGCCCACCGCCGCGGTGAAGGCACCTGGGTGAACCTGGTGGGCGTGATCACCAGCCACACCAAACACCGCGACCGCCACAAGCGGGTGTATGCCCGCGCCAACTTCGAGGACACGACCGGCGTCATCGGCCTGGTGGTCTACTCGCAGCAGTACGAAAAAGCCCAGGACCTGGTGGAAAGCGATTCCATCCTGGTCATGGGTGGGCGCGTGCAGGTGCGCAGCGACGGGCACCGGGAAGTGGTCGTGGACCGCATCACCCGCATCGATGAAGTGCTGGGCTGCTGGGTGAAGGACATTTTCCTGGAAATGAACCTGGAAGCCGCCGGGCAGAAGGGCGTTGCCGAGTTGGGCCGGCTCTTCGAGACCTACGGCCAGCCCTGCGAACTGCGGCCGCTGGGATTGCAGGAAGAGGCGCCGGAACCCGATCCCGACGAGATGGTGGACCCGGAGCTGTTGGAGGACCCGGTTTTGGCCAGGCCGTTGCCCCTGGTGATCGAGGTGGAGCGGGGCGGGACCAAGTGGCTCCTGCAGAGTGGTGGCCGAAATCTGGCCCTGACCCTGGACAGTTTAAGGGAATTGCGGGACGTCCCGGGGGCCACGGGCCTTCGTCTGCGGTCCGTGCTGCCGGGCGCGCCGCCGGCCAAAAAGCGGTTCATGGGGAACGGTTGAGACAGGTTTTCAGTAATATTTTTGCTTTGTTTCCTCTTGAGTATGCTCGCCCAATACTGTAGTATCTTGTTATCACTTAATGTGATAACTGAATTGAAGCAGATTTCTCCAAGCTTGAGTCCATGATTTACCAATTTTGACAATCACACCATTTTGAGGTCATCACCATGACGAAACCATGGCCGACGCTGCTAATGCTTGGTTGCATGGTATTGTTGGTTGCTTCGTGCGGGGACAACCCGTCAGCCCCCTCTCCGGACAATGGATTGGACCAGGCCAACCCGGTTACCGGAGGCGATCCATTCGCCTTGAGGGCATCAAATTCCGGCGAGGCCATAGCCTTGGGCTGGGTCCAAGTTAATCAGTCCGGCCTCACAGGCTATAGCCTCAAGAGAGAATCCGCAGGTAGCGTGGGATATGTTGAGATAGGAGTTGTGTCCGCTGGATCAAATTCTTTTCTGGATAACCAGGTTCAACGGGGAAGGGTCTATTCCTACAAAATTGCCGCCAAGTTTTCGAACGGACGTGAGACCGATGTCTCCTGGCAGGCACCGGTTCGGGTGAACTCCCTCGGCGAATTCCACTTGGGCAATGGGGATGGCTATTGCAACGCTGGCGACACGGAATTGTCGGTCTCTGCTGTTGGGTGCGATTCCGTCTGGGTATGGAATGGGGGTAACTGGGACGAGGGTCGCTGGCTTGTTAAGTCACAGGACGCGACTGTTTTCAGTTGGGAACTGGAACCCGGGGAAGGTCTTCGTACCGTAAGCGGGCGTCTTCATTACAAATCGGGTGCCAGGCAGGTGGTCTCCGCTACGGTCTTGGTTGATTTGACACCTCCTGATCCCTCGGGATTGATTCCCACTCCGTTCCACCAGGAAACTGATGCATTGGTCCCCCTTGTGATGTCATGGACGGGTGCCACCGATGGTGAGTCCGGAATTCGATCCTATCGGATTCTGTTGGACACAATTGACCCACCCAGCATGGAAGTCTATGCGGGGCCGGATTCGTTTTTTCAGTGTGACCATCTGGCCGCCACAATTCCGCATTTTTGGCAAGTTCTTGTTTCGGACAGGGCCGGCAACGAGTCAGCTGGAGAGATCTGGACCTTCACCCCCCAGGCAGACAACTTCCTCTTTTTTGAAGCCGGTTCCTTCCTGATGGGCAGTCCTCCTGGTGAACCGGGTCATTCGGACCTGGAGGCTCAACACCTTGTAACTCTTTCCCGAAACATCCTGGTCGCGCCAACTGAGGTGACTGAAGAATTGTGGGATTCTGTTATGGGAACCGGGGAATCCCAATCTCAACTCCCAAAAGTCATGGTCAGTTGGAATGAAGCTATACAATTCTGCAACCAACTTTCCACCCAGCGGGGATTAAGGCCCGTCTACACCTACTACGGTTCAGGTCGGGCCTCCTGGAACACTTATGGTGATGGGTACCGGCTTCCCTCGGAAGCGGAGTGGGAGTTTGCTTGTCGGGCCGGTACTGAGACAGCCTTTTCCAGCGGTGGGATCACGGATCTATTCTGTGCGGATAATCTCCTGGATACGATCGGCTTTTACTGCGGCAACGCCAACGGACAACGGGGCACCGTTGCAAGCTTCCTGCCCAATCCCAGGGGCCTGTACGATGTGCATGGGAACGCATGGGAGTGGTGTTTTGACGTCTTTGTTGAAGACTTGGAAGCGGCCCGGGCCGGGCGTCCGAAGTTGGTGGTGACGGCAGAAGCCTACCGCACCATTCGCGGGGGTAGTTGGGCGAGCAATGCCCAGCATTGCCGATCAGCTTCCAGGGTCAGCTATCATCCAGCTTATCGCAATCCATACATTGGACTTCGGCTAGTCCGGAATGCACCTCCGGCCAAGGAGTCACCCACCCAAAGCGCCGCTTCCAGAGATTCTGGGGGCAACAGGCATGGAGGCTAAGATGGCCCTGGTTATTTTCAAGACCTTCTTCCAAAGGAAGACCGTCCTCAAACTGGGATGTGTTTTGTGGATACTGGTCATGGCCTCGGGTTCCGCTTGGGCCGGATCAACTGAAAGCCAAGTTGATTTGGTGAAAAAGGTTGGCGCCGCTTTGGAAAAGGATTTGGCGCCGGAAATGGCCGGCGTAATGGTTGACGGCTTTTTCAACCTGAGCAGCGCCGACGTGGATCTTGAAATGCTCCGCGAAGACCTGGAACTGGAGCTTATCGGAAAAGACCGGTTCACTGTTGTGAATGCCAAATCCATGGCCGACCTCGGTGGGCAGGACCCGGTGAGTGCCGGGAGTGAACCGCGGACCGATGCCCTCGCTTGGTTGGCCGCGTGCCGGGCGGGCGGGGTGGACGCGATAATCCTGGGAGATCTGGTTGAAACATCTCTCGAATACCCGGAATTGAAGGGGGTGGATTACTTCACCACCGTATTATTTCGAGCGATTAGCACCCTGGATGCCCGAGTGATTTGGCAAAGGAAGATTACTGGGGTGAATTCCCGTTATGTGACCCAAGCTCTTGGGGGCATTCCAAACCTGAAGTCGATTGGACTTGGGGAGGCTCTTGGACGGAATGCGGCAGGTTTTATCGAGGGTTCGAGCCGACTACAAGCAACTGGAATAGAAAAATATGCCCTGGCTGGATTGGAGAACCGCAGCGGGCAACCTCTGAATATGTTAGTCCTGCAACTTTACATGGAGGCTGGCCTGGCAAAATCGACGCATTTTGAATTTGTGGATGTTCACTATCTGTCGGGGGTTGCCCAACGGTTGAATGGAGATGTCAGTGGTGTTCCTCATAGTCCCCCCCCGGAAACTTGGGCTCGGCGCCTTGGGGTGGATGGCCTGATCCAGGGCACCATCAGGTCCGTCACTCCTGATTCCCTTGAGTGCGTCTTGAGGGTCAGCCAGGTGGGGACAGGCACGGATATCGATGCGGGAAAATTGACTGCCGTCGTGGAATATCCCGCCTGGCATCTGCCAACCCTGTTGGCCAAGGCCGGGCCCTGTCGATTCACTTCCAATCCAGCCGGGGCCATCGTGATCGTTGCCGGGGACACACTCGGGATTTCGCCCTGTGAAGCCAAAGTTTTGCGGAGTGGGTTCCTGGCCGAATTCCACATGGAAGACTATGACACCCATTCCGTGGTCGTTGACAACCCTTGGGGTGAGGGGCAATCAGTCCACGCGGAACTCGCACTTTCTTTCTCCGCCGTCAGCATCAGAACCCAACCGTCTGAGTCCGAATTGAAGTTGAATGGTGAGATCCAGGGGGTGTCCCCGCTGCATGACCTGAGGTTGCCCCACGGTGACTATCGGGTAGCAGTCAGTCGTCGGCTTTTTGAAAATTCGGAAGTCGTGGTTACCATCAATGAACCTGTCCAGGACTTCATGATTGAAATGGCTCCCAGAAGCCGCAGGAAGTCCATACTCTATTCCCTGTTGCTACCGGGGACCGGCCAGCGTTACAAGGGACAGGAGGTCAAGGGGTGGGCGTTTACGGCCGGGGTTGTATGTGCCGCTACTTACGCCCTTGTGAATGAGAGCGCGCGGAAGAGCGCGGTGGAGGATTTCGACACGGCCAAGGCCGCCTATATGTCGGCCATCACCCAGGAAGAGATTGACTACTACTTTTCTCAAATGGAATCCAATTGGGACGAAGCCGATGAAAAGGAAAAGCGACGCAACACAGGGTGGGTTGTTTGTGGGGGGATTTGGGCCCTGAACGTTATCGACGCCGCGCTGGGGTGGAATATCTCCGAGGCCGGTGTGGTGTTGGGTCCAACACCAGCGGGCACCGGGGGGTCCGGTGTGGCTGTCTCAATATGGAGGTAGGTGATCGGATGAGGTCCAGTCTCCATATAACTGCTGTAATTCTAATCCTGATTTCAGCGTCGGTTTTGGTTGTTTCGTGTGGCGAGTCGCCCTCGGAACCAGTTCGGGTGAATGACCTCGACCCAGAAAACCCTTTCAATGGCGGTGATCCCTTTAATTTGACCGTTTCCGTTGGACCGCATGGGGTTGATCTTAAATGGTCGAGGGTGACCGGGGGGCGGGTCTCCGGGTACAGGGTGAAACGCAGGGTCGGGACCCTGGGTTCTTTTCATGATCTGGCTTCAACTCCCGACTCGACCACCGTATTCGTGGACCGGGACATTGTCCACGGCAACACATATTCCTACATGGTCTCGGTGCTTGATCCACTCGGTCAGGAGTCTTCCACTTCCCACCTTGAAGCTGTCACAATTCATACGCCCGGAACCTTTCTGATCAACGGTGGGGACTCTTTCTCCAACAGCCGGGAAGTCAATCTGTTCCTCAGCGCGGCGGATTATGATTCTGCCTGGGTCTGGAATGATGATGATATGGATGGGGGGCGCTGGCTGTTCAATCCTCAGCCAGTCGACTTGAGCCCATGGACACTGGCAGGCCCCGAGGGCCGGATTGTCGTTTGGGCGAGAGTTCACTATGCGACTGGGCAAACAGCTCTGGTTTCCGACTCAATCGTTCTGGATCTTACACCACCGGATATGCTCGGAGTTTGGCCGTCCCCGCCCAAGGGCGCTGAACGGGTTTCGCTCCCGGTCCCTCTTTCCTGGAGCCCTGCGGTCGACAACATGTCGGGGATTGCTGAGTATCGGGCCGTGCTTTTTTCATCAAGTGGCCAGGCAGATTCACTTCAAACTGGCGCGGATCCCCATTGCCCTCCTCAATACCTTCCGTCCTTTAGCACGTTCACTTGGAACGTGGTGGCCGTGGACAGTGCCGGAAACGAAGCCAATAGCGGTGAATGGGTGTTCTCCACCGCCCTGGTGGGGCTTGTCAAGGTGGAAGCCGGGACGTTTATGATGGGGTCGCCGGCGAATGAATTGGGTCGAAAGAATGACGAGGTTCTTCACGAGGTCATCCTGACCAAGGATTTCTTGATCTCACCCATTGAAGTCACCTCGGGGCTATTCGACATGGTCATGGGACACGGAGGTTCCCTTTCCCGCAAGCCCAAGGTGGATGTTACCTGGGAAGATGCGCTTGAATTCTGTAATGCACTGTCGGTCATGCAGGGGCTGACACCGGTGTATGATTCCTTGCCGCCAAAGACATTCACCTGGTCCCCGGATGCCAATGGATTTCGACTTCCCACTGAGGCGGAATGGGAGCTTGCCTGCCGGGCTGGCACCCAATCCGCTTTTTCCAACGGGGGGATTTCCGCCCTCTATTGTGATGATCCCACATTGGATGAAATCGGACGCTATTGCGGCAATTCACAGGATCGCAGTTGGGACGTGGGGAGTCTGGCCCCCAGCGCACTGGGTATCCACGATATGCACGGGAATGTGTGGGAGTGGTGTTGGGACAACTATTCACATTATGTGGCTGGCCCGGTGGAGGACCCCTTGGAAGGCGGTTATGAAAAGTTTTGGCCCTACAGTGTGGTTGTTCGCGGTGGTAGCTTCACCCGTGGCGCAAAGATCTGTCGGTCGGCAAATCGAAATCATTATTATTGGAGAGAAGGTCATCCCACCATCGGCTTCCGGGTGGCTAGGAATGCGCCATGACACAATGGAATAGCTTTATAGAGGATGTGAGGGAGTTGTTGACCGGGACTTCCCTGGCTGTGTTTCTAGTCGGGCTCATTCTTGTGGGAGGCTGCGGTGAGAACCCGTCTGAACCCGGGCGAGAGAATCCGTATGATGCCCAGCACCCCGAGACCAGTGGGGATCCTTTCGGCCTTACCGCCACGGTGGAGGACAGTGCTGTTACCCTGCATTGGAAATCCTCCCCGAACCCCGAAGTTTGCAGGTATTTTATTTTCCGTGGTTCACGTGGGAGCGGGGGCCTGGTGTCCTTGGCTTCGGTCGACAGTGCGGCCATTTCCTACCGGGATGAGTCGGTTCGCCCCGGCCGAACTTATACCTACAAGATTCAAGCTCAGAATATTGAAGGAAACCAGACGGATGTGTCCGCCCAGTTGGCCGTGACGGTCCATACATCAGGGTTATTCACCATCAATGGGGGGGAGGCCACCACGCCAAGCCGGGCTGTCGTAATCAGTGTTGTTGCGGATGACTGCGATTCACTCTGGATTTGGAATGAGCAGGAGGAAGAGGACGGCCAGTGGTTCAGGAAATGTGGTGGGGAGGCCTTAGTCGATTGGCAGTTAGCCGCAGGCCCGGGGAGGCGGTTGGTGAATGCGCGCCTGCATTTCCGTTCCGGGCAACACATGACGGTCATGGACACTATCGGACAGGCAGCCTTCACCGGTGGATTGGATCTGGCCGCCGGTTCACAATTCACAGCGCTTGCGGAAGTAACCCTAAGGCTTTGGGAGCCGACTGCGGTTTTAATGAAAATTGCGGAATCTCCAGAGCTTTTTGCCACCACGCCTTGGGAAATATTTGACCCGTCAGAAAGGACTTGGGAATTCACCAAGGGTGATGGAATGAAGTCTCTTTTTGTCCAATTCCGGAATGATTTTGAATCCGAGTCGCCTGTCTACTCCGATGAGGTTTTTCTGGACCAGACGCCTCCACTAGCCAATCTGGAACCGCCATTCCCTGATAACGGGGATAAGTTTCTCCGTAATCCAGTTGACCTTTCCTGGGCCGAGGGCAGTGATGAAGGGTCGGGAATTCGGCGGTATCGGGTGCTGGTCGACTCGGCAAATCCACCCTTGGCGGAGGTCTACCGCGGGGAGGCCAGGCAGTTCCAGGCGGGCGTTTCTGTTCCTCACCTTTGGTATTATTGGCAGGTCGTGGTCGAGGATCGGGCTGGGAATCTGGCGGCGGGCCCGGTCTGGAAATTCATGGCCATGCCAATCGACCAATTGGTACGGATTCCGGCGGGGACCTTTACCATGGGGAGCCCGGATGATGAATACGGTCACATGAGGAGCGAGACTCAGCACCAAGTGACATTCCCGGGGGATTATTATATCTCCCCCCACGAGGTGACTACGTCCAGTTGGTACCAGTTGATGGGGACTCATCCCGGTTATGGTGATTGGCCTGCCGAGAGAATCAGTTGGTTGGGGGCGGTGGAGTATTGTAACCGATTGTCCGTCCAACAGGGCTTGCGGCCGGTCTATGATCTAAGCAACCCCGGGGTTGCTATTTGGGACACCACCGCCAATGGGTACCGTTTGCCGACCGAGGCGGAATGGGAGTACGCCTGCAGGGCGGGGACCACCACGGCCTTCGCTAGTGGACCCATGCTTAACCCAGGTGACAGCTGCAATGAGCCCGCTCTTGATCCGATCGGATTCTATTGTGGAAATGCCTATCACCAAACATGGGAGGTGGGAACCCTGGACCCCAACGCCTGGGGGCTTTTTGACATGCACGGCAATATTCTTGAATGGTGCTGGGACGAATATGAGGTTCTCCTTGGTACGGCCCCAGTGAACGACCCCGTAACAGGCGGGTATGAGGCTGAACTGGAAAGTTCGCGTGTCCTGCGTGGCGGTGCGGTCTCAAACAGCTCAGATCAATGTCGATCCGCCAAACGGTATGCAGCGGGGACGTCTTTTGATAATCCACGTATTGGTTTTCGGGTCGCACGATCAGTTCGGTGAGCAACCGGCAGGGATCTCCCGGGTGGCGAAAGGGGGTGGACATTTCTCCCGAACCCGGTCATATTACCTCTCAGAATCACACGGTCTCCCATTAATGGAGACCGTTTCCCTTTGGCCCACTGAGGGCATGACCAAAGGTGACGCATGGACTGGAAAAAGAAAACCCTGTGGCTCGACTTCGAACTGCCCCTGGTCGAGCTGGAAGAACAGATACAGACCCTCCAGGACTCGGCCTCCGTGCGCGGCATGGACGTGTCCGACGAGGTGGCCCGCCTGCAGGTGAAGTCGGAAAAGCTGGGGAAGGACATCTTCTCCAAGCTGGAGCCCTGGCAGCGGGTGCAACTGGCGCGGCATCCCCGTCGGCCCACCACCAACGACTACATCCACTACCTGTTCAGCGATTTCACGGAGCTCCACGGCGACCGCATGTACCGGGACGACGAGGCCATCGTCGCCGGGATGGCCACCCTGGGCGACCGCAAGATCATGGTCCTGGGGCACCAGAAGGGCCGTGACACCAAAAGCAACATTCGGCGCAACTTCGGCATGGCCCACCCCGAGGGCTACCGCAAGGCCCTGCGGCTCATGGAAATGGCGGCGCGGTTCGAGCGGCCCATCGTGACCTTCATCGATACGCCGGGCGCCTACCCCGGTCTGGGTGCCGAGGAGCGGGGGCAGGCCGAGGCCATCGCCCGCAACCTGCGGGAAATGTCGGATCTGCCGGTGCCCATCGTGGTGGTCGTCACCGGCGAAGGCGGCAGCGGCGGCGCTCTGGCCCTGGGCGTGGGGGACCGGGTCTTCATGCTGCAGAACAGCATCTACTCCGTGATCAGCCCCGAAGGCTGCGCGGCCATCCTCTGGCGGGACGGCGCCAAGAGCAAGGAAGCCGCCAAGGCCATGAAACTCACCAGCGAGGACGCCAAGCGGCTGGGCGTCATCGACGGCATCATCAACGAGCCCGTGGGCGGGGCCCACCGGGACCACAAGGCGGTGGCCCTGAAGGTCAAGGCCGTCATTCAGGATACCCTTTCGGAACTGGAGCAGATCAACCCGCAGGATCTGCTGGATCAGCGCCTGCAGAAGTTCCTGGACATGGGGATCTTCGTGGACGCCGCCGAGAGCTGAGCCGGGGGGTTGACGCGCGCCGCCATTTGGCGTACTATCCATATGCCAACCTTTGCGAGACATCGGAGTTATCTTCTTCGGCCGGACTGGGTCTACCGGGTCCGGTTTTCGTGTGCATTTTATCCAAGTGCCGTGTTTGCAACTCTTCCCTGACGTATTATGATGCGGTAAAGCCGACGGCTGCGGTCGGTTCCGCGTTCACCCGCGGGGCCGGTCCCAAACCCCGCCGTTGGACCTGACAACACCCGGGACTCTGTGAGGAGAGATGATGCTCGACCCCAAGCTGCTTGAAATCCTGGCCTGCCCCAAGTGCCAGACCGCCGTGGAACCGGATGAGGCCCATGCCTGGCTCGTGTGCCGGACCTGCGCCGTGCGTTACCGGGTCGAGGACAATATTCCCATCATGCTGCCGGATGAGGCCGAGCCCCTGGCGGGCACCGCCCCGGCCCCGGAAAACGGCGACTGACCCATGTGCCTATTCACCCATTTCGCTGCGGGGGCATTGGCCGGAGGGGCCACGGGAAACGTGTGGGCCGGCGCGGTGGCGGGGATCGCCAGCCACGCTGTCCTGGACGCCATTCCGCATTACGATCACCCCGATTGGCGGCTGGAACTGCTGGGCGGCGTGCTCAGCCTGGGCCTGCTGTTGCTCATGCCCTTCGCCACCTGGCCGGCGGTGATCGGCGGCCTGTTGGGCATGGCCCCGGACCTGGAAAACCTGTTTCAAAAGTTGGGTAAAATGAAACGCAGCCAATTCATCTTTCCGACGCATACGGGCCTGATTCCCCACGGCCGCAACCTGGGTCCGCGCTCCCTGGTGTGGCAGGTGCTCATTTTCCTCGGGTGCTTCGGGGCGCTGGCCCTGGTCACGCCCGGGCAGGCCGTGGCCGCCCCGGACGATGCGGCCCACATGGGCCGACCCCAGATCCAAGTGATCGGCACCGGCCCCAACGTGACCCATCTGCGGGTGGATTTTCCGGTCCTGACGGCCCCGAATGATTGGTCGACCGTCCGCCTGGAAGACATCAACTGGTCCGTGACCCCGGAAGTGGACGAATACTTCCAGACGGCCGATGGTCGAATCGATCCGCGCCTGTCGCCGCCCACGGTGACGGTGTCCCTGGCCGTGCCCACCCTTCAGTCGGTAACCGCCACGGTGGGATCGGTGGAATGGTGGCGCGCCCCGGAAACCGCGGTGGACGCCAAGGACCTGGCCGTATTCGCCAAGCCGTCCGCGTTCCGCCAGGTGCCCCTGACCGGCGCACGGATTCCCCAGGCGGTCAGCGGAGGCGTTCTGCGCTCCCTGACCCTCACGGTGACACACCCGGTATCCGCCCGATTCGCGGATCAGCTGCGGCAGGCCAAAACCCTGGACACCCTGGGGGACACGCCTCTGTTCGGCGGCCTCGCGATTCCGTCGGTGCTGAATCCCGATCTGATGCGGGACCTGGCCCTGGGCGGCCGGGAAGTCCTGGGACAGAGGGCCCAGGCCGCGGCGGCCCGCAAGGGACAATTCAACCATTTCGATCTGACCGACAACTGGGCCCGCCTGGAAATCACCCAGGAGGGGCTGTACAGGTTGACGGGGCAGGAACTCAGCGGCATGGGCGTGGCCGCCACCGGCGTGGATCCCCTCAAGCTGAGGGTCTTCAAGGGCGGCGGTCTGGCTTTGGACGTCAACCCCGAATTGCCGGAAACCGATCAGCCGGAACGGGTGGGCCTGACCGAGATTCCCATCCAGGTGCTGGGCGACGGCGACGGCGAGTGGAACCTGGACGATGAAATCCGCTTCTACGGCTTCGGCAGCAGCGTCTGGCTGGACCGGTTGGAGCCGGCGGCCGGGCGCATGGAACACTACGACCATCCCTACTCGCCCACGGGCGTGTACTGGTTGACCTGGGAGGCGGTGGCCGATCCGTCGCCCATCCCCGGCAGCCCGCGGCGCGTTGCGCTGGTCAACGAGGGACCCGGCGGCGGAGCCGTGCAGCAGACGGCCCAGGTGCGCCTCCACGTGGAGGACCAGCAACTGGACACCCCCGGCATGGTGGCCGACAACTGGGCCTGGTCCAACACCGTCAACAGCACGCGCAGCGGCACCTTCGGGGCCCCCGGCGCGGTGGCCGACTCGCTGGCCACCTGGGTTATCGACTTCCGCGGCAACACGGTCTACGGCACCGGCTCCGGTTACGTGTTCGTGGCCGACGGCTACCTCAACGACGACACCGCCGACCTGAGGACCACCTCCTTCGTGCGGTCGGACCAGGATGACAGCCTGCGCTGTCGTCTGGTGGGTCTGACGGACACCTTGGGACCCGGTGAAAACAAGTTCACCCTGCGCAACAGCGGCGCCTCGCCCAAGATCTCCCTGATCCTGGACAGCTTCGACGTGGCCTACTGGTCCCACCTGGACCTGGCCGCCCATCCCGGTCAGCTGATCTTCTGTCTCTGGCAGGAACAGGCGGCCGGTGCCGGCCGCCATGACGATCTGCGCCTGGCGGCGGCCCCCACGGCCGCGCCCCTGCTGTGGGACGTCACCGATCCCGCGGCCAGCCGCGTTCTGCAGGGCAGCGCCGCCTCCGGTCCCGTGACCTACGGTCTGGCGCACCAGCCCGCCACCGACCGCAAGTTCATCGCCTGTGACGCCGGCGACCTGCTGTCGGTCCACGCCGGTGCGGTGGCCCATCCCCGCGACCTGCGCAGCCAGGAAAGGGACCTGCACTACCTGGTAGTGTATCCGGCCGGTTTCCTGCGGGCGGCCGAGTCCCTGGAAGATTTCCGCAACACCCGGATTCCCGGCATCGCCTCGCCGCGGGCCAAGGCCGTCCTGGTGGACGACATCTACGACAACTACAGCGGCGGCCAGAAGGATCCCCGGGCCATCCGCAATTACCTGCGCGATGTGTACCTGTCCGGCGGGAATCTGATCTACGCCTGCCTGCTGGGCAACGCCAGCCGGGACTACCGCAACTACAAGGACCTGGTGGCCTACGAGGATCTGTACGACCTCATGCCCATGGATCTGCGGACCTATTACCCGCGGACGCCGGGCGCGTCGGTGGGGCTGTCCGCCTATGCCACCGATGACGGTCTGGTGTCCTTCGACTGGCCCGGTCCCGGCGAACTGGATATTCCGGACGTGGCGGTGGGTCGTCTGCCGGCCATGACCATTGCCGAAATCAGCGCCATGGTGCAGCGCACCATCGATTACGCGGGCGCCCCGGAACCGGGCCTCTGGCGCAATCATGCGCTGCTGGCGGCCGACGACTGCAACCGCCCGGAAAACTATCCCTATCCGACCACCGGCTTCGAGACTTTCCACACACGGGAAGCCGAAGCCCTTTCCGGCAGATTCTTTCCCCGCAGCGTGGATGTGGGCAAGATCTACGGCGTGGACTACGACTTTCCGCCCGGGTCCCAGGTCAAGCCGCAGATGCGGGCCGATATCAATGCCCGGCTGAACGCGGGCACCACCCTCTACTACTATGTGGGACACGGGGCGGAGGACAACCTGGCCGACGAGCAGGTGTTCCAGAGCCGGGACATCGCCAACCTGAACAACGGCATGAAGCGCCCGGTCTTCGTGGCCTTCAGTTGCGACGTGGGCGTGTACGACAGCCCCATCCGGCGTTCCATGGCCGAGCAGTTCATCAGCTTTGACAACGGCGGGGCCATCGCCAGCATCTGCGCCAGTCAGGTCAGTTTCAGCGGGTCCAACGACCGTTTGTCGGAGGCCTTCTTCGAGGCCCTGTTCCCGGAGCGCCAGGTGTCCGAAGCGGCCACCCTGGGCATGTCCCTGCTCCTGGGCAAGGGCGCGATGATCTTTTCCGACATCGCCAATTCCCAGCGCTACAATCTGCTGGGGGATCCCGCCCTGCGGCTGCCGCACCCGGTGGGCGGTCTGGGCTTTGCGCCGGGGTCCGTGGACACCCTGCGGGCCGGTGCCCGGCAACAGGTCATTGTGAACGACGGCGGGGCGAAGCGGATGCTTGCGGCCGGCGACCCCTACAGCCTGCGCGTGGAGGAGTCCGCCTTTTACCAGCCCTTCCCCCTGTACAACAAGATTTATGACTACGAGAATCAGCGCTACACCTACGTCCGGGCCAGCGACGGCATGTTTCTCAAACCCGGCAACGCCCTCTTCCTGGGCTCCGGCACCATGGCCGGCAGCGAACTCCGGGTGCCGTTCATCGTGCCCACCCAGCTGCGGTACGGGGACGAAGCCCGGGTCCGCCTGATCCTGGAGACGCCCGACGGGGACGCCGCGGCGGAAATGCCCTTGCCGGCGGTCCGGTCGGCCACCGGTCCGGTGGACGACGTGCACGGACCGGCCATCGCCCTGGCCTTCGCGGACAACAAATACCGGGTGCGGCCCGGGGATTCCCTGAACGCCACCCTGGACGACACCAGCAGCATCGCCATCCTGGGCACCAGCCCGGGCAACAGCATCCTGCTGGAATTCGATGACACCGGGTTCATGACAAATGTTACGGGAACCTTCCGGTATGAAGCGGATTCCTACCAGCGCGGCACTCTGGAATTCCCGCTGCCGGCTGATCTGGAACCCGGCAAGCACAAGGCGGCCCTGCACGCCAGCGACGCCTTGGGCAACGTGGGCAGCGATACGCTCTCCTTCCAGCTGGTGCCCGCCGGTGTGGTGGGGCTGGCCGACGTGACGGTTTTCCCTAATCCCACCAGCGGCCCGTGCCGATTGATATTCGAACTGAGCGACCCCATGACGGTGCGTTGGGAGATCTATACCCTGGCCGGCCGTCGGCTCAAGACGGTGGAACGGCTATTTGAATCCGGCGGGCCGGGCATCCTGGAATGGGACGGCCTGGACGCCGAGGGAGACGAGATCGCCAACGGCACCTACCTTTACGTGCTGCGTGGCACCTATGGTCTGGATGAAGTGAGGGATTTAACAAAGACGGGGAAACTCGTCATCATGCGTTAGAAAAGCGGCGGTCCACGAGGGACCGCCGGGATAACGGAACCGGAGGTATACGGTAATGAAACGGAATTTGATCGCGGTCGGCCTGAGCGTCCTACTTCTGATGGGTCTGGGCGGTAGCGCCCTGGCGGCTTCCGGCGCCGGCGCCATCAACCTGACTTTCCCCATCGGCGCCCGCTACAACGCCCTCGGCGAGGCCGGCACGGCCCTGTCCCAGGACGTGACCAGCGTGTGGTGGAATCCGGGTGGTCTGGGCTTTCTGCCCCAGCGCACCAAGCCCCATGACATGCATATCATGCAGTCCAGCCTGGCCAAGGGTCTGGCCGACGACATCGCCCTGTACTGGGGTGGCTACGCCACGCCGCTGGGCAAGAACGGCGCCCTGGGCTTCGCCCTGAACTACCTGGACATGGGCGAGCAGGAGGGCACCGACGAGAACGGTGATCCCACCGGCACCTTCCGGTCCTACATGATGGCCTTTACCACCACCTATGGTGTGCGTCTGAATCGCACCCTCGGCGTGGGCATCGGCGTGAAGTACTTCCGGGACAAGCTGGCCCCCGACGGCTCCACCCAGGACGGCGCCGGCGGCAGTGGCGACAGCTTCGGCGTGGATCTGGGAATGTTGTGGAAGGTTCCGGCCATCCGCTCGAACATCGGTCTGGCCGTGGCCAACCTGGGTCCGGACATCAAGCACGTGGATGCCGACCAGAGTGATCCCATGCCCCGCAAGGCCACCCTGGGTATCGCGTTCAGCATGTACCACAGCGAGTACATGGGCCTGCTCCTGGTGGGTGACTACCTGGTGCCCCTGTACAAGTGGAACGACAACGACTACGGCTTCGGTCTGGACTTCGACCAGAAGGAGTACGGCGTGGGCGTGGAGTGGAACTACATGCGCTCCCTGTTCGTGCGCTTCGGGTACAAGAGTGCCGACTACGGCGACATCAACGACACCACCTACGGCTTCGGCGTGGACATGGAGCAGTGGGTCAACCAGGCCATCACCTTCGACTACGCGTCGGTGCCCCAGGCCGAGGGCCTGTCGCGGGTGGACCGTTTGTCGCTGGGTTATCGTTTCTAGTCGCAACCACCGCCCCTGAGTGAGGAGTGACGGCTTTGCAGCCTGTCTATACCAAATCCGACCGCCGGCGGCGGTATTGCCTTCCGGTTCTGTTGCTGCTGGCGGGGAGCGTCCTGTGGGCGCTCCTGCCGGCATCCGTCGGGCCTGCGTCCGCTGACGATGCCCCCGGCGCCTACAGGAATCTGCCCATCTACGCCAAGGACTGGACCCGGGTGCGCAACCTGCCCGACGGACCGCAACGGGTGGCCCGCGAGCAGTCCCGGCAGGCCGAATACCAGCGGCGTTGGCATGCCATCCATCAGCTGGTGGGCGGTCAGCACCTCTCAAAAAAGAGCCAGGATATCCTGGCCAAACGTGGTCTCGGACCGGCGCTTCTGTCCGGTGAGGCGGCCGACGGCGCCGGCAAGGCCTGGAGCGGCGTGGACACCCTGAGTGTGCTGGTCATCCGCATCGGGTTCGAAGACAACCGTGAACCGGACCTGACCACCATCGATCCGGGCGGGGATTTCCTCCTCGTGCCTCCGGCGGAGGCGGACTCCCTGTTCATCGATCCGCCGCCGCGCAACCGCAGTTTCTACGAGGCCCACCTGGCCGGTCTTTCCGAGTACTACAAGTTCCAGTCGGGCGGACGTCTGCACATCGACGGCCATGTCCTGCCCACGGGACAGGACGACAGCTACAAGCTCAGCGATGTGGCCGACTACGGCCCCGGCCGCGACGGGTTCTGGACCCTGGAGGGGCTGGAACGCCTGGTGCGGGACATCATGGTTGAGGCCGATGAGGGAACCACCGCCGACGGCGAGTTCAGCATGGCCGACTACGATGACGACAACCCCTTCACCTACATCATCTTCGTGCATGCCGGCAGCGACTGGCAAAGTGACATCTACGGGGATTCCCCCAACGACATCCCCACCTTCTTCGTGACCCTGGGCGAGTCCCAGCCGTTGCCCGCCTCCGGCGGATCGCTCACCGAGTGCTCCATCATTCCGGAGACCACCAACCAGGACGATTCCCCCGGCAGTATCGCCGCCGCCTTCTACCACGAGTTCGGGCACGCCCTGGGCCTGGTGGACGTCTACAACACCCAGACCGGCCTGCCGTCGGTGGGGGTGTGGGACCTGATGGATTCAGGCACCAACCTGCCGGTCACCCTGGGCTACGTCACCGCGGAAAACGACACCATCGTGTCCGTGGCCACAGGCGTGCTGCCGCCGTCCCTCTCCGCCTGGAACAAATGGTTCCTGGGCTGGATCGATGTGGCGCAGTTGACCGGGACGGAGGAGGAGCTCACCCTGCCGGCCATCCAGGTGCCGCGCACGGCTTCGGGGTACCAGGTCTGGGATCTGACCACCGGAAACTTCCTGCCCATGGGCAAACATCCCCAGGCCTACCAGGCGGGGCTGTCGTCCCGGGAGTATTTCCTGCTGGAGAACCGTTACGTGCCGCCCGAGCCGTCGGCCACCAGCACCTTTACGCCTTTCGAGGCCCTCAGTTTTGAACGGGACGAGGCCACCGGTGTGATCATGTACCTGGCCGGCCTGTATCAGAACGCCTGGGGCAACAGCGGCATGTACGACTACTTCATGCCGGCGGGCGGTCTGCTCACCTGGCACGTGAACATGGACCGCATCGAGGCCAACCTCAGTGACAACACCATCAACGCCTACGGCGATGGCCTGCGCCTGGTGGAGGCCGACGGTATCCAGGACATCGGCGTGCTCGACGCCTACGTGCTGGGCTGGTACGGCTCCTGGCGGGATCCCTTCACCGACGAGTACGGTCAGCAGGATCTCTTCGCCGATGATTTTCCCGGCAGCCGCTGCTTCGACCGCTCCTGGACCGGGCTGTCCCTGACCAACGTGCGGCGCGACCAGCCCGACAACACCAGCGTGCTCCGCTTCGGGGCTGCCCTTGAGCCACTGGCCACCGGCTTTCCCTACGAAGTCCGCGATGAATTCCAGAGCGGCGGCGAATGGACCGGACCCTGGGGCATGCGGCCGGAATCTCCGGTCACCGTACAGACCGCCGACGGCCCGTCCTTCGTCTTTGCCGAGCGGGAGCCCACCAACTGGACCGGCGGCGATTTCCCGCCCGCCCTGGTGGGACTCAACGGCGACGGCACAGCCACCTGGTACAACCGGTTCGTGGACGGCCCTCTGGGCACGTTCCAGACCCTGGACGCCCCCCTGGCCGGGTCGCTGGCCTTGCAGGATCTGCCCAGCGGCGAATCCGGCCTGCTGTGGGGCACCGTGCGCGGGACCGTGGGCCTGACCCGCATCCCGGCCAGCGGCGATCCGCAGGTGCTGTGGTCCCGGGATGTGACCGACAGCCTCACCTACGGGCCCTTGCCCCTGGACCTGCCCGCCCTGACCGCCTTCTGTCTGCTGGATCCGGACACGGTCGTGGTGCTGGACGACACCGGTGAGGATGCCGGGTTGCGCGCGTCCCTGTCCGGTTATCCGGACGCCTCGGGCGCCCCTCCCGTGAGCGCCCCCCGTCTGTTCGAGATCAACGGGATGGCCTTCGCCGCGGTGGTGACGGCCGGGGAAGTCTTCGTCCTGACCCTGGACGAGGCCATGAATACCCTTCCGTTGACCCTGTTCGAACACCTGCCCTTGTCCCGGCCTCTGGCCGACGGCCCGGTCCATACCGCGGCCGTGCCCGACGGAAACGTGACCTGGCTCATGGTGTTCGACACCGACGGCCTGGTGGGCAATTGGGGGCTGAGCCTTGGCGATGACACCCTGCTCGGTGCGGACATCACCCTGGAGGCAGCCTTGGTCTGTGAACCGGCGGTGGCCGATGTCGACGGCGACGGCACCCATGATCTGGTGCTGGCCACCGGCACCCGGATTCACGCTCTGCATCCGGACGGCGTGGCCGTGCGCGGCTTCCCGTCCCGCCTCTATGAATTGTTCCCCCTGCCGGACACCACCGGTATCGTGGGGCCGGTGATCGTGGCCGATGCCACGGGCGACGGGGTCAATGACCTGTTCTACACCACCGACGCCGGACACCTGATCGGTCTCAACGCCACCGGCCGGCTCATGCCGGGCACGCCGTTCCGTTTCGGTGACCACCAGGCCGCCGGCCTGGCCGTGGGCGAAGGCGCCGACGGACCGGACAGCCGGGTGCTGTGGCTCATGAGTTCGGGCGGCTATACCGGTCCGCCCCTGGACCGTCAGCAGATCAACGGCAAGGTGTCGGCCTACCAGCTGGCCAATGTGAAATCCGGCGCGCGCACCAGCGAGTGGCTGGGCACGGCCGGCGGATCCCGGCGCGCCGGCCCCGAGGGCCTGCCCACCGATCTGGGTGAGGTGGCGCCCGCCGCTGCGGAATCCGGCCGCGTGGTGCTGTACCCCAATCCCGCCCATGCGGACGAGGTGACCGTGCGCTTTTTCGCCGGTCATCCCGGGGTGGCCCGCTTCCAGCTCTACAACATCCAGGGTGAGCCCGTGGGCGAGACACAGTCCACCGTCACGCCCGATGCCATCAACGAACTCCGCCTGGATATATCCGGTGTGGGCAGCGGCCTGTATCTGGGGCGGTTGGCCGTGCCGGGCGCCTCCGGGTCCGATTTGAAAACCATGACGCTGGCGGTGGAACGATGACCGCCCTTACCGTGAAAGAGGTCGCTATGCGCGCAATCAGGATGCTCCCCACCCGTCCGGCCGTCCTGCTGCTGACGGTCCTGACCCTGTCCCTCACCGCGGGATGGGCCCTGGCCGACGTCGAGGCGTCCGCCGGGGACTTCCTTACCGGAACCGACGGCAACGACCGGGCGGCCTGGCTCATGCAGCGTGGGCTCCTGGAGGATTTCGCCCTCACGGGGCAGATGTTTGCCCAGGACGAGATCGGCGCCGGTGGAGATTCGTATTACACGGCGGAGGAGGACGGGACCGGCGGCGGCGGCCAGGCCGGTCTGAAAATGCTGGCGTCCCTGGTTCTGCCCGGTGCGGGCGAGGCCCTTGGCGGCCACAAGCGGGGCTACCTCATGATGGCCTTGGATATCTTCGCCTGGACCCGGGTGTCCCACTACCACAACGAGGGCGAGACCAAGTCCGACGACTACTACAAATTTGCCGACGAGCACTACACCGACGCCCGGCTGGTGGAAGGGTACAACCCCGGGAGCCTGGATCCCGAGCGCAGCGGTGAAGGCGCCCTGTACATCAACGACGCCCCGGAGGTCTACAGCGAGGACGACCTGCATCTGCTGCCGCTGTACGTGACCAAGGAAGCGGACCGCCGCGAGTACTACGAGAACCTGGGCAAGTGGGACCAGTTCATCTTCGGCTGGGATGACTACCTGCGCCCCTCCTACTGGGGCCAGTTCAACGATTACGAATATACCGGGACCATCAGCGATCTGCGGCAGCCCTGGGTGTCCAAGAACCGGGAAATCTACCGCACCATGCGCGCCGAGGCCAACGACGCCTACAAGACCCGCGACCGCTGGCTGTACCTGAACATCGGCCTGCGCGTGTTCAGCGTGGTGCAGGTGGCCTGGCTCGAAGGCCTGCTGGGCGGCGGCGACGACGAGATGGCCGTGCTCGGACACCCGGTCCAGATCATTGCCCAGCCCATGGGCCCCTACAAGGGGACCGTCGGCGCTTCGGTGGCATTCTGATGAGGACCCGCGGACCCCAAACCAAGTGTCTGTTCCTGGAGGACCCCGTGACGATGACTGGAAAATCTGCCCTGCTGACACCCCTCGCCCTGGGCCTGCTGGTGATCCTGCTGAGTCTGGGGACCACCCGGGCCTTGGCCGAGACCCCGGCCGACCCCTTCCTGCGGACCGAGTACCAGGTACTGGGCGACGGCGTCTCCCGCACGTGGACCCGGGTTGAGCTGTCCCGTCAATTCGCCTGGCAGCAGGTGGGCGGGGACGGGCTTAACCAGAAGGAAGAAGTGGGCGGCGCGGCTCCGGCTGAAGACGACCAGTCGGACGGCCCGTCCAACACCGGTGACAAGGTCAAGGCCGGTGTCCTGTCGGCCCTGATCCCGGGCACCGGCCAGTTATACAACGGGGACAACTCCAAGGGGTACGTCATGCTGGGGGCGGAAGTGGCCATCTGGACCGCTTACTTCGTCTTTGATCAGCAGGGCGACAACCGCATGGAATCGGCCCGGACGTACGCCGGCATCTACGCCGGCGCCGGCGGGGACCATCCGGAGAGCTATTGGCAGAGCGTGGGCCGGTATATGGACAGCGACGCCTATAACGAATCCGTGCGGCGGGAAGCCCGGGCCCTGGACGAACCGGTGAGCGGTCTGGTCACCGGCAGCGACACCTGGCAGTGGGTGAACGACGACCGCCGCACCGGCTACACGAAGCAGCGGGCCGACGGCAACAGCGCCTACGACCGGCGGGACTTCATGATCCTGTTCGCGGTAGTCAACCGGGCCGTGTCGGTGGTGGATGCGGTCCTGGGCGCCGGCGACAAGCCCGGTGTGCTGGAGGCCGAGGTCCTGGGGATGAACATTGAAATGGGCGTCACGCCGTCCTGGCACGATCCCGGCGCCCAGTGCGTCGTCTCCCGGAGCTTCTGAGATGACCGGCGCCCGGCATCCGTTTCTGCTCGGGATGCTGGGGCTGTGTGTCCTGGGATTGATTCTGCCGGCCCTGGCCGAAGAGGCGCCTGAAGGTACGCCCATCCGGCTCGATTTTCTCTACACCTTCACCAATGAACCCAGCCAGCCCTACTATCCCCTGGAGGGGCTGGCCGGCTGTGTGTACAGCACCGAAGGCACGCTCATCATCTGTGACGAGAAGAAGGGGGCCGTCTACGGACTGGACGCCTCCCAGCGGCGCTGGTTTGAATTCGATCGGCCGCCGTCCCGTCCCTACCGGCCCGTGGACGTGCAGATCGACGGCTTCAAGGTGCTGGTCCTGGACAGCGGGAGCGAGGCCATCCACCGCTTCGACCTGTCCGGGGCGTATCTGGATCAGGTGGTGGACGTGCGCCAGCTGGACCCCGCGGTGATCTCCCGGGGCACGGCGTTCGCCATGGACCGCGATGGCCGCATGGTCATTACCGACACCGATCAGCAGCAGGTCATGCTGCTGGACGCCTTCCTTGAGCTTCACATGCGCCTGGGGGAACCGGGCACCCAGGAGGACCAGTTCATCGATCCCGGCGGCCTGGCTTTCCTGCCCGACGGCGGTTTCCTGGCGGTGGACCGGGGCAACCGACGGCTGGTCCACTACGGGCGGTTGGGCTTTTTCGAGGCCACCCTCGACGGCGACCTGGAAAAGGGCCCCGCCTTCGTCATGCCGGCCAACGTGGCGGTGGACCGCAAGGGCAACGTGTTCGTCACGGACCCGGGCAACGGTCTGATCCACGTCCTGGATTACAATTTCAGGCACCGTTTCTCCGCCGGACAGGATTTTGGCGCCGCCGGCAGCCTGGTCAATCCCCAGGATCTGGCCGTGGGCCCGGGCGACCTGCTGGCCGTCACCGACCGGGACCGTGAGGTCATCCTGGTCTACCGGATCATCTACAACTGATGGGCCGCCTCCGGTGGGCTTCCGTCCGCTGTCTGGCGGGGGTGTGGCCGGCGCTCCTGTGGGGAATGCTGCCCACCGCGGTTGGGGCACAGGTTGAGGACTCCCCGTCGGTCACCTATCGCACCGAGACCGAATTTCGCTTGGCGCCCGCCGGGGCCGAACCGGTCAAACTGCTTCATAATTTCCTCGAAAACAAATCCCTCAAACTGTATGTGGACGGCAAGTTGTGGCAGGAGGGCGAGTCCTACCGGCTCCAGTCGCGGTCCGGCCTCATCATTCCCCTGCGCCATTGGCGGGGGCGTCCCACCGACGCGGATTCCACCCGGGCGGATGCCCGGGTGCTGCTGGCCATTCGCTACAATTACCTCCCGGTGAGCCTGCCGGCCCGCAAGGATCTACGGGTGGTTTCCCCGGCGCCCGCGGTGGATCCGGCCACGGGCCTGGCCACCGGCACGGTGCCGGTGCCGCCGGAAATCGCGTGGCAGACCGGCCAACTGGAGGTCAACGGGAGCAAGACGGTTCAGGTGTCGTCGGGCAGCCGCCGGGAAATGACCGTGGACCAGAACCTGCGTCTGAATATCGTGGGGCGGCTCACGGACGACATCTCCGTGCGGGCCTTCCTCTCGGACGACAACCTGCCGGTGGTGCCGGAAGGCAACACGGAGGAACTCAAGGACATCGACAAGGTGCTGGTGGAGCTGCAGGCGCCGCGCTGGCGGGCCACCCTGGGGGATTTCGTGGCCTGGACTCGGGGCACGGCGTTCGGCAACTACCGACGGAAGCTGCAGGGATTCAATCTGGCCGCGACGCCGCCCGCGGCCAACCTGGAGGTACTGGCCGGATCGCCCCGGGGCTTGTACCGGACCCTCGAAATCCGCGGCCAGGAAGCGAATCAGGGGCCCTACTACCTGGGGGGGGGCGCCACCGGGGCCAGCCTGTTCATCGTGGCGGGCAGCGAACGTGTGACCCTGGACGGCGTGCTCATGAAGCGGGGATCCGAAGCCGACTACACCGTGGATTACATCCGGGGCACGGTCACCTTCACCTACCGGCGCCTGGTGACGGCCGAATCCCGCATCGTGGTGGAATTCGAAGAAGGCGAAGGGCCCTACGGACGCACCGTCGTGGGCGCGGGCGGCGGGGTTGAGGGGCGGGTTCCCTGGTTGGGGACCGACGGTCGGCTGGGCGTGCGGGTGACCCGGGAACAGGATGATCCGGGCCGGCTGCGCACCGGGGAACTGGGACCCGACGACGAGGCCATCCTTGCGGCCGCCGGGGACGATCCCACCCTGGCGGTGGCGCCCGGGGTGTCCGAGCCAGAGCCCGGCACCGGCCACTACGACCAGGCCGACGAGGCCGGCAAGACCATCTACGTTTACAATCCCGACGGAGGCGATTTCAACGTGGAGATGTTCCTGGCGGGCTCGGGTCTGGGCGATTATGCCCTGGATCGGCTCACCGAAACGGGCGTGCCGGTCTTCGTGCACCGGGGCGACGGGTTGGGCAACTATCTCATCGGCCGCCCCCTGGCCCGGCCCGGTCGGCAGCGCGTGGCCACGGTGACCGCGGCGCTGGGTGACACCGAGGCCAACCACCTGAGCGCCGAGTGGAACAGCGGGGACAACGATCTGAACCTCCTGTCGGACCTGGACAACGACGACAATGCCGGACAGGCGGGCCGTCTGCAGGGGCGGTTGGGGTCCGGCGACCTGAGCCTGGGCGGACTGCACCTGGGCCGCGGATCGGTGGCCGGCTTCTGGGAAAAGAGGGACGGGGAGTTCAAACCCTTCCAGAACCGGAAAACGGTCTTCGACTACGACAAGTGGGGCCTGGAGAACCGGGCCCGGCGCGTGGGGTTTCTCACCGAACGCGAATCCGAAACCGGGGTGGATCTGCAATGGGGCACCGGTGAGACCACCCGGTCGTTCCAGGCCACAGGGCACCTGGGCAACCTCCACCACGGCGACGATCTGAAGGCGGACAATCTCACCGGGACCGCCCGCTGGACGCTGGGCGGCGGTGAGGGCCGGCACCTGGAGCAAAACAGCCGGGCCACGGACAATCTGGACCCCCTGGATATTCGACGCGTCAACCGACGGCACAGCGTGGGGTGGCAAGTGGGCCCTGTCAAACCCACGGCCCGCTACGGTTTCCGGCGTTGGGAGGACGCCCGGATCACCGGCGGGCGGGCGTCGGGCTTCCAGCTGGAAGAACTGGGCGCCCGGCTGGAGTCGGCCTCGGGACGAGCTTTGGCCTGGCACGTGGACTTCGAGCGGGGGCTGGCCGATTCGCTGAAAAGCGACGGCTGGCACCACGCCGCCGACAGCCGCACCACCAGCGCCGGCGTGACCAGCGGCCGCGTGGCGGGCATGCGGCTGGTGGGCGAGGGAACCCTGCGCCGGGTGGAACAGCCGGATCAACCGGAGCAGACCACCCGGCTGGCCCGTTTGAACGTGTCCGGCAATTGGGGCCGATCCGCCAGCGACTGGTCCCTGGGCTATCGTCTGGACAACAGCCGCACCGCGGTCCTGGATCGACAGGTGGTTTTCGTGGGCGAGGGGCTGGGGGACTACAACGAGAACGGGGAGTACCTGGGACCCGGTCAGGGCGACTACAACGTGATCATCGCCGGCACCGACAGTCTGGTGGCCGCCACCGGGGTGGTGGCGGATCTGCTCTGGCGCCAGGGGTTCAAGTGGCTGGGTGCCGACCACTGGTACGGGGCCTGGAACAGTCTGACCCGCGCCTCGGTCACCGGTCGCAGCACCACCGACGACGTCGGAGGCCTTCTCCTGCTGGATCCGTCGGTGATTTTCGACCCGGACGCCGCCATCCTGGGCGACGTGACCCTCAACCAGGAACTGGCCTTCCTGCAGCACATCCGCACGGTGGATCTGCGGGTCCTTTTCGATTACCGGGAAACCATGGACCGGCAGTTCGTCACCACCCCCGAGGACCGGATCCTGCGGGCCTGGACGGCCAACGGCAACATCAACGTGTCCCGACGGTCCAGTGTGCGTTTGCGCTGGGGCACCCGGGACGAGCGCCGCTACGCGGGTGAAAACGCCGGGGCCAGCCGTCGCAGTTACACCGCCCTGACCAACCGCTACGAGGCGGGCTTGAACTACCGGGCCACCACCGATCTCCGCCTGGGCCTTGCGGGGGAATACATCACCCGGGACGACCGGGTCTCCGGCGTGAGCCAGAAGGAGTACGCCCTGAAACCGTCGGGACGCCATCGCTTCCGGAAGAAGTGGACCGTCCAGGGGGAGGCGCGGGTCTTCGAGGTCGTCAGCGACGAACCCACCGGCTCCATCCGCCCCTGGTTCTTCGCCTATCCCGGCCGCAACGTGGACGGGTCGCTCCGGCTGTCCTGGGAGCCGTCGCGCTATTTGACCGTGTCAGCCAGCTGGTTCGCCCGCAAGCAGGGAGACAGGAGGTGGCAACATGATGTTCGACTGGAATCCACGGCGCGTTTCTAGCCTCCTGGCGGTGCTCTGCGTGTGGCCCCTGCTGGCTGCGGCCCAGCCCCGGCTGGAGTTCCCGCCCGACGGCCCGGCCGACACGGCCGCCCGGTCCTGGCTGGAAGAGGATCAGGCCTGGCTCGCGGCCCGCACCCCGGCGGTCTGGACCCTGGACGGGCTTTTCGACCTGCTGGACACCGCCGAGGGAGACAGCCTGCGCCTTCGGGCCCTGGCGGATCTGACGGCCGGACTGTCCGTCACCACTTCGGACACAGTGGTGGTGCGGGCGCCCCTGGACGAGTTGCGCGCCCGCTGGTTGGAGCGGGGCTATCTGGGTGTTCGGGTGCAGGCCGCCGGGCGCGACAGCCTGACCGCAGCGCCGCTGATCGTCTCCCTGATTCCGGGGCCCCGGTACACCTGGGGCGACCTGCGTGTGGGCGGGCCGGAGTTCAGCGGGCGGGACCGTTTACTGGCCACCTGGCTGCCGCGACCGGGGGAAGACCTGGAGGCGGCGAAACTCGAAATGGCCATTGACCGGGTGCTGACCGGCGCCGGGGAAGCGGGCTATCCCTTTGCCCGCTGGGTGACCGGCCAACTGGAGTTGGATCCGGCGGCCGCCACCGTTTCCCTGCGGGCCACCCTGCTACCCGGTCAGCTGGCTTATATCGGGCCGGTGACCACGAGTCTGGAGAACCCCCGGGCCCGGTCCTTCCTCGCCCGCTCGTCCGGCCTGCGGGAAGGCGCGATGTTCCGGAATTCCGATCTGAACCGGGCGGCCGACCGGCTCCTGGCGCGGGACCTGTATGCGCAGGTTGACCCACCCCGGGTGTACCTGACCACCAGCGCTGACACCGTGGGGGTCTTCTTCCCCGTGACGCCCCGTCGGAAGGTGAACCGGCTGCAGGTGGTCCTGGGCCTGAGCCGGGATCCGGAAACCGGCGACAGTTCCCTGAGCGGGGAAGTGGATCTGTCCCTGCCGGATCTGGCGGGGAGCGGCCGGGGTTTGCGCGTGGGGTGGCGGGACGACGGTCTTCAGAAACGCCGGTTCGGGCTCACCTACGTGGAACCCCTGGCCTTCGGCACGCCCCTTGATACGGATTTCACCCTGGACAACGAGGTGGAGACCGACAGCTACACCCGGTTCCGCCTGGAGAACCGCTGGCGCCTGCCGGTGGTGGCCTACTGGGGTGTGGAGCTGGGGGTGGGCTGGGACCGGTCCACGTACCCCACCGGGAGTCTGGAGCGCACCAGCCGCCTGCGCGGGCGGGCGGCTATCCTGCACCGTCGGGGCGACCGGTCCACCAGTGGCTGGGAGGGGATTTTCGCCATCGAAACCGCCTCCCGCAAATCCACCGCCCGGCCCGACACCCTGGACACGGGCGTCTCCGGCGCCCAACTGGGCGAGGCCGTAACCCAGCGTATTCTGGAGGGGGATCTGGCGGCCGAGCAGTGGCTGGGCGGGACCTTCAGCCTGGCCGGACGGGTGGCCTTCCGCCAATTGACCGGCGGCACCGACGACGTTCCTTTGTCCGAGCAGTTCCGTTTCGGCGGGGCGGCCACCCTGCGGGGCTACCGGGAAGATGAATTCAACGGCACCACGGTGTCCTACGGCAGCCTGGAGGCGCGGATCGGGCGTCCCGGCGCCTCCCGTCTTTACACCTTTTACGACCTGGGCTATTTTGAATTCTCGGCACTCGATCCGACCGATCTGGATCCCGCCCGCCGGAGCCTCCGGCGGGGCTGGCCGCGCGGGTTCGGGCTGGGTCTGCTGGCCCGCTCTCCCGCCGGTGATCTTTCCCTGGCGGTGGGATTCCCCGGGACGGTCGACTTCGATCAGGCCAAGTTGCACGTCATCCTTCTGGAATCCTTCTGACCGATCGGAAAAGCATGTCCCTGGCGCCGGAAGAGGCCCGGCTGGAAATCGCGCGTCTGCGTGAGGAAATCCAGCGGCACAATCAACTCTATTACCGGGAGGCGGCCCCTGAGATCACGGACGCCGCGTACGACGCCCTGGACCGCCGACTCCAGGAACTGGAAGCCCGGTTTCCCGACTTGGCCGCTGCGGACAGCCCCACCGCCCGGGTGGGCGACGACAGCAGCGAGGGCTTTGCCAGCGCCGCCCATTCCCGTCCCATGCTCAGCCTGGCCAACAGCTACGACCTGGCGGAGGTGGAGGCCTTCCACCAGCGCGTGTGCAAGGACCTGGGCACCGAGGATGTCCGTTACACGGTGGAGCCCAAAATGGATGGCGTGGCCGTGGCCGTGCGCTTCCGGGACGGGCGTCTTCAGATGGGGCTCACCCGGGGGGACGGAACCAAGGGAGACGTGATCACGGCCAATGCCTCCACCCTGTCCGGTCTGCCCGAATCCCTGGCCGACGGGTGGGAGCGGAGTTTTCCCGCAGCGGCCCCCACCGAATTCGAGGCCCGCGGCGAGGCCTATCTGGGCCTGACTCGCTTTCAGGAACTGAACGCCGAGCGGGAGGCCGCCGGCCAGGAACTGTTGGCCAATCCCCGCAACGCCACCGCCGGCACCCTGAAGACCCTGGACCTGGACCTGGTGCGCCGTCGGAAGCTGTCCGTCTTTTTCTACCAGCTCTTTCCCCTGGACACGGCCGACGGAAGCGCCGTCGACCTGTTCGGCGGCGGGAATTTCGCCACGCACCAGGCCGAACTCCAGGCCCTGCGGGACCTGGGCCTGGCCGTCAATCCCTCCCTGCGGACCGCCGGCAACGTGGCTGAAATCCAGGCCCATCTGACCGCCCTGGAGAGCGAACGGGCGGACCTGGACTACCAGATCGACGGCGCCGTGATCAAGGTGGACCGCACCGACTGGCAGGTTCAGTTGGGAACCACGGCCAAGGCGCCCCGCTGGGGGCTGGCCTTCAAGTTTCCCGCCGAGGAGGCCGTGACCCGTCTGCGGGAAATCACCCTGCAGGTGGGCCGGACCGGTGTGATCACCCCCGTGGCCGAACTGGTGCCCGTTGAACTGGCCGGCTCCACAGTGAGCCGGGCCACCCTGCACAACTGGGATGAAATGGAGCGCAAGGACATCCGGGTGGGCGACACCGTGGTGGTGGTCAAGGGCGGCGACATCATTCCCAAGGTGCTGAAGGTGCTGACCGACAAGCGCACCGGCACCGAACAGGCCGTGCCGGCGCCCGACGCCTGCCCCGTCTGTGACGCCCCGGTGGCGCGGCAGGAAGGGGAGGTGGCCCTGCGCTGCGTGAACCCCGCCTGCCCCGCGGTTCTGGCCGGACGGTTGCGCCACTTTGCGTCCCGCAACGCCTGTGACATCGAGGGACTCGGCGGCCGCTCCATCGACCAGTTCCTGGAACTGGGACTGATCCAGGGACCGGCCGATCTCTTCGGCCTTCAGCGGACCGCTCTGGCCGCTCTGCCCGGCTGGGGGGAGAAATCCGCGGACAAGCTGCTCAACGGGCTGAAACGCGTCCCGGAGCGTCCCTGGGCGGCGCGTATTTTCGCCCTGGGCATTCCACAGGTGGGTGTGACCACCGCGCGGGTCCTGGCCGAACACTACCCCAACATCGACACCCTGACCGCCGCCGCGCCCGAGGATCTGGCGGAATTGCGGGACATCGGGCCCATTGTGGGCGACCTCATCCGGGATTTCCTGGGAGGAGAATCCGGTGCGGCCCTGGTGTCGGACCTGAAGGCCGTGGGGGTCTTCCACGCCCAGGAATCACAACCCTCGGCCCCGGGCGCCGACGGGCCGGTGACCTGGTTCAGCGGCAAGAAAATCGTCCTGACGGGTACCCTGGAGCAGATGGCCCGGGCGCAGGCCAAATCCCTCATCGAGGCGGCCGGGGGACAGGTTGTGTCCTCGGTGAGCGCCCGCACCGACGCGGTGGTGGCCGGCCAGAAGGCCGGCAGCAAGCGCAAGAAGGCCGAGGATCTGGGCCTCGAAATTCTCAGTGAAGATGATTTCCGGGCGCATCTCCTGGCGGCAGGTTTCGATGTCAACTGACCTGGACGTGCTCCTGATCCAGAACTATTCCGAAGGCACGGTTGAACGCTGGCTGGGCCTGGATCTGTCCGGCGGCGATCGCCTGGTGGACCTGGACGCGCCCGATCGACCGGCGACCGGGGGCGTTTCCCAGGTCCTGATCAGTCCGGTTACCGAAAGCTGCGCGGCTTTGCCGGACGGCCACCTGCTTCTGCCCACGGGGGTTCTGTGGTCCCTGGTGGATCCGCTCGGCGCCTCCCGGCAGTTGCAGACAGGCTGGATGGATCGCACGCAGACCGAAACGGTCCTGCGGGAGCAGGGCCGCCGCTTTCGGGCCCGGGCCCACTGGTGGCAGTCCCTCGAACTGGACCTGCGAACCTCCCTGCGCAGTCTGACCAAGGGCTTCCAACCGGATCTGGGACCCCTGTTCGACTGGCTTGACCGCGTTCCTTCCACGCCGGGTGAAGCGGTCGATCCCACGCCGCCGCCGGAGGCGGCCGTGCGCGCTTCGAACCCGGAGTCGCCTCATGCCCAGTTCAGCGGTTCCGCCGAGGACCTTTATGCCTGGTTCCAGGACCCGGAGGGTTTAGGCGCCCTTTACGGGGATAATTGGAAGCCCCGGTCGGAACAGGCCCAGATGGCCCGGGAGGTGGCCCAGGCTCTCACCGACGGCACCGCCCTGCTCATTGAAGCGGGCACCGGGGTGGGCAAGACCCTGGCCTATCTGATCCCCCTGCTGGCCCAGGTGAACCGGAGCGGCGGGCGGGCCGCCGTCTCCACCCATACCCGGGCCTTGCAGCGCCAGGTCCTGGAACAGGATCTGCCCCGGCTCCAGCCCCTGCTGGGGGACCGGGATTTCGCTCTGCTCATGGGACGTCGCAACTATCTGTGCCTGAGGCAGCGCCTGGCCTACGGGTCCCGGCACATGATGGACCTGGACAGTGCTCTGCGGGCCATTGCGTTCCGGTTGTGGCTTAAGGTGACGAGTGAAGGGATGCGGGAAGAGCTCGCCCATCATCCGCTGCTGGGCGCGGACGTCCAGGCCCTGTTCGACGGGGCCGACCTTTGCCTGCCCGGCCAATGCTACGAGGGGGACCGCTGCTACGTACAAAGGGCGCGTCGACGGGCCCGCGACGCCGACCTCCTGGTCATCAACCACAGCCTCCTCATGCACGACCTGCAAACCGAAGGGGCCTTCCTGGGGGACCTGGATCTCCTGGTGGTGGATGAGGCCCACCGATTGCCCGAGGTGACCCTGGACGCCCATACCGTGGCCTGCGGCCTGTGGCGCCAGGACGAGATTTCCGAGTTGCTGGGGGGCGCGTCCGGACGCACGGACCTGGAACGGATCAACCTGGTGGCGTCCCGGTTGGGCGCCTTCGGTGCGGACGGACTGAAGGCCGCGGCCGCCTGCGAGGATTTCGGGAAGTCCGTGCGACGGGTCTTCAAGGCCTACCGGGAATGGTGGAAGGCTCTGGGCGCCCGCATCGACGAGGTGCTGCCCGGCCCGGAGCACCGGCTGGGCCGCATCCGGGTCCGGGACAAGGACGAGGCCTTCGCCAGCCTGCGGGGCCCCAGCGCGGTTCTGCTGACCGAACTGGCCGAAGCCGGGGAGGCCTATTCCCGGCTGGGTCGTACCGCCTCGGTGCTGGAGGACCTGTCCAGCGGCCTGGAGGACGACCTGGCCCAACTGGCCCAGGCCGGCCAGCTGGTGCGGGCCCTGGAAACAGACGTGCGTTTCCTGGTCATCACCGTGGATGAAAAGTGGGTGACCTGGGTGGATCCGGGGTCCACCAAGGGCGTGCGGCGCCTGGGGGCCACCCTGCTGGAGGCGGGGGACGTGCTGCGGGACTACTGGACCGAAGCGCCCTATGCCCCGGTCATGACCAGCGCCACTTTGGCCGTCGGCGAGGACTTTTCGCACATGCTGGGGGAACTGGGCCTGACCCGCCGTCAGCCCCGGACCGAGACCAGCACCTGTCCGTCGCCCTTCGATTACCACCGGCAGTCCTTGTTCCTGGTCCCCGGTGAGTTTCCCAGTCCGGGCTCGCCCGCGTTCAGCGAGGCGGTGGGGGACCTCATGACCACCCTGGGCCTGCGCATTCCCCGCAAAAGCCTGGGGCTGTTCACGTCCTACCGGCTCATCGACGAGGTGAAACAGATCATGAACCGGGGCGGCCTGAACGATGATCCGCGTCTGACCCGCGGACCGGTGTTGTTGAGCCAGCAGCCGGGAGTCAGTCCTCCGTCCCTGCTCACCCGCTTTCGGGCCCATCGCCGCGCGGTCCTGCTGGGGACCACCACCTTCTGGGAAGGCGTGGATTTCCCCGGGGAGGACCTGGAGATCCTGGTGGTGACCAAACTGCCCTTCCTGGTCCCCAACGATCCCTGGGTGGAGGCCCGCTGCGAACGCCTGTCGGCCATGGGGGAGAATCCCTTCACCTCGTTCATGGTGCGCGACGCGGTGCTGCGCCTGCGTCAGGGCTTCGGCCGCCTGATCCGACGGGTCACCGACCGGGGCGTGGTCATTATCCTGGATAACCGTTTGCACACCAAAAACTACGGGGTTACGTTTTTGAGCGCCCTGCCCACGGTCCCGGTGGCCTTCAACGGAACCGAGGATCTGGTGGAGCGGGTGGAGGATTTTTTCAACAGGCCCTTGTAGGAGCGTTCCCCAGTGTCCCATACCGACCAGACTCCCTTCCGCATCGGCGAGGATTCCCTCGACCTGGCGGCCTTCCTGACCGTCTGCCACACGGGGCGCAGCGCCGTTCTGTCCCCGGTGGCCGTGACCCGCATCAACTACTGTGACGCGTTCCGCCGTGAGCTGGTGGCCTCCGACGACCGGATCTACGGCGTGAACACCGGTTTCGGCAAGCTGGCCGATACGGTGATCCCCCTGGACCAGCAGGCCCAACTGCAGAAGAATCTCATCCGCAGCCACGCCGTGGGGTGGGGGACGCCTCTGAGCCGCGCCGAGGTGCGGGGCATGATCCTGCTGCGGGCCCTGAGTCTGTCCCACGGATATTCCGGCGTTCGCGTGGCCCTGGTGGACCAGCTGCTCTGGCTGCTGGAAGCCGACCTGTATCCCTGGATCCCCTCGCGGGGGTCGGTGGGGGCTTCCGGGGATCTGGCGCCGCTGGCCCATCTGGCCCTGGTCCTCATGGGGGAAGGCCACGTTCTGGACAGCGACGGCCGGCGCCAACCGTCCGGTCCGGTGCTGGCCGCCCTGGGACGCAAGCCTCTGGAACTGGAAGCCAAGGAAGGGTTGGCCCTGATCAACGGGACCCAGTTCATGAACAGCCTGGGCCTGCTGGCGGCCGGCCGGGCCCGCCGCCTGGTCGGTTGGGCCACCCTGGCCGGGGCCCTGTCCCTGGAGGCCCTGGAGGGAACGGCGTTGCCCTTCGACGGCGTTTACCAAAGCCTGCGTCCCCACGCCGAGATCCAGGCGGTCGCCGCGTCCCTGCGCAATCTGCTGGCCGGGAGCGGGGTCGTGGCCGGTCACCACGATTGCCCGCGGGTGCAGGATCCCTACAGCCTGCGCTGTCAGCCCCAGGTGCTGGGGAGCAGTCTCATGGTGTTGAACCGGGCCCAGGAAATCTTCCTGGACGAGGCCGCCGCGGTCACCGACAACCCGGTGCTGTTGCCCGATGAGAAACGGGTGGTCACCGGCGGGCACTTCCACGGCCAGCCCATCGCCCACCAGTTGGATTTCTGCTACCAGGCCGTCTGCGAAATCTGCGGTATCGCCGAACGCCGGATCAATCTGCTGCTGGGCGGAAACGGCGGGCGGTTGCCGCGTTTCCTGGCCGCACAGCCGGGCCTGGAATCGGGCCTGATGATCGCCCAGTACCTGGCCGCCGGACTGGTGTCTGAAAACAAGTCCAAGGCCTTCCCGGCCGCGGTGGATTCCATTCCCACCTCGGACAACCAGGAGGACCACGTGAGCATGGGCTCGGTGGCCGCTCTCAAGCTCTCCGGGGTGTTGGACCGGGCCGAGGCCGTGGTGGGACTGGAACTGCTGACGGCGGCCCGGGCCCTGCAGTTCATCATCCGGCCCGATCTGGCCGGCCTGGGCGATCGGCTGACCTTCGACCTGTCGGCCCCCCTGGCGGCCCTGGTGTCCGACCTCGGCGCGCAGATTGATCTGTCGCCGGGGGACCGGCCCCTGACCGACGACCTGACCGCGGTGACCACCTGGATGGCCGGCACGGATCTGGACCCGTTGATTGCCGATTGCCTGGCTCCCCTGTCCCTGGTAAAGGATGCGCCTCATGCCTAACGCCTTTTTCGACACCGTGCGGATGGAAACCACGTCGACGGCGGACCTGCTGGTCCGGAACATCGGGCAGCTGGTCACGGTGCACGACCCGGAGCTGGACGGCGCCGGGCCCCGCCGTCGGGCGGGCATGTCGTCACTCGGGGCGTTTACCCACGCCGCGGTGGCCGTAGCCGGCGGTAGTATCCTGGCGGCCGGACCCGAAGCCGAGGTGCTGGCCCGGGTGGACGTCTCCGCCGCCGAAACGGTGGACGCCGGGGGCGCCGCCGTGATTCCCGGTTTTGTGGACCCGCACACCCACACGGTTTTCGGCAAGACCCGGCAGGACGAGTATGAACGGCGCATCAAAGGGGAGACCTACCTGGAAATCGCCGCGGCCGGTGGCGGTATCCATGCCTCGGTGCGCGATCTCCGGGACCGCAGTGAAGAGGAATTGACGGACCTGGCGGTGACCCGTCTGCAGCAGATGCTGGCCCAGGGCACCACCACGGTGGAAATCAAGAGCGGTTACGGCCTGAGCCTGGACGATGAGGTGAAGATGCTGCGGGCGGCCACCCGTGCCGCCGACACCGTGGGATTGCGTTCAGTGCGTACCTGCCTGGCCGCTCATGAGATGCCCGCGGAGTTCAAGGAGGACCGGCAGGCGTACGTCCGACTGATCACCGAGGAGATCCTGCCCCTTGTGGCGCGGGAGGGACTGGCTCACCGGTGTGATGTGTTCTGCGAGCCCACGGTTTTCAATCTTGAGGAAAGCGTGGTCATTCTGAGCCGGGCCCGGGATCTGGGCCTGGGGCTCACGGTGCACGCCGACGAACTGGCCGCCTTTGGCGGAGCGGTTCTGGCGGCCCGCATGGGGGCCCAGTCCGCGGATCACCTGATCCGCATCGATGCCGACGGGCGGGCGGCGCTGGCCGATTCCAACACCGTGGCCACCCTGTTGCCGGGCACGGTGTTCACCCTCGGGCTGCGGGATTACGCCCCGGCCCGGGCCATGGTGGACCAGGGGTGCGCCGTGGCCCTGGCGTCGGATTTCAATCCCGGCAGCTGTCCCATCAACAGTCTGCCCCTGATCATGGCCATCGCCTGCACACAGATGCGGATGACCCCTGCCGAAAGCCTCGTGGGCGCCACCCTGAACGCCGCCTGGGCCCTGGGACTGCAGGAAACGGTCGGCTCCCTGGCTCCCGGCAAGGCCGCGGATTTCCTGGTTCTGGATGGTCCGGATTATCGCCTGGTTCCCTATCACGCCGGACACAATCCCGTGGCTGAGGTTTATCTCGGCGGACAAAGGGTCTTTCCTCAAAAAATCACAAAATAATCCTTAACCTGCGGCCCCACGGGGCGATGAATAGTCCTAAGGAACAGGGCGGCCAAGGCCGAACCCGCTTCCAGGACTATTCATGTATTTGCGCGCTCTGCGGGGGTCTGCCTCTTGTCGAAACTCAGCCAACTGAAGCAGGAAGCTTATCAGGCCGGGAAAAAACGGGACTGGGAAAAGGCGATAGGCGCCTATGAACAGATCCTGGAGCTGGATAAGAACAACCCGACCGTAATCAACGAGTTGGGCGACCTCTGCCTCAAGGCCGGGGAGACGGCGCGGGGTGTCCGGCATTTCCTGAGCGCCGCTGCCAAATACCGCCAAACGGGCCTGCTGAACAACGGCGTGGCCATCTACAAGAAGATCCTCCGGCACGACGACGAGAACCTGAACGCCCATTGGTACCTGGCTGAAACCCGGGCCTCGCAGGGGCTGCATCAGGAGGGGGAAACCCATGCCATGCTGTTCCTTCAGAACAGTGAAAACGTGGTGGGGGACATCAAGGAGATTTTCCTGAAGCGATGCTGCCAGCTCTTCGAACTCTACCCCCAGAGCCACGAAGTCCTGGAGGCCCTTCTGCAGGTCTTCCGCATGTGGGACCTCCAATTGGAGGCCGCCCGGACGCGGACCCTGCTTGCCTGTCTGCTGTTCGATGGCGACAAGGCCGACGAGGCGCAGGAATCGATGGACGAGGTGGAACGGCAGTCGCCTGAGATCACCAACTACCCGGAATACGGGCAGTGGCAGAAGCGGATCAATCCCGGCGCGGCGCCTGTCAAAACCTACAACGATTTTGATTCGGTGGCTCTGGATGCCCCGGTACCGGCCGCGGTTACCGTGGACGTGGACCCGGCACCCGAAGCTCCGGCCGCGGCGGATCCGACGCCCGCCTTCGGCGAAACCGATTTTTCCGGGCTGTCCGCCGACATCGCATCGCCCGACCAGGACTCCGCCCCGGCGGAGACGGACTTTTCCGGCCTGGCGCCCGCCAAGGCTGATCCGGCCGATGGACCCGAAATCGAGATCCCCGTGGACGAAGACACGGATATCCCCTTCACGAACCTGCCCACCGTGGCGGCGGAGGAGGAGACGCTCGAAAAGGACGATGACGGCTGTTTCAGTCTGGACGATACGTCCGGCGGAAATTTCGACGATCTCATCTCCCAGGCCGAATCGGCCGTGGCCATTCCGGCCGCGGACGGGCCGGGAACCGAAGTGCCGGCCGAGTCGGCCAAGGACGCGCAAGTGGACCTCCTGGCCGAGATCCTGGCCGATTCAGAGGACGACGACCGCGCCGACGCCAGCAACCAGCTGGCGGCCATTACCAGGGAGATCGGCGAACAGGTCGGCGGATCCGACGAGGACACCGATCCCTCCAGCCAGTACGAAATGGGACTGGTCTACCTGGAAATGGGCCTGACCGACCAGGCCTGCACCAGTTTCCAGATGGCGTCCGGCGACACGGAGTTCGCCACGCGGTCCTTCGAGATGTGGGGCATCACCCTGCTGCGCGGCAATCGCCCGGAGGAGGCCATGGTCATCCTGGGCAAGGGCCTGGACACCACGGCCGACGGCTCCCGCGAACAGCTGGGCATGAAGTACCATCTGGCCGAGGCCATGGAGAAGGCCGGCCAGACCGGCGAGGCCGCCACCGTCCTGGAGGAGATCCAGGCTGTGGACCCCAAGTTCCTGGATGTGGAAAAACGTCTGGCAAAACTCCAGCCCGCAGGCTAGGACGGCGCCGCCGTCGCCCCCCCGAATTCCCCTTTGCACTGAATAAATTGGAATGTTGCCCCGGGTGTTCCGTTTCACTATGATGCGGCCATGATTGAACCGGGAAAACAACCCAACCAGGGATCCCCGGTCCGGCAGCCCGTGTTGCTGGGCCTTTTTGTGGGGACCGCCGTGGGCGCGGGCTACCTGCTGGCCGGCGTGCCCAACGTGGAGCTGATGACGCTGGTCATCGCCCTGTCCGGGGCCGCGCTGGGGCCGGTGGCCGGGGTCGTGTGCGGCGCCCTGTCCGCCCTGATCTATTCCCTGGGGTCGCCCTACGGATTGCCGGTGCCGGTGCTGCTGGCCGCACAGATGACGGGCATGGGCCTGGCCGGTCTGGTGGGCTGGCGTTTGGCCGCCTGGATCAAGACCGGGCGTCGGATGTCCGCCGCCGTCACGGCCGCCTTGGGAGGATTTTGCGCCACATTCATGTATGACCTGCTGACAACCCTGGCCACCTTGGCCGTCTTCGATCTGGATCCGCGCGTGGTCTTCACCGGGGCCATTCCCTTTGCCGCCTGGCACCTGGGCGTGAATGCGGCGCTCTTCGCCGTCCTGTTTCCCCAGCTGGCGCCTCGTCTGCGTCTGCTGGGCCGGTCGCAGCTCAAAGGGGAGGGCCGCATCCTGCTGGCCCTGCTGGTCCTGCCGGTCGGGCTCCTCGGGGTGCCCGATGCCGGTGCCCAGACGGCCCCCGCGCTTCCGGATTCCCTGAATCCGTCTTTGGAAACCGCGTCCGATATTCCGCCGCCGCCGGCCGGCGGCCCCGCGGTCAAGCTGGGTTGGCAACGTCCCCTGTGGCACCCCTTCGCCCTGAACCTCATGCAGGAAATGACCTGGCGCGGCGCCTGGCTGCCCGTGGTCGACGGGGGACTGGGGTCCTCCACCGCCCTACTGGGGGAAGCCGGCACCTCCCTCCAGCCGTTGGTCCTGCGGGACGGTCTTCCCGTGGGCACCGGGCACCTCCTGGCGGACGACCCCTGGCTCGTGGCCGGCCAGGCCACCACCGCCCTGGATCAGCACCTGGGGGCCGACGGATGGGGCGGCACCGACGGCCTGCTCAACCTGGGGACCGTTGATTCCGATCCGACCAAAGCCGTGTCCTATTACCGGGGGGCCAAGGGTCCCCACGAATCGTACCAGCGGGCCGTGAGCGTGCTCACCCCCAAGGCGGCCTGGCGCATGGGGTTCGATTTCGAGGAAAATACGGACATCGAAGGCTACAACTACACCGACGGTCCCGACGGCGATTTCTACGGCGCGGGGGAAGAGTTTCCCGGCCATGCGCGCATCCGGCAGACCCGGGCGGTCATGTCCCGCCAGTTGGATCCCCACAACAGTCTGCAGCTGGAATACACCACCGCCCGCAAAACCAAGGACAGCCTGCCGGTGATGGGCGCGGACCACCAGGAGATCTGGGACTCCGGGGCTTCGGCCACCATGCTCACCCGCTGGGGCCCGTGGTCGGTCCGGTCCGCTTTCTTCTTCCGGGCCCGCGATGTGGAATGGGGAGACCGGATCGTGGACACCGAGGCCGGCAACCTCCGCCGCAAGATATCCACCGGCCGGCAGGGTGTGGTCCTGGATCTGTTCGGCGCCGGCCGCCAGGCGGCGCCCGCGGCGGTCACCGGGCCGGACGCCGATTCCCCCGTCCGGCGCGGGACGGGACTGCGGCTCATATATACGGACTGGGACGTTCGGGATACCGGTGTGGACTGGGTGCCGGACATGAGGCTCCACGACAGCGGGCAAAGTTTGCGGTTGGCCGGAACCCTGGCCACGGACCTGGCGGGACTGGACGCCGGCGCGGGCCTCAGCGGCAACTGGCACAGCGGCCCGGGGGCGGCTCCCGGCGGCTGGGTTTCCCTGGGGGCGGCGGGCGCGGCGCCCTGGTGGCGGGCCTCCCTGTCCCGGGAAGGCCGGGCGCCCCGCAGTGACGAGCTGTTGACACCCCTGGACCGCCACGTCAACGCGCGGACCTTCGTGATCCTGCCCAACGCCGACCTGGATTTCGAGAAAACCCTGCGGGCCCAGCTCCAGCTGCAAAGCAAGGTCCTCGGTCTGGATCTTGCAGCCGACGGCAGCCTGCGCCGCCTCACCGACGGCATCACCTGGGTGGCCGACCCCGTGGAGACGGATACGGGCCGACTGTCCAATGCCCTGACCATGAACAGCACCCGCCTGACCGCCTCGGTGGGCCGCCAGGGCCGGTTCCTCGGCTGGGGCCGGATCAAGCTGCAGGGAACCTGGCGCAGCTTCGACGAGACCGCGGCCCGGGCCGCCTTCCTGCCTCCCAAGCAGCAGCTGCGTCTGGAGCTCATGTGGGAAAACCACTTTTTCCAGGAGGACGGGATTCTGCAACTGGCCCTGTTCTCAACCCACCAGGGGGAGATGGCCGATCCCTGGGATCCCTCCCGCAGTCAGATCATTCCCGCCGCCACCCTGCACGACCTGGTGGTGGGATTCCGCCTCGCGGGCGCGCACCTGTCCCTGGCCTTCCGGAACCTCACCGACCAGAGGGTCCAGCAGACCGCTGCGGCCTGGACCCCGGGCCGGGAGCTGGATCTGCGCCTGAACTGGACCTTCCTCTACTGACCCCCGCTGTTCCCCGTTTGCCCGCCCGCCAGGCCCTTGGCCTGATTCTGGCATTTTTGCTCCTCATGGCGGGCCGCACCGTGCGAAATCGCATGCTGCTGGGGCCGGACGGCGCCTGGCGGGACGATTTGTGGCTGTCCCGCCTGGTGGAAACCGGCACGGAAGCGGCCACGGCCGCCGAAGCCCCCAAACCCGTGCTGACCACGCCTTTGCCCGTCAATACGTGCAGTGTGGACAGCCTGACCCTGCTGCCGGGGGTGGGCAAGGTGCTGGCCGGCCGGATCGACGCCGTACGCCGGCAGGGGATCCGATTCCGGTGTGCGGCGGATCTGGAGCAGGTCAAGGGAATCGGCACCCGGTTGTCGGCCCGCCTGGACACCCTGCTTCTCTACGCAGTTACCGTCGATACCACATCTTCCTGACCCCGGACGGCCCCGGAACCGTCCCCGGGGACACGGACCCTCAAAAGGTCGAATAATCGGGGTAAAGTCCCTTTGATTACAGTCGAAAGCATACGTGATGGGAGTAACTGTACGCAGGCGGGAATCGCCCTGTTCGGCCGGAATCGGTAGACCCGGTCAGCCGGACCGCCCCACAGCCCAAGACACCGCAACGACCAAAGCGGGGAAACGACAACATGAACACAGGCACGACAACAACCAAGGACAAGGTGGCCAGGCAACTGCTTGAGTCCGGGTTGGTTGATGAGGCCGGGTTGGCCAAAGCCAAGGCCATCCAGGAGAAGGACCGCGGCTCGCTGGGCCAGGCCCTGATCCGTGGCGGCATCATCGATGAACCCACCTTCACCAAGTTCCTGGGGAAGATCTACAACCTGCCCGTGGTGGATCTCGATTCCGCCGAGATCGATCTGGACAACATAGACATGATCCCGGCCGAGGTGGCCACCAAGTTCCAGGTGCTGCCCCTGAGCCGGGTCGGTCGCGTGATCACCGTGGCCATGGCCAATCCGAGCAATATCTTCGCCATCGACGACATCAAGTTCATCACCGGCCTGGACGTGCAGCCGGTGGTCGCCGGCGAAATGGAAATCAAGAAAGCCGTCGAGAAGTACTACGCCAGCGCCGACTCCCTGGCTTCCATCATGGAAGGCCTGGAAGACGACATCGAGGTCGTGGACGACGAGGACGACGCCGATATCGAGGGCATCGAAAGCCAGAACGCTCCGGTGGTCAAGCTGGTGAACACGGTGCTGGCCGAGGCCGTCAAGGTGGGCGCCAGCGATATCCACATTGAACCCTACGAACGCAACATGCGGGTGCGCTACCGTATCGACGGCGTGCTGGCCGAAGTCATGCAGCCGCCGGTGAAGCTGAAAAACGCCATCATCAGCCGTTTGAAAATCATGTCCGAACTGGACATCGCCGAACGACGCGTGCCCCAGGACGGCCGCATCAAGCTGAAGATCGGCGCCAAGAAGGTGGATCTCCGTGTGTCGACCCTGCCCTGTATCTACGGGGAGAAGGTCGTGATGCGTATCCTGGACAAGGGCAACCTGAACCTGGACCTGGCCGACTTCGGGATGGAAGAAAAGGCCATCCAGGACATCTATTCGGCCATCGCCTCGCCCTTCGGCATGGTGCTGGTCACCGGGCCGACCGGTTCCGGTAAAACCACCACGCTGTACTCGTGCCTGTCCAAACTGAACACCCTGGACACCAACATCATGACCGCCGAGGACCCGGTCGAGTACAACATCGACGGAATCAACCAGGTCCAGGTCCGTGACGAAGTTGGTCTGACCTTTGCGTCCGCCCTGAAAGCGTTCCTGCGCCAGGATCCCAACATCGTCATGGTGGGTGAGATCCGTGACCTGGAGACCGGGGGCATCGCCACCAAGGCCGCCCTGACCGGTCACCTCGTACTGTCGACGCTGCATACGAATGACGCGCCCAGCACGATCAACCGGATGATCGACATGGGTATCGAACCGTTCCTTGTCGCATCCAGTACGGTGTTGATCGCTGCGCAGCGCCTTGTGCGTCGTATCTGTGCAAATTGCAAGGAAGAGCTCAAGCTTTCGGACGACGCGCTGCGTGATGTCCACCTCGAACCCGGCACGCCGGTGTTCAAGGGCAAGGGCTGCGACAAGTGCGGCGGCAGCGGATATTCCGGCCGGCAGGGACTCTACGAAGTCATGCCCATCACGCCGGGTCTCCGCGAACTGATCCTGGACCGGGCCTCCACCACGGAGATCCGGCACAAGGCCGTGGCGGAGGGGATGCTGACGCTGCGCGACGACGGCATGATCAAGGTCCGCAAGGGCGTGACCACCATTGAAGAAGTTCTGCGGGAAACAGCAGTGGCTGACTGATAAAGACCCAACCGAGGGGGACCGATGTGGTAGGAATGAGAGATTTGCTGGAGGAGATGGTTTCGAAGGGGGCGAGCGATCTCCACCTGACGGCGGGGCTGCCGCCCCAGTTGCGGGTGGACGGGAACATGGCGTCCAGTGAGCACCCGGTGCTGTCCGCGGACGAGACCCGACGCCTGGCCTACAGCATCCTGAACGACGAGCAGAAGAAGCGGTTCGAGAACGACCGCGAACTCGACCTCAGTTTCGGCGTGCAGGGCATCAGCCGCTTCCGGGCCAACGTCTTCCAGCAACGCGGCGTGACGGCCATGGCCATCCGCCAGATCCCCTACGAGATCCGCACCTTCGAGCAACTGGGCCTGCCGGGAATTTGTCGCGATCTGATCACCAAGACCAACGGACTGGTTCTGGTGACCGGTCCCACCGGCAGCGGCAAGTCGACCACCCTGGCCACCATGGTGGACACGATCAACACCACGCGCAATGGACACATCATCACCATCGAGGATCCCATCGAGTTCGTGCACCAGCACAAGAACTGCATCATCAACCAGCGCGAAGTGAACAGCGACACCCACAGCTTCCCCGCCGCACTGAAGTACGTGCTGCGCCAGGATCCCGACGTGATCCTCATCGGTGAGATGCGCGACCGGGAGACCATCTCCGCGGCCCTGACCATCGCCGAGACCGGTCACCTGGCCATGGCCACCCTGCATACCAACAGCACCTTCGAGTCCATCAACCGCATCGTGGACGTCTTTCCGCCCGAGCAGCAGAACCAGGTGCGCAGCCAGCTGGCCTTCAGCCTGTCCGGCGTCATCACCCAGCAGCTGATCCCGAAGGCTCGCGGCGGTGGTCGCGTTCTCGCCCTGGAGATCATGGTGTGTACGCCCGGTATCAAGGCCATGATCCGCGACAACAAGACCCATCAGATCTACGGACTCATGCAGGCCGGGCAGAAGCACGGCATGCAGACCATGAACCAGTCCCTGTACCACGCGGTGATCAACAAGTGGATCACCCCGGAACAGGCGCTCGGTCGCAGTTCCGATATCCAGGAGCTCGAACAGATGCTGGGCGATCCTGCCCTGGCCATCTGACTTAACGGAGGTTGAATGTGAGTACCACGACTTATCAATGGAAGGGCAAATCGGCCAAGGGGGAAACCCTCAAGGGCGAATACGAGGCCCAGGACCAGCGCGAAGTGGGGGAGTACCTGCGCAAGCGCCGGATCGTCATCACCTCCATCAGCAAGAAGCCCAAGGACATCAATATCTCCTTCCTGGAGAAGAAGAGCGTTGGGGTGAAGGACCTGTCCGTCTTTACGCGGCAGTTCGCCACCATGGTCAACGCCGGTCTGCCCTTGGTGCAGTGCCTGGACGTCCTGGGCCGTCAGCTGGAGAAACCGCACTTCAAGTCCGTCGTGCAACAGGTCATGGCCGACGTGGAGGGCGGCTCCACCCTGGCCGAGGCCCTGGAAAAGCACCCCAAGGTGTTCAGCGACCTCTTCGTGAACATGATCGCCGCCGGTGAGGCCGGCGGTATCCTGGACGTGATTCTGGCCCGGCTGGCCGTTTTTCTGGAAAAGGCCGACGCGCTGCAGCGCAAGGTCAAGGGTGCCATGACCTATCCCACCATCGTTCTCACGGTGGCGGGCGGCGCCTGCATCTTCATGCTCATGTTCGTGATCCCGGTGTTTGCCAAGATGTTCTCCGATTTCGGGGGCACCCTGCCGGCGCCCACGCGGATCGTCATGGGCTTTTCCGATTTCCTGCGCGACTACTGGTGGGCTCTTGGCGCCGGTTCCGTAATTCTCACGGTGGCCTACAAGCAGTTCCGCGCCACCAAGAAGGGCCGGTTCCTGACGGACAAGGCCGCACTCCGGTTCCCCATCCTGGGCAACGTGCTGCGCAAGAGCGCGGTGGCCCGCTTCACGCGGACCCTCGGGACCCTCATCGGGTCCGGCGTACCCATCCTTCAGGGACTGGAGATCACGGCCAAGACGGCTGGCAACATGGTGATCAAGGAGGCCATCGACCATACGGCCACCAGTATCAGCCAGGGTGACACCATTGCCGAGCCTCTCAAGGCCAGCGGCGTGTTCCCACCCATGGTGGTGCAGATGATCAGCATTGGTGAGCAGACCGGCGCCCTGGACGAGATGCTGTCCAAGATCGCCGACTTCTACGACGACGAAGTGGACTCGGCTGTGGAGGCGCTGACCGCCGCCATCGAACCGCTGATGATCGTGGTCATGGGAACCATGGTGGGTGGCATGCTCGTGGCCATGTACCTGCCCATGTTCAAGATGTCCGAAATCGTCGGAGGCTAGCAGGTTGACCACACCGGGGGCCGGCATGAAAGCCATCAACAGGCAGATCAGCCGGTCCCACGAGGACCCCAACTTCCAGCTGCTTTGGTGGCGCCTGTGCCTGGCCGTCGGCCTGACAGGCGCCACCCTCTTTGTCCACCTGACCGATCCGCTCCGCCTTTCCGGCCCCGGGGTCGTGGCCAGCCTGGGGGTTCTCTACACCACCCTGGCCGGCAGTTGGGCGGCCGCTCTGGCGGGGGCCCCGTCGCGTCCCTTGCTGGCGATTCAGCTGGCGGCCGACTCGGTGTGCATCGGCCTGGTGGTACAGTTCACCGGCGGTCCCTATTCCGCCTTCCCGCTCCTGTTCTGCCTGCCCATCGTGCTGGGGGCCTATCACCTGGGACACCGCTGGAGCCTCATTCTGGCGGGGCTGGCCGCCATCCTCACCGGGGGCGGCCATTTCGGGTTGGCCCTGGGGTGGTTGCTGACCGGAGCTGTGGGGCAGCTGGAATATCTGCAGGGCTGGCCCGTGGTGGTGACGGCCACCCATGTGGGGGCCTTCCTGGTGGTGGGCATCATCAGCGGGAACCTGGCCGGCCAACTGGCGACCCGGCGTGGGATCATGGCCCGCAACCAACTGCTGATCCGCAAGAGCCAGGTCGAGATGCGGAACATCCTGGACAACATCCAGTCCGGACTTCTCACGGTGGACGCCAAGGGCGTGATCACCCGCGTGAACCCCAGCTGCTGCCGCATTCTGGAAATCCCGGAGGCGGCCATGATGAAACGTCACCTGACGCGGGTCACCTCGGGTGGGCTGGAGGAACTGGCCGACATCATCCTGCCGGTGGCCAACGGGTCCGACCCGGTGAGCCGGGGCGAAATCAACGTGAGCCGCGACGGCCGTATCAAGCCCCTGGGCCTGAACGTGAACCCCGTGCTCACGCCCAAGGGCACCGTCATCGGGGCCATCGCCATCTTTACGGACCTGACCAAGGAAAAGGATATGGCCGCGCGGATCCGCGAGTCGGATCGCCTGGCCGCCATCGGTGAGCTGGCCGCGGGCATCGCCCACGAGATCCGCAACCCATTGGCCAGCATCCGGGGCAGCATCGAAATCCTCGCCGACGATCTCCAACTCGAAGGCTATCAGGGACAGCTGCTGGACCTGGTGCTCAAGGAGAGCGGGCGGGTCAACACCATCATCAACGATTTCCTGGGCTATTCCCGCATGCGGGCGGCCACCCTGCGGCAATTCAGCGGCGTGGAATTCCGGGACGAAATCGACCTGCTGGTGCGCCAGCACATTGCGGCCAAGGACGGACACATTCTGCTGCACACCCTGCTCGGGCCGGAGGATATCCAGTTGGTGGCCGATCCGGGGCAGCTGACGCAGCTCACCCTGAACCTGGCCATCAACGCCTGTGAGGCCATGGGCTATCGCGGCGAACTGTTCATCACGATCCGGGAAACCGACGGGGGCGAGACCTTCGAACTCCAGGTGCGCGACACCGGACCGGGTATCGACCCGGATATCAGCAAGGACCTGTTCTCGCCCTTCAAGACCACCAAGGACACGGGCACGGGCCTGGGCCTGTCCATCGTGGCCCGCATCGCCGCCGCCCACGGCGGCCAGGTGGTGGCCGAATCGGTGCCCGCCGGCGGTGCCGAGTTCCGCGTCCGCTGGCCCCGTCAGGAAGCGGAGCCCTATCTGAACGAGGACGAGGCCCAGGGCGAGCGCGAAGCGCGGTTGGCCCGGGTGGAGGATCTCCTGAACCAGGAGGCCTAGTCCGCCGTCCCCGTGCAATTTGCATGGTCCGGAAACCGCCTCACCTGCCCGCCTGCCTAATAATCCCGTTTCAGGTCAGCCTTTTTTCTCTTTGGCCTCAAGGTCCCCTCGCATTCTGCCGATACCCCTCTTGAACACTGCATTATGCCACCCGATCCGAGGAGATATCCATGGCCCTGGGCAGGATCCTGGTCGTCGACGACGAAGAATCCATGTGCCAATACCTCTCCATCCTGTTGGAGAAGGAAGGCTACGAGGTCACCACCGCCAATTCGGGGGTGGGAGCTCTTCAGGTCCTGGAGGGCGGTGGGGTGGACATGGTCCTCACGGATATCCAGATGCCCAAGATGGACGGCATCCAGCTGCTCAAGGGTGTCAAGGCCATGGATCCCAACCTGCCGGTGGTGATCATGACGGCCTATGCCAGCGAACAGTCCGCCATCGACGCGGTGAACCTGGGCGCCTTCAGCTATCTCCAGAAGCACTGCAAGAACGACAAGATCAAAATGGTGGTGCGCAACGCCCTGGAACTGCGCCATGCCAAGGCCGAGAACCAGGAGCTCAAGCGGGAACTCACCAAGAAGAGTTCAACGAACCGCATCATCGGGCAGAGTCCGCGCATGCGGTCGGTCTTCAAGATGGTGGACAAGATCGCCGCCACCAGCGCCACGGTGCTGATCAACGGCGCCAGCGGCACGGGGAAGGAACTCATTGCCAACTCCATCCACCGCAAGAGCGAGCGCGCGAGCGGGCCCTTCGTGGCCATCAACTGCGGCGCCATTCCCGAATCCCTGCTGGAAAGCCAGCTCTTCGGCCACGTCAAGGGCTCCTTCACGGGGGCTGACCGGGATCATGACGGTTTCTGTCGTCAGGCCGAGGGCGGCACCATTTTCCTGGACGAGATCGGGGAGACCCCGCCGTCCATCCAGGTCAAGCTGTTGCGCATGCTCCAGGAGCGGGAAATCTATCCCGTGGGGAGCAGCAAACCCATCAAGGTGAATGTCCGGGTGGTGGCGGCCACCAACCGGGATCTGGAGGAGGAAGTGGCCCTGGGGAACTTCCGCATCGACCTCTTTTACCGTTTGAATGTCATTCCGTTGAATCTGCCGGCCCTCAAGGACCGCCTCGAGGATATTCCCCTTCTGGTGGACCACTTCCTCAAGGAAACCTGTCCCACCGACTACAAGGGCGTCCTGGGATCCTTCGTGGACGACAACGCCATGCGGGCCATGCAGGGCTACGACTGGCCCGGCAACGTCCGGGAATTGGAAAACGTGATTCAGCGCGCCAGCATCATCCGGGAGGGGGACCGCATCACGGCGGCTGACCTGCCGGGGGATCTGCGGGCCTCCGCGGCCCTGGACGGCCCCGCCTCCAAACTGTCCGTGGGTGGCCACGTGACCCTGGACGACCTGGAGAAGGCCCACATCCTGGCGGTGCTGGAAAGTACCGGCGGTGCGCGGAAGCTCACGTCCGAGATCCTGGGCGTCAACGCCTCCACCCTTTACCGGAAGCTGAAGAAGTACGGGGTCCAGGACCCCGCCGGCGACGAAGTGGAGGGCGGCGACGTGCCCGTGCCGGGGCAGGATCTGCTCAACGCGGTGGAATCGGCTATCCGGGAGGCGGGCGAAACGTCCGAGGTGCCCGAGGAAGTCGGCATTTGATACCGCAAACCGGGCAAAGGCGCCCCTTCGAGGGACCTCAGTCCGGCAAAATGCACGCGATTCGAAGCGTGCCAGGATTGATTGGATTTTTCGACGCCTCTAAGCTGCTGTTTTTAAACAAGTTGACGGGCGTTGGATTTAGCGAGGCAATTGGCACATCGATTGCTTCACAACAACTGCCGTAGGCAGGTAGTCGAAGTGGCCGGATTTACCCGGCAACATGGTGAGAGGGGCTCTGAAGGGGGCCTGAACAAGGAGGACCGCATTGTTTAATCGTAAGGGATTTACTCTGATCGAGCTCATGATCGTCGTCGTTATCATCGGTATTCTGGCTGCGATCGCCATTCCGAACTTCATCAGCATGCAGGACCGGGCCAAAGAAGCCAAGGTCAAGGGTGCGGCTCACACCGTGCAGCTGGCTGCTGAGGACTATTCCGTGCGCAACGACGGTATCTACTCGGACGCCGCTGGCGATCTGACTGGTTTGCTGCCCGGCGCGGCTCTGCTTGAGAACGCTTTCACCGGTGCCGACACCGAGCCCCAGTTCGCCGGTATCGCCGGTTCGGCTGGCCAGGTTGGCATCCAGGTCGTCCAGCAGGGCGGCATCAATGTTGGTTACACGATCACCGGTTTCGGTAAGGACGGCACCCAGGGTCCCGCCGGCGACGGTATCATCCTGACCCTGACCAGCGGCCAGTAAGCCCTGTCCGGACCAAGGATTACGGGGCGGGGCCGCATGGCGGCTCCGCCCCATTTTTCATGGAGAATCAAGAGAACATGAAGTCCCGCCTGAAACTGCCGACCAACCTGCCCGACCTGGTGCTGACCATCGGGGCGGTGAGCCTGATCCTGGTGTGTCTGTTCCTGCTGGCGGTGCCGGCGGTGGGGCATCTGCAGGACCGGGCGCGGGAAGCGGCGGTGCGGGGCAACGCGGCCACCATCCAGTTGGCGGCCGAGACCTATGCCGCGGGACACCTGGGGGAATATCCCGAGAACCCCCTGGACATGGTGCCCTATCTGCCCGGACGCGTGCCGCCGCCCAATCCGTATACCGGGCAGGCCGTCACGTTCAAGGGCGGAATCGGGGACCTGACCTATCGGTCACCCACCCGCGGGAACGACTACATCATTGAAGCCTGGGGCCCGGACGAGAACAACCGGGGCCGGTTGCTGTTGACTTTGAGCGGGAAGCGCCCCTTGGCGACCCGGTAATATTGGGAGGGACCGTCGTGCACAATCGTTATGGTTTTACCCTCGTTGAACTCATGATCGTGGTGGTCGTCATCGGGATCCTCGCGGCCCTGGCCATCCCCAATTACCAGAGCATGCAGGACCGCGCCAAGGAGTCCAACGTGACAAGCAACGCCCACACGGTGCAGCTGAGTCTCGAGGATTACGCCGTCCGCAACAACGGGATCTATTCCACCAATGCGGCGGATATCCTGCCGCTGCTGCCGGGATCCGCTCTATTGCAGAACGTGTTCACCGGCGGCGTGACCGAACCCCAGTTCGGGGTTCCGGCCAATCTGCCCGGCCAGATCGGCGTGCAACCGGTTCAGGTGGGCGGCGTGGTCACCGGCTACGACATCACCGCCTTCGGCAAGGAAGCGGAAATCCTCACCATCCACACCGGAGATTGATGCGGTCTCCGGCGGCTCTGGCCCCGCCATTGCAAATCCCCTTGGGAAACACACGTAGACCGTCTGTAGGGGCGTTTAGAGCCGTCCCGCAGCCCAAGGTGGATGCTCATTATGCAGAACATGGTAATTAACAGGCCAGCGGATACGCCCCTGCGGGAGACAGTGGTGGAGGGAACCCCGTCGCAGGCCCCGTCCACCGGGACGGAAGACGCCCTCCGGGTGATGGACCTGTCCAAGACCTTCCGCTCCGGATTCCTCAAGCGACGGATCCGGGGCATCGAGGGTGTGTCCTTCGTGGTGCCGCGCGGAAGCGTCTTCGCCCTGCTGGGGCACAACGGGGCCGGCAAGACCACCACCATCAACAGTATTCTGGACCTGGTGCACGCCGACGGGGGCGTGGTGGAGATCTTCGGCCAGGACCATCGTCAGAAATCGGCCCGGGCCCGCCTTGGTTATCTGCCGGAGCGCCCCTACTTTTTCGACCATCTGACCGGCCGGGAACTCCTTCAGTTCGCGGCCCAACTGCTGGCCGTGCCTTCGGCGGACCGTCGGGACCGCATCGATTCGGTGCTGGCCCGCACGGGGATGACCGCCTCCGCGGACCGCCGATTGCGCAAGTATTCCAAGGGCATGCTGCAGCGGATCGGCCTGGCTCAGACCCTTGTCGGAGACCCCGACCTGTTCATCCTGGACGAACCCATGAGCGGGCTGGACCCCATGGGACGCCGCGAGGTGCGGGATCTGCTTCTGGAACTCAAGGGGCAGGGCAAGACCATCATCCTGTCCTCGCATATCGTACCCGACGTGGAGATGCTCGCCGACCAGGTGGGCATCATGTGCGAGGGCAAGCTGGTTCTGACCCGCAACCTGGCCGACCTGGACGAGGGCGGTTGCTATAAGGTGAATCTGCGGAACACGTCGCAGGGCGAGGCCGTGACCTCCACCCTGGTGGACGAGGTGGAGAGTTTGCGCACCCTTCTGGAAGACTGCCATCGCACGGGTGTGCAGGTGGTCTCGGTGGAAACCCATCGCACCGGCCTGGAGGATGTATTCCTGCGGGCCAACAACCGGACGGAGACCGCATCATGACGGGGAATGTACAGGCCCTGGCGATGAGCACGTTTCGTGAATCGGTCCGGGACCGGGTGTTCTACCTGGTGGCGGTTTTCGGGTTGATCATGCTGGCCAGTACGGCGGTCCTGTCGCCCCTGACAGTGGGGGCCCAGGGTAAGATCATGTCGGACGTGGGCCTGGGCTCCATGGTGATCTTCGGCCTGCTGGTGATCCTCTTCATGGGCAGCGGCATGGTGCGCAAGGAAATGGACAAGGGCACCATCCTGACCATCCTGTCCAAGCCGGTGGGACGCCGGGAATACCTTCTGGGGAAGTTCCTGGGGCTCAACCTGACCCTGTTCTGCATGCTGGCGGTCATGGGGATCGTCTTTTTGCTCATGACGCTCATGGCCCCCGGCACCTTCAGCCTTCGCTTCCTGGCCGCCTTCTTCATGGCTTTCCTTGAATTGACGGTGATCAACGCCGTGGTCATTTTCTTTTCCACCTGCGTGTCGCCCATGCTGGCGGCGGTGTTCACCCTGGGCGTCTTCATGGTGGGCCATCTCAGTTCCTCCATCCGCGATTTCGGCATGATGCAGGGAACGGTGATTCAGCAGAAGACCTCCGTGGTGATCTTCTATCTCATTCCGAACCTCGAGGTCTTCAACGTCCGGGGCGACGTGGTGCACGGGGAGATCGTCGCCGTGGATCACCTGCTCATGGCCCTGGTCTACGCGGTGTCCTGGACCATTCTGCTGCTCATTCTGGGCGGGGGCATCTTCTCGCGGCGGGAGCTGCGCTGATGACGGTCAACCGGCAGGCCACCCTCATCCGCTGGCTTTTGTTCCTCTGCGTCGGGGTCCTCATGGTGGGGACCCTGACCTGGCACGATACCGGGCAGGTCAGCGGTGGGCGCAACGAGAAACTCTATTTCCCTTCGGGCAAATTCCTCGTGGAGTCCAGCGTGGGCTTCCGGGGCATGGCCGCCGACTACCTCTGGTTCCGCTTCGTGCAGTACTACGGGGCCTTTGCCAAGGGTCACAACGATCTGCGCTATTTCGATTCCATCATCGACGGCATCGTCCGCCTGGACCCGCGCTTCGTGGAGGCCTACCATTTCGCCTCCCTGGTCAAGTGGTCCGATTTCGGGGATTTTCCGGGCAGCATCGACATGCTCAAGCGCGGTGTCCTGCACAACCCGGATATCGCCAAACTGAAATTCCAGATCGGATTCACGTACTACGTGTTCTACCGGGACATGCCGCGGGCGGCCTTCTGGTTCGAACAGGCCGCCGCCTGCAGCGACGCCACCGATTTCGAACAGAGGTTCGCCGCCTTCGCCCGCTACCGGGCCGGCGACGATAACGTGTCCCTCCAGCTGTGGAAGAAGCTCTACGCCTCCACGGAGAACGGTCAGATCCGGTCGCTGGCGGAAAAAATGATCGGCAAGTTGACGCGGCGCCTTGAAAACCGGAAAATCTACGGGGACAATTTCATCGGCCCCATCCCGGAGATCTGATATGACCCTGACCCTGATCCTGCCCGCCGTGGTGGCCACCTGGCTGGGTCTCTGTTTCGGCAGTTTCTCCAACGTCCTGGTCTATCGGCTGCCCCGGAACCTGAGCATCGTTCGGCCCGGGTCCGCCTGTCCCGCCTGTTCCGTGCCCGTGAAGTGGTACGACAACATTCCCATTCTCAGCTGGCTGATCCTGCGCGGCCGTTGCCGTCACTGCAGCGCGCCCATATCCCCGCGGTACCTGCTCCTGGAACTGGCCGGCGCCGCCTGCGCCTGGGCGGGTCTTCTGCGCTTCGGCTGGACGGTGGAAGGCGCCGCCGCCGCCGTGTTCCTGCTATTGCTGGTGAACGTGGCGGTGATCGACTGGCAGCACATGATCATTCCCCACACGCTGACGGTGACCGGAATGGTCGTGGGGTTGGCCGTATCCCCCTTCACGCCCCTGGGACCGGAAGCGGCCATCCTGGGCCTGCTGGTGGGCGGGGCCATTATCCTGGCCATCTCCTGGGCCTATAAACTGGTGCGGGGTGTGATCGGCATGGGCGGGGGCGACATCATGCTGATGGCCATGGTGGGAGCGTTCCTGGGGCCCTGGGGGGCGGTGGCCGTCCTGTTCGGCGGGGCGTTCCTGGGCTCGATCTTCGCGCTCACGGCCGGGCGTTTCGCCCTTGGCAAAACCGCCAAACTTCCTTTTGGGACTTTCCTGGCTGGGGCCGCAGTCGTGGTTCTGCTGGCCGGAGAGGTCATTCTGGCCTGGTATCTGGCGCAATTCTGACCCGCGCGGGAAATTTTTTCCCCTCCGGAAACCTCCATTGCAGTAAGCGATAAAGCCCTTCCATCACCAAAGCCCCCGATACTGAATATTTTTCGTGCGAATTAGCTTAAGCCGTCGATTATGCGGCCGAATTTCAATGTGGCACACATGTTGCGGTTAGACCCTGGGATGGCCCGAGAAGCGGACGCATCCCGCAAAAATCAGCCATAGCAACAAGGCAGGCTAGATATGTTCGGATTCCTAAAAAGGAAACGTAAATCGCTCATCGGCATGGATATCGGTTCCAACGTGGTTAAAATCCTGCGTCTGGATCTGAGCGGGGAGATGCCGGTCATAACCCATTTTGCAATGGCTGATCTGCCCCCCGAGGCCATCGTCGACGGGGAAATCATGGATCGGGACCTGGTCATCCAGGCCATCCAGGATTGCGCCGAGAAGTCGGGCATTCCCGATGAACCCGTGGCCACGGCCGTAGCCGGCCGCGCCGTCATCGTGAAAAAGATCGTGATGGACAAGATGAGCGAGGACGACGCACGGGAGGCCATCTACTGGGAGGCCGAGCAACACGTTCCCTTCGACATCGACGACATCACGCTGGATTTCCAGATCCTGCACGACGACATCGGCGCCGGTCAGATGGAACTGCTTTTGGTGGCGGCCAAGAAGGACATGATCCTCGGCCACGCCGAACTGATCCGCGACGCCGGGTTCAAACCCCTGGTCATCGACGTGGCGTCCTTCGCCAACCAGAACACCTGGGAATATGCCGCGAGCACCGCGGCGGCGGCCCTGGAGATGGCGGTCGAGGCCTCCGAGCCCATGGGCGACGGCGACATCGACGACTTCGAGGACCAGGTGCAGGATGAGACCCCGACCGAGGCCGAAGAGGCCCCGGGCGAGTTCGTGGCTCTGCTGGACGTGGGCGGCGGCGTGACCAACGTGCACATCATCAAGGACGGCGTGCCGTACTTCACCCGTGACCTGCCCATCGGCGTGTCCCAGTTCTGCGAGGAATTCCAGAAGCAGCTGGGGCTCACCTGGGAAACGGCCCAGGACGTGGCCCGCGGCCACATCGAGGACGTGGACGAGCAGCTCGTCACCGACATCGTCCGTTCGGTGGGCTCGGAAATCTACCACGGTCTGGAGCCCAGCCTGTCCTATCTCAAATCATCCGGCGAAGCCGACGGCGTGGACCGCATTGTCCTGGCCGGCGGCGGGGCACACCTGCCCGGCCTGAAGGAATACCTGTCCGAGAGCTACGATGTCCCGAGCGAAGTGGCGGATCCCCTGTCCTTCCTCGACTACGACGCCGCGCTCTTCGGTGAGAACGATCCTCAGGAGCTGAGTCCCCTGCTCACCGTGAGCGTGGGGCTGGCTCTGCGAGAGGCGGTGGGGTCATGATCAGAATCAATCTTTTGCCCAAGGACGAGATCCCCACAAGTCGGGGTTTGGTTCTGCCCAACGTGATGACCTTCGCGCCGCTGGCCGTGGTCCTCGTCGGGGCGGTCATCATCGCGTCGGCCCACGTATACCAGTCGCAGAAGATCAGTGCGCTGGAGGAGATCATCGCGGAGGAGGAGGCCGAAAGCCGCCGTCTCGCGCCGGAGATCGCCAAGATCAAGCGCCTGAATCAGCAGCGCAAGGACCTCAATGCGCGTCTGGACGTCATCACCGATCTGGACCGGGATCGCTATTTCCGTGTCCACCTCATGGATGAACTCAATCGCAGCCTCCCGGATCACACGTGGTTGACCCGGTTCGAGGAGATCGGCGGTAGCCGGTTTGCCTTCGAAGGCGTGACTTTCTCCAACTTCCTGGTCAGTGACTTTCTCCAGAACGTCACCAACAGCCCCTACTTCGCCGGCGTGAACCTGCTGGTGGCCGAAAAGGGCGAGATCGGCGAAGTGAAGGTCATCAAGTTCAAAGCCCAGGCTTCCGCGGTGCACAAGACCGCTGAAGTGCCCTTCGAGGGATAGGAAGGATCGCCATGGATATCAACGTCAAGGATCCGAAATTTCTGCGCTGGGCCGGTGCCATCCTGCTGGTGGTCGTGGCTCTGCCCATGAATTTCCTGTCGGCCTCCTATCCCTTCACCTATGCGGCCCGGACGCAGACGGTGGAAGGCCTGGAGAGTCGGCACCAGGAACTCAGCCGCGACCTGGAAAAGGCGCGTCTGCTGGTGCGGAACCTGGAACGCGTGGAACAGGAATACGCCATCCTGCGCGACCAGTGGGAAGTGGCCCAGTCCCTGCTGCCGGAAGAGAACCAGATGCCCAACCTGCTGCGCAAGGTGACCGCGGCCGGTCAGCAGTCGGGCGTGGAGTTCACCCTGTTCCGGCCCCAGAATCCGCTGCCCAAGGGCTTCTACTCGGATAACCCCGTGGAAGTCCGCATCGAGGGCGGCTATCACCAGACCGGCGTGTTCCTGAGTCGGCTGGCCAACCTGAATCGCATCGTCAACGTCTCTGATCTCAAGATCGAGGGCGTGGACGACCAGGACAATACGCCGTTCACGCTGACGGCCGAAATGACCCTGACTGCCTACACCCTGGCTGCCGGCGGTTCCGCCGTGGCCGCCGGGGCCGACGGCTCACCCACCACCCTCGCCGCCAACGCGAAGGCCGCCAACACGGCCAGCGCCGGCGGCGGCCACTAGGAGGGATAGAAGATGGCGAACAGAGCCCATGCAAAATTTGCCCTGCTGGCCGTGGTGCTGGGGACCCTTCTGATGGTCCTGCCGATCACCGGCCTGGCCCAGGAGGCGGATAATCCCGGTTCGGTTTCTCCGTCCCAGGAGGCTCGCCAGCGCATCAATGCCCTGCGGGCCAATGAGTTCTTCTACCAGAGCTACGGCAAGGCCGACCCCATGGCGGCCCTGGTGGACGGAGACTTCGAGCAGAAGACGGCCGGAGAACTGGTTGACGTCAACAGCGCCCATCTGGTGGGTGTGATGTGGGGTCAGGAAGACCGATTCGCACTGGTCGAAAATGGAGAAGGTTTTGGTTACATCCTGCGTGTAGGCGACCGGGTCCGCAACGGCCGGGTCGTGAGCATCCGCAAGAACTCCCTGACCGCGCGGGTCACCCTTTACGGAATCACCAACAAGGTGGTCCTTAAACTCGAGAAAGCGGAGGGTCAATAATGTCCGGAAGGAACCCTATCAATAATGGCGTGGCCATGGTCTTCATTCTGCTGGTGATGACGGCTGGCGCCGTCTGGGCCCAGGAAGACGCGGCTGTGGCCGTCGAGCCCGCCTACAAGGGACTCCCTGTTTCCCTGGACGTCCAGGATGCTGAAATGGGAACGGTCCTGCGCTCCCTGGCGAGCTTTTCCGGCACCAACATCGTGGCGTCGCCGCGGGTGCTCGGCAAGGTCACCGTCAAGCTGGAAGACGTGCCCTGGGAAGAGGCCCTCACGGTCATCCTCCGCTCGCACAGCTTCGACTTCATCGAAGAGAATGGTGTTTACCGCATTGATACGGCCGAGGAGCTCCGTCAGGAGAAACTGGCCGTGGAGCGGGCCCGCAAGCAGGTCGAGGACCTGGCCATCCTGAATATCGGTCTGGTGCACCTCAAGTTCGCCAACGCCGAAGAGGTGAAGGATTCCCTGGAGCGGATGCTGACCGACCGCGGCAACATCGACGTGGACGTGCGGACCAACAGTCTGCTCATCAACGACGTGCAGGACCGGGTGGACCTTATCGCCAACATGGCGAAGTCCCTCGATTCCCAGACCCCGCAGGTGGAGATCAACGCCCGCCTGGTGGACATGGATGTGCGCGCCACGCGTGAGCTGGGCGTGAACTGGGGCATTGCCAACTTCAAGAGCCCCGGGAACAACATCGGCGGGTCGCTGGCCATCGACAACTCGCTGCAGGCCCCGTCGGCCGACCTCCGCGTCGGCACGATCCAGGACTGGGGCGAACTGATGATGCAGGTGGAGGCCCTTGAGAACAACAACAAGGCCCATCTGATCAGTAACCCGGTGATCACGACCACGGACAACCGCGAGGCCAAGATCCTCGTGGGCCAGAAAATTCCCCTGATCGTTTCCGATGAGGCGGGCAACGCCATCACGCAGCTGACCACCATCGGTATCATGCTGCAGGTCACGCCCCACATCAATAACGAGAACCGGATCACGCTGGACATCCACAACGAGGTCAGTGACCTCTCCAGCCAGGCCACCGTGCAGGGCGGCGTTATCATCAACACCAGTGAGTCGGACACCCGTGTCCTGGTGGAGAACGGTGAGACCGCCATCATCGCCGGCCTGATTCGCAAGGTGGAGAGCAAGCTGGAGAGCGGCGTGCCGCTGCTCAAGGAGATCCCCCTGATCGGCGCGCTGTTCAAGCACAGCAGCACGACCAAGGACAGCCGCGAGCTCGTGATCTTCGTCAAGCCGACCATCGTCACCGACGAATACATGAAGCGCGACGTCATCACCAACGAGGGTGAAGTGATCTACTATCCCGAGGAATTGACCGACTTCCGGTAGACCGCCGAACCACTTTCGATAAATCGGAGCCCTCCCGGGATTGCTTCCCGGGGGGGCTTTCGGTTACCTTGCACGCATGTGGACTTCATTCATCGGATTCATGGCCAGCGGGAAAACGTCGGTCACCCGGCGTCTGCAGTCGGTGACCAGCCGGCCGCAGGCCTCCGTGGACGCGCTCATCGTCCAGACCACCGGTCTGCCCATCAGCCGCCTTTTCGACGAGCGGGGCGAACCGGCGTTCCGGCAACTGGAACTGGAAACCCTGGCGTCCCTGGAGGCCGCACGGCCCCTGCTGGTGGACACGGGCGGCGGTGTGGTCAACACGCCGGCGGCCGTGGACCTGCTCCGGGAACGGGGGGTGGTCATCTGGCTCGACGAACCCTGGATCACCATCCGGTCGCGGCTGGACCGGTCCGACCCTGAGGAACGGCCCCTGGTGCGCGACCTGGGCTGGAGCGGGTTGGAGGCGCTGTTCCGGCGCCGGCGTGCCCTGTACGCGGCCGCTGCGGATTTTCGCCTCTGTGGCCAGGACGGCGACCTGGAGGCGCTGGCCCACCGGGCCATGCTGCGCAGCCTGATCTGGGAACGGCGGCAGGACGGGAAGCGCTCATGAGGGTCATCGCCGGGCGCTGGCGCGGGCGCAAGCTGAAATCCCCCCCGGGGGCTGACATTCGGCCCACCACCGACCGCGTCAAGGAGGCCATGTTCTCCATGGCGGGACCAGCCCTGGATGGGGCTCTTGTGCTGGACCTCTGCTGCGGGGCCGGGAGCCTGGGAATTGAGGCCCTGAGCCGGGGCGCGGCCCGGGTGATCCTGGTGGATACCGCCGCCCGGTCGCTGGAACTGGCCCGCAGCAATCTGGACCTCTGCGGGGCCGAGCCGACCGCCTTTCAATTGGTGCGTGCGGCGGCGGAAACCTGGCTCGACCGCTGGACACCCGGTCCGGAACGCTTCTTCATCCTGGCTGATCCGCCCTATCAATCCGACGCCATGGGCGCTATCTTTGCCCGCATGGTTGATCTGGGGGCGGCGCCCGGGTTCAACGGCGGGATTCTGGAGCACGGCCGCGATTTTCGACCGGACCTGGCCGCGCCCTCGGCCTGCCGGCTGGACACACGACGCTACGGGGCCTCCTGCCTGACGGTGCTGAGGCCGCCGGTCGCAGGGCACCTGGGCGAGGGGGACATATGACGGCCAATCACATGATCTATCCCGGCTCCTTTGATCCGGTGACCCTGGGCCATCTGGATATCCTGGAACGGGCCGTGCGGCTTTTCGGCCGGGTCACGGTCCTGGTGGCGGAGACCGGCAAGGCGGGCCTGCTTTCTGCTGAGGTGCGGGTGGCCATGCTGGAGGAAGCCACCGCCGGGCTGCCCGGCGTGGAGGTGGCGCCCTTCAGCGGTCTGCTGGTGGACGCGGTGCGCACCCGGCAGGCGGACGGCGTCATCCGCGGCATCCGGTCGGCCGGTGACTATGAGCACGAATGGTCGCTGTCCGGTGTGAACAGCCTGCTCAACGCCGATGTGGAGTCTGTCTACCTGCTGGCCCGGCCCGACCTGGCAGCCGTCAGCAGTTCCCTGGTTCGTGACGTGGTCCGTCACGGGGGGCCCCTGGACAAACTGGTGCCCGCGTGCGTGGCCCGTGAACTGGAACGTCTTTTCGGCCCTCCCGGGCCCGTCAACCCCGGTTGATGTTTTCCCCGATCCCGGGCCCGCCCCCTGACGGCGGACGCCCGCAGGAGTAAGCCTCGTGTTTCTGGATATTGCCACATTGTCGCTCAGCAGCGGCCGCGGCGGCGACGGGTGTGTTTCCACCCGCAAGGAGAAGTTCGTGGCCCGGGGCGGGCCCGACGGCGGCAACGGCGGCACGGGCGGCTCGGTGTGGCTGGAAGCCACCGACGCCATGACCACCCTCATGGATTTTCGCTACAAGCGGAAGTACAAGGCGGCGCCCGGTCAGCAGGGCGGGGGCAACAAGCGCACCGGAGGGGACGGCGAGTCCATCACCCTGATGGTGCCCTGCGGGACCCTCATCTATTCGGCCGATGACGACACCCTGATGGGGGATCTCCTGGAAAAGGGACAGCGACTGCTTGTGGCCAAGGGCGGCAAGGGCGGCCGCGGCAACTGGGAATTCCGCAATCCCCGTAACCAGACCCCGATGCACGCCACGCCCGGCCGGGATGGCCAGGACGTCAAAATCCGGCTGGAGCTCAAGCTCATCGCCGACATCGGCCTGGTGGGTGAGCCGAACGCCGGCAAGAGCACCCTGCTTTCGGTGGTGACCACGGCCCGTCCCAAGGTGGCCGATTATCCCTTTACCACCCTGGTGCCCAACCTGGGCATCGTCGACCTGGGGGATTACACCAGCTGTACGCTGGCCGATATCCCGGGTCTCATCGAAGGCGCCAGCGACGGCAAGGGGCTGGGCCACGAATTCCTGCGGCATGTGGAGCGCACCCGCGCCCTTCTGCTCATGGTGGACCCGTCGCTGGAACCACCCGGCCGGGCTCTGGCCGTCCTGCGAAGGGAACTGAAGAAGCACGGCAACCGCCTGGCCGATCTACCGTTCGCCATCGCTGTCACCAAGGCCGACACCCTCGACGAAGAGGCCGCCGCCGCCGCCCTGGAGGAGGCCCGTGCCTGGGGAACCGAACACGGGGCGATGGAGATCCTGCTGATTTCCTCGGTGGCCAATCAGGGGATGACGGAATTGAAGCACCTTTTGAAACGACTGTACCTGAGCAACGCGCCCTCATGAGGCGGGCGCATTTTCCCTCCTGATAAACCGCCTCCCGGTTTGGATCCGCACCTTGGATAAAGCCCCTGTTGCGGCGTCGCCGCCCGCCGGCCTCTCTCTGCATCCCGGACATCCCCACTGGCCCGCCCTCTGGCGGGAATTGAACGATCCCCCCGGACAGGTCCACTGCACCGGTGACCCGGCGGTTCTGGCGTCTCCCTGCATCGCCATGGTGGGTACCCGGCGGGCCTCCGTGCGCGGGCTGGCCCTGGCGCACCATCTGGCGGGACAACTGGTGGCGCGGGGTTGGACCGTGGTCAGCGGCCTGGCCCTGGGCATCGACGCGGCCTGTCATCGCGGGGCCGTGGAAGCCGGCGGTCGGTCCGTGGCGGTCATGGCCACGGGGGTGGACCGCACCTATCCGTGGCAGAACCGGGGCCTGCGTCAGGAGATTGACCGGTTGGGCTGCTGCCTGTCCGAATTCCCGGCGGGGACCGGTCCCCGCAAATTTCATTTTCCCCGACGGAATCGCCTGATCGCCGGGCTGTCCACCGCGGTGATCGTCGTGGAGGCCCCCCGTCGGAGCGGGGCCTTGCTGACCGCGGAGTTCGCCCTGGACTACAACCGGGAGGTCTTTGCGGTGCCCGGCCCCGTGGACTTGGACGCCAGCCGCGGGTGTCACCACCTGTTGCGGGAGGGGGCGCATCTGCTGGAAACCGTGGCGGACGTGGACCAGGTCCTGGGGTGTCCCGGGTCCGGACCCGACGGCTCGGCGGACCGGTCGGGGCCCCGTCCGGCGCCCGGGTCTCCCGCGCGCTGGATCTTCGACCGTCTGGACCTGGAAGGCACCCGGCGGGATGCTCTGCGGGGGCGCTGGCCGGGAACCGATCAGGCCTGGGCCCAGGGGCTGTTGGCGCTGGAACTGGCGGGGCTGATCATTCGATTGCCAGGGGGGCGCCTGGCGCGTAAGGTCTGGCGGGGAGATTGAGGGGCGGAAACCCGGCAACCTGAAGGGTCCTGATTCCGTAGGACCCGGGCCCATCCCGTCGACTTGAAACTCGGATGTTGGAGGTCAGCCTTGATCCAGGTGGAGAATCTCGTCAAGAAATACGGCGCCAAGCGGGCTGTGGACGGCATTTCCTTTTCCGTGAACCGCGGTGAACTGTTCGGGCTGCTGGGGCCCAACGGCGCCGGCAAGACCACGACCATCAGCGTCCTGTCCACCTTGCTGCCGGCCAACGGCGGCCGCGCGATCATCGGCGGCTGCGACGTGGCCACCGCCGCGGCGGACGTCCGGCGCCTCATCGGCATCGTGCCCCAGGAGATTGCCCTCTACACCGATCTGTCCGCTCGCGACAATCTCAAGTTCTGGGGCCGGGTCTTCGGGCTGGGGGGCAAGGCCCTCGCGGCCCGGACCGAAGAGTTGCTGGAAATGGTGGATCTCACCGAATCGGCCAACCAGAAGGTGTCCACCTACAGCGGCGGCATGAAGCGGCGACTCAACCTGGGCGTCGGTCTGATCCATTCCCCCGAAGTCCTGTTCCTCGACGAGCCTACCGTGGGCATCGACGCCCAGGCCCGCTCACGCCTGCTGGGACTTATTTCCCAGTTGAGGGATCAGGGTCTGACGGTGGTCTACACCACCCATTACCTGGAGGAGGCCGAACAGCTCTGCGACCGTATCGGCGTCATCGACCAGGGACGGATGGTGGCCCTGGGGGACAAAGAGGAACTCATCAGTCAGATCGGAGACGAGGACCTGATCCGGCTTCAGGTGCCTGAGGCTCACTGCGCCGCCTTCCAGGCCCAGTGCGCCGCCTGGGAGGACTGCCTGGGCACGGCCCCGCGCCGGGGCAAGATCGAGGTGCGGACCCTCGACGGCGGGGCCCTGCTGCCGCGCATTCAAACCTGGCTCACCGAGACCGGTCTGCCTTTGACTCAGCTGGAAGTGGAGCGGCCCAACCTGGAAACCCTCTATCTCAATCTCACCGGCAAGGGCCTGAGGGAGTAGCCATGCAGAGCATTTGGGCCCTGGTGGGTAAAGACATGCTGCGGTACTTCAGTGACCGGCGGGCGATGGTGGTGAACCTGGCTGTGCCCTTGGTGCTGACCTTCATCATGGGGCTGAGTTTCGGGGGTGGTCTGTTCGGCCAGAGCACCGGCATCAGCGCCATTCCCCTGCTGCTGGTGGGCGAGTCCATCCCGGAAATGCTCCAGGAACGTTTGGCTGAGGGGTTGAGGGAGTCGGGCTTTTTTACGGCCACCTGGACGGATTCCCTGACTGCGGACCATCAGGTGCGTCACGGAGATGCGGCTGCGGCCCTTGTCTTTCCGGACGATTTCTTCAACAGTTTCCTCAATCAGGAAGAGGTCTCTCTTCAGCTCTGGAAAGATCCGGGAAGCCCCTTCAAGTCGGGCATCGTACAGCAAGTCGTCACCCGGGGGCTGCTCCAGTACCAGGCCGGGGAAGCGGCCTATGGGGCGCTCTGGCCCGAGGACCTGGACCAGACCCGGTATGAAGGTCTGGAGCTGTCCTGGGATGATTTGACCGCCGACGGTTTTACCGGGCTGTGGCAGCGGATGCGAACCTCCGAATCGGATACGGCCGTGGATTTCCTGGTCGAGCGAATGACCCTCGGTTTGGATCACGGGACCGCCCTGGCCGAAGGACTGAATACCTCGCTGGTGAGCCTGACGGTGGAGGACAAGGCGGCTTTGGCCGTGGACGGGGACACCCGTGAATTCAACCTGTTCGATTTCTTCCTGCCCAGCTTCGCCGTTTTCTTCCTCATGTTCTCCATTTCGGCCTCCTGTCGGGATCTGCATCGGGAAATGGTCTCCGGCACCCTGCAGCGCCAGCTGGTCAGTCCCCTGCGGGGGCGCGACATCCTGCTGGGCAAGTGGCTGTCCGCCGCGTTGGCGGGCATGCTTCAGCTCCTGGTGCTGATGGGGGTGGGCGCTGTCCTGTTCCGGGTGAATCTGGGACCCGATGTCTTCTCCCTGCCCTTGACCGTGGCCTTGTCCTGCCTGGCCGGCGCGGGTGTGTTTCTGCTGCTGTCCCTCGTGTCCCGCAACGAAAAGATGATGGACAACCTCAGCACTGTGGTGGTGCTGGTGTCGGCCATGATCGGTGGGAATTTCGTCCCGGTGGACAACCTGCCTGACTTCCTGCGTCCGGTGGGCCAACTCACCTTCAACTTCTGGGCGAACCAGTCCTTCCTGTCCATCATGAGCGACAACGAGAGCGTGACCAGCCACCCTGAGCCCCTTTGGATCCTGGCCCTCATCACGGTCCTGACCCTGGGGACCAGCTTCCTGGTCTTTCGACAAAGAGCCCGACGGGGAGGTCTGACGTGACGCCCCGCATCATTCTGGCCATGGTGGATCTCCGGTTGCGCCGGGTGTTCAAGGATCCGTTGGGCTGGCTCTGGCTCATCGTCATGCCGATGGTTTTTTCGCTGCTCATGTCGTCCCTCATGGGGGACTGGAGCCAAAGCGGCACGGTGACCAAGCCCAGTTTTCGGGTGTATGCCGCCGCGGACGACGCGGCCGTGGACGCCCTGCTGGCCCCCCTGGTGGACAACGACCACTTCATGTTGGTGAGGCCCGACTCCGCTGTTTCCCGCGAAACGGCGCGCCAACTGGTTGAAGAGTCGCGGATCACCAGCGCCCTGTTTATTCCGGCCGGGTTTGCCGACAGTCTGGCCTCGGGCCGCTCGGTGGAGTTGGCGCTGTTCTACGACTCGGACCGCCTCAGCAGCCAGACCGTGCGCACGGAGCTGGACCGGTCACTCCTGAAGATCAACACCCGGTTCGGTGCCCGCACCCTGGTGGCGGACCCCGGCCGTGCGTCCGGTCCCCTGCCGTCGGACAAGTCCGCCGCCTTCGACGAGGCCCGGTTCCTGACCGAATGGGAAAACCCGCGGGTGACCCTGGAGGCCACCACCCTGGGCCGGATCGAGACGGGGCCCAAGGTTCCGCTGACCCAGGCCTCCCAGCACGTGGCCCCGGCCTACGTCATTTTCTTCATGCTCATGTTCCTGCTGATGTCGGCCAAGGATCTGGTGGCCGAACGCCGGGATCAGACCCTGAGTCGCCTCATGGCCAGCCGGGCCACCGCCTTCGATCTCGTGACGGGATTTTTCGTCGGCGGGATGATCCTGGGCCTGGTGCAGGCGTCCATTCTGCTGCTGCTCAACAGCCTGGTCTTCGGACTGGACTACGGGGATTCGTGGGTCGGGCTGGCGCTGTCGGTGGTGCTGTTCGCCGGCGTGTGTTCCTCGGGCTCCATCCTTTTGGGCTGCCTGGCCAGATCCGGCGCCCAGGCCGACGGGTTGGGCACCGCGGTGACCCTGGTGCTGGCGGCCCTGGGCGGCCTGTGGTGGCCGCTGGAAATCGTCCCCCAATTCATGCAGGACCTGGGCCACAGTCTGCCCACCGGCCAGATCATCACCATCTTCCACGACATGATCGGCCGCGGCGCGGGCCTGGCCGACCTGGGGCACCTGCTCACCGGTCTGACGGTGTGGTTCGTGGTGTTGTTCGTCCTGGCGGTCTGGCGGTTGCGCCGCCTGGTGTCCGTCTAGTCGGTCTGGAAACCGATGTTGGGGCCGCCCGCCGTGGGCTGTCCAGCCAGCTTGATCTCGCCGTGGACTTCCTCGAATTTCTCGATATTGCCGCGCAGACTCTGCAGCAGGCCCTTGGCCGACTGCGGGGTCATGATGATGCGCGCGTGAACCTTGCTCTTGGGCAGGCCGGGCACCAGGCGGGCGAAGTCCAGGATGAACTCGGCGGGGCTGTGGGAGATCAGCGTGAGGTTGGCGTAAATGCCTTCGGCTTCCTTCTCGCCGAGGTCCACGGTGATGCGTTGCTGGGGAGCCTTGTTGTTCATGGTCGTTCCTTTCCCGGGCGCGGGCCCCGGAACTCCGTGCGGGCTGTGTACGTTGACAGTGACCGGTGCGGGTGATAGCTTCGCCCGCGGCGACATAACCCGTCGCGAAAACCACCTTCAAGGAAAGAATGCGACAATGGTCGGGAATTACAAGGATATACTGGCCGGGTTTCAGGGCCTGAAACTCGCGGTCATCGGCGATAGCATGCTGGACCGTTTCCTCTGGGGACGGGTGGACCGCATCAGCCCCGAGGCCCCCGTGCCGGTGGTACGCGTGGAGCGGGAAACCACCAAGCTGGGCGGGGCCGCCAACGTGGCGGCCAACATCCGCGCCCTGGGGGCCGAGGTCGTGCTGGGCGGAATCTGGGGCCGCGATGAGGCCGGGGCCCGTATGGGAGACCTCCTGGGCGAGCGGGGCATCGACAGTTGCGCCATGGTGTCCGTCGCCGATCGTCCCACCACCATCAAGACCCGCATCATCGCCCACAGCCAGCAGGTGGTCCGCACGGACCTGGAGGACGATTCCCCTCTGGCCAACGGCGCCATCGATTCCATTCTGCAGACCCTGCGCGACGGCGGACCGGTGGATGGGTTCATCCTCAGCGACTACGGCAAGGGCCTGTTCACCGCCGAGGCCCTCAAGGCCTTCATCGGCCTGGCGGCCGAGTGGGGGGTGCCCGTGGTGGTGGATCCCAAGAAGGGCGATTTCAGCCAGTATCGCGGCGTCACCAGTCTGACGCCCAACCAGAAGGAAGCCGAGCAGGCCTGTGCCATGTCCATCACCGACGCCGCCAGCCTCACCGGGGCCGGTCGCGCCCTTCTGGAACGCACCGCCGCCGAGGCGGTCCTCATCACGCGGGGTGAGCACGGCATGGCCCTGTTCGCCCGTGACGGGGAGGAACACCACCTGGATACCCAGGCCACCAACGTCTACGACGTCACCGGCGCCGGGGACACCGTGATCGCCGTTTATACCACCGCTCTGGCCGGGGGAGTGGGCTTTCCCCAGGCCGCGGCCCTGGCGAACCACGCCGCCGGTGTGGCCGTCCGTGAACTGGGCACCGCCGCGGTGACCGCCGAGCAGTTGATCACCGCCCTGGAGGGCGGCAAGGAGGGCGAATGAGCACGCCGGAGACCGGGCAGGTGCTGGGCCGGGAGGCCCTGGCGGGCTGGGGTGAAGCGGTCCGGCAGGCCGGACGTACCATCGCCTTTACCAACGGGTGCTTCGATCTGATCCACAGCGGCCACCTGGCCAGTCTGGCCCAGGCCGCTGCCCAGGCCGACGAACTCGTTGTGGCACTGAATGATGACGCTTCGGTCACGGGTCTCAAGGGCCCCGGGCGGCCCATTCTGCCCGCCGCCGACCGGGCCGCGCTGATTGCCGCCTTGCGGCCGGTTTCCGCGGTCACTATTTTTGCTGAGCCGACACCTCTGGAGTGCATTCTCCGGATACGGCCGGACGTACTCGTCAAGGGGTCCGAGTACCAGGAAGACAATGTGGTTGGCGCTCCGGAGGTAAAGTCCTGGGGCGGACGCGTTGTCCTCGTGCCGATGGTGGAAGGCTGGTCGACCTCGCACATTATCGCCGCGATCCGGGATCTGCCCTGATCGCCGCGTTTCCAACCTGATTGGTTTCAAGGAGCTATAATGAGCAGGACTAAGGTAATTATCCTCGGTGCCGCCGGCCGCGATTTCCACAACTTCAACTGTGTGTATCGCGGCAACGAAGCCTTCGAGGTCGTGGCATTCACCGCCACCCAGATCCCCGACATCGACGGCCGCAAGTACCCGGCCGAACTCGCGGGCGACCTCTATCCCGCCGGCATCCCCATCGAGGACGAGAACGATCTGCTGGACGTCATCGCCAAGACCGGCGCGGACATGTGCGTCATGGCCTACAGCGACCGCTCCTACCAGCAGGTCATGAGCCTGGGCAGCATCGTCAACGCCGCCGGCTGCGACTTCACCATGCTGGGTGAGCGTGACACGCAGATCAAGAGCACCAAGCCCGTGATCAGCGTCGGCGCCGTGCGCACCGGCTGTGGCAAGAGCCAGACCAGCCGCCGTATCTGCGAGATCCTGCGCGCCGCCGGCAAGAAGGTCGTGGCCATCCGCCACCCGATGCCCTACGGCGACCTGACCGCCCAGAAGGTGCAGCGTTTCGCCGAGATCGGTGACCTCGCCAAGCACAAGTGCACCATCGAGGAGATGGAGGAGTACGAACCTCACATCGTGGCGGGCGGCGTCATCTACGCCGGCGTCGACTACGAAGCCATCCTGCGTGAGGCCGAGACCGAAGCCGACATCATCCTGTGGGACGGCGGCAACAACGACACGCCCTTCTACAAGAGCGACCTGCACATCGTGGTGGCGGATCCCCATCGCCCCGGTGCCGAGAACAGCTACTTCCCCAGCGAGACCAACGTGCGGATTGCCGACGTGGTGGTCATCAACAAGGAAGTGGAAGCCGAATTCGAGAACATCGAAGCGGTGCGTGAGAACATCATGGACATCAACCCCAGGGCCATCATCGTCGACGCGGCCAGTCCGCTGACCGTCGAGGGCGATATCGACCTGCGGGGCAAGCGCGTCCTGGTGGTGGAAGACGGCCCGACCCTGACCCACGGCGACATGGCCTTCGGGGCCGGCGTTGTGGCCGCCATGCGCATGGGCGCCGAGGAACTGGTTGACCCGCGGCCCTGGGCCACGGGCAAACTGGCCGAGACCTTCGAGCTCTATCCCGACATCGGCGAACTGCTGCCGGCCATGGGTTACGGCGACGAGCAGGTGGCGGACCTGGAGAAGACCATCAACGCCGTCGACTGCGACGCCGTGGTCATCGGCACGCCCATCGACCTGAACCGGATCGTCAAGATCAACAAGCCCAATGTGCGCATCAGTTACGAACTCCAGGAGATTGGCTCGCCCAATCTGACCGAAATCCTGGCCAAGTTCACCGACTAGGTGCAATAGTTGACGGATCGGGCCCGCCTTTTCCGGGCGGGCCCGCCTCATACTCAAATTCCGGGGAGGAATTGCGTGAATATCCACGAGTATCAGGCCAAGGAAATCTTCATCAGCCACGGCCTGCCCGTGCCTGGTGGCAAGGTGGCCACAACGGTCGATCAGGCGGTGACCCTGGCCGAGGAATTCGGTCTGCCGGTGATGGTCAAATCCCAGGTCCTGACCGGGGGGCGCGGCAAGGCTGGCGGCGTGAAGTTCTGCGAGAGCCTCGACGATGTCCGCCAGAACGCCGAGAAGATCATCGGGCTGGACATCAAGGGACACATTGTCCAGAAGGTCCTCATCACGCCCGCGGTTGATATCGAATCCGAATATTATCTGGGCATGCTCATCGACCGCAACACCAAGCGGATCCTGGTCATGGCGAGCGCCGAGGGCGGCGTCGAGATCGAGCAGGTGGCCAAGGACACCCCCGAACTCATCTTCAAGGAAACGGTGGATCCCCGCTACGGCCTGCTGGACCACGAGGCCATGGACCTGGGCATGCGCCTGTGTCCCACCGACATCAAGAAGGCCCGCCAGTTGGGCGCGGCCCTGCAGAAGCTGTACAAGGCCTTCGTGGCCGCCGACGCGAGTCTGGCCGAAATCAATCCCTTCATCTTCACGCCCGAGGGAAAGGGCCTGGCCATCGACGCCAAGGTCAACCTGGACGACAACGCCCTGTTCCGTCATCCCGACTACGAAGCCCTGCGCGATCTGGACGAGGAAGATCCCAGTGAGAGGGCCGCGCGCGAAGCGGACCTGAGTTTCGTCAAGCTGGAAGGCAACGTGGGCTGCCTGGTCAACGGCGCCGGTCTGGCCATGGCCACCATGGACCTGGTCAAGTACTACGGCGGCCAACCCGCCAACTTCCTGGACATCGGCGGCAGCTCCAATCCGGAGAAGGTGGTCAACGCCCTGACCATCATCCTGTCCGATTCCGAGGTCAAAGCGATCCTCTTCAACATCTTCGGTGGTATCACCCGCTGCGACGACGTGGCCAACGGTATCATCCAGGCGACGCAGCAGATGGACATCAAGGTGCCCATCGTGGTCCGTCTGACCGGCACCAACGAGGAGGAGGCCCGCAAGCTGCTGGCCAAGACCGATCTGGTGCCCGCCGAAACCATGGACGAAGCGGTTCAGAAAGCCAATGAGCTGGCTGGCGCATAGTCTTGACAACAAAGAACCTGTGGCGCCACGGGGCGCCCTGAAGAGGAGATAGAGGACATGGCGATTTTTGTAGACGAATCAACGAAAGTTGTCGTCCAGGGAATCACCGGTCGTGACGGCGGGTTCCACAGCAGCCAGATGCTGGCGTACGGCACGAAAATCGTGGCCGGCGTGACCCCCGGACGTGGCGGGCAGACTTTCGAGGACAAGGTTCCGGTATACGACACGGTCAAGGCCGCGGTGGAGGAACAGGGCGCCAACACGTCCGTCATCTTCGTGCCGCCCTTCGGCGCCGCCGGCGCCATCTACGAGGCGGCGGACGCGGGCTGCAAGCTCATCGTCTGCATCACCGAGGGCGTGCCCACCGTGGACATGGTCAAGGTGATGCCGTACCTCGAGGAGCGCGGCGTGCGGCTCATCGGTCCCAACTGCCCCGGCCTGCTGGCTCCGGGCATCGCCAAGCTGGGCATCCTGCCCACCAGCATCGTCAAGGAAGGCCCCGTGGGCCTGGTGTCCCGCAGCGGCACCCTGACCTACGAAGTGGTGTACCAACTCACCGCCGCGGGCCTGGGGCAGACCACCTGCCTGGGCATCGGCGGCGACCCGGTCATCGGCACCAACTTCCTGGATGCCATCAAAGCCTTCAACGAGGACGACAAGACCGAGGCCTTCGTCATGATCGGTGAAATCGGCGGCGACGCCGAGGAGCAGGCGGCGGACTACATCAAGGCCCACGTCAAAAAGCCCGTGGTCAGCTTCATCGCCGGCCAGACGGCGCCTCCGGGCAAGCGGATGGGCCATGCCGGCGCTATCGTGTCCGGCGGCAGCGGTACCGCGGCCGAGAAGATCAAGGCCCTCGAGGCCGCCGGCGTGCCGGTGGCGGAACGTCCCATGGACATCGTGCCCCGGCTCCAGGAGATCTGGAAGCCCTAGCGCACTTCGGCAGACAAGCGGACGGGCGCATCTTCGGACGCGCCCGTCCCATCTCAAATGGCCCCGGAGGATCCGGGCGACCCCAGAAAGAGGAAAGACCGATGCAGACGACCTACAGCATGATCAAGCCCGAGATTGTCGCCGCCGGCGAGCAGAAGATCGGCGCCATTCTGGATATCCTGAACACGGCGGGCTTCCGGATCACCGGCCTGGAGCTGCGTCAGCTGGACCGCGCCCTGGTGGAGGATTTCTACGGCGAGCACCGGGAGCGCCCCTTTTACGGCGAATTGTGCAACTATATCACCAGCGGCCCTGTGGTGACCCTGCGCCTGGAACGAGAGAATGCCGTGGCCGCCCTGCGTGAGCTTATCGGGGCCACCAACCCCGCCGAGGCCGCCGTCGGCACCATTCGGGACCTCTACGGCGCGTCGCTGCAGAACAACGCCATCCACGCTTCGGCCAACCTCGAAGACGCGGAACGCGAGCTGGGTCTCATTTTCGGCTAGAAGATGTCCGGGACGGGGTGCGGACCGGCCCGGCTTGACATTAAACTGTGGGATTATTAAAGTTGGGCGCTTGCATGAAACTGGATTTGGACAGGCAGGAACCAGGTCGCTCGGAAATGATGATTTCCGACCAGGTTGACCTGCAGGTGGCGGACACCGATCCGCAGCCCGCCCAAGTTGACGGCACCCTGAAGATCCAGAATCTGGATGCCCGGGTCCTGGTGAACGGGACCCTCAAGGCCAAGGCCGACGCGGAATGCGGCCGCTGCCTCGAAACTTTTGCCCTCGAATGGGACGTGCCGGTGGAACTGATGGTTCTGCGGGACATGGATACCGACGAGGGCGAAGGCGACACACTTGTATTGCAGCAGATGCGCGGTGAAGTGGATCTGCAAGAGGCCATCAGGGAAAGTCTGCTGCTGGCCTGGCCGCTGTCGTTGGTCTGCCATGCGGACTGTCGCGGCCTCTGCCCCTCATGCGGGGCCGACCTGAACAAGTCCTCCTGCGACTGCAGCACCGAGGACGTCGACCCCCGATGGGCGGCATTGGACGATCTCTGATACCGTCTTCACGTTTGTAAGGAGAATGACATGGCTGTCCCCAAGAAAAAAACGTCCCAGTCCCGCAAGGGCAAGCGCCGGGCCAACTGGAACCTGACCAAGCCCGACCCCAACAAGTGTCCCCACTGCGCCGCGCCCCGGCTGCCCCATCGCGTCTGTCGCGAGTGCGGCCACTACGGCGACCGTGAAGTCCTGGTCGTCGAGTCCTAGGATCCGGGGGCCGATCCTCAGGGACCCGGCCCCGTCTGGCGGATGATCCGCCGCAACCGGCAGGGAGGTCGGCAAGGTGAATACGAGCAGCAGACCCGTCATTGCTGTCGATGCCATGGGCGGCGACCACGGTCCGTCCGTGATGGTGCCCGGTGCCCTGGCTGCCCTCACGTCCGATTGCGGGTTTACCCTGGCGCTCTATGGCGACCAGGCCGCCATCGAGGCGGAACTGGCCAAGCTCGACGTGCCCGAAGGCTGTGTCTCGGTGGTGCCCTGCACCCAGGAGATCGACATGGGGGAGTCGCCGGCCTCGGCGATCCGCAACAAGAAGGACAGCCCCATTGTGAGGGCCATCGTCGACCACAAGGCCGGCGCCTGTCATGCGGTCGTCTCGGCCGGGTCCACCGGGGCCCAGGTCGCCGGCAGCCTGATTCTGCTGGGTCGTCTGCCCGGGATCGACCGTCCCGCCATCGCCACCCTTATTCCCACGGTCAAAGGTGAACTGCTCCTGCTGGATGCAGGGGCCAACGTGCAGTGCAAACCGGAGCACCTGGTGTCCTTCGCCCGCATGGGTGAGGTGTTCGTGCGGGAGATTCTGGAAGTCGAAAAACCCACGGTGGGACAGCTCAACATCGGCGGCGAGCCCAAGAAGGGCAACGACCTGGCCGTGGCCACCTACGAGCTTCTGAGTGCCTCGGGCCTGGAGTTCATCGGGAACGTGGAGGGCAACAAGTTCATGCTGGGCCCCTGCGACGTGGTGGTCACCGACGGCTTCACGGGCAACAACACCCTGAAGCTGGTGGAAGGCTTTGCCCACTTCCTGCAGGCTCTGACCCAGCGTCCCGGCCAGTCGGAACAGGAACAGCAGGCCCTTGGTCTGGTGCTCCGCATGCTGGTGAAGGAATTTTCCTACGAGGTCTACGGCGGCGCCATGCTGCTGGGCGTCGACGGGATCAGCATCATCGCCCACGGCCGCAGCAGCGCCCGGGCCATTACCAACGCCGTCAAGGTGGCCTGGCAGCAGATCGATCACGATCTGCCCGCCAAGCTGGCCGCCGCCCACTCGGACTGACCCGAGCCTTCCTCTGGGGGACACGTGTACAAGGTACCCATGATTTTTCCCGGCCAGGCCTCACAGGCCGTCGGCATGGCCCAGGACCTGGCCGCCGCCGGCGGACCGGCCGCCGCCTGGCTGTCCCAGGTGGACGGCATCCTGGACGACACCCTGACGACCACCATGTTCGAGGGGCCGGCCGAAACCCTGACCGAAACCCGGAACGCCCAACCGGCCATCCTGGCCCATTCCGTGGCCGTGAGTCTGGCCCTGCGCGACCTGGGTATCGAGCCGTCGCTGGTGGCCGGCCACTCTCTGGGTGAATTCAGTGCCGCCGTGGCCGCGGGCGCCCTCAGCCCCGACGATGCCCTGCGCATTGTCCGTAAACGCGGCGAATTGATGTTCGCCGCCGGGCAGGCGGTCCCGGGCACCATGGCCGCGGTCATGGGGCTGGACGGCCCCGCCGTCAGCGAGGTTTGCGCCCGGGTGGCCGCCGAACACGGCGTGGTGGTGCTGGCCAACCACAACTCGGAATCCCAGGTGGCCATTTCCGGCGAAGTCGAGGCCGTGGCCGCCGCGGGCGAAGCCCTGAAGGCCGCGGGTGCCAAGCGGGTGATCCCCCTGAACGTGAGCGGGGCGTTCCACTCGCCCCTGCTGGAAGGCGCCGCCGCCGATTTTCGGGCTTTCCTGACCGACATTCCGGTGCAGGACAGCACCGTGCCCCTGCTGGCCAACGTCACGGCCGCCCCGGTCACTTCCGGCACCGACCTGAAGGAGGGGTTCTGTCGCCAGCTGACCGCCCCGGTGCTGTGGAACGGTATCATGGAGACCATCGCCGGCGACACGCCGCCGGCCGTGGTGCTGGAGGTGGGGCCCGGCAAGGTCCTGTCCAACCTGGCGCGTCGGGCCTATCCCGACACCAAATTCATTCCCGTCGGCACCGCCGCCGACCTGGCGGGGATCGTCGAAACCCTGGCCGCACTCTGAGCCACAGGAGGATCGGAAGATGAGCAACAGGACGGTTTTGGTCACGGGCGCCAGCAAGGGCATCGGCAAAGCCATTGCCGAGGGTCTGGCCGCCGCGGGCTACAATCTGGCCCTGGTGGCCCGCAGCGCTGATCTGCTGACCGAATTGGCGGCGCAACTGGATGGCCCGGTGAAGGTCAAAACCTATCCCGGCGACATCTCCAGCTGGGAGGACGCCGAGCGCATTCTGGGCGAGGTGCATGCTGAATTCGGGGAAGTCTACGGCCTGGTCAATAACGCCGGCGTGACCAAGGACGGGCTGTTCATGCGCATGAGCCCGGAGAACTGGCAGTTGCCCATTGACGTCAATCTGGGCGGCACCTTCTACTTTACAAGGGCCGTGGCCCCAATTATGATGCGCCAGCGTGAAGGACGTATCATCAACATTTCGTCGGTTATTGGCTTGACTGGGAACGCCGGACAGGCCAATTATGCTGCCAGCAAAGCTGGCATTATCGCCCTGACCAAATCGGTGGCCAAGGAACTGGGCGGCCGGAACGTGACGGCGAATGCCATCGCACCGGGCTTCATTACCACCGACATGACCGCTGAGCTGCCTGAAAAGGTGCGGTCGGACATGCTGAGCCGAATTCCCCTGAAACGCTTCGGCGAAGGGTCGGACGTGGCCGGTGTGGTTAAATTTCTATTGTCTGAAGAGGCTGCCTACATCACCGGCCAGACGCTGGTGGTGGACGGCGGCATGATTGGGTAAGTTGTCTTAACGTTTTCCAGGAGGAAAAGCTGACATGGCGTCGATTCAGGAACAGGTTTACGAAATCATCCAGCGCAAGCTGTCGGTCAACCCCGAGCAGATCACTCCCGAAGCCTCTTTCACCGAGGACCTGGGTGCGGACTCTCTGGACACCGTCGAACTGGTCATGGATCTGGAAGAGCAGTTCAACATTACGATTCCCGAAGAGGACCAGGAAAAGCTGCAGACCGTTCAGGATGCCATCGATTACCTCGAGCAGAACCTGGACTAAGCGGATTTCCTTCGTTCCGGGTGAGTCCCGGGAGCTATTCTACAATTCCCGGTCTCAGCCACTCGTTGGATGGGACCGGGTCTGAGTATTGATTCTGGAGGTCGGAATTTGGAAGCGCGGAAAGTCGTCATTACCGGTATGGGGATGGTCACCGCCCTGGGCGGCGACCGGGATACCACTTGGGACGGGCTCAAAGCCGGCAAGAACGGGATTGCCCCCATTACCGGGATGGATACCGAAGGTTTCAAGGTCAATTTCGCCGGCGAGGTGAAGGATTTCGATCCCTCCGTGGCCATGGATGCCAAGGAGACCCGCAAGGCCGATCGTTTCTGCCAGTTGGCCATGGTCGCGGCCCAGGAGGCCATGGAGCAGTCGGGTGTCCAGACACCGGACGATCCTTTCCGCGCCGGAGTGATCATCGGTTCGGGCATCGGGGGCATGCTGACCTTCGAGGAGCAGCACTCCCGTCTGATCAATCGGGGGGCGCGGGGTGTGTCGCCCATGTTCATCCCCATGATGATCGGGGACATGGCGGCGGGCCTGGTGTCCATCCGCTACGGATTCAAGGGCGCCAACTACTGCACCGTGAGTGCCTGTGCCTCGGGCGGGCACGCCATCGGGGCCGCCTATGACCAGATCATTCTCGGCCACGCCGACGTGATGATCACCGGCGGCGCCGAAGCGGCCGTGTGTCCCATGGCCCTGTCCGGTTTCGCCAACATGAAGGCCCTGTCCAGCCGGGTGGACGACCCCGCCCGCGCCAGTCGCCCGTTCGACAAGGATCGCGACGGATTCGTGCTCGGCGAGGGTGCCGGCATCCTGGTTCTGGAGTCCGAGGAACATGCCCTGGCCCGTGGCGCCACAATCTACGGTGAGGTCTGCGGGTACGGCATGACCGGGGACGCCTACCACATGACCCAGCCGGATACCGAAGGCCTCGGGGCCATCGGGTCCATGAAGCAGGCCCTGCGGACGGCGGGTATCGAGCCCGAAAAAGTGGGTTATATTAATGCCCATGGCACGTCCACGTATTTCAATGACCGGGGCGAGACCAAAGCCATTCGTCAGGTCTTCGGCGCCCACGCCGATACCCTGAAGGTGAGCAGCACCAAGTCCATGATCGGGCACCTGTTGGGCGGGGCCGGCGCGGTGGAGGCCGTCATCACCACTCTGGCCCTGAGGGAGGGCATCCTGCCGCCCACCATCAACCTGGAAACGCCCGATCCCGAATGCGACCTCCATTACTGCCCCAACGAGGCGGTCAAGCAGAAGGTCGAGTACGCCCTGTCCAACTCCTTCGGGTTCGGCGGGCACAACCTTACGCTCTGTTTCCGGTCCCGCGGCTGATCAGCAGCCGTGCCCGGGGATGGAGCCCTGGAACATGGGAATAAAGGAAAGCATCCAGCAGGCCCTGGCCCGTCTGGCGGGCAGCGCGCCCGTCGAGACGGAGGTCAACCCCACCGTTGAGGGCGAGGAAATCGGTCCCGAGGTCATGGCCCATCTTGTCGCCCTGGAGGCCAAGTTGGGCCATACTTTCAGGGACCGGATCCTGCTGCGGAACGCCCTGCTCCACCGATCCCACATCCACGTCACCGGGCAGGATCGCGAACAGTCCAACGAACGACTCGAGTTCCTGGGTGATGCGGTGCTGGGCCTGGTGGTCAACGAAGAACTCTTTTCCCGTTATCCCGACAGTTCCGAGGGCGACCTCACCAAGATGAAGAGCCTGCTGGTGTGCGGGGCCCGTCTGAGTGAGGTGGCGAGCGCCATCGATCTGGGGGCCCACGTTCGCATGAGCCGCAGCGAGGCGGCCACCGGTGGCCGGCAGCGGTCGTCCATCCTGGCCGATACCACCGAAGCCGTCATCGGCGCCGTCTATCTGGACGCCGGACTGGCCGCCGCCCGGGCGGTCATCCGCAAGGTGGCCCTGGCCGGCAGCGACAAGGTCCTGGCCCGACGCTCCCTGCGCAACTACAAGAGCCGGCTGCAGGAACTGATCCAGGCCCGCTACAAGAGCCCGCCCCGCTACAAGGTCGTCCAGGTGGAGGGGCCGGATCACGATCGGCTGTTCCAGGTGGCGGTGAACTTCAGCGGGACCCTGTTGGGCTCCGGTGAAGGACGCAACAAGAAGGCCGCGGAGCAGAATGCGGCCCGGGAGGCCCTGGCGAATATCGACGCCAATCCGGAACTGCTGGGAGAGCCCGACGTTGATTGAGAACACGCGCCGGCTGTCCTGGCGCGGGACGGGAATACAGGATTTCATGCAAGCCATTTTGAAGACCCTGGCCCTGGGCCTGGCGGTCGCGTTTTTCGCGGGCGCCGCTTTTGGCGTCGGGCCGGATGAGGCGTTCGAGCCCATTCCGGACGAAGAGGTTCCCTACGGGGCCGCGGCCAACTGGATCATGGGGCATCAGCTTCTCTCCGAGGGCGAGGTGGCCGAAGCCCTGCCCTTCCTGCACCAGGCCTACCGCGCCCAGCCCGATGTTCCCCGGGTGGCGCTTGACTTCCAGGAAGCTCTGGCCGCCGAGGGCTATTTCCAGGACGCCCTGAACGTGATGGACAACCTGGTGACCGCCTGGCCCGATTCCATGTCCTACCGTCTGCGCCGCTCGTCCCTGCACCTGAAGCTCGGGCAACGGGACGAAGCCATGGCTGACCTGCGGGCCGTACGGGAAGCCGGGGAAACCACCGCGGACCTGGTCATGACCGAGGCCGCCTTGCTGGCGGCTCAGGGGCAGCACGACAAGGCGCTGGAGGTGTGTCGGGAGGGGATTTCCCGCATGCCCGACAAAGGTGTCCGCATTTACCTGGGCATGGCCTCCATCGAGCAGGAGCGGGGGGCCACCGGCAACATACCCGCCCTGATGGCCGAAGCGTCCGCGGCCTATCCGAATGAACCCGAATTGTGGCGGATCCGGGTCCTGGCCCTGGCCGAGGACGGCCAGAAGGCGGCGGCCGTGGACGTGGCGCGCCAGGCCGATGTCCATTTCCAGAACAGTCCGATCCCGGCGGACCCGGAGGCGGCCCCGGTCATGACCGGGTTTCCCGTGCGGGAATCCTTTCTGGTGGACCTGGCGGACTTCTACGCCAAGAAGGGGGAGGTCCGCGAATCGGTGTCCATCCTGCAGCCTCTGGCCGACGCGGACGAGCTGGGCCTGCGTCCCAGCCTGTGGCTGGCGCGTTTGTATCTGGGCGGCGGAGAGCGTCTCAAAGGGGCGGCCCTGGTCCAGGATATCAATGACAAATGGCCCGAGTCCTCCCGCGGCTGGTTCCTGAAGGGCCGCATGACCGAAACCGCCGAAGATTATGAAGGCGCCATTCCCCACTACCAGCGGGCCGTGGATCTGGGCGTTCATGATCCCGAAGCCCGCCTTGGCCTCGTGCGGGCCATGCTGCTGGGCTGGGAGCAGGAATTGTCAAACCATGAACTGACGCCCGCCCAGGAGGAAAAGAAGGCCCGCCTGTCGGATAACACATCCGCAGCTGCGGCCATGCTGGAGGAAACGGATCTCGAAGGCCACCTCATCCTGGGCTACGCCTTCCGCGCTTCCGGGAAGCTGGTCCAGGCCTCCGAACGATTCGAAATGGCGGCGGAGGATCCGGATCTTCGCCTGCTGGCCATGACCCAGCGGAGCATCTGCCTGGACGAGATGGGCAAACCCAAGCAGGCCCGCGGCATTCTGGAACGCCTGGTCAAGCAGTATCCCGACGACGCGGAGGCCGCCAACAGCCTGGGCTATTTTCTGGCCGAAAAGAACCGCGACCTGGACCAGGCCCATGACCTGATCACCTTTGCCCTTGAGAAGGATCCCGGGAACGGGGCCTTCCTGGACTCCATGGGCTGGGTGCTCTACCGACAAAACCGCCTGGAAGCCGCCTTCGACTATCTGATCCAGGCCGTGAACGTCCTGCCGGACGACCCGGTCATCCTGGAGCATCTGGGCATCGTCCTGTCCGAAATGGGCCAGGACAGCGAGGCCCTGGACATGTTGCGCCGGGCTCTGGCCCAGGGCGGCGATCCGTCTCGTCTGAATCCCCTGATCAGCGACCTCGCCTCGGGGACGGACGGGCCATGACCCGGTCCCGGCCAATTCGAACGGCCGGGTGGGGGCTTTGCCTGGTCCTGTTATTGGTCTGCGGTTCCGCCGCGGCCGCCGACGGGCGACTTCATCTGGGACACTGGCGGGGATCCGCCTTCGGACGGGCCGTCACCGGAAACTTCCTGCTGCTGACCGACCCGGAGGGATTCCTTCGATTGGAACTGTCCCGCACGGAGCAGGCCCTGGATGAGGCCGCCCTGCGGTCCCTTCTCGCCTGGACCGGAGACGGCTGGTGCGTGGTGCAGGGGGACCCCGGCGAGGGCACGGTCGGTCCCTGGAACGACAAGTGGGACCGATTGGACCGGTCGGTGGGGATCTGGCTGGTGCTGGCCGCCGCGCATCTGAATCAAACGGACATGGACCCAACTGAACTGACGGCCTGGGGAATCGAGGCGCGGTCCGTTGGGGCCGCCCCGCAGCCGCGGCCGCGTTTCCGGACGACCGGCCCGTCCGCCGAGCGGTTCCGATACCGCATGCCCGAGGTGGCCCGGCTTCAAGCCGCTTCGCCCGCGGAGACGGCTCCGCGGTTGGGGTTTCGTGCCGCCCAGCTGCAGCGGGCCGCCGGTCACGGTTCGGCCGGGGAAATCCTGACCCTGGAACGCCACCGCTCGGCCGACGGGCGGCTGTCCCGTCTTGTCCTGCGCGCCTCCCGCAAACCCGGCGACCTGCGCCTCGATCAGCTCAGTGAGCGCCCGGTCCGATATGACGTGAACGAGGTTTTCGTTCCCCTGTGGCCCCTGGCCGACGTTTTGGCCCTCGAGCCCGAAGAAATCGGGAACCCTGCCCTGCGCTGACTGTTTCAAGGGGTCCATCGGGTAAAACAGACCCCGTAAGGAGAATACTGTGAATCTCTCAAGGGATGAACAACTACACGGCAGTACCGCGGCGTCCAGGGTGGCCTTGCGCGATCTGCGTGACGAGGACCTGATCGTTGAGGTCCAGAACGGGTCGCAGAAGGCGTATGACGAATTGGTGGCCCGGTACAAGGGGCGTCTGTTCAGTTTTATTCTGCGCATGGTCAAGGACCCGGACCTGGCCGAGGAACTCACCCAGGAAACGCTCATTCGGGTGTACATCCATGCGGCCAAATATCGGGAGATCGCCCGCTTCAGCACCTGGGTCTTCACCATCGCGACCAACCTGGTGCGGAACAAAATGCGCCAGCGGTCGCGCCGCCCGCGGACGATCAGCATCGATCCGGCCCCGGACGAGGACCACATGCCCGTGGACCCGGTGGATCACCGCGCCGACAGCAGCGATGCCGTCCAGCGCGAGGAATTGGCCGAGGTCATAGCCGAGGCCACCAGCAAGATACCCGAGAAGTACCGCATCCCGTTCCTGCTGAGGGAAGTGGATCAACTCAGTTACGAAGAAATTCAGCAGGTAACCGGTCTCAAGCTGGGCACCGTTCGCTCACGGATCAACCGGGCGCGGAATCGTTTCCGCCAGTTGATCAAGCCCATGCTGCGCAATGAGACCATTCTGGCCGAACTGGAACGCATCGAGGCCCGTGCGGCCGAGACCGACAACGACGGGCAGTAGCCCGGGAGGAAAGCAATGAGGTGCAATAAGGCACAAGAGTATTTGAGTCTGGAAATCGACGGGTTGTTGCCCCCCGACTCGCTTCATGAACTGGATCGCCATCTGGAAACCTGCGACGACTGCCTGGAATACCGGGCGGACCTGCAGCTGGGGCAAAGGCTCCTGGCGGCCACCGAGCCCGAACTGCCCGAGAACTTCGAGTGGAAGCTGCGGCTCAAACTGAATCAGACCATCCGCGAGGCGGCCGGCCGCACCGAATACCCCTGGTTCGAGGAACAGGTGGACCGTTGGCGATGGGTGCGGAACTTCACCTCGGCGGCGGCGGTGGGTCTGGCGGCGGTCCTGTCGGTGGCCATGTTCATGGGCGGCCCGCTGGACAACGGACCGGCCACGCCGGACAATCCCCTCGGCGGTCCCACAACGGAGCTGGCCTCCGACCGCCTGCCTCTGGACGCGGACTTCCGAACCGGCCGGGCCGGGACCCGGGCGGTATCCAGCCAGAGCCCCTTCATGCGTCAGAACACCCAGCCGAACATGTTCGCCAAGGGGTGGTCCGGTCAGAGTATCCAGGACCTGCAGACCATCAACCGTCTGCGTGTGGAGAACCAGCAATTGACCAACGCGCTGATTCAGGGTCAGATTGAGTTGCGCTGGCTGCGCGCGCAACTTGACACCAGCGGCTCCAACACCCTAGATCTAGAGGAGACCCGCTGACCCGCTGACCTTATCCGCACGGAGGCATCGGATTGAAACGTCGGATGACGGCAATCCTGTCCCTGGTCCTGCTGGCCGTTGTCGGCTGCGGCCTGGACGAAAACAAAGGCATTCTGATGGCCGCCGGATCCTACAGTGATCTGGCGGTTGTCCTGTCCAGCGAAGAGTTCAAGCCCGCCGCCCGGCGCATCATCGACGAGATGAATTCCAAAACCACTTTCGTGATCAAGGACGAGGGGCTCTTCGTCCCCGAGTTCTACGGTCCGGACCGCTGGGATCTGGCCAAGGGTTTCAAGAACAGTCTTTTCGTCCTGCGGCTGGGGGACGGCAGCAAGGCCGAACGGGCAGTCCGCAGCCTGTTGTCGGACGACGCCTGGAACCGCCTCATCAATGGCAACGGGGGCATTGTCCAGGTCAATGACCCTTGGTCCACCTACCAGACCCTGCTCGTGGTGGCCTCCCGCGACGCCAACAGCCTGGCCAGCATGCTGCGCAACAACGGTCCCCGGATTCGCACCCTGCTGGAAGAGAGCAGCCGCACCCGCATCCTGCGCCGCAATCGATACGACGGCCTGAACACCGCCCTGATGAACGCCTACTGGGACCAGTTCGGGTTCTACCTGGAGCTCCCACAGGCCTTTGACCAGAATCAGTTCAAGCCCGACGGATACCCCGGGCTGGAACTGATGCGCAAGGCCCCTTCGCGGGGCATCTCCCTTTCCTGGTCGGGGGTCGACGATCCGGCCGCCCTGCTGGACGACCGCGCAGCCCTGCAAGCCATTCGTGAGGACATGGGCGCCAAGCTCCACAATGAGGACATCGTTCCGGAGTCGTTCAAGTGGCAGGCCACGGAAATCGGCGGCGTGCCCTGCCTCAAGCTGGAGGGGGCCTGGACCAGCCGCATTTTTGCGGGGGGCGGTCCCTTCTGGACCTATTTCATTCCCGACCCGACCCGCGACCGAATGATCTGCCTGGATCTACTGGTCTACGCGCCGGGCGATGACAAAATGGGCATGTTCCGCCAGTTGGATGCGGTGGCGTCCACCTTCACCTTCACCCGGCCCCAGCCCTGACAGGAAGTTCCATGACCAGCCAACTGCGCGTCGTCACCGTCTGCCTCCTGGGGAGCTTGGTCCTGGGCCTGCCGGCCGCCGCCCAGACCCGCGGAAATACCGGACGCCACCAGGTGGAAAAGCCCAAGGTGGTGGTCACCGAGCAGGAGGCGGAACAGGCCCGGAACCAGGAAAACAATCTCTGGTCCTTCAACCTCGGCTTTGGGGGCATGGTGGGCAGCCGCCTGTTCCAGGTGGAGTCCCTCACCGACGGGCCCATTATCTGGGACCCCCCGGCCGGACCGCCCTTCAACGCCACCCGCCTGGAGACCAACCTGGAGCGCAGCCTGAACCTCGATTTTAGCGTGGGACGGGATTTCGGAACCTGGTTCACCGCCCGCGGCAGTGTTTCCTACACCCGCATGGACATGTCCGCCGAGGCCCTCATGGGGGAAGGGGGACACATCCTGCTGTTTGCCCGGCCGAACGTCTATATGATGGGGCTCGGGGGGCGAGCCCGATTGGTGCGGGCACCGTCGCATCCCTTCCTCAGCCTGGAACTGATGTCGGTGACCCTGGCCGACGTGGGGGGCGGGCACTCCCTGGATCAGACCAATCTGGGATACCGAATTGGCGGCGGGTACATGCAGGTCCTGAGTCCGACCATCAAATTGCGACTTGAGGCCCGCTTCACGCGCTCGGCCTTCGATATCGGGTCCTACCGGCCGGACACGCCTCGCCATGACCCGGAATTGCACGTCATCGAGGGCGAGTCCCACCTGTCCTTCTTCGAAGTGCTGATCGGGGTGGAATTCCGTCCCTGAGGCCTGAAAACGTCCCCAAAGGGGGACAAAAATCGCCTATTTTTGCTTTTTTCTTCCCCAAGGGGGCGCTTGCCTCTATATTACGCCCTCAACATTCTGCCAATATATTCCTGAATTGAACAGAGGGGTCATCCATGAGTAACGTGATTGCCGTTGTTAATCACAAGGGCGGTACCGGTAAGACCACGACCGCCATTAATCTGGCGGCCGGTCTGACCCGCTACAGTGACGTCACCTCGTCCTGCCTGCTGATCGACATGGATCCCCACGGCAGCGCCACCAGCACCCTGCTGGGCAAAATGGACGGCGAACCGCCGGCCCGCAGCATTTTCGATGTCCTGCGCCGGGCCATCACGCCCCAGGACGGCGTGACTTCGACGAACTACGACGAGAATATCGATATCCTGCCGTCGAATCCCTATCTCGAGAGCATGGCCAAGACCCAGATCACCGACCGGTTGTCCAAGGTCATCAGCAGCCTGTCCACGTCGTACGGGTGGATTATCATCGACACCCCGCCCAACCTGGGCGTGCTGACCCAGAACGCCCTGGTGGCCGCGGATTACGCCCTGATTCCCACCCAGTGCAGTGGACTGGCCGTGCCCACCCTGCGGCACATGCGGGACCTCATCGAGAAGATCCAGGAGCGCCAGAACGTGTGGCTTCAGCTCATGGGCGTCCTGTTGACCCAGAAGGACGGTCGCACCCCGTTCCAGCGCAACATCCGGCGCGAACTGGGCCAGGTCTTCCCGGCGGCGGACATCTTCAAAACGGTGATCACCAACAATATCAAGATCGAGGAGGCCCCGGCCAACTCCCAGAGCATCTACGCCTACGACAGCGGATGTCTGGGGGCCTCGCTTTACCGGGACTGGATCAAGAAGGAATTCCTCAAGAAGCACGTGAAGCTGGAAAAGCTGAAGCTGGACAAGCGGGAAGCCGCCGAAGCCGGAGCGCTCAAGGCGGAGGAGGGCTAACCCCTGACGAAGGGGTTGGTGGCCTTCTCCCGGCCCACCGTGGTGTCCGGACCGTGCCCACAGACGACGACTGTATCATCCGCGAGCGTGTAAATGCGCTCGCGGATGCTTTTTTCCAGCACCTCGAAATCCCCACCCGGCAGATCCGTCCGTCCCACCGATCCGGCAAAGAGGCAATCTCCCACAATGGCGTGTCCCGGCAGGGTGAACATGACCTGTCCGGGGGCGTGGCCGGGGACGTGGGTCACCTTGATGTCCAGCCCGGCGAAGGGTATGAGGGTTCCGTCCAAGAGGTCCAGGGCCACCCGCGGAATGGGGGTGGGTGGAAACCCGTATCCGGTCTGGGCCTGCGGCATCATCTGGACCAGAAGTTCATCGTCCGGATGGCAGCGCAGGGGCAGGTCGTGGGCGGCCTGGATTTCCGCCGCATCGCCGATGTGGTCGAAGTGGGCGTGGGTACAGAGGAGCGAAGTCAGACGGCACCCGCTCTGGGTGATTTTGGCCAGCAGGCGCTCGGCTTCCGCCCCGGGGTCGATGAGGATGGCTTCGGGGCCGTCCGGACCGGTGCCGGTGAGCAGGACCGAATTCATCTGCAGGGGGCCGACGGGCGTCACGTCCAATTGCCAGGTCATGTCAGGTATCCTTTTAAAAAGTCCGGCCCCGAAAACCGGGGCCGGACCGTGTTGCCTCGTGAAGCAGGTCGGGCCTACTCCTCGTAGTACTCGCGACCCAGGTGGGTGATGACCTCTTCGCCCATCATCCAGCGCAGGGTGTTCTTCAGCTTGGTCTGCTGGATGAACAGGTCGTGCTCGGCTTCCAGACCCGCGGGCATCACCGGGCTCTTGAAGTAGAAGCTCAGCCATTCCTGGATCCCGCCGGGCATGTCCGCCCGCTTGGCCAGGTCCAGCAGCAGGGCCATGTCCAGCACCAGCGGCGCGGCCAGGATGGAGTCCCGGCACAGGAAGTCGACCTTGATCTGCATGGGACGGCCGCACCATCCGAAGATGTCGATGTTGTCCCAGCCTTCCTTGTTGTCACCACGGGGCGGGTAGTAGTTGATCCGCACCTTGTGGTAGAGGTCGCCGTACAGGTCGGGGTAGAGGTCCGGCTGCAGGATGGTGTCGAGCACGCTCAGCTTGGACTCTTCCTTGGTCTTGAAGGATTCGGGATCGTCCAGGACCTCACCGTCCCGGTTGCCCAGGATGTTGGTGCTGAACCAGCCGGCGATACCCAGCTGACGGGCCTTGAAGCCGGGGGCCAGGATGGTCTTCATCAGGGTCTGGCCGGTCTTGAAATCCTTGCCGCACAGACCCGCACGGGTCTCCTTGGAGAGTTCCTCCAGGGCGGGGACGTCGGCGCTCAGGTTGGGCGCGCCGTTGGCGTAGGGGACCCCGGACTTGATGGCCGCGTAGGCGTAGATCATGCTGGGCGGGATGGCCTTGTCGTCATCGCGCAGGCCCTGCTCGAAAGCGGCCAGGGTCTGATGGACTTCGCTCGGCTTCATGAAGATCTCGGTGGATCCGCACCAGACCATGACCAGACGGTCACAGCCGTTGGCGGCCTTGAAGTCTTCCATGTCCTGCATGAGCTGCTCAGCCAGCTCCATCTTGGTTCCGGATTTGACGTGGGTACCTTCGAGCTTCTTGACGTAGTACTGGTCGAAGACGGCCTTCATGGGCTTGATCTTCTCAAGCTCGGGCTTCAACTGGTCCAGAAGTTCCTTTTCCAGGACACCGGCGTTCACGGCGGCATCGTAGACGGAGTCCTCAAAGATGTCCCAACCGCCGAAGGCGATTTCGTTGAGGTCGGCCAACGGCAGGAAGTTCTTAACCAGGGGCTGGCGCTCATCCGTGCGCTTGCCGAGGCGGATATGTCCCATCTGCGTGAAGCTGCCGATGGGCAGACGCAGACCGGCGCGGATGGCGCAGACGCCCGCGACGAAAGTGGAGGAGACCGCACCCATGCCGGGCGTCAGAATCCCAAGTTTTCCGGCGGCGGGTTTGATCTGCAGCTTTTCAGCCATTTTACTAGCTCCTCTGAAAATGGATTGCCGACGGTCGGCGTAAACTGTTAGAACAGGATAGGTTTTACCAGGAGCAAAGGCAAAAGAAAAATAGGCTAGCGGAGGGTTAAAAAACCTCCATTTTAGGGGGTTATCCGGTAGGCTCCGGGGCCTGGGGGTGCGCCCGTAAGGTCCTGTAAGGATTGTGTGTGTAGTTCAAAAAACCGCTATTTTCGGGTGGACATTTCGTAATATTGTATGTTATACTTCCCTGAGTCAAAAGTTGCATGGCCACAAACCCGCCGACCTGAAAGGGTTAAATGATCCAAAGCTAACGCGTTCGATTTCTTTCTCAATCTGAAGACATCAACTTTGCTGTGGCAAAGGGAGAATGTGCATCATGAAGGAAGACGCGGCAGCTGTAGCGGTCAGTGGCGAGTACTCAGTGACTTCCCCCCGACTGTTTATACCAGCCGACACTACAAGATATTTCAGTCTCCGAGGCCTGTTCAAGCGTGCCTTCGATGTGTTTGCCGCATCCCTGGCCCTGCTGGTCCTGAGCCCGGTCATGCTGGTCATCGCCCTGCTGGTCAAGCGGAGCAGTGCGGGGCCCGTGCTGTTCGTGCAGGAACGCCTGGGCCGCGATGGACAGCCTTTCAATTTCTACAAGTTCCGCTCCATGGTCTACAACAGTGATGACGCCATTCATCGCCAGTTCGCGGCCATGTTCATCAATGGGGACGAGGCCGGCTGTTCTGAAAAGAATTCCGGCGAAACCGTTTTCAAGATGAAGCAGGATCCGCGGGTCACACGCATCGGATCCTTTCTGCGGCGCTCCTCCCTCGATGAACTGCCCCAGCTCTTCAATATCCTCCGGGGCGACATGTCCCTGGTCGGACCGCGCCCGCCCATTGCCTATGAAATCGAGAACTACCAGCCTTGGCACATGGAACGGCTGAAGGCCGTGCCGGGTCTCACGGGTCTCTGGCAGGTCAGCGGTCGCAGCAGCGTGTCGTTCGATGAAATGGTGCGGCTGGATATCCAGTACATCAACAGCTGGTCCCTGCGCCGGGACCTGGCCATAATCCTGAAAACCATTCCCGTCGTCGTCAAGGGGACCGGAGGCTTCTAGCCCGGTCCTGTTCTGAAGTTCCGCTGTGGCCATGGAGCTGGCGGCGGACTCGATAAATGACGTGCGCTAAATCCGATGGAAAGATGTGGACCGCGACGGCGACTTCCCGCCGTGACGGCGCCACCAACACCCTGCTTTGGCGAATGAAAGCGAGCTGGACATGATTAACGTGGGCGTGATCGGTTGCGGGTATTGGGGACCGAACCTGATCCGGAACTTCTACGGACAGCCCGAGGCCAATTTGGCCACCATCTCCGACCTGGACGAGGGACGGCTAAATCATGTGGGGCTGCTGTACCCCAACACCAAGAAGACCACCGACTACAAGGAGATCATCAACGACCCGGACATCCAGGCCGTGGTGGTTGCCACTCCCATGTCCTCCCACTTCCCCCTGGGCAGGGAAGTGCTCGAGTCCGGCAAGCATCTCTTCATCGAGAAGCCCATGGCCACCAACAGCGACGACTGCCGGGCCCTGGTGGCCCTGGCCAAGGAGAAGGGTCTCCAGATCATGGTGGGCCACACCTTCCTCTACTCCCCGGCCGTGCGCAAGATCAAGGAACTGATGGACGCCGGCGAACTGGGGGAGATCTATTACGTCAGCATCGAGCGCGTGAATCTGGGCATTTTCCAGAAGGACGCCAACGTTATCTGGGATCTGGCGCCCCATGATGTGGCCATGCTCAACTACCTGTTCGGGGCGGACCCCGTGAAGGTCAGCGCCACCGGCAAATGCTACGTCCAGAAGGACAAGGGCATCGAGGATGTGGCCTTCGTTACCCTGGAGTATCCCGGTGAACGCCTGGTCAACATCCACGTGAGCTGGCTGGATCCCAACAAGATTCGCAAGTGTACTTTCGTTGGCAGCCGGAAGATGCTGGTATATGATGACGTCCATCCTTCGGAGAAGATCCGTGTCTTCGACAAGGGCGTGGATGTCCAGCCGCACTACGACAGCTTTGGCGAGTTCCAGCTGCTGTACCGGTCCGGCGATATCTTCGTGCCCCAGTTGGACACCCTGGAGCCTCTGAAGGCCGAGACGGCTCACTTCCTAGATGTGATCCAGGGCAAGGCCGCCCCCCTCAGCGACGGGACCGACGGACTCCGTGTGGTCGAGGTGCTGGAGAAGGCCTGCGAGTCCCTTAAGCAGGACGGCAAACCCCTGGACCTGGTGTTTGAAGACTGATCTCCAGCGGGTGTTAATTTGACCAGCGGACCCATACGCGTTGCCATGATCGGCCAGAAGGGCTTTCCGCCCATTCACGGCGGAATCGAAAAGCATGTGGCTGAGCTGGCCGCCCGTTTGGGTCCGCTCGGTTTCGAGACGACCCTTTATAGCCGCCCCCATTACAGCACCGCCGACGGGCCTTCGGGCCTGTCGGGGGTGCGGGTAAAAAAGCTGCCCAGCATTCCCACCAAGCATTTCGACGCCATCAGTCACACCCTGCTGGCCACGGGGCACAGCCTCTTTTCCGACTATGACATCGTGCACTACCACGCCCTGGGACCGGGCCTGCTGTCCGGTGTGCCGCGACTTTTCGGACGGCGCAAGACAGTGGTGACGGTGCACGGACTGGACTGGCAGCGGGAGAAATGGGGGAGTCTGGCGCGGCGGGTGCTCCAGGTGGGGGAGCAGACCAGCGTGGGGTTCCCGGACCGCACCATCGTGGTGTCCCGGGCGTTGAGGACCCACTATCTGCAACAGCACCGGCAGGCCACCGACTATATCCCCAACGGCATCGTGCCGGCCAATTACCGGTCGCGGGACCTCCTGGACAAGGCCGGCATCACCGGTCCCTTCATTCTGTTCGTCGGGCGACTGGTGCCGGAGAAGGGCTGTCACCTCCTGCTGGATGCCTGGAACCGCCTGAGCAGCACGGTACGGCAGGGGACCAAGCTGGTCATCGCCGGCGACGCGGGCTTCACTCCGGGCTATGTGGACGACCTGAAGAAGATGGCCTCCTCCGACGTGGAGTTCCTGGGCTACGTGCACGGTCCGGTGCTGGATGAGCTCTACACCAACGCGCTGTTCCTGGTGCTCCCGTCCACCCTGGAGGGGTTGTCCATAACCCTGCTGGAGGGCATGAGCTACGGGCGCTGCTGCCTGGTCAGCGACATCCCGCCCAACGTGGAGGCCGCCGGGGGCCACGCGCTGCTTTTCAAGAGCGGGGACGGCGGAGACCTGCGGGACAAGCTGGTGCAGCTACTGGGGGATCCGGACCTCTGCCGGCAACTTGGGGACAAGGGTCAGTTGCACGCCATCGAGAATTATTCCTGGGATCGTGTGGCGGCCATGACAGCCGACCTGTACCGGGAAATGTTGGCAAAATGAGTTTGACAAACGGCCTGTTATGAATTATTTCTGTTCAACCTTCGGAGCGGGCATAGCTCAGCTGGTAGAGCACTACCTTGCCAAGGTAGCTGTCGCGAGTTCGAGTCTCGTTGCCCGCTCCATTTTTTTATCCGGCCTTGGCCAGCCGGTTGCCGACGGACCTGGCGTCATACCAGCGGCGCAAGTTGACACCGTCGGGAGAATGGACCATAATTTTACGTATCGGGGCGGCATAGCCAAGTGGCTAAGGCGACGGTCTGCAAAATCGTTATCCCCAGTTCGACTCTGGGTGCCGCCTCCAATTCACCGACGCAATGCGCCGGTTTTTTTGTCGATTGACACCTGCCGCCCCACTTCCCATGATACGTCCGGCTTCACGTGTGCCGGGATGGCGAAATTGGTAGACGCAAGGGACTTAAAATCCCTCGGAGCGTTGCTCCGTGCCGGTTCGATCCCGGCTCCCGGCACCACCCCTTCCGCTTCCGCAGTGCGGCCGCGTTAACCGAGGAGATCCTCTTGCGCCTGGCCTTCCTGTCCATTGGCCGTCACATCCACACCGAGCGCTGGATTCAGTGGTTCGCCCAGCGGGGGCATGAGTGCCATCTGTTGACCGTGCAGCCGGGTCCCGTGGAGGGCGTCACCGTCCATGACATCACCACCGGGGGTGGGCCCAAGCCCCTGCGCTACCTGCTGTCCCTGCGCAAGGTGAAGACCCTTCTCAAGGCCCTGCAGCCCGATCTGCTCAACACCCACTTTCTCACCGGCTATGGCTACTGGGGACACTGGAGCGGCTTCCAGCCCAACGTGCTGACGGTGTGGGGCGACGATGTCTACGTGACCCCCTTCGAGAACGGGTTGAAAAACTTCCTTGCGCGCCAGGCGCTGGGCAGTTGCCGTGCCCTGACGGGGGACTCGGCGGACATCCTGGCGGTGAGTCAGTCCCTGGGGGCGGACCCGGACCGCAGCTACCGCGTTTTGTGGGGGGTGGATTTCGATAGATTCCGCCCCGCCGACGCGACCGCCTGGCGTGCCGAGCACGGCTTCGGGCCGGAGCACGTGGTCTACTTCTCGCCGCGCAGCTACACACAGCCCTACTACAACATCGACACGGTGATCGCCGCGGCCGCCCGGGTAAAGGCGGCCCAGCCCGAAGCACGATTCCTGTTCGCCGGCTACGAGGGGGATCCCGGGCCGTTCCGGGCCAAGGCTGCCGCCGCCGGCATCGACGACGTGATGGCCATGGTGGGCCGCATACCCCATGACCAGTTCGCCACCGCCCTGAACGCCGGCGACGTGTTCATTTCCGTTCCCTCGGTGGACGCCACGGCCGTGAGCCTCCTGGAGGCCATGGCCTGCGCCCGTGCCATCATCATTTCCAGTCTGCCGTCGTCCCTGGAGTGGATCACCGACGGGACCAGCGGGCTGGTGGTCGCCCCACGCGATGCCGAAGGCCTGGCCGCGGCCATGCTGCGCTTCGGCCAGGACCCTGCCCTGAGGCAGGTCTGCGGGCAGGCGGCCCTGGACACGGCCCGTCGGTACGCCGGCTTTGAGACCAACATGGAATTCGTGAACCGGATCTTCCTGGACGCGGTGGAAGGCGGCGGGGATCTGCCGGTGGACGTGAGCCTGTCGGGATTGCGGGCCGCCGGTGAGGTTCAGGCATGATTCTGTCCGTCGTCATTCCGACCTTCAACAAGCAGCCCTTGCTTCGCCGCACGCTGGAGGCCCTGATCGACCAGATCCTGACGGGCGACCCCGCCTGGGAGATCGTTGTGGTGAACGATGGAAGTACGGACGGAACGGCGGACTTCCTGGCCGACCTGGAAGCCCGGCGGTCCGGGCGGGTGCCGGCCGTGCGGACGGTTCGTCCCGGGACCAACGTGGGGCGGGCCCGGGCCCGGAACCTGGGCGCCGAGGCGGCCCGGGGGACCTACCTGCTCTTTCTCGACGACGATATCGTGGCGCCCGCCGGGTTGGTTCAGGCCCATCTGGATGTTTTGACGGCCGGGACGTCCGTCGGGACCATCGGCTATGCCGTGACCGACCCTGAAGTGGTGGACGCGCCCCATTTCCATTACCTGGACACCCGCGGGGTGGCCCGCCTGGGTCGTGGGCCGGCGCCCGGTCGGTTTTTCGTCACCCAGAACGCCGCCGTACCGCGGGCGGCCTTCGCCGCCGTGGGCGGTTTCGACGAGGCCTTCCAGGCCTATGGCTTCGAGGACATGGAACTGGCCTTCCGGCTGGAGGACAAGACCCAGGTTGCGTTCCAGGCGCTGACCGGCCCTGTCCCGGTGCATGTGCATCATCATTCCCTGGCCCAGTACTGGAACAAGAAACGGGAGTGCGGTCGCCACACCCTGCCACGTATTGCCCGGCTTCATCCTCACCGGGTGGCCGAGATGCGCCTGGACCTGGTGTTTGATCGCGGGGTCCGCGGACGGCTATTGAACATCTGGTCCCGGTCGGGTGCCGGCCGCCGGTTTCCGGAGTGGCTGGGGGGCTGGCCGGTCGGGGCGGGCCACCGTCCCAGGATGGCCGGCTTGTACTTCCGTCTGATGAATCTGGCCGTCCTGACTTGTTTCTGCCAGGGCCTGGCAGACAGTTCCGAGGCTGTCTAAACCGCAGTAAAGTCTGCCATAACGGCAGGCAGTTGTTTCTCCCCTGCACAGCCTCGCGCCGTGTCTGATTTATAAACCCAACAAATACAACCGTTTAAAAGTTTCCTGCGAATTTTGTTTCCGGGGCACGCGCCTTGTAATGGCCTGGGGGAACTCAATCAACAAAACACCTGATTTCAAGGAGTCAGTCATGGGTAAAATCATTGGTATCGACCTGGGAACCACCAACAGCGTTGTCTCGGTCATGGAGGGCGGCGAGTCCAAGGTCATTCAGAACAAGGAAGGCAACCGGACCACGCCTTCGGTGGTGGCCTGGAACAAGAGCGGCGAGCGCCTGGTGGGCCTGCTGGCCAAGCGCCAGGCCGTGACCAACCCCACGGACACGGTGTACTCCATCAAGCGTTTCATGGGCCGTCAGTTCGACGAAGTCAGCAACGAGATGTCCGAGGTGCCCTACGAAGTGGTCAAGGGACCGAGCGGTGAAGTGCGCGTCAAAACCAGTCACGGCGAGTTCTCCCCGCCGGAAATCAGCGCCCAGATCCTGCGTTCCCTCAAGGAAACCGCCGAAGAGTACCTGGGTGAGGAGGTGACCGAAGCGGTCATCACCGTGCCGGCCTATTTCAACGACAGCCAGCGGCAGGCCACCAAGGACGCCGGCAAGATCGCCGGCCTGGAGGTGAAACGGATCATCAACGAGCCCACCGCCGCGGCCCTGGCCTATGGTCTGGAGCGCAAGGGTGAAGAGACCATCGCGGTTTTCGACCTCGGCGGCGGTACCTTCGATATTTCCATCCTGGAGATCGTGGACGGCGTGTTCAGTGTTCTGGCCACCAACGGCGACACCCATCTGGGTGGCGACGATTTCGACCAGAAGGTCATCGACCACCTGGTGGACACCTTCGTGTCCCAGGAGGGGATTGACCTGAGCAAGGACCCCATGGCCCTGCAGCGCCTGAAGGAGGCGGCCGAGTCCGCCAAGCGGGAACTCAGTTCCAGCACCCAGACCGAGATCAACCTGCCCTTCATCACCGCGGACCAGAACGGTCCCAAGCACCTGACCCTGACCCTGACCCGGGCCAAGTTCGAATCGCTGGTGGAGGATCTGGTGGAGCGGGCCATGCGCCCCTGCCTGGATTGCATGAAGGATGCGGGCCTCAGCCCGTCCGACATCAACGAAGTGCTGCTGGTGGGTGGGTCCACGCGGATTCCGGCCGTTCAGCAGAAGGTGGAGGAGATTTTCAAGAAGGAGCCCAATCGCACCGTGAACCCCGACGAAGTCGTGGGCATGGGCGCGGCCATCCAGGGCGGGGTCCTCGGTGGCGAGGACATGGACATCGTGCTGCTGGACGTCACCCCGCTGAGCCTGGGCATCGAGACCCTGGGCGCGGTGATGACCCGTCTGATTGACCGGAACACCACCATCCCCACCAAGAAAAGCCAGGTCTTTTCCACGGCGGCGGACAACCAGCCCACGGTGGACATCCACGTGCTGCAGGGTGAGCGCGAGATGGCGGCGGACAACAAGACCATCGGCCGTTTTCAGCTGACCGGTTTGCCGTCCGCCCCCCGCGGCGTGCCCCAGATCGAGGTGACGTTCGATATCGACGCCAACGGGATCCTGTCCGTGAGTGCCGTGGACAAGGCGACCGGCAAGGAGCAGTCCATCAAGATCCAGGCGTCCAGCGGTCTGAGCGATGAGGAAGTGGACCGCATGGTGAATGACGCTGAGGCCAATGCCGACACGGACAAGTCGCGGCGCGAGCTGATCGACGTGAAAAACGAGGCCGAAAGTCGGATTCACCAGTCGAAAAAGACCATGGATGAGCTGGAGAAGGATCTGGATGATGCTCTGCGCAGCGACGTGGAGACCAAGATCAAGGCTGTGGAGGAGGTCCTTGAGAGTGAGGACGCCGCCATTATCCGGGCCGCCAGTGACGCTCTGATGGGCGCCATCCAGCAGTTGGCCAGCAAGGCCTACGAGAAGGCTGCAGCCGCCGAAGCCGGTGGTGCGCCCCAGGATGGCCCCGCGGAGGAGACCCCCGCCGATGGGGAAGACGGCTCTGTGGACGCCGACTATGAAGTGGTCGACGACGATACAAAATAAAAATCGTTGTATTTTTTCAAATTGGTTGGTAGGGTCGGATTCTGGGGATTGATAGACAGCTCTTCGAATCCGACCCGACACCTCCCAGTTGAGTTTTAATTGAAAAAAGGACAAAAATAGTCTTTGACTTGAAGTTGATATGGGTTATCATTTCCTACAAGAATGATTCTCATTAAAGCTTCCAGTCGGGAAAGTCCGGAAACGGCACAGGATTCGGGAACAAACCAGATCCACCGTCGTAGAATAAGGATATTCCGGACTAAAAAGCTCTAAAATTTCCGGGTTCGGTTTTTTTCGCAGAAAAGAGGTTGTCGCGTGTACGAAGTTGAACTCAGCAGCGACCGTCGTGAAGATCCCAGCCTGCAGCATTACTTGCAGTCCATCGGCAAGCACGCCCTTTTGACCCGGGAGCAGGAATTCGACCTGGCCCGGAAGATCCGCACCGGCGACAAGGCCGCGCTGGATCTGCTGGTCAATTCAAACCTGAGGTTCGTGGTCAGTGTGGCGAAGAAGTTCCTGAACCAGGGACTCAGCTTCATGGACCTGATCGCCGAAGGCAATATTGGTTTGATCACCGCCGCCAAGCGTTTCGACGAGCGGCGTGAATTCCGGTTTATTTCCTACGCCGTGTGGTGGATCCGCCAGGCCATCCAGAAGGCCATCGCGGAGCAGACCAACACCGTGCGTCTGCCCATCAACCGTTCCCAGCAGGCCCAGCGCATGAAGCGCGTGAGCCAGAAGCTGGAGCAGAAGGTGCAGCGCAAGGTGGGCGAGGACGAGATCGCCGAGGAAATGAGCCTGTCCCTGCGCAAGATGGGTCAGATCCGCGCTGCCAGCCGCCCGCTGGTGAGCCTGGATCAGCCGTTGTACGATGACGAGGTCACCCTCGCCGACACGCTGGCCGATCCCGAGGACATGACTCCGGACGACGACTTCATCGCCGACGAACTCCGCAATGAACTGTCGGATGCCATGAGTCTGCTGTCCCCGCGGGAGCGGAACATCGTGGTTCGCTACTATGGGATCGGCGCTGCCGAAACCGTTTCCCTGGAGACCATCGGGCAGGATATCAACCTGTCCCGGGAGCGGGTCCGACAGATCCGCAACCAGGCCCTGTCGAAGATGCGCCAGCACGGGCATGGCGACAGGCTGGTGGACTATCTGACCTGATAGCCCCTGTTTGTACGTGACTGATCAGAACGCCGGACGGTTTTTTGCTTTGACAACTGTCCGGCGTTTTGTTTAATTACGCGGTCCGGAGGGCGATTAGCTCAGTTTTGGTTAGAGCGCTTGTTTGACAGACAAGAGGTCACTGGTTCGAATCCAGTATCGCCCACCACCCTGCTTTTTCGCGCCAGAAGCCCCGTTGCCGTCCCTTCGGCGCCGGGCTTTTTGTGTAGATGGATCCGCGTCGCAGCGGCGGCGCCAACCCTGGAAGGCCAGCCACCATGTCGAATCTTACCTTGACCCTGCCCGACGGGAACGCCCTGGAGTTGGAGAAGGGGCAGCCGTATGCCGAGGCGGTGCGTCAGATCGGCGAAGGTCTGCTGCGCAACGCCCTGGCGGTCACCGTCAACGGTGTGCATCACCCGCTGGCGGAACCCGCGGAAGTGGGCGGCGACCTGGTGGTCATCACCAAGAACAGCGACGCCGGCCTGGACACCCTGCGCCATTCGGTGGCCCACCTCATGGCCTGGGCCGTGCAGGATCTGTATCCCGGGGTGAAATTCGCCTTCGGCCCGGCCATCGAGTCCGGGTTCTACTACGACTTCGACCGTGAGGCGCCGTTCAGCGAGGACGAGTTGTCCGCCATCGAGAAGAAGATGACCGAGCTGGCCCGTAGCAAAGTGGCCGTGGAACGCGAGGTCATCAGCGCGGACAAGGCCCGTGAAATGTTTGCCGACCAGCCCTACAAGATGCAGCAGATCGCCGACCTGGAAGGGGAGGAGCTGTCCATCTACCGCATGGGCGGCTTCACCGATTTCTGCGAGGGCCCCCACGTGCCCGACAGCAGCGACCTGAAGGCCTTCAAGCTTCTGAGCGTGTCGGCGGCGCACTGGCAGAAGGATCCCAACGCCCCCATGCTTCAGCGGATCTACGGCACGGCCTTCTTCAAGAAAAAGGATCTGACCGCCCACCTGGAGATGCTGGAGGAGGCCAAGAAGCGCGACCACCGCAAGCTGGGGCGCGAGTTGGATCTGTTCGGCATCCAGGAAGAGGCCGGTCCCGGTCTGAGCTACTGGTATCCGCGCGGCGACATCCTGCGTGAGCAGGTCATCGACTACTGGAAGGGTGTTCACCGGCGCAAGGGCTACAAGACCGTGACCACGCCCCACATTTCCCAGGCCGGCCTGTGGGAAACTTCCGGCCACATGGAGTTCTATAAGGACGACATGTACGTCTTCGAGCAGGACGGCAAGCCCTACGTGGTGAAGCCCATGAACTGCCCGGGCCACATCCTGATGTACAAACGCAAGTCGCGGGGCTGGCGCAGTCTGCCCGTCCGGCTGGCCGAGCTGGGCACCGTGTACCGGGCCGAGGACCGGGGCGCCCTTCACGGCCTCATGCGCGTCCGTGGGTTTACCCAGGACGACGCCCACCATTTCTGCACCCCGGATCAGCTCCTGGACGAGGTGAGCCTCTGCATCGACCTGGTGAAGGAGATCCTGGGCACCTTCGGCTTCGACGATTTCAAGGTGGAGTTGTCGGTGCGCGACCCGCAGAACAAGCAGAAATACGCCGGCACCGACGAGGAATGGGACATGGCCGAGGCCTCTCTCGTCCAGGCCCTGGACAAGCACGGGCTGGACTACACCCGGGAGGAGGGCGAGGCGGTTTTCTACGGGCCCAAAATCGATGTCAAACTCATCGACGCGTTGGGCCGACGCTGGCAGGCCAGCACCATCCAGTTCGACTTCAACCTGCCCCGCCGCTTCGACGTGACCTACACCGACAGCGACGGCCAGGACAAGTACGTCTACATGGTGCACCGGGCCATCATGGGGTCCCTGGAGCGGTTCATCGGCATCCTGACCGAGCATTTCGCCGGGGATTTCCCGCTGTGGCTGGCGCCGGAACAGGTGCGGGTCATGTCCGTGAGCCGGGATCAGCACGACTACGCCGAGCAGGTGGCCGACCGTCTGCGGGAAAACGGCCTGCGGGCCGAAACCGATGTCCGGGACGAGAAAATCGGGTTCAAGATTCGGGAAGCCGAAGTTTTGCACGTGCCCTGGATGCTCGTGGTCGGCGGCCGGGAAATGGAAAACGGCCAGGTGTCGGTCCGAATCCGTCACCAGGGGGACCAGGGAACCAAGTCGGTGGAGGACGTGAGCAAGGAAATGCTTGACGTTATCGCCGCGAAATCCTAGATTAGGGTCAAATTCAAGCCGGGTCAGGCAGTAGGGTCTGCCTGTCCCGTGAAAAGAAGAGGTCCGCCCTCTCACCGTAGCTGGCCGTTTTTAACGGACTGGAGCGGTTATCAACCCTCGGGCGGACCAATGTGTCCGCTTTTTTTGTGCCCTGAAACGGCGGGGCGGACGGCATTCAACTGGAGGTACGGCTTATCAAGAGTAACAAGGTAACCCGAGTAAACCGGATGATCAGGATCCCCAAGGTTCTCGTCGTGGACGAGGAAGGCGAACAGTTGGGAATTCTGGACACTCACGAGGCACTCAGGATTGCTGAAGAGCGGGGATTGGATCTCGTGGAAGTGGCGCCCACGGCCCGGCCGCCCGTATGCCGTATCATGGACTACGGGAAGTTCAAGTATGAGGCGAGCAAGAAGGCCCGCAAGGCCCGGCAGGCGTCGCACACGGTAAAGGTCAAGACCATCCAGTTTCGCCCCAAGACCGACGAACACGACTACCAGTTCAAGAAGAAGCACATCATCAGCTTCCTTTCGGCTGGCAACAAGGTGAAGGTCGTCATGCGCTTTCGCGGCCGGGAAATTTCCCACATGGACCTGGCCCTGGATTTCCTCAACAACCTCACCGAGGAGTTGACGGAGTTCGGTACCGCCGAATCCAGGCCCCAGCGCGAAGGCCGCCAGATCAGTTTCGTGATGGCCCCTGTCAAGGCCCCCTAGGTTTCACCTCCGAGGTGGAGAGACAGCCAGGACGCCCGCGTCCAGCGTGCGCGTTTTTACGGCAAGAGAAAGAGGCATCGTACAATGGGTAACAAGATGAAAACCAACCGGGCGGCTGCCAAGCGGTTCAAGTTGACCGGCAGCGGCCGGATCAAGCGGAACCGGGCCTATCACGGCCACCTGTTTACCGCCAAGAGCCCCAAGCGGCTCCGGAACCTGCGCAAGAGCAGCATGCTGGCCTCCTGCGACGAATCACGCGCCCGTAAGATGTTGGGCAAGTAACCAGACCCTGAGAAACAGGAGGCACTAGAATGCCCAGAGCAACAAATAATCCGGCTGCGAAAGCGCGGCGGAAGAAGTATCTGAAGCGGGCCAAAGGTTTTGTCGGCGGCAAGAGCAACCAGTACGTGGCCGCCCGTGAATCCGTGGACCGCGCCCTCGCGTACGCCTACCGTGACCGCCGCAACAAGAAGCGCGACTTCCGTCGCCTGTGGATCACGCGCATCAACGCCGCGGCCCGCCTGAACGGCCTGAGTTACAGCCATCTGATCAACGGTCTGAAGAAGGCGGAGATCGAGATCGACCGCAAGATGCTGGCCGACCTGGCTGTCATGGACGCCTCGGCTTTCAGCAAGCTGGCCGAAGCCGCCAAGGCCGCGCTCTAGATCCGGCGCAGGATCCGCCTGAGCCAACACGATGCACAACCAGTCGGCTTCCGGGCCGACAAAGGGGAATCCTGATATGAAGGAGACCATCGAAAGGCTCAGGGAAGACGGGGGACGGCGCATCGCCGCCGCCGCCGACCTGGCCGCGGTCGAAGCCCTGCGCACCGCCCTGCTGGGCCGCAAGGGCGAGGTGACATCGCTGCTGCGCGGGCTCAAGGACGTGGCCCCCGCGGATAAACCGGCCATGGGTGCCGAGCTCAACCGACTGAAGGTTGAGCTCGGCACTTTGCTTGATGAGCGGACCGCGACCGTGTCCGCGTCCGGGCCGGTCAGCGCTGCCAAATACGACCTGTCCCTGCCCGGAACGCCTGTCGTGGAGCCCGGCACCAAGCATCCCCTGCTGTCGGTGCTGGAGTCGGTTTGCGACATCTTCCACGGCATGGGATTCAGCCGGGGCTCGGGCCCGGAGGTGGAACTGGACTACTACAACTTCACGGCCCTGAATTTCCCCGACGACCATCCGGCGCGCGACATCCAGGACACCTTCTACATCAACGAGAAGACCTGCCTGCGCACCCAGACCTCGCCGGTGCAGGTGCGTACCATGGAGCAGCAGGATCCGCCCCTGGCCCATATCTTTCCGGGCCGGGTGTACCGCAACGAGAACGCCGATGCCTCCCATTCTTCGGAGTTCTATCAGATCGAGGGCCTGGTGGTGGACAAGAATATCAGCATGGCCGACCTGAAGTTCACCGTGGACACCTTCGTGCGGAACTTCTTCGGCGCCGACGAGCCCACCCGCTTCCGGCCCCACTATTTCCCCTTCACCGAGCCCTCGGTGGAAGTGGACATGCAGTGCGTGAAGTGCCGCGGCGCCGGTTGCGGACTGTGCGGTCAGACCGGCTGGCTGGAGATCATGGGCGCCGGCATGGTTCATCCCAACGTCTTCAAGGCCGCCGGTTATCCCGAAGACGTGTACACCGGCTTCGCCTTCGGCATGGGCATCGACCGCATGGCCATGCTCAAGTACGGCATCGGCGACATTCGGCTGCTCTACGAAAACGACCTCCGCTTCCTGAAACAATTCCGAGGTGTGCTTTGAAAATCAGCCTGGACTGGCTGGGGGACTTCGTCTCCTGGGAAGATACGCCCGAGGAACTGGCGGTCAAACTCACCGCTGTGGGCCTCAACGTCGAAGGTATCGAACACTACGCCCAGACTTTCCCCGGCGTGGTCATCGCCAAGGTCACCCACCGGGAACAGCATCCCGATGCGGACCGCCTGAGCCTCTGCCGTGTGGACACGGGCACGGGCGAGGAGACCCAGGTTGTGTGCGGCGCGCCCAACGTGCGCGAAGGCATCACCGTGCTGTTCGCCACCGTGGGGTCGGTGCTGCCCGGCGACTTCAAGATCAAGAAAACCAAGATCCGCGGCGTCGAGAGCTTCGGCATGATTTGTTCCGCCAGCGAACTCCAGATCTCCACGGAGTCCGACGGCATCATGGAGTTGGAAACGGACCTGCCCGTGGGCACCTCCGCCGACGCGCTGTACGGCTTCACGGACACCGTGTTCGACATCGAGGTCACGCCCAACCGGCCGGACTGGCTGAGCCACCTGGGCGTGGCGCGGGAAGTGGCCGCCCTGCAGGGCAAGAAGATGTCCATGCCCCACACCTGGAACCCCAAGCAGACCGGCGAGAGCCTGGGCATGAAGGTGCGCATCGACAACTTCGAGGAATGCCCCCGCTACATGGCCTTCGGGGCGCGCGGCGCCACCGTCGGGCCGTCCCCGGCCTACATGCAGAATCGTCTGCGGGCGGTGGGCAGCCGGCCCATCAACAACGTGGTGGACATCACCAACTACGTGATGCTGGAGCTGGGCCAGCCCATGCACGCCTTCGATCAGAGCAAGCTCTCGGGCTCGACGATCACCATTCGCACCGCTGAAAAAACCACCTCCGTGGTGACCCTTGACGGACAGGCGCGCAAGCTCGACGGGGGCCAGTTGCTGGTCTGCGACGAGCGCGGGGCCGTGGCCCTGGCCGGAGTCATGGGGCTGGCCAACAGCGAGGTCGACGAGAACACCTGCGACATCCTGCTGGAAAGCGCGTTTTTCAATCCCCGCCTGGTGCGCGAAGCCAGCCGTGGACTGGGCCTGATCAGTGACAGTTCCTACCGCTTTGAACGCGGCGCGGACTGGGACATGGTGGAGAAGGCGGCCCACCGGGCCCTGTATCTGCTTCAGGAGAACGCCGGCGCCAACATCGTGCCGGACTGGTCGGACCGTTTCGATCCCGACCGCAAGGGCTACGAGCCCGTGCCCCTGCGCGTGTGGCAGGTGAACCGCCTTCTGGGAACCACCATCAGCACCGAGCAAGCCGCGCAGATGCTTCAGAACCTGGGGCTGAAGGTACAGCCCATGGGCAATGCCGGCTCGCAGAGCGCCAACGCCGTGAACATGATGGTCAAGGTGCCCAGCTTCCGGCGCGACCTGGCCCTGGAAGTGGACCTGATCGAGGAGATCGCCCGGTCCTACGGGTACGACAACATGGTGGGGCACGGCGGGTTCCTGGGCGTGGGCGGTGCCGTCCGCGATCCCTTCGACGTGGCCGTGGACAAGCTGCGCACCTGGTTTTCGGCCTGCGGCTTCCACGAGCTGGTGACCTCCAGCTTCCAGGGGGAGAAGGACCACCAGAAGCTGGGCCTGGGCGAGGACGACCTGCGGCACCAGAGCCTGTCTGTGATGAACGCCAACCACGGCGGCAACACCGGTCTGCGGACCACCCTGCTGCCCTCCCTGCTGGATGTGACACGCCATAACGTGAACTCCGGGGCCCGCGTGCCCCTGCGCCTGTTCCAGATCAACCGGACGTTCTGGCCGGCCGGCCGCAAGGTGGAGAATCCCCGGCACGCGGATGAGGTTATCCTGCCCGAGGAGCCTCAGTTCCTGCAGTTCGCCGTGGCCGGCTGCAAAACGGCCGGCCTGGGCGGGGTGCCGACGGACCTCCTGGAGCTCAAAGGCACCCTGGCGGCCGTCTCTGACTTGTTGCGGATCGATCTGGACGTGGTGGCCGAAGACTGTGAGGGTTGGCTGGAGCCGGGCACCCAGTGGGCGGTCCAGGATGGCCAGGGACAGAGAATCGGCACCGCCGGGCGGGTGACTGCCTCGGTTCTGGACGCTTTCGACGTGGATGTTCCCGTGGCCGTGGTGGAAATCAACCTGAGCCTGCTGGACATCCTTCCCAAGCCACTGAAATTCCAGTCGTTCGGGCGTTTCCCTGCAGTAAAACGTGATCTTTCCCTCCTGGTGCCTTCCAGCGTGGGCTTTTCCCAGCTGGTGGAGACAGTCGAGGCGGCGGGCGGCCCTTTGCTGCGGGACGTTGAATTGTTCGATATCTACCGGGGAAAAGGCGTTCCCGAGGGATCGGGCGCCTATGGAATTCGCTTGAAGTTCCAGTCCGATAAGGGTAGTTTGAAAGGGAAGACGGTTGACCGGGCCATCGGACTGGTTCTGACGGCCCTGAAAGACCGCTTACAGATAGAATCAAGAGGCTAGGCTGATTTCCCGGCCGGGCCGGCAGACAACCGGGATCATGGAAGAGAGCGGACTGCGAATGGAAAACAATCTCAACATACTTGAAGCAAAGGTGCTTGAGGCTGTTAGCTTGATCAAGGAATTGAGGGGCGAGAACACCCGTCTGGCCGGGCGCTGTAAGGAACTCGAAGCGCGGTTGGCTGAAGTGGAAGACCTGAACGCCCGATTGAACCACGAACTCGACGAAACACGTGAAAACGTGGTCAACGTCGAGGTTTATGAGGAAAAGAGAAAGGAAATCGAGGCCAAAGTCGGCGGGCTGCTGGAGCAGCTTGAAGCCCTGGGCTAGACCTGGGCCATGACCGACAAGGCCGGGAATTCCCTGGATGTTTGCGGGAAGCGGACCATGTCAGAACTCGATAGTGTGACAGTAACCATTTTCGGAAAATCCTACACCCTCAAGGGTGGGGACGATTCCGACTATGTCCAGGAGGTGGCTGCATTCGTCAACGAGCGAATGAACGAGGTCGCCGATTCATCCGCGGTTACGTCCACGGCCAAGGTGGCGATCCTGGCGGCTGTAAATATTGCCGACGAACTTTTCCGGGAACAGCAGCGTCGCTTGCAGAGCCTGGCCACACTCGAAGATAGATCCGTTCAGATCGCCCATCTCCTGGACAAGGAGGTCGGCGCCGGTCCGTCCGTTGAATCCAAAGGTGATTCCCTGCCCGGTGCGTGAATGTTTCGTACAAGTGAGCCAACACTTCATAAGCGGGATTCCGGAGTTTCCAACTGACGGTCATGCCCTTCGGGGACGACTCGATTTTGGGACAGGAAACCCACCTGGAGCAACTCGGTTCAGTTGCTTCCGAAACTCACGGTCGGGCGGGGTTTTTCCCAAACCCGGGTATCCCACCTTTCCCAATTCCGAATAAACCAGGAATGGAGTGACCATGTCGCAAATTCCGGCCTATGCGTACGCCGGCGTCGCTGCGGTTGTGTTTTTCCTGGTGGGATGGGTCCTGTGCCGGGCCCGCTATCATCGCGCACACCAGAGCGTGACGGATGAGGCCACCGGCCTTGTCGTCCAGGCCAAGCGCGATGCCCAGGACATCACCAAGCGGGCGGACCTGGAGGCCAAGGAGGCCCAGATCCAGAACCGCCTCGTTTTCGAGAAGGAAACCGAAACCATCCGTCAGGAGACCCGCCGTCGACAGGAATCCCTGGACCGTCGGGAGGAGAACCTGAACAAGAAGGTGGCCTTCATCGACAACAAGGAAACCCGGCTGGATCAACTGGATGAGGATCTGCGCCGGAAAATGGACAAGCTGGCCGCCGACCGGTCCCAGGTGGATGACCTGGTGAACGCGCAAAACCTCAAGTTGGAACACATCGCCGGCATGAGTTCGGAGAACGCCCGGAAAGTCCTCATGGAGAACATGGTCTCCGAGGCCCGGCATTCCGCGGCCAAGAGCATCCAGCAGGTGCGCGAGGACACCGAACGCTCCAGCCGCCGCGAAGCCATGAAGATTCTCAGCCTGGCGGTCCAGCGCTATGCCAGCGAGCACGTGGCCGAAAGTACCGTCTCGGTGGTGGATCTCCCCAGTGACGAAATGAAGGGCCGCATCATCGGCCGCGAGGGCCGCAATATCCGCGCCTTTGAAATGGCCTCGGGTGTCGACGTCATCATCGACGATACACCGGGCGCCGTTATCGTTTCCGGGTTCGACCCGGTGCGGCGCGAAGTGGCCCGGCAGTCCCTGGAGATCCTCATTCGTGACGGGCGCATTCACCCCGGCCGCATCGAGGAAGTGGTCCAGAAGACCACCCAGGAAATGCGCGAGAAGATCCACGAGATCGGGGAGCAGGCCTGCCTGGATCTGGGGCTGCAGAACGTGCACAATGACCTCTATTATTACATCGGGCGACTGAACTACCGCACCAGCTACGGCCAGAATCTGCTCAAGCACAGCGCCGAGGTGGCCGCCGTGTCGGCCATCATCGCCGCCGAGCTGGGTCTGGACTCGCGTCTGGCCCGTCGCTGCGGATTCCTGCATGACATCGGCAAGGCCGCCGATCACGAGATCGAGGGGCCGCACGCCGTTATCGGGGCCCGTCTGTGCAAGAAGTTCGGCGAGAACGACACCGTGCTGAACGCGGTGGGCGGACACCATCAGGACGTGGAACCACGTACGCCCTACACCTTCATCACCGCCGCCGCGGATGCCGTGTCCGCGTCCCGGCCCGGCGCGCGCCGCGAAAGCGTACAGACCTACGTGCAGCGCCTGGAAAATCTGGAGGAGATCGCCGACAGCTTCGAGGGCGTGGAGAAATCCTACGCCATCCAGGCCGGTCGTGAGATCCGGGTTCTGGTGAATCACAGCAAGGTGACCGATGCGGAAGCCGCCGTCATGGCTGAGGAAATCAGCCGGCGCATCGAGGGCGAACTGGAGTATCCGGGACAGATCAAGATCATGGTGATTCGGGAGACCCGGGCTTCGGCCCTGGCCAAGTGACGCGGAGGAATTGACCGTGGAGACCCTGGTGCTCAAGGGCAAGCCGGTGCGCGACGCCGTCTTTGCCGAGATCAAACAGAAGGTGGCGACCAGCGCCGTGACCCCCGGTTTGGCCGTGGTGCTGGTCGGAGACGACGCGGCGTCCGCCGTCTACGTGAGCCACAAGGAAAAGGGGTGCGAGGAGGTGGGGTTCCATCACGAGACGCACCGCCTGCCCGCCGACACGCCCGAGGACGACCTCATCGCGCTGATCGACCGCCTCAACGCCGACACCGCCATCCACGGCATCCTCGTCCAGTTGCCGTTACCCAAGGGCATCGATCAGGACCGGGTCCTTCTGCGGGTGGATGCCCGCAAGGACGTGGACGGCTTCCACCCCGAGAACCTGGGCCGCCTGGTGGCCGGCCATCCCCGGTTCGTGCCCTGCACGCCCAAGGGAGTCCTGCGGCTCCTCATGCACTATGACCTGCCGGTCGCGGGCAAGACCGTGGCCATCGTGGGGCGCAGCGTCATTGTGGGCCGCCCCCTGACCCTGCTCATGGCGCTCAAGCGGACCGATGCCAATGCCACGGTGACCCTCTGCCACTCGGGCACCCCGAACCTGGCCGAAATCACCTCTCGCGCTGACGTGGTGGTGGCGGCCATCGGTGTGCCGCGTTTTCTCGGACCGGAAGCCGTGGCCGAGGGCGCGGTGGTCGTGGATGTGGGGATCAATCGTATCGATGCTCCGGAGCGAAAGTCCGGCACCCGCCTGGTGGGGGACGTGGACTACGACGCCCTGCTGGGGCGGGCCGGTGCCATGACCCCGGTGCCCGGGGGCGTGGGGCCCATGACCATTGCCATGCTGCTGGAGAACACCTGGGAAGCCATGGAAATGGTGGAGGCCGACCGTGCAGCCCTTTGAGGCGGCTCTGAAAGCCGACCGGCGTCTCATCGAAACGCATCTGCGGAAACTTCTGAAACAGGAAAAGGGTGTGCCGGCGCGGCTCCGCGCGGCCATGGGGCACAGCCTGCTGGGCGGGGGCAAACGTCTGCGGCCCCTGCTGGTGTTATGGGCCTGGGACGCGGTGGCCGTCCGTGGGCGCAAACGGCCCGTGGCCCGGGCGGATGCCCTGACCGCCGCCTGTGCCCTGGAAATGCTGCACACCTACTCCCTGATCCACGACGACCTGCCGGCCATGGATGACGATGTCCTGCGCCGGGGGCAGCCCACCTGCCATGTTGTTTTCGGTGAAGCCACCGCCATCCTGGCGGGGGACGCACTCCAGGCCCTGGCTTTTGCGCAGTTGGCCCGCTGCGCCGGCGGTCTGGCCGGCCCGCTGATCCAGGAGGTGGCCGATGCCATCGGACCCGCCGGCATGGTGGGGGGCCAGCAGGAGGACCTGGACAGCGAGGGCACCGCGGTGGACGCCCGGCAGGTCCGTCGCATCCATTTGGGAAAAACCGCCCGCCTGCTGAGCGCATCGTTGGCCGTGGGTGCCCGGCTGGGTGGGGCCGATGAGCCCACCCGGGCCGCCTTTGCGGCGGCGGGCGTGGACCTGGGACTGGCCTTCCAGGGAGCGGATGATGTCCTGGATCAGACCGCCTCCACAGCGGTCCTGGGCAAAACCGTGGGCAAGGATGCGGAAGCGGAAAAGGCCACCTGGGTGCGGGTGGAGGGCCTGGAAAAGGCCCGGAGCCGGGCCCTGCGGCACGGTCGCAAAGGTGTCAGGACCCTGGAAGCAGCCCTGGACGACGGCCCGGCCGTCGGTCGGCTGCTGGCCCTGGCCGAATTGATGTTTGTTCGCGACAGGTAGGTCGTCATGTCCTTTGAGACAATCCCCGTCTGGGGTGTGGTTCTGCTCTGCGCGCTGTTCAATCAGTTGCTGAAACTCCTGTTGTATTCCCTTGCCGGACAACGTTTAAACCTAGCCGTGGTGGCTCAGAACCATGGACTGCCCAGCTCCTCGGCCGCGGTCCTGGCCTGCCTGCTGGTGTCGGTGTGGCTGCGCAGCGGCTGGAGCGACGCGGAAACGGGTTTCGTGCTGGTTTTCAGCGTGATCGTGATCCACGATACGGTGAAGTTGCGGCGGGCGGCCTCCCGACAGCGGGAAGTGGTTTTCGCCCTGGCCACGGGGCTGGGGGCGGACTCCCGGTTCCGTACCCTGATGGCCGACTATCTGGATCCCCGCAGCCACCATCCCGTTCACGTGGCCGTGGGTGTGGTTCTGGGCGGACTTTTCGCTCTGGCCATGATCGGCGTCCCGAGTTAACATTCCCTGCACGATTGCCTTAAGTGCCGAATTTCATTGTTCATGAGGGGAAGGAATTTTTCATGAACCCCCTTCTGCCCGATATCAAGGGCCCCGAGGATCTGAAGGACCTCGACATAGAGCAGTTGGAGCAGCTGTGCGCCGAACTGCGGGACCGGATCATCTCCACCGTGTGCCATACGGGCGGTCATCTGGGGGCGAGCCTGGGTGTGGTCGAACTGACTGTCGCCCTGCATAAGGTGTTTACCACGCCCAAGGACAAAATCGTCTGGGACGTGGGGCACCAGGCCTACGGCCACAAACTGCTCACCGGTCGACAGGACGCCTTCGAGAAGCTGCGGACCAAGGGCGGCATGGCCGGGTTCCCCAAGCAGGCCGAAAGCGTGCACGACATGTTCGGCGTGGGGCATGCCAGCACGTCCATCAGTGCGGCGGTGGGTTTCGCCGCGGCCAGGGATGCGCGGCACGAGGATCATTCGGTCATCGCCCTCATCGGCGACGGCGCTCTCACCGGCGGCCTGTCCTTCGAGGGACTCAACAACGCCGGCCAGCTGCAGACCGACATGATCGTCATCCTCAACGACAACAAGATGAGCATCTCGCCCAACGTGGGTGCCATTTCCCGTTACCTCACGCGCATTACCAGCGGCAAGCACTACAACCGGCTGGAGGCCGACGTGTGGGACCTGCTGGGCAAGGTGCCCCACGGGAGCAAGGCCCAGGAACTGGCCAGCCGCATCAAGGAAAGCATGAAGCAGCTGGTGGTGCCGACCATTCTCTTCGAGGAACTGGGCTTCAAGTATTTCGGCCCTCTGGACGGCCACGACCTGCCGCTGATGATCGATACGCTGGACGCCGTGCGGAAGATGGGGGGACCCATCCTCATTCACGCGGTGACCAACAAGGGCAAGGGGTACCGCTTTGCCGAGGAAGACGGTCAGAAGTACCACGGGGTGGGACGCTTCGACAAATCCGAGGGCATCAAGGTGGCCAAGCCGTCGGTGCCGTCGTACACCGATGTGTTCGGTGAGACCATGTGCCAGCTGGCCGAACAGGACAGCCGGATCCACGGCATCACCGCGGCCATGCCGTCGGGCACTGGCCTGGGCCGCATGCGGGACAAGTTCCCGGATCGTTTCCACGACGTGGGAATCGCCGAGGGCCACGCCGTGACCTTCGCCGCCGGTCTGGCCAGCGCTGGACAGCGGCCCGTGGTGGCCGTCTACAGCACCTTCCTGCAGCGCGCGGTGGACATGGTGATTCACGACGTGGCCCTGCAGGGGTTGCCTGTTGTTTTCGCCGTGGACCGCGGCGGCCTGGTGGGCGAAGACGGCCCCACCCACCATGGTGTCTTCGACTTCACCTTCCTGCGCATGGTGCCGAATATGGTGGTCATGGCCCCCCGGGACGAGGATCAGCTCCGTCATATGCTGGCCACGGGCCTGGCCCGCACCGACGGGCCCAGCAGTCTGCGCTACCCGCGCGGGTCCGGCCACGGGGTGGATATGTCGGGGGATCCGACCCCGCTTCCCATCGGCAAATCCGAGACCCTGGTCAACGGCGAGGACATCGCCCTGCTGGCCGTGGGCTCCATGGTCTATCCGGCTCGCGAGGCGGCTTTCCAGCTGCAGGAGGCCGGCATTTCCGCCGAGGTGGTGGACATGCGTTTCGTCAAACCCCTGGACACGGATCTGCTGGCCGATGTCTGGCAGCGCCACACCCAGGTGATGACAATTGAGGAAAACGCCCTGGCCGGCGGCTTCGGCAGCGCCGTGCTGGAATGGGCGGCGGCCCGCGAGACGGCCCACCCGGTGACGGTGCAGACCGTCGGCATTCCCGATAAATTCCAGTCCCACGCCACCCGCGCGGAACTGCTCGATGAACTGGGCTTGACCTGCGAGGGCATCGTGCGCCGGGTTCAGGAATACCTGGGCGGCGATGTGGCCCGCAACTCCGCCCAGAGCGCCTCCTGAATGGGCGTCCAACCAGATGAGGGTCGTATGATCAAGGTCCGGTCGCTGGGACTCT
>Ga0209692_10000398_pt1 | contig 111729 bp, 117 predicted proteins | sample tdDd472_FD_187129 | JGI IMG/M metagenome (GOLD analysis project Ga0209692, IMG submission 187129) | Marine sediment microbial communities from the Atlantic coast under amendment with organic carbon and nitrate - tdDd47.2 (SPAdes)... | ecosystem: Environmental > Aquatic > Marine > Coastal >...
CGGCCCTTATTTCGACTTCGCCCAAGGCACCTGATAATCGCCCTCCATTTCTCCCAATAGCCACCACAGCGGCATCAAAATGAGCACGAAAACTGCTTTGTTTTAATGTTCGCCCTATTAAAGTCGACATAGGACTTACGATGACTTCTTTAAGGTGCTTATCTAGTAACCCTGAATCCTCAGCAAAAACACTTAAGCCTTTTATGCTGGCAAGTTGCTTTGCTAGCTTAACGTCACCACAGTAGATAAGCTGGTCGCCCTCCGCCAATTCAAGGTCATGCTCAACTGATGCAATCACTTGGTCTTTACGAACGACTTCAACCAAATCGAGGCCTGTAATTGTAATAAGCCCAGCCTGATAAAGGGTTTTACCAATCAGCGTACTGTCACTATCAATTTTTGCTTCAAGGAAATACTCGCGAGTTACCGTATCAGCAATGTTATCCTTTGGCAGCCAATAACTGACAATTATAACGGCGATACCACAGACTAATAGAATGACCAAACCCACAGGTAAAAAGTCAAAGAAATTAAAGCCCGCTTTACCATAATCCACAAGAAAGCTATTAACGACCAGGTTAGTCGAAGTACCAATCAAGGTTAAGGTGCCACCTAAAATGGCAAAATAGGACAAAGGAATTAGCAGGCGCTTAGCAGATTGGCTGGAATTATTTCGCACCGCTCCCATCAAAGAAGCAACAATCGCGGTGTTATTTAAGAATGCTGAACTGGCAGCCACTAAGCCACCCATCTTAGTCAAAGTGACAAACTGACTTTTACTGAATAATTGTTTACTAACCCAAGCTAACGCACGAGTTCGCTCCAGCGCGATAGAGCAAACCAGCAATAACACTAAAGTTAATACCGCTGGATTGACCGCATGACTGAAGAAGCGCTCAGCAGGAACGAAGCCCGGGAAGTACAGGGCTAATGCTGCTAACGAAAAAAGCCATGCAGGGCGGGCAAGGTTAAAAACCAGCCCAACCAACATGGCTAGGATAACGCTAAAAACGTAGGCTTGCTCTAGTAGCATACCGCTTTCAACAGTTGCTATTTTGTATTCGAAATATCTTTGGCACCCCAGTGTGGGAAGTGCTTTCTGACAAATTGATTAAGCTCCAATTCAAACGCACTCACATCGACTGGAGCACTTGGCTCTTCAGAATCCGAGAGAGGCTCTTCAATCATGCCTGCGCCCACTGTCACGTTACTCAATCGGTCGATGATGATAAAGGCGCCGGTTTTATGATTTGAACGATAGTCGTCAAACATCACTTTTTCGCCCACCTCAAGATCAACCAAACCAATTTCATTTAGCTCTAATTGACCCGCGGGATGTTCAGCCATGGTATTGACATCAATACGATGATGTATTTTATCAAACTCACCTGAAGTCAATTTGCTGTTAAACTTAATATAGTATTCTTTATGTTCCGTCATTGGTTGTTCATGCATCCAGACAACTTTTGCACGCATCCGAGAAGAAACGTGTGGCAAGTTATCCTTTTTCACGATCATATCACCACGACTAATATCGATTTCATCATTCAATGTTAGGGTAACAGCCATTGGCGCAGTTGCTTCTTCAAGCTCGCCTTCGAAAGTGACTATTGATTTGATCGTATTCAACTTGCCAGAAGGTAATGCGCGAACCGTATCACCGACTCGAATAGTGCCCGATGTAATGCTACCGGCATAGCCGCGGAAATTCAGGTTAGGTCGATTCACATACTGAACGGGGAATCGGAAATCTTCTAAATTGATATCATGAGCTATTTCAGTAATCTCAAGGTAGTGCATCAAAGGCGAACCACGGAACCATTTCATGTTCTCGCTTGGGTTAACCACATTATCACCATCCAGTGCGGAAATCGGTACAAAGCGAATATCAGGAATATCCAAAGTACCGGCTAATTTCAAATAATCAGCCTGAATTGATTTATAAACGTCCTGGGAGTAATCAACCAAATCCATTTTATTCACTGCCACGATGACATGTTTAATGCCTAACAAAGAGCAGATAAAACTATGACGACGGGTTTGTGTTTGCACACCATAACGAGCATCAATCAGGATAATCGCAAGATCCGAGGTTGAAGCACCGGTTGCCATATTACGTGTATATTGTTCATGCCCTGGAGTGTCGGCGATAATGAACTTGCGTTTGTCGGTCGAAAAATAACGATAGGCTACATCAATGGTAATGCCCTGCTCACGTTCAGATTGCAAACCATCGACCAGCAATGCCAAATCAACCTTATCACCAGTTGTTCCTGACTTTTTACTGTCTTCAGTAATGGCCGCCAACTGATCTTCAAAGATCATTTTGCTGTCGTGTAACAAGCGACCAATTAACGTACTTTTACCATCATCAACGCTACCGCAGGTTATAAAGCGCAGCAACTCTTTGTTTTCATGCTGCTCAAGGTAAGAAAGAATGTCATTTTCAATTAATGGTGATGCGTGACTCATATCAATTCCAGTTCATAGTTTCGAGTTTCGAGTTTCGAGTTTCGAGTTTCGAGTTTCGAGTTTCGAGTTTCGAGTTTCGAGTTTCGAGTTTCGAGTTTCGAGTTTCGAGTTTCGAGTTTCGAGTTTCGAGTTTCGAGTTTATCAATTATTTAATTACGGATATGTACTTACCAAGCATTTTTGAGATAGCTTCGGCTTCAATCAGCCAACACTTTCCGTGCTCTGGTTTTACATACCCTATTTCAATACCAACGTATGTTTGTGACTTAAACTCCCCGATGGATCCCTTTGCTATGGAGAAAAACTGTTTTTTCTCTTTGATATAAAACCTCTCACTTCCCTCCGCAATATTGGAAGAAACCGATAGAACGCTTCGGGTTATCTGGTCTTTGAAGCCAAAGTCACGGAGATGAGCCAAATGCTTATATACGCTTACGGCTAAGCTCTTGCTTCTTCTCCACATATCCAATTTTTCATAATACATATCAACCTCCTTGTGACACCCATCTCTTAGGTTAAGTTTCTCGTAGCTCGCAGTCGACACAAGTCGGCGTCTCGCCACTCGAAACTGGCTATTTTTAATCCTTAGAAATAGCCCTCAATTTTTTTCTTTTCCATTGAACCAGTACTGTCACGATCGATAACACGCCCCTGGCGCTCTGAGGTTCTGGTTAACAACATTTCTTGTATGATGGCAGGCAAAGTATCTGCTTCAGATTCAACCGCTCCAGTCAGTGGATAACAACCTAAAGTACGGAATCGTACTTTCTTCATCATAGGCTTTTCACCCTCTTCCAATGGCATGCGGTCATCATCAACCATAATCAAGCTGCCATCGCGTTCGACGACAGGTCGCTCCTTTGAAAAATACAAATCAGGAATTTGGATATTCTCTAAATAGATATATTGCCAAATATCCAGCTCAGTCCAGTTAGACAAGGGGAATACTCGGATGCTTTCACCTTTGTTAACTTTCCCGTTATAGATATTCCATAGTTCAGGTCTTTGATTCTTAGGATCCCAGCGATGCTTCTTATCACGAAACGAATAAACACGCTCTTTAGCGCGAGATTTTTCTTCATCACGGCGTGCGCCACCAAAGGCGGCATCAAACTGATACTGATCAAGCGCCTGCTTTAGGCCCTGTGTCTTCATAATATCTGTATGAGTAGCACTACCATGGGAGAATGGTCCAACGTTCATGGCCAACCCTTCGGGATTTTGGTGAACCAAAAGCTCAAAGTTATATTCCTTTGCCATGCGGTCGCGAAACTCAATCATTTCACGAAATTTCCAAGTAGTATCAACATGTAACAAAGGAAACGGAATGTTGCCTGGCGCAAAAGCTTTACGTGCCAAATGAAGAAGAACGGAAGAGTCCTTACCGACCGAGTAGAGCATTACTGGTTTATCAAACTCAGCAACGACTTCTCGCATGATCTGGATTGACTCATACTCGAGCTGTTTAAGATGTGTAAGTGATTGATTGTTCATTACAAAAAAAGACCTAATTTGAATTTGTTTACTGCCCTGTTTTTAGCTTGGCAATTGTAATGGAAATACAAGTGAATTTATAGCTTTCCTGTTAAGTGTAGATAGAAATATCGAAATAAGTTCATTTGTCTGAAAATACGTTTTGGTTGTGAAATTAATCTATAAAACCATTCGAGATGTAAATCACAGAATAACTTGGGAGCCCTCTTTACTTTTCCCACAAAGACATCGTAACTACCCCCAACTCCCATATAAAATGCATCAGGATGCACTTCTCGGAGTTTAGTGATTAAAAGCTCCTGCTTGGGCGACCCTAAGGCTACAGTGACAATATCTGGCTTAAGTCTGAGGATATCAGCAATGACATCTTGCTCATCATCAAAATAACCATTTCTTCGAGTTAAATTGTTCAAACCAAATGAATCAGACAACTTCGAAGCAGTCAATTTATTGGTTTCTTCGCTGGCACCAAGAAGATACACCCGCTTGCCGGTTTGCGCTGCTTTCTTCATCAGCTCAAGCCATAGCTCGCATCCCGGAATACGTACATTATCGACTCCCTTCTTCTTGATTGTCTTTACCACCGAGATTCCATCTGCATAGAGAATAGTACCTAACAACAAATTCTCTCTTATTGCCACATCATCACGTGCAGATATCACTTTTTCTGCATTAACTGCAACAGCGAAACCAGGCAATACCCCGCTCTCAGAACACACAGTCTCAACGGCCTCACGCATACTCTTAAAAGGGGTAATGGGTAAAGTACCAACCTGGACGGCTTGTCTTTGTCTAATCATAAGCTGTTATACCACTGACTAATCGTCACATAGTTGTCATTAGAATGGTTTGATAAGAATGTATCCAATTTCTTTAAGCTATAAGGAGTTAACGATTTGGGATGTCCTATAAGAACTAAGTTTGCCTTAGAGCCAAACTGCTTCTCACAGTCGTTGCGGAACTTATTTAACAAACTTGATTTATAGCCATCAATAGAAGCAACTGTTCTGCTTTTCTGCGTTAAAAGTCGTTTTAACTGAGATTTGGACATAGGAGCAGCACTACCATCACCAAAGCTCTGATGCTTTATTCCACCTAGTTTTTTGACCAGCGCAAACTTCCAGAAAAATAATGGACTGACATCGGAACTGCTGATAGGTAGCTCAATGAAGCGGCCATTCTCTTCAGGAGTCAGGGGGTCATCGCCAAACTTCCAACAAGCCAAATTGGGACTATTCCTAAAGTTAAAACCCTGAACTTTAGAAAGATTTAAACCATCTTTGTAGATAGTGCTGTCAACCCTAATGCCCGACTCATACAGCGCGTCTGAAAAATGATTAAAGGGTTGAATACACCACCCACCCGCACGATAAGCAATGGCTTTACTCTTAGTAATAGAATTTAACTTGTCGGTATATTTTTTTACTATGCTATGAGCTTCAGCCTTTGAAAAATCAGACAGCTTATAAAAATCAAGCTCGAAGTCCCAAGCTCCATCACGCCAGTGGGACTTTTCCCAGTGCGGGTGAATGTGCAGCTGGATATCATGTCCAGCAGCTTCAAGCTCTTGTATTTGCAGCTTTACTTTGGAGACAGCGTCTTGGTCACAGTCCAGCTCATCGGCTCGAGAAATATAGCCTACATCAACAAAGAAAGTCGCTTTGGCCTCTACTTTATCCAAGACTTTAAGTAAATGCTTTGTTGGCCTGAGAATACAAGCTTCCGCAGAGCCTGATTCATGGCCAAAAAACAACTCGTAATCTAGTGTAAGAAAGGTTTTCATGGCTTGTACTTATTAATCAAGTTGAGAGGCAAGGTTAGGAACCATATAGTATAACGTTTCCATGCTGGTAACTTAGTTCGCCAGTTATCACTCATCCTAAATAGAACCTCATCTTTTCTTACAAATCTATTACCACCAATGACATGCCCTGTTTGCATTGCGCTTCCAGACTCTAATAGTTGTTTTACGTTATCCACGTTAACGCCTAAACTTTCTGATAACTCCGTCAATGTCTCTACTGGTTTTGAGAGTAAATCTTCATACCTGACTTTCTGTACCTTCCCTCTAAGAAGGGTTTTTGTCGTAATCCAAGCTACACTATTAACAATGAAATAATAGACTGTTGCAGATAGCCAGCCTCTAGATGTTTGTACATTTTTTGCAAATGAATTCACAACCCCTCGTGGGTCTCTAACCAAATAAATGTAACGTATGTCATTACCTGAAAATGAATTTAGGGCTAAAGCCCTACCAATATACTTTGCCGAATCAATTAACACTGGCTGTTGCTCTGATACTGACTCAAACAACGATTTATTAGCTTTTATATATTCTGAAAAATCTAGAGCCCTGTTAGGTGAAAAATAATACTTACCAACATATCGATGTGACTCTAGCTCTCGTGCTTGCAGTCTATAAATATCATTATCAAATAGTTCATGAAGCTTGGGATAGTATTCGCTCCAAAAGGGGCAACTGAGTAGAGTTTCGCCACAGCTACATGACTTCTCTTGGGAGAAATGCTCTGGAGCTTGATGTAGTTCACCGAGAGCCAGCGCATTCGCATTATTGCCTAATAATAAAGAGAGAATTGTGGTGCCGCTTCTACCAGCTCCAAGTAAATATATTATCTTCACGCCTTTACTCATTACGCATTTTAATGACCTTGGCCGGATTGCCGCCGATAATCGCGTAGTCAGGGACTGACTTAGTAACAATAGAACCGGCCGCTATAATAGCATGGTTACCCACCTCAACACCGGGCAGAATCACTACGTTTGCGCCGATCCATACATCATCACCAATGATCGTTGGCTTGCTACTTTTACCCTGCAATGCAATTGGAGTATCCAAGCTTTCAAAGTTATGGTTCCTAGTATAAATTTTTACATTTGGACCCATGATGACATATGAGCCTATTTTAACGTTGGCATGGATCAAGCTAAATTGCCCAAGCTCGGAGTTATCACCCACTTCAATAAATGGAGATACATCTGCATTGTGCTTTACCCTTAAGTTTTGACCGCACTTAGTCAAAAATGACTCAGCAAGTTTCCTTCTAATCCAGGGAAAGAAAAGTCCATAAGGCCTGTAATCTTCGGGAGTGAACCTAAAGAACGCAATATATAGAAAATAACTAAGCTTTCTCCTAATATTCATTTCTGAGCGACCTGTATATATTAATATGTTTATCGGTAACGACATCAAGGGAAAAATCTGGATTTGAGGCCTGCGCGTTGCGGCTTATTCTTTGATATTCATCAGCCCCTAACGAAACCGCCTTGTCTATAACAGACTTAATATCTTCTGCTGAGATGCTTCCAAAGAAGAAGCCATTTTCACCCTCAACAGCTTGCATCACGATCCCACCAACCTTTGAGACTAAAACCGGTGTCCCACAATAGAGTGCCTCGGTAACTACTAAGCCAAAAGCCTCAGATTTAGAAGGCAGCACTAAATATTTGGATTTTCTGTAAAGGTCGGCAATTTCACTTTGTTGAAGGTTCTCATAAATTGTAACGTTATGAATAGCTTTGATATTCCTTAACTCTCTTCTTAAAGGGCCCGAACCTACAAAGCAAATATTTAAGCTTGAGCTAATCAAATTTAAAGCATTAACAAGCTCAACGATCCCTTTCTGGAAAGTAAATGAGCCAACGAATATTAAGTCATACTGCTTAGCTCCCTGATTGGATGGAGCAAATACCTCTCGATCGATACCAGCCGGAATAACAGCATTAACATTTATGGACAGTTTCTTTTCGGCCTCAGTTTTTAGCGATTCACCAACAGCTATAAAATAGTCTACGGGTTTTGATAGCGCCCTACCTACTCGCCTTGATAAGGTGGTATTAAAGTGACCGTTTATATCCGTCCCATGGAAAGTTACTACAACTTTTACTCTAGGGTGCAATAATTTATAGACGTAAACCCAGAGCGCCAAAGGGTAAAAAAAATGCAAATGAATAACTTTATATTGTTTAAAAAGATGTAGTGAAGATCTAGCAAAAAACTTAAAGTACTTAATCAAAGTACCAATTTTGCCAGTATATTGACGCGGCATCGCCAACAACTCAAACGAATGCCCTGCTTCCGATTTCTTCTGCAAGCATCTATATAAATTCTTCACATAAATCCCTGCGTAAGGCTTTTCTGAAGAAGGATACATATTTGTTAAAATAAGGCTTTTACTAGTCACTTAAATTCCAAAGATCCTACGTTTGATTGTGGAAAAGGCCTGGCCAATACGTTTGATATTGGCGAGTAAAGCAATAGGTACTTTTAAATAATAATAAACTTTAAGAAGAAATGCGGATAATTTAACAATGATACCATAGCTTTCAAGTTGGTAATTATACTTTACCAACTCTTCTTTAAGCATAGATTGAATAATATAGGCATGAGCTTTTGGCAATTTAGATTTCCATTTTTGGGTGTTATCCCGCTTTATGAAGCTCAAATTGGTTATTGGTTTCTCTTCATTGATAAACGTAAGTATTCTTTCAATGCATTCACCGGGCTCTGTAGTTATATCCTCATACTTCATCATTATGACTCTTTTATTATAATGATGAAGAGATGACTCTAGCTGTTGAATAGAACGCTGCCAAAACTTTGCCATTAGAACAGGGTTATAGTTGAGCCATAGCCTTAGTGCTTCACCATACCTTTTTTTATTATAAAAATAGTTTTTCCATTTACCTCGCTGAGACAAAATGCAGTCACGGGGATCTCTGAGCATATATATGAATCGGGATTCAGGGATCAAATCAGCAATTTCTTTGATATAGTAAGAGTTACGGGGGGTTGGGTCGACTTCTAGCTTGGTAGACAACATTGATGTGAGCAACCTGTATAGCTCCAAACTGGTCGGGGCCTCAAGTTGATTAACTTTATCTAAATAACTACTGGAAAAATCACTAGTTGTACGCCCATCATCTAACTTATCACCAACCCTTCCAACGATGGAAACTAGCTTTCGTGCCAAGGCATTTTTTTGGGTGTTCGTTAGCGGGGTATTATTTTCATCTGAATTAAAGTCATACTCTTGTTCAAAGAAGTGAATTTCGGGAACAAAGTTAACCAAGCCAATCCGACTTAATATTTTATTCATCATCTTTGTTCCCGAACGGGAATAGCCTACAATAAAAATCATATACTTCAATCCAATACTACAAGGAGTTATTTATGCTAGTTACATACATAGTTATTCAACTTATGCTTAGTAGCGTTAGCAACGAAAACTTGTGCTGGACACAAGAGAAAGACACGATAACCTCGACCAAGGATTTGTTAAGTCTCTTTCCAGCCTGCTGGGTTGGACAAAAGCAACAAGAGCGAGGGGTATATCTAAAAAGTACATCATCGGGAAGTCAGCTAACTCTTAATTGGGGGCCATGTAACTTCCACGCCAATGGCTTTAGGACAGAAATCATAGAGCCATACGATGCCAAGTTCCATGCAATAAAAAGAAAATACAGCTGGCAGCCAATTGATCAACAGTATTATCACACAACCTACTGGTGGAAATTTGCGTTCGAAGACAGTAATAACATCTTAAAAAGCTGGGCAAATGGTGCGTTTATTGCGCAAATACATTCTTACAGTCACCCCCTGGACGACTCTGTAAAAGGCGGCTCACCAGTTGTCGGGCTTTACTTAACCAAATTGGAGAATAATGATCCGGACCTATATAAACTAACGTTGAGTTCGAAAGTTTTCCGCTCCACAGGCTTTTGTGATGACAAAGAAACACCAACCGATAAAGGTTATTGTATAAAAAACTTAATCTCATACGAAATCAAGCAAAATGAAAACTATAATATCTTTCTAGAAATCAAAGATAACAAAAGCTTTAACGAACCAGGTTATATCAAGCTCGACATAGAGAATGCAAAATCCCAACTGTTGAAACCACAGCACCTAGATGAGGATTCTTACTTTAGACTCCCTGTACGCCAAAATAGCCAACCTAACTTCTTCAAAATTGGGTGGTACGTTTCAGCGCCAGAAAAGAAATCGATATATACCAAGAAGCAAAATCAAGACTTTTGCAGCTATGACGGTCATTTAACTATGAACATCAGTGACTTTAGTTTTATTAAGAGAAAATGACAAGCTGAAGGATAAAGCAATAAATATTGCGGCAAACTGTGCCATTTTCGAACTAAAGACTACGTGCCCCGCAATAATACTATGTCCCAATATCATCAATACTGATGCAAAAAGAAATGCGGAAGTTAGCTTTTGATTTTTTCCGAAAAGAAAACTTGCACCAGAAGCGATTAAGGATATCAGGTATGGCATAAACAGTAGTATGCTTATGACAAGTCCGTATACCCCAATTGCATCATACAAGTCTTGCTCTGCCGTAGCAGTCTCCCTTTGTTTAGGACTATAGGCAGCTAAGTTTTTTATATAAGAACTATAGCCTTCACCATATAAATTATGGCTTAGTGCCCTTTCATCCAAATAGCTTTTAACCGCATCACCGTGCTCTGCCCTAATATTGGCTGTAATTAACATTTCGACTTTTTCAACCATCCTAGGGTATTTAGTAACCACCTCATAAGCCTTGTAGCCTACAAGAACGGATGCTGGCAATGCTAAAGCTAATACAGATACCCTAAGGACCATACTACTTTTACCATTAAATAATATGCTCACTAAAAACACCCCTAACAATAGGGATGAAACAGCCATACCGGTACGACTTCCTATACTAAATGCCCCTGCAAATATTAAAATAAAATAAAAGAAATATTTATTTTCCGATGTTCTAAAATATAAGTAACCAGCAGTTAGTTGAGATAAAACGAGGGATAAACCTAAAACATTACCCGCAATATAGAATGACTGAGTTCCGAAACCATAAACATCACCAGCACTATTAGAGTATGTAGCTTCTCCAATACCAAAAATAAGTGAGACCACAAGAATTATTGATGTATATAAACCATACTTAACAATGCAGGCATATATGAAATCAGTTGTTAGACTGGTATTTTTTAGCAACCAAAAGAAAATATATATAACGACGAACACCAAGCTTATATTTACGAATGTCGAAATTTCTGTAAATAAATGCACATTACCCGTCACATACCAGAAGAACAAAGCGGAAAGGTAGATAATAAATAAAGATATAAGAGAGATACAATTAGAAATTTTTAATTGGAAGAAAAATATAAGCAGTGCCATTAAGATGATGCTAGCTCTATAAGCAGAAGAGACTAACCCAAAACCAAACTTTGTATCAAGGAAGCCATGCAAGAGGTCAATAAGCGAAGGTAAAACAATGATATAAACTGCTATTAACCTTGGATAGTTCAGTCTCAAAGCGAAAGGATTATTCATCTTTTTAAAATTGTAAGGATTCCGCTTGCCTTAACAATTAACTCTTCTTTAGTTGGTCTATTAGAAACACAGATTCTTTTGATCTTGTAAGGTCCATCTTTAATATCAACGTATCCTGGATCAACCGTAAACGCAGCTTTCATCCCACACTCCTTGACTGCTTTTACGCTATCCTCATTATACTTACCGTATGGATATGCAAACAGTAATGGACGAATTCCTGTAACACTCTCAATGAAAGCACTGTTTTGATTTATTTCATTCATTTGCTGAGACAGGTCAAGCTCATCCATTCGGGGATGAGAATGTGCATGTGACTCAATACTAAAATTGTTTGATAAATCAGTGATCTCAGATGCGCTTATGAATTTTTTGCCATCTAATCTTTCATTAGAACTTGATATAAAATTAGTTGCTGGTATATCGTTTTTTGAGAAAACATTAATTGATAAATTTGATTTCCTACCATCATCAAAAGTTAATATTAGTGGATAGTCGGGAAGACTAAAGAAACTCTTAGCCAATATGCAATCAACAAGAATATCAGAAGAAACGATGTTGTACCGAGTAGACAATGCATCTACAGCCATCGATGCACCTGCCTGATCTAACTCGTGAAAAAGCAGAACTGTCGGACGTCTTCTTTGGAAAAGAATGCGATAAATAAAAGCTAGGCCACTATAATACAAGGCCTTAAACGCAATGTTATGAACGTATTTTTTCATTGTTAAGTATATCTCTGTAGGCTCTAATATCATCCGACATATGCGCCTCTAAGAGTTTTTTCATCTCGGAGACCTCGTCACTACTTACTTCATTCGAATTAAGTCTCCTAAGCATCACTCTCAGCCGCCCTCTTAATCCATGGCTTCTGATAACAGTTTTAAGCATACGCTTAAGCCAATTGTCGCCCTTTAACAGATTATTAATCCGTCTAAATTTGGTAACTGCACTTTGATTAGAAGCAACTGGTTTCTGCAAACACAAATCCTCAACACCAAGAAACGAGGAAAGCTTGTTATTTAAACTTTCAATATTATTCAACTCGTGTATGTCCAGAACCATGACAGAATCAGTATCAAAATATTTATTGATGAGACCTAACCAATATTGATAGTTAGAGCGCCGAAAAAGCTTATCGAGCATATCATTAGAGTTCTTCGTAATATCTCTACTATTAATGTAATCGATTAATTGACCATCAATTTTCCCATTACGCTTTTGATGCAGATACTCCGAAACTGTCCTCTCAGCAGGATGCCTTATGATGTAGATCACTTTCATCTCTTTATTATGTGACTTTAGTCTTTGAAGAGCTAACTCACTATATACATAGTTTGCAGAAACCTCTCCTAAAAGCAGCGCTTCCTGCGACTTAAATAAAGACCAATAATAATCAAAACCTAAAGAGTTATAATCGTTAGTATCGAAGAAATGAAAATCTTTTTTTTCGGGTAGTGCAATGTAATTTGATTGCAAAAGAATATTATAAAGCGATGTCGTTCCACATTTTGCGCCACCAACAACAATAAAATCCAACTTTTTTCTAACACTATTAATCAAGGGAGTATTCCAACACTTTTAACTCTGGAGCTACTATAGACTTTAAGAGTTCGATTTCTTCATCTGAAAGCTTCTTTTCATGACTTTTATTTTTACGTGTTGTAGCTTTTGTTCTCGGCAGTACTACTTTATCCCTTATCCCCAGCTCAGTTAATAACGACTCAAGCTCTGGCACTAAATTCTCAAAGTATATCACTCTATCAACTACAAGCTCTTCATTGATTGTATACGCCTCAAAGCCTCTACTAACAAACAGCTTCATTTTTTCATTTTTCAAAAAATCTATGTATGAGGGCTTTTCTTTTCGATTGTGCCAATGATAAAAAGACATGAACCTGTCTAGAGGATGCCTCACTACTGCGAACTTTGTATATTCATTCCAGATTTCCTCAGGAATAAGTCTCTTTATTTCTGAGGCTGGCATGTGGTTATAAAACTTAAGTTTCTTTTTCCCTTTAAAAATCAATCTTAAAAAATCTTTAAATGCATACTCACTTAGTTTTGCATAACAATTCTGTGGGCCACGAGAATTCATGGACTCTCTTAGCTTCTCGTCTTTTTTTGAGATTGGTGTAATTACATCTTCCGGACCACATAGATTACTAAGAAATATCTCAACACTGGTACCAGCAGTCTTATTTGTCTTAATAAATATAAACTTGTGCTTATGGCTCAGAATCATTCGAACTCGCCTCTAACTAACTTTTTAATACTATTTATGGAGGGCGCAGTATTTATACCAGCTGATATTCTAGCTTTAAAGTATAGACTTAACTGCTGAGTAGCTAGTGCTAAGGCAAACAGCCAAGCAATACCAGTCACTCCGAAATTTACTATTACCGGGTATGAGAGTGTTATTGTAATCATAGAAACTATTATCACCGAATACATGGAATACCTTTCATTGCCAGTCATCAGCAACACTGGACCACAACTTCCGGTAGCAACTACAAACAACTTGCCAATCAAAAGAATTAATAATATTTGATAGCCGCCACTATACTCACCACCAAAAAACCAATGAAGTATAAACTCACCAAATACAAGCAAGAAAGACACTACACAAGCACCTGCTATAAAACCTAAAGTGCTTGCAAGCCTTAAAATCCCTTCAGATTTTTTTAACTCATTTTTAGCAACATGTGCTGCTATCATAGGAGATATAACGACATTAACTGATTGCAGCATGAATCCGATTATCACCAATAGTCGCGACACTGCTCCGTAAATAGCCACATCTTTTGCACTTGCAAAATATCCTAATATCCATAAGTCACCCGAAGTCAATATCATTGCAAACAATGATTTTATCCCTACCGGCACTGACAAATTTAGTAACCTTTTAGAGTTTTGAGGATCACTAGCGGCTATAGTTTCACCATAAACTTTTTTGACAATGAACATCCCTAAAAGGGTATTAATTGCAGCTGAAATGAAAATAATCAATGCAACAGAAGTAAAACTCTCGAATACATTTATAGATATTGCTAATAGTATAAGTAGTACTACTCCAAGATTAAAAAAGAAACCACCAAAAAAAACTGCATTTATAATGTCAGAAAATCCTCGCAACCCTTCCGAAAAGAAGTATTGGTAGCTTAGAAATATTACAGTTGACGACAACAGTATCAACTCTAAGGTGGTAAACTTAAACTTGGAAAAAAATAAAAAGACCCACACGACTATCGCAGCGATACCAGCCTGCAACAAAACCAATTTCAGACACTTTTTGTATGTACTCCAAGCACTAGAGAAATTATTTAAAGATCTATCGTGGGCTATGTATTTTATTGCAGCCTTTTCAAGACCAAATCGCCCTAATACAGTCCCTAAGATTATTACTGAAAAGGAGTAAAAGTATTTACCCGCTTCATCGATAGCCAAATATCTTGTTATTAGTGCGGCTATAACCAACGCTAACCCCACTGTAAACAGCTTGCCAATTAAAGCCAGCGCTGAACCACTTAGTAAGTGTCTAACTGAATCTCTAGTCATACTGAGCTTTAATATTATATTTCTTTATTAACTTATTTATCTCAGAGTGTTCTTCAATTGTCAGTTTGCTTTTCCACTTATCTGCATTTGAGCTATCTAACTGTTTAGTTGCATTTCTATGATGCTTATGCTCTGTGACATCCCCTAGCCTGCTAGAATGTTTATAGTAATCTAACATTTTGTCAGAATAGCTTAGCTTAAGGAACTCACATACATCTTTAAGTGACTTTTTAGGGTTTTGTAATAACTGTTCATATTTTAGAGTGATGAATTTGTTATGACATTTTACTTTTTCTATTTGTGAGTTGCTTGCTTTCCAGAACATTAAGCCTGACTCTAAATCACTGTATAAGCCAGACTCTCTATAAGATACCGCCACTGCTCTTGGATCTCTATGTAAATGAATATAATAGGCTTCAGGATAGAGTTTCACTATCCAACGCGCATATAGAGAATTAATGGGTGTTTTGTCCCCCCAACGAGGTGCATTCAACCCTTGTTGTTTTGTATACGTTTTATAGATACAGTCTATGATATTGGCTAGCGTCCTTCTACTTTTTGGAAGTGCTTGTGAAGCAACCAATGCAGTCGCCAAATTCGATTTCCATGTGTAGAACTCTTTATATGACTGAAATTCGCCTATAACCAATGAGCATAATTGATTCCATGGGAGGTAATTATTCGCTTTAAATAACCGAATGACTTTGGGTATAACATATGATTCAGGGGGTATTGCAATCTCATCACTTGCTGTCAACATTGATCGTAAAAGTGTATTGCCAGATCTGCCGCAAGCTAATATGAATAATGGCTGCTCTTCTATGCAACCTTGACGATATAAGGGATATCTATTTACAAACATTGAAGGAAAACGTTTTATCCTTTCAACAAGGGTTGTTACCCAAAGCGGAATCTTTGAAACTAAAAGCAATCGTTGAATTCTTCTCACAACCAGATACCTTTAGTGTCTATCAAGTTTTTTATCTTCTTAGTTATTAGTTTGAATGGCTTATGATCCACTAACATTAGATGAATATCTGCTTTTTCTAAGGCATTATTTAAATCTACTAACTTTGCAGTACAAATAGATTCTGGCAGCTCTTTTATATTCGGTTCGACAATAAACGTTTGACCTTTATTAAGTCCAACTAATTGTTTGGCTATATCCAAGGCCGGGCTCTCTCTTAGGTCGTCTATGTCTGGTTTAAAGGTAATGCCATAACAGGCAATAGTGATGTCTTTAGCTGTTTTATTTGGGTTATCCAGTAAAAAGTCTGCAATTGCTTTTTTTACTTTATCCACTACCCATTTTGGCTTTGAATCGTTCACATCCCTTGCCACTTTCATCAGCTTTGCTTCTTCTGGGGTGTTGCTAATGATGAACCAAGGATCGACAGCTATACAGTGACCGCCAACACCGGGACCAGGCTGGAGTATATTGACTCTTGGATGACGATTAGCTAGTTGTATAAGCTCCCATACGTTGATATCTAGTTTGTCGCAAATAATGGATAGTTCATTGGCGAAAGCGATATTGACATCTCTAAAGCTATTTTCTGTTAGCTTAGCCATCTCTGCTGTTCTAGCGTTTGTAACAATGCACTCTCCCTGGACAAAACAAGAGTAGAGTTCAACAGCTCTTTTTGAGCATGCCGATGTCATACCGCCTATAACGCGATCGTTTTCAACCAACTCTCTTACTACATGTCCCGGGAGTACTCTTTCCGGGCAGTGGGCAATATTAATATCAGCCTCTTCTCCTGCCGCCTGTGGAAATGTCAAATCAGGACGTAATTCTGCAAGCCACTCTGCTATTTTCTCAGTCGCTCCGACTGGCGAAGTTGACTCAAGTATAACCAGATTTCCTTTACATAAAACTGGAGCTATAGTTTTACATGCGCTTTCAATGTAGGTTAGGTCTGGCTGATGGTCATCTTTAAAAGGAGTTGGCACCGCTATAAGGAAAGCATCGGCGGCCTCTGCTGAGACACTGGCTCTTAGATAACCTTCAGTAACCGTGGCATGTACTATAGTGTCTAAGTCAGGTTCAACAATATGAATTTCACCACGGTTAATGGTATCAACGGCATGCTGATTAACATCGACACCGATAACTTTTCTTTTGCGGGAAGCAAACATTGCTGCTGTCGGTAAGCCGATATAGCCTAAACCGATGACTGAAATTGTATTAAATGGCATAACCGTTCTCTTTTATTATAATTTTATACGACAAGCGCATCTAGAATTCGCTGACAAGCTTTCCCATCGCCATAGGGATTGTGGGCAAAGCTCATTTTGTTATATTCATCTTTTGAGTTTAGCAATTGGTTGACCGAATCAACGATCAACTGCCGATTAGTACCTACCAACTTTACTGTACCAGCACTCACAGCCTCAGGCCTTTCAGTTGTTTCACGCATCACTAGGACTGGCTTGCCTAAGCTTGGGGCTTCTTCCTGTATCCCTCCAGAGTCCGTCAAAATAATGTGGGCTCTATTCATCAGATAAACAAAGGAAAGGTATTGTTGTGGAGGTATTAACTTAATGTTATCCACTTCCGCTAAAATACGATTAACCGGCTCCTGAACATTTGGGTTTAAATGGACAGGATAAACAATTTGAGCCTGTTTATTTGATTTAGCTATTTCGACCAAGGCTTCGCAGATTCTCTCAAATCCACCACCAAAGCTCTCGCGACGATGACCTGTAACTAAAATAAGTTTCTTGTGTTCGTCTATAAAAGGAAATTCTGAAGCTAGTGAGGCCATTAATTTCGAATCATTTTCTAACTTGCCACTAATCATGAGCAATGCATCAATCACAGTATTTCCTGTCACAAACACACTTTCTTCAGGGCAGTTTTCATTGATCAGATTCTGCTTACTGGTTTCAGTTGGAGCAAAATGAAGCTTGGCGAGAGCTCCCGTAAGTTTTCTATTAGCTTCTTCAGGCCAAGGAGAGTAGATGTTACCAGTGCGCAGTCCAGCCTCAACGTGTCCTACTGGAATTTGTTCATAATAGGCTGCCAGGCTCGCAGCAAAAGTCGTCGCTGTATCACCATGCACCAGTACAATATCGGGGTTAAAATCTTTCAATACGGGAGTGAATTCAGATAAAATTCGTCCAGTAACATCAGGTAGAGTTTGTCCAGCTTTCATCAGATCCAGATCGTAGTCTGGCTTTATCTCAAAGAGCTCTAATACTTGATCCAGCATCTCCCGATGCTGGGCTGTCACGCACACTCGAGCTTCGAAACGTGGATCATTAGACAAGGCATGAACAAGAGGCGCCATTTTTATTGCTTCAGGGCGCGTTCCGAAAACTGTCAGTACTTTCATAGTAAGGTTATTTTTGTTGTTTGTATTTGTGGCGCAGAGACAATAATTTATTATAAATAATAAAAATCACGAAAAATGATAGTATTGTTATATTTTCAGGCAACTGATAAGAAACAAATAGAAAGCCTACGAAGCTTAAAATAAGACTTATGCTGGAAATAAACAATAATGCTTGTCGCGAATTCATTCCTATATCCATAAAAACATGATGTAGATGCTCTCTGTCAGCAACTAAAGGAGAGCGACCTTTTCGCAACCTTCTGAACATCACTGCTATCATGTCTATCAATGGAACTGCAATAAACCATAATACGTGAGCTGGTGGTACTGATGCCCGGTCAGACTGACTAGCTACAATTAGTAACCATGCTACAACTAAACCCAGCATCATGCTTCCTGCATCACCCATAAATATTTTATTTTTCTTGGAGAAGAGGCCTAAGTTGAATAATAAAAATACTATAAGTGACGCAGTCAATACTCCAATCAAAAGTTTGATATTGGTATCGCTCATAACAAAGCCTATTGCGACCAGGCTGATTAGGGCTAATGTACCAGCAAGACCGTCAATCCCGTCAACCATATTAAAAGCATTAATTCCAGCAACGATCGCTAAGAGAGTTACTAAGCCTGATAGTGGACCTGTATAAATCTCGCCCAACCCCAAAAGGTTACCGAAGCTCGTGATCTGAATATCAGTACCAAAGGTTAATATTGATGCTATAAGTATTTGAGCGATTAATCGTAGCTTAGCATTTAGATCGTAGCGATCATCTAATGCTCCAATAAAGACCATTAGAGAAACAGACACTAGAATCAGATTAATATGCTGGCTATTTTCTAAATAAAGACTTACTGAACTTAGAGTCGCTAAATATATAGCTAACCCACCTGTCAGCGGTATTTTTCCGGTATGCTGTTTCCTGTTATCAGGCGTGTCAACTAAGCCCCAGTTGACAGCAACTGGTCGCAATAGAAGAATTGCTATAAAGCTTGTAATAACTGATAAAACAAGACTCAAGTGCATAAGTGATTCCTTAACCTATCATTTTCCCTTTCTGAATAACCCGCTTATTAACACTAACAGAACTGACAAAAAACCACCCAATAAAGTTCCAATAATACAAATCAGGGCACGGTTTGGTTTATCTCTTTCTTCTGGTGCTTTTGCACGGCTTACTGTTTTAAAAACATACTCATCTGATATTTGTGCAAGCATTTTAGTTTTATGTTGCTCTTGTATGAGTTCACTAAAGACCGTCCGGATCTCAGCTAACGACGTCTTGTTAATTTGCTCTTCAAGATATTGTATACTTTTATTTGCCTCATCCAGGGCTTTCTCTTTCATATACTTGTTAATATCTTGCAGTAAATAATCAACCCACTTTTTTGCCAGTTCAGGTGAGTAATATGTTAGAGATATACTTAACAGTCCTGTTTCTGGATCTTTGACCACCAAAAGGCGCTCTTTAAACTTTTGGTACAACTCCCAGCTTGTTGGCTCAACAGTCTTTCCAGGTGGAGGTTCTCTTACCCATTGATTTTTTTGGGTGTTAAATACATCTTCATCTATAATGAGTTTATTATTACTTTCATCCCAGCCTGTCGCTGCAAAGACTGGCACGGAGATATCATGTCGTTTAATGAAGTCTTCAATAAAGCCCCAGCTTTGAATTATTTCAACCGCAATAACTTCTTCAGTAGCACTGCTAGATGACAAATCAATTCCAGCTAGCGATGCCAAACCACCAAAGCTACCAGCTAACGATGCTAATTTACCGCTATCATTTTTTTCTGCAGCTTGTACCACCACCGTAGCTTTGTATTCGTTGGGTAGCCATAAAGCAATGCCAACGGAAGCTATAGCAAAAATAAACGTAATGCTTAATATTAACCACTTTCCTTTCCATAAAATCGCAAAAAGTTCTCTTATATCAATTTCATCTTCCTGGTATTGATATTTATTTTGATTTTCTTGATGATTATCTTGTGTATTCATAGTTTATTTTCTTGATTATGGCAGCGTGTGAATTGACCTTGCCTGTTAAATATTTCAAAGCATCATAGTCCAGGAGATACCAATGTTAAATTTATCTTTTTGATAACCAAATGAATCTATTAGCTTGTCTTTAACATCTAACTCAACCCCTAGCAAACCAAACTGAGTTGGGTGTTGGTATTTTAGCTCCAGCAGATTAAAGCTTACCGCTGTCTCATTAATGGTATGAGTACCGGCTCCATCACTATTCAAATCTATTTTAGCAAAGCGGATTTTATACCGGTCACCATTTTTATGGCTTGCTAAAAACCCAAGCGAAATACTTTGTGTGTCGTTATCGTAAGTAGACCCTATGCTACGCCCTTCTGTGCGATAGCCGGTTTGGTAGACCCCATGTTCATAAGTTAGATTAGACCTAAACTCATTTTCTGTGTCGCTATACTCCAGAAATGATGTGACCGCAAGGTTACCTATATAAAAATTTGTTTTATAGCCCAATTGATAAAACTTTCTTGAGGGTGCATAACCAGCTTCATCTTCACCGATTATCTGTCCGTAGATACTACCCATATAGCTTTCAGTAGGTATATGCCAATTAAAGTCTAAACCCGCTAACTGATTTCCGGCTTCATTTGAGTTCAACCGATCACCACATCCACTCCCGGCTTCATCGCAATTGGTTCGACCTATGGCCAGATCGAGAAGACTAGATAGTGATTCTGGCCTGCCTTGACCGCCCCATTGCGCAGTTCTTCGTAATCCAATTTCGAGCGAATCAAAAGGTTTGAAGGTGACACTCATGCCTAATAGTTTTGCATGTGGGACAAAACGGTCACTTTCAAGTTGTCCAGCAAATGCATTTAAGCTCCATGGCCCAAGCCATGACAGCCATGGCGTTTCAAACGGGTCGCTATAATTTCTTTGAAGCGAAACTGCCGGAACCGGACGAGCATTATTACTGAGTATTAATGAGCTATCCCAACCGGGGCCATACCAACGCTCTTGTGCCCCAATAGAAACGATCCAATTTCCCCATATGGTTGCTACATAGGAGTGATCAAATCGAATGTCTTCTCCATCAAGTGGATCAAAAGCTCTGGTCGCTTCTATATTCCAGGCATAGTTTTTACTCATTCCAGTGAGCTTACTGCTGATTTCTCCTTTTTCTCGTTTGTCATCACCAAAGTGACGTAAAATATTGGATTGATTCCCTGCCTTTATAGATAAATACTTTCGACTAACATTATCAGTTTCTATGCGAGCTTTTCGCTTAACTCTTAAGAAAACGGCCAGGGTATCAGGATCTATCTCCTTTCCTGTGGCGCGCTCGAGATCTTTCACGATAGGAGCCCATGCTAACGGCCAAGTAGTAACCGGAGATGTAATAATTCCCTTACTGGCTAACAATTCAATATCAGCCCTTAGCCAAGCATCACGCGTATCAATCCATGGTTCGGCTTGACCAGTTGATGCGCTAAGTATAAGTAATATTATTAAAGTTTTTTTCATTAATTTCTCAGTACTTCATTGATGTGCGCTGCTACTGCTACTTCAAATTCATACTCTTAGTTCTCGGCAGGCACATATGACCTGCCTTATAGTCTAGAAGCTGTTAACCGCTGCTGCACCCAATGCCAACTGGTAAACAATTTGACTTACTCTTGTCCACAGCTCAAGACTATCGACGCGAGTAGTATCAAGAGGAACAACAATAGTATCGCCCGCTTCTATCCTCTCATTATTATGTGACAACCAAGATGAACGATTAGGTAGAATTACGGATCCATCAGCCTTAACTATATATATAGCATCCGAATTAGCAGTATCCTTTTCACCACCACTTCTATCAATATAGTCTTCGAAGTCAAGAGTGGGGTTATATAGGTGTGATGTTGCGACTTGTACTTCCCCAACAACCGTTACTTCTTGTCGATAAGAAGGAATGATTAACTTATCCCCATCTTTAAGTACGACATCGGTTCCGTTCTTGGCTAATATTTTCTTAAGGTCTATGACTAAGCGTCCCGTTGCTTCAGTGGTATCTAAAATGTCAATCAGTGATTTTGCAGAGCTCACATCTGCAGTTTTACCAATGTTTGACTGCTCTAATTCTATTGTTGCTATGCTTTGTCTAAGCTTGTCCTGTAATTGATCTAGCTGTTTTTGCTCATGCTCTCTAAGCTCTTTGCGAGAAAACACTGCAGCTTTTATATGTGCGAAATCACTAAACCCACCTACGCGCTCAATAAGTTGAGATAATGTTTCACCACGCGAAACTTTGTATCGTCCAGGAAATCGAACCTCCCCTTGCACTTCTACAAAAGTTTCATTTATGTATTCAGGTGTTATCTTAACTGTTAATTGGTCTCTTGCCTTCATACTCACTGATGCACCACCCAAGAACTCAGCTTGCAGATCAACTGGCATATGACTAATTTTAAAAACTTCATTATCAATGATATTTTGTCGGGTAACTTCAGCTTCTACTATATAGGCAGACTCAGATAGACCGCCAGCCAGCTTTATTAAATCTGCTGGAGCCATTCCAATTGTAAGTGGGTACTCCCCAGGAAACTTTACTGCACCATCAACTCTTACGACTTTAGAAGGCTCGCTATAACTAGACTGCGCTTTGAGTTCCTTGATTAACTTTTCTATTTCCTTATTACGTATTTCTAAAATCAACTCTCGCTGTCTTTCTCCATCTTTCTCTATTTGCTCTTCTTCAGTTAAAAGCTTATTGTTTCCCGATAGAAATGAATCTTTAGCTTCTGCTTGTTCCTGAGAGCCAGCACTTACTCCTGCCACTCTCGGAAATTCACCACTTTGGCCACTAAAACTATTCAAGCTCGACACATCAAACTTTTTCATTTCTACAGCATCAAAATATTTCTCTTTCCTTAAGGTCGATTCGTATTGCTTTACTTCTTTCTCTGTTATTGCGTTTGCCAAGACAATAATTCTATCTCTTGGCTTTAGAGTGATATCGTCGGCTCCCTTCGGATCTTTCCATGCGTTTCTTAAACTGACGTGATGCACTTCCAGCTGTCCTAGAAGGTTAACTTCTCTTGCAACAATGACTGCATCAACATTAGCATTCATCTTTAATTGCTTAGCACTTGGAATAACATCAGAGAGCCTAATATCTTTCTCCCATGCCAGCATCCCAGGCCGTTGTACATGGCCTAATAGCTCGACGATATTTTCATTCTTATCCGCAACTGGATATATTTTTAAGTAATCACCGTCCTTCAAAGTCGTTGAAAGGCCAGCTGTAGTAGTTAAATCTAAGTCTAAACCTGTTTTTTGATTTTTATTATCAATCCGCTCAACACGAATATCTTGCGCATAGGCGGTTGGCAACAAGCCACCAGCAAGTTCTACTAAATCTGCTATGGTCTCTTCATTTTTTATTTCGTAAACTGCAGGACGCACTACTTCACCTGCAACAGCAGCAGTTTTCTTTACGGAAGGAATAAATATAACATCACCAGACTGTAATCGACGGTCGGTTCGTGTGTCGCCCTTCAGTAAGAAATCATATAAATCAATAGTACTTATCAACTGACCATTTCTTTTCAATTGAATATTTCGCAGTGAACCGACGTCCTTAATACCGCCGCTCACATAAAGGGCATTCATCACGGTGGACAATGAAGACACTGTATATGCACCAGGTTTATATGACTCTCCTAAAATAAATACCTGAATTGAACGTAGCTCACCCAAGCTTATGTTAGATTTAACACCGATAAACTGCTCACTTACTTGCTGTGTTAGTGAGTCTTTCATTTCGGTGTAAGACAACCCTGCGACATTTATTGGCCCGAGTTGAGGAAACTGAATTTCACCGCTTCGAGAAACCGTCAGCTCATAGCTATTATTTTCTTTGCCATATAGCTGTACCTTTATCACGTCACCGGGGCCTACCACATAATTGGAGGGAACAGGGATGTCAGTAACTGGACTGTAACTAGTTGGAACACCAGCAAAAAGGTCATAACCAAATTTTTCTAACTTTTGATCAACTTTTGGTTTCCCTTCTTCTAACTCTTGGTCCAGTTCTTTTTGCTTCTCTTCTAGAGGAAACTGTTCAATCTCTCTAGGTAATATTGGATTTTCTGCAAATGTTTGCTGGCTATTACTTGAGGCTTGGTTTTGCAGTGAAGCACATAACCCATCTACGTCATAACCTGCCGCACGAGCCATCTGTCTTTGTTGCTCGGATGCATTTTCACATAACTGTTTTGCTTGGGATAAATCTTGCGCTGTGTTGGCTGACTGTGTCAGTAACGTAGCAAAACCCAATACTAATAAGGCAAGAAATTTATTCATTGATAACAGGCCCTTTCACTATAAAATACGGGTTGAGTAATGATTCTTTTGTGTTGTAACGTAACTCAACAGTTTCTTCTTTCATCTCTTTCTCATAAACAACGCAGTTACCGCCTGCGGCATTTACCACAGCGTGAGCCGCTGCGGTATCCCACTCACAAGTTGGTCCTAATCGAGGATACAAATCAGCCTTACCCTCCGCGACCAAGCACAGTTTTAGGGAGCTTCCCATCGGGATCATTTCATGTTTGGGATACAGACTTAAGTACCCGGCCATAGCTTCAGACTGATGCGAACGGCTTCCAACTATTCTTATATTTTTTTCTGCTCTAGAGGCTACGTTAATCTGCTCCAAAATTCCAGACTCAAGTTTCCAGGCTCCTATTTCAGTAGAAGCATAATACAGAATATCAGTAGCGGGAGCATAAACCACACCTAGAACAGGTCGATGGTTATGAATTAGAGCAATATTAACCGTAAACTCACCATTTTTTTTAATGAATTCCTTAGTGCCGTCTAATGGATCGATGAGCCAGTAAGTTTGCCAAGATTGGCGCTCATCCCAGTCAATGTCTGCAGACTCCTCCGAGAGTATCGGAAACCCTGCATCTAACGCTGTAAGCTCATTAATAATGTGGTGATGTGAAGCCAGGTCGGCTTCAGTAAGAGGAGATTCATCCTTTTTTTCGTGAATATCGAAGTCCCTTTCATAGATAGCCATGATTTTCTTTCCAGAACCAATCGCTATCATGTTGATTTTATTGATATATTCTTCTTTTAAATATTGTTTGTTCATATCCTTCTCTCAATCTTTGACACGCTACCGCCCGTGGGTTTTCGGTTCCCAAAGCACCTCATCATCCAATCTCTACCGGCATTTTTGTCTATTTTTTACAAATGTGAATAGCGCGGGCCATTATAGTGAGCTAGCCCATTCAATGTAACCTGCCAGCTTTATTATTTGCCATCAAATAATAAATTTAGGCTTTCTTTAACTTATTGTTCTCAAGCACCATTTCGGTCACTTTACCAAGAATTGTCAACAAGACGATTGAGCGTTCTTCTCCGTTACTTATTTTGAAAACACCGTCCAGATCTTTGAACGGTCCTTCCGTTATAACAACCTTATCCCCAGGCCTTGGAGCATTGGTTTCTATCTGGTTATCGGTGGTATCGAGCAGTTGTAGGTGCTCTAAAACAGTTTCAGGAACCCTGCCCGGCACACCACCAAAGCGAACAAAATCGCGCACCCCGCGAGTTGAGCGAATTTTTGACCAACCCTGCCCGTCAGTTTGTAACTGCACGAAAATATAGCCTGGGAATAATGCCTCTGTAACTTTCTGCCTTTTACCCCGAATAATTCTCTCGACTTCTATGACTGGCAGAACACAGTTAATCCCTTGATTTTCAAGGTGTTCTTCTGCTCGTTTCTCTTGCTTTGGCTTTGAATTGATCAAATACCAACCCATTTCGATATCCGTATCGCTCACTTTCGAGCAACCTGCAGCTTCCTGTTAAATTCTTGATTTTTCGAATTCAGCTCCACCAAAATGCCTTGTAGCCCTTTCTCATCGAAAGTTGTCTGGAAAAAATGTTGTTTCATCTTAACAAAGCTAATCCCTTGGAAGCTGAAATCATAAATGCTCCAAACAGTGCCTTCTTGGTAAATTTTTAAATCTATAGATAAATCCGGAAGTGAGGGACTGTCTAGCACCACTGTGAGCCAACCTTTTGTTTGTTTGCTATTCAGGCGTATTGACTCAACTTCAGCGATCTGTCCCTGATACTGATTCATAACTTCGTATAGGTAACGGCGCATAGTCTGCTCATAAGCTTTTATCAGTTGGGATTCTTGTTCAACCGTTAACTGAGACCAGCGCTGTGCCCCTAGCATGGCACGAATGGTATTCTTGGCCGACCAAACGGTGAGTAGGTCGCTATCAACAAACTTCATCAAAATAGAGGGATCTTGCAGGGCCTTTTGGTGATTGTCCTGCATAAAGCGATTAATAGTGTCTAATTTATATTGAAAAAACTCTTTGAGGTTTTGTTGGTTAAGGCTCGCACTTGCGAGCTGGCTGAACAACCATAAACATATAAACAGGCTAAACCTCACTGTTTTTGTCATTTTTATTCCAAGTCTCTTCATTTATTAAATCAACAAGTTAAACACTGTTATTGAAATTCAAACAACTATAGCCGGTCTGGATGAACCTCGACTTAATGCTTGACCCTAGGTTGACTATACAACTTGGGGTCAATTTCGGTATTGTAGCATCTGAGTAGCTAGAGAAACAAAGGTTCAATAGGCCCTTTTATTTTATTAATGACTTCTTTCTAAAAGTAAATTTTTGTGAAGAAGCTCTCTTTGTTAAGTTACTTTAAGAAGCTAAGCTGGCTTCTCGGAGCTTTTGTATCTCGTCTCGCATCTTGGCCGCTTTTTCAAATTCAAGATTTTTGGCATGTTCGAGCATTTGTTTTTCCATATGGGCAATTTCTTTAACCGCGTCAGCCAGTGATTTGACCTTATACTGACTGAGCTTTTCAGCCACTTTGCGACTTTTCTTGCTGTGTCCGGTATCCATAACATCGGTAATTTTCTTGCTGACGCCAATGGGCGTAATACCATGTTTTTCGTTGTATTCCTTCTGAATCGTTCGGCGACGGTTAGTTTCGCCAATAGCCCGCTCCATCGAGCCAGTGATTCTGTCTGCGTAAAGTATCGCTTTACCGCTAAGATTCCTTGCTGCACGGCCAATGGTTTGAATCAGAGAACGCTCGGAGCGCAGGAAACCTTCTTTATCGGCATCAAGTATTGCAACCAAGGATACTTCAGGCATATCCAAGCCTTCCCGTAACAGGTTAATACCCACTAGAACATCAAATTCGCCAAGACGTAAATCACGAATGATCTCCATCCGCTCCACCGTGTCGATATCCGAATGAAGGTATCGCACACGAGCACCATGCTCGGATAAATAGTCGGTTAAATCTTCCGCCATTCTCTTGGTTAATGTAGTCACCAGGACGCGCTCATTCTTTTCAACACGAAGATGAATTTCAGATAGCAAGTCATCCACCTGCGTTCCCACTGGACGAATCTCGACTTCGGGGTCAATTAAACCAGTCGGACGCACCACCTGCTCAACTATTTGTCCCGTGTTTTCTTCTTCATACTTACCGGGAGTTGCTGAAACAAATACGGTTTGCGGCGTAATCCGCTCAAATTCTTCGAACTTCAATGGTCGGTTGTCCAGGGCTGCTGGCAGTCGGAAGCCGTAATTAACCAGAGTTTCTTTGCGCGAACGATCACCTTTATACATGGCGCCGATCTGGGACACAGTCACGTGCGACTCATCGATAATCATCAAGGCATCAGGCGGTAAATAGTCCAATAAACAAGGGGGCGGCTCGCCGGGTTGCGCTCCCGACAGGTAGCGCGAGTAGTTTTCGATGCCAGAGCAGTAACCGAGTTCCTGCATCATCTCAATATCAAACTTAACACGCTGCTCCAGACGCTGCGCCTCAACCAATTTATTTTGCTCATAAAACTGAGCAAGCCGCTCTTTGAGGTCTACTTTAATCTGTTCAATAGCATCAAGAATGGTTTGGCGCGAAGTAACATAGTGGCTTTTTGGGAAAACAGTCACACGAGTCAGACGCTTCAATACTTCACCCGTTAGCGGATCAAAGGTTTGAATGGTTTCTACTTCATCATCAAACAGCTCAATCCTTATTGCATGTTTTTCCGATTCAGCTGGATAAATATCAATCAAGTCACCGCGAACTCGGTAAGTAGCGCGTTGCAGATCAAATTCATTCCGAGTGTATTGCAGCTCAGCCAGACGCCTGAGAATGAATCGTTGGTCGACCGCATCGCCTACTTTCAGGTGCATTACCATGCTGTGGAAAGCCTTAGGATCACCCAGACCATATATAGCGGATACCGAAGCAACAATAATGGTATCTCGTCGCTCTAATAAAGCTCGTGTTGCGGACAAACGCATTTGCTCGATGTGTTCATTAATCGACGAATCTTTTTCGATAAAGGTGTCTGATGCTGCAACATAGGCTTCCGGCTGATAATAGTCGTAGTAAGAAACGAAGTATTCCACCGCGTTATTAGGGAAAAACTCCTTCATCTCGCCATAAAGCTGCGCCGCCAATGTTTTATTAGGTGCCATAATGATCGCGGGGCGACCACTCTGTGCAATTACATTAGCCATAGTATAGGTTTTGCCTGAGCCTGTTACCCCAAGCAGCGTTTGGTGCGACAAACCGTCTTCAAGCCCTTCCAGCAATTGCTTGATGGCTTTAGGCTGATCGCCCGCTGGCGGAAACGGTGAATGGATATCAAATTGTTGACTCATGACTTTTACTTATACACTCTTGTAAAACTACGCTTGTAAAACTTGGGTGGGCGAAAAAGTTGGAGTATCATTGCCAGATATTCTCGCACACTCAACATCGATCAAACAAATTAAGGGGATACGGTGGCTATTCAACTTTCCGAACGTGTAAAACTGGTTAAACCCTCACCAACGCTTGCAGTGGCAGCTAAAGCCAAAGAGCTTAAGGCTGAAGGTCGTCCGATCGTGGGCTTGGGTACGGGTGAACCCGACTTTGATACACCGGAGCACATTAAGCAAGCGGCCATTGAAGCCATCAAAGGTGGCGCGACCAAGTACACACCTGTCGATGGCACGCCCGAGCTTAAACAAGCCGTTATCGACAAGTTCAAACGCGATAATAACCTTGATTATCAAGCCAACCAGATCCTTATATCATGTGGGGGCAAACAGAGTTTTTACAACCTTTGCCAGGCGCTAATCAATGACGGTGATGAGGTCATTATCCCTGCTCCCTACTGGGTTTCCTATCCTGACATGGCGATTCTGGCTGGCGGCAAACCAGTCATTATTGAAACCACCATTGAGCAGCACCTGAAAATCACTCCAGAGCAGCTGCGAAACGCCATTACTGACAAAACCAAATTGTTTGTCATCAACAGCCCAAGCAATCCAACCGGTGTTGCCTACAGCAAAGAAGAGCTCAAAGCATTGGCTGATGTTTTGCTTGAGTTCCCGAATATTGTCGTAGCAACAGACGATATGTACGAGCATATTCTTTGGACCGAACAGCCATTCGTCAACATCCTCAATGTGTGCCCTGAGCTGTACGACAGAACCGTGGTATTGAATGGTGTTTCCAAAGCCTACGCCATGACCGGCTGGCGGATTGGCTATGCTGGCGGCCCAGCAGATTTGATTGGTGCTATGAAAAAGATTCAATCGCAAAGCACTTCCAATCCAGCGGCCCCAAGTCAAGCGGCAGCTACCGCGGCATTAGCCGGCGATCAATCCTGCATAATACCAATGCTCGAAGCTTTCAAAAAACGTCATGACTACCTTGTTGATGCTTTAAATAGCATAGAGGGCGTCACCTGTTTACCCAGTGACGGTACCTTTTACGCCTTCCCGAATATGCAGGGTTTGATTGATAAGCATAACTGCGAATCTGATCTGGATTTTGCTGAACTGTTAATCGAAAAAGTAGACCTGGCACTGGTGCCTGGCTCTGCGTTCGGGGCCCCTGGCCACTTGCGCTTATCCTATGCTGCCAGCATGGACACACTTGAGGAAGCCATCGTAAGACTCAGAAAAATGGCCTAAATTTAAAAAAATCATCACTTGGGTGTTGACCGTTAAGCGAAATATGTCTATTATCTCGCCCCGTTCAGCACACAAAGTGACGGACGAATAATTCCCCCTTAGTTCAGTTGGTAGAACGGTGGACTGTTAATCCATATGTCGCTGGTTCGAGTCCAGCAGGGGGAGCCACATTGAATTCTCACTGTGAATCATTTCAGGGTTCACAGTGAGAAGTCCTTCAGGACTCCAAGTTACCTTAGCAAACTCATCCATTATCTCTATTTGATCAACAAATTTTTCCAGGAACTTTCTTTTTAATCTAACTGGGACTTTTTCGCTGGTTAGTGTTTTCCTGATTAGCAAATAAAAATCATCAACATCTTTTTCATCTATAACAGGGACTTCTTCTGACTCTTTATCCAGAACAGCGAGCCTGTGCTGTATTTTTGCGATTTCATCATTAAGCTCTCGAAGTCTTGGAGCTAGGTCACCCATATTCAACCCAAGATCAGGATTTTCTAAAACCTCAAACAATCGTGCTCTTTTCTTTTTTAATGGGCTTAATTGTAACTCTAAGGACTGAGTTTCTTCTGCTATTCGTTTCGCTCGTGTTCCCTTTAGCTGAGCCATGTCTTCCATTAATCGCTTAAGCACTTTCTTACTCAAAATACCGTTTAAAAACTTATCCGTTATAAACTCTTCAAGTGCGCTGGCCGGCAACCGACATTTGCAATCATTAATTCCTTTTGTGCCACCCGAGCAGCTATAGTAGTAATACACTTTATTACGGCCGGTTGCTCCTTCAATATTCATCGGATATCCACACTGATGAATCAAGATACCGGATAACAACCAGTTAGATTTCGGTATGCCACCTTTTTTATCGGGACTACAGGTTATCTGTTGTGCCTGGTCAAATGTTTTTTGGCTAACTATAGGTTGATGACTGTTAATAATAATCCAGCTTTCTTCTGGCATTTCATTCCCACGACCATCACGACGACCGTAAACAGTCTTCCCTAACAGGATTTCGTTACTCAGTAAATAATGCACTGAGTTACTACTCCAAGGCTTTCCTCTTTTCGTAATTTTTGCATCATTCAGGTTTTTTGCGATGGTTTTGAACCCCAATCCCTCGAGTCTTGCTTTAAAAATCCGATTTACGATAGCAGCTTCTACAGGTTCTGGTACCAAGCGTTTCCTTTTGGGGTTTTCTTCAGCTTTCACCACTTTGTAGCCAAATGGTACCGTTCCACCGTTCCAGTAACCTTCCTGAGCGTTCTTTCTCATTGAGCGAGTGGTATCGACCGATACCTGGATGGAATGATATTCGTCAAAAATCTCAAGAATCGACTCGTGCAGGAAGCCAGACTCGTTTTTATGGTCGATTTTTACAGTGCAGTACTCGACCATGGTACCGGCTTTAGCCAACCGGTCTTTATTCAGCTTCGCCTCGACCATATTTCGAGCAAAACGACTAGTGGACCAAGTAATAAAGTAATCTACTTCATTATTTTCACAGTAATGAATGGCACTTTGAAACTCAGGTCTTCTATCGGTTCTACCTGACAGACCTTTGTCAGAGAATACCTTTAAAACCTCACATTTCAACTCTTTTGCCTTCTCCACGCACTTATCTAGCTGCGAATTTAAAGGTAATTCTTTTTCTGCCTGCTTGCCTGTTGAGACTCGCAGGTAAATAACTGCAGTTTTCATTTTTTTATATTAACTCTTGTCTTCTTTCGCCGCGATAGCTCGTTCGATTGTTCTAACGTGAACTTTTATTTTTAATTCACGCTTCAAGTATTTCTGAATAGCTTTATTGTCGTAGCCAGCTTCCGATAAGCTACGAATAACAAGGTTGCGTTGGTATGAATGATATCGACTAATGCACGGTACATACAAACTCTTGCCGGAATCGGTCATAGCGTCAAGATGATGCCACACGGCAATAAAGCTTTCGATTCCAATCTTTTCCACAAGAGGCAACCACTTGGCTGAAAGACCAATTTCGCGCAATTCATCGAGCGCGCGATTTTTTTGTACGGAAAGTCCTGAAGATATGCAGTTATCCTGGTACCCTCCCCCCCCACCAGAGAGGTGGTCACCCTTATGCCGAGCCCCCACCATACCCATACCTTCTGATATTTGCGTTTTAAGTTTCGCAATGTCTTCGTTTCGAGCTTTCATAACGTCTTGATCTCCTTAGCATATAGCTTTGGTGAACTTCGTTTTTACCTATTAAGCGAAATAGTCCTACGGCAATAGGTCTATGCTTTTGGCCGTAATTAAGGCGATTTTCAGAGGTGTGTTAAACCGTCTGAGAACACCCGTAAATCCTATATATAAGTAATCCTGTAACCTCCTGCTATAGTGGTTCTATGTGAAACTCCGTGAACCCGAATGCGTGTGCAGCCTGTTATGTAGAATAAAGGGCCAGACTATTTGAGCATTTTAGTTAATGGAGTGACGTGCGTATTAATCTTGCCGAGTGGATTAGCCTTATCCACTACCTGTGTAAGCTTTCTAAGCGCTAACTGTTGGTAGATGCGAGTGGTGTCAGCATTGGCGTGACCAAGTAATGTCATGACTTCTGGAGTAGTCGCTGATTCTTCAGCTAACTCAGCGCCAACTAAATGGCGCATTGCATGAGGGTGTGCCTGGTCTGCCGGAATACCTGCTGCCTTTGCATGCTTGGTGATGATGTCCTGTACTGTGCGCTTCTGAAGTCTTCTCTTCTCGCCACGATGATCATACTCAGGCACGGTTCTGTTGCGAGTATTGATAAAGAGTACTCGTTGGCCATTAGGCAGCAACCTATCGGCACTTCTAAAGTCCGGATGTGCCAGGTAAGCCTGAAGGAGTAGCATCGCTTCACTGGGAACAGGGACTACCCGCTGATTCTTACCCTTCTCTTCCAGGCTAACAGCACAACGAGAGTGACCTGCCTCATCCTCATACCAGACCAAAGACTCTTGATTCAGGCTAATCAGACCGCTAATACGCATACCTGTGCCAATCAGCATAGCCATGATAGTGACATCTCTTAAACCTATAAAGGTATTGATATCAGGTGCCATCAATAGCTTTTCAGCATTCTTCAGCCCAAGCGCTTTAGGTATCTTTCGACCTATTCTTGGGTAGACCAGGCGAAGAGATGGGTTGGAAGGGATGTGGCCATTCTCAAAGAGCCAGGTGTAAAAACCTTTCACGGCTGCAATAACCGCTTTCCTTGAGCTAGGGCTTAAACCCTCTTTATATAAGTGCATCCCGGTCCAATCCAACAGCTCCTGGTAAGACAGGTCAATGAATGGGGTGTCTGGATAAAAATTTTTAAGCCTTACCAGGTAACCAAAGTACTTCTCAGCCGTTGAATCTGACCGTCCTTCAGCCGCTTTTTTGTAATCAATCCACTGTTTAAGCAGTTGAAAACATGGTTCTTTTTCGAACATTTCAAAACCTCCCCAGGGAGAAAAACCTGTGGAACCGTGGATGACGGGAATATTTATTGTAACTCATTGATGTGCTTAGAAAAAGGCATCCACACTTTTCCACAAAAAAGCGTGGATCACGAAAAAAACCCGTGGACACATTTTGTTACATTTTCAAAACCCGTGGAAGCGCATATTCCTTTCTTTTTCGCTCGCTCTTTATATATTTCTTTATTTTTTAATAACTTAATAAATAAATATAAATAAAGAGGGGCGGGCGCGAAAAAACGGCATGTGGAAGAAAAGGACAAATCCGTGGAAGAAAAGGACAAATCCGTGGAAGAATTGAGATTTTATGATCCCCCTAAATACGGGCTTTTCAAGGACTTACAATAGAAAATAGCTATCATCCACGCTTTTTACAACTTCTCCCCGAGAAGGTATTGTAAAAAGCGGTTCGAAAGCGGATATTTTTGTACCTTTTTGGTTCACTGACGTGAAACGTCAGCCTACTTTAACTCGCTAAGGGGGTGCGGGGGGTTGTTAATGGATAGAGTTGGGCATTGCCAGGTAAAGAGCAAAGAGGCAGCTTATAAATAGAAACTGGTGATTAGAAAATTTTATGAATTAAGCTTTGGATTGATTGAGCTTACGTGAAATCTTATCTAGATCTGGCTGGTATTTCTTTTCAGTACAACACCGAAACAGCTCCTTCTTCGATACTCCCGCCTGGTTTGCCATACTCTTAAACAATTCACGATGAAATGGGGCGTGGTGACTGTCGACCGTAACCTTACGATATGGATTATCTGCCGTCCACTGTTCATGACCGCCTTTCTGGCTACTAAAAGAAAAGCCGAGCTTTGTGAGCCCGGCTTTCATTTCTTTCTCTGTGACCGGCCTTAGCTTCCGTATTAGGCCCATGCTCGACTACGTGGCTCCTCTTCGAACGCTAAGCATTTGGTGTCATTACCGTTCTTTTTCGAATGGATATAACACATCAATTTAATCCAATGATAGCGTAGTATTTGTGAAAGTGGCGCTTTTCTGTTTAATAGTTGATAAGCATGCTGCCTATCAACAGTTACAGCCTCTTGCACGTAGTCAACAATTTGTCCATGAAGCTTTTGCTTTGCTTCTACCATGGTATCAGCTTGAGCGGCCAGGCTTAAGTCGATACACACAGCTATCCAGAGGCCATCTGACTTTTCAGCATAGCATCTTAGTAATTTGTCTTGTTGCATCCCAATCTCCTTAACCCTTTAAAAGGGTTTCGCATGCAGATTATCCATATAATGTATAAAAATTCAACATATTTCCGACAAATTGCGAAACTTGGAAAGTTACTAATATGAGTCTATACCTTTGAAATAGTTCCTTCAACAGGATTTACTAGGCGCTCCTACGTGAATATTTTAAGACTTAGCGACCGTTAGTGGCCAAGATTTCGCGTAGGAACGCGGGGGTTTGGCGCTATCCTGTCAGTTTAGCCAGGATTAGCTGTAGCAGGAAGAAGAGCTGATCCCCAGTCATGTCGATCGGGGAATCCCCGGCTGCAGCGGCCATGTTGGCAACTGCTTCCAGCGCCTGGCCACCTTCGACAAGCTTCTTCTCCATAACGGCTAATTCATTACTCATTTGTGTTGTCTCCTTGTTTTATTATTGGTTAATGCGCAAGCCTGCGCCGCAATAATATACGGCTCAGGCGCGCATTTCCCAAATCAGGCTGCCGGTAATTCTGCGAAATCGACCCTGTGGCCAAGAATGTTCGACAGGTCTCGAACCTCCTGTTGCAGGACAGACTTCAAGAAAGGATTGGTGGTCCCGGACAGCTTCTCGGAGACAGCAACGAGCTGTTTAGAATAGCTGATGCGTTGGCTGGAGCTGACTTGGCCATAAGCGCCCCATTTCCGTATCGAGGGCAAGACCTCCTCACACACCCAGTTCGCGAACTCGATGGCCTTGGCCTTGTTCGAGCGGAAAATGAGTCGATAGAGGGCTGGTTCGGAGAGGAAAGTAGTCTCTTTTGCCCCACTCTGCATGCTAACCTTTATCATGCAGGTCCACTCTTTTGGCATGTTCTTCAGCGTCTGATTGCTCCAAGAAACGTCCAACGCATCGCACACATCCTTAGCGCAGAACCAGGTATTACCCAGCTCATCGCTGGCGGTTCGGATCTCGTTCTGGGTGAACAGGAAGGGATTAGCGATAGGCTTTATTTGCATCTCTTGATTATTCATGGCTGCTCTCCTTAGTGTTTAAAGACACAACAGTCGATAGATACTCTGCCACCCTACTATCTTCACCCAGAAGGTCGGCGTGTTCGCAACCACTTTCAAAGCGATTGAATGCCGCAACCACATCAAATAAAGAATCGATATGGTCTGGCACTACAGTTTTTATTAAGCGGCGAATACCAGCAAGGTTGATCACATAGCAGTTGATATTAGTTGCCCAGCACACGAAACCAACTTCTCGCATTGCATTGCTTGGCTCATCTTCAACATACAGCTTTAACTGATACAACGCCTTCGTGACGTCCTCCCAGAAAAACCAGAGTTCACTATTCATCGAATACGCTGGTCGCATATAGGTATTGCCGAAAATGGGATGCCTAAGGAAAGGAACGCCATAAAGGGTAAGGGTATTCGTTCCAGGAGGAACGCAAGGGTTGTAGCGATGCTCGCTCAGTACAGTCGAGCTTTGAGTTTGATCAGTCATAATGACCTCCACGTGTTTTTGTGTTTTCGGCCACCTGAAAATAGGTGGTCGGGAGTTCACAACCGTGCACGTGGCCACGGCGGGTTCATTCCCCTTTCGGGTCTTGTATTCGCCCACTCCCGACCATAATCGATATAGCCAGAAGCTTATTGTAGGCACAAAAAAACCGCAACGTGAATGCTCAATAAGGGCGGTTGCGGGTTATATGCCGCCACGTGATGTTGTAAAAAAAGGAGTTGTGAAGCTCCAGTCGAAAGTGTATCTTTAAACTTCGCTTTTTGTCAAGGGGTGCGAAAACTGACAGAGAGCAACGCAGCGCATTCACGTTGCACAACAAAGAATTAACTTATAAGTTAACCAGGATGACTAACAAAAGGAGAACACCTATGACCAAACTCATCCCAATCATTTTGCTGGTATTTCTAAGCGCTTGCGCCAGCATGAACGATGCACTAACACCCGATGCAGATATTGTAGAAGATGAATTTTACGGAACAAAAGAAGTTTACCAAGAACCTGTTAGCGCAACCAGCGCCTTCTCTGAAGGCTGGAACCTGCTTGGATTCCGTTGGAATACAGGGAATCCTGACATAGTTTACCTTTTAATAGCAGTTAATGGTGCTGTTAATGTGGAGGGACTAGACTTTCGAATTGGCAACGAGTTTATTCAAACTGAAACTGCCAGCACACTGACTAAGTATGAAGATTCACATTCTCGACGTCAGTTTAAAGTATCCTATGAAGATTTCTTGAAGATAGCTAATGCTGATGAAGTCTTGATGCGCGTGGAGATGATCGACAAATACAATGTCAGCTCATTTGGTAAAAGCAAAAACGCAGCGGTTGGTTCAAAATTCCCCAAGTTTCTGGAACAGATAAAGCAGCTGAAGGGTTCTTAAGTATTTGACATTTATCACGGGCACTTCCTTCGGTCGCCCGCGAAGGCGGGAATCCAAAAAAAGGCGCTTTAAGCGCCTTTTCTTTTGTCTTATTTACCAACCTGGATATCCGTCAAATCCGTAAAAACCTTCAATGACACTTCCATCTGGCAGCTTATCCCAACCCTGATAATCATCTTTCATAGCCTTTCTCCTTTGTAATTGAACTAAATTTAGTTTAAGGGAATTTCACTAAGTGTAAAGCTACTATAACTCTATCTCTAAAAACTTTCCCTTCCTTTCGATGATGATTTCCCGCCCATCAGCTATTGCTTCATAAATCACATAAACAGCCGGATAATAACTTTGAGCGAACCCGAGAGCCTTCCGATAATCATCGAAAGTCTCCGATTGAATCTTATAGGGAGAGTTCTGGTTCTCCTGGTATTCAATGATCACTCTGTATTTCATTGAGCCATCCAATCGAGCATTTCTTGTTTTGAGCCCCAATCCTCCGGGAACACAGCATACTTTTTATGTAGTTCACCAATGTTTGCTAGAACCTCTTTATCCTGATCATTAAGTTCAATGCAGATAGGTTCATCTTTCGCATCAAACCACGTATCACCTATTTTAACTTTCATAAAATCAGTACTCCTTGCTATCCCAGATTAGTTCACCCTGATCATTCCAAACTTTAAACTTCCAGTAAGGATGACAGTTGCTAAGAGTGCCATCACCGAAATCCACATTAAAGTTGCACGCTCTGTTGCCAGATTTGATAACTCCTTCCTGGCCAGCAACAGTACATCGCCACCCGGCTTTGATGGAGGGGAGATCTCTGTATTCAGTCACGCGGTCGATACTCGATTGAGCCTCAATTATATCAGACATTTTTACCCTCCTTCAGCTGCTTCAATTTCTGCTGTGCCTGAGCCTTCGATTCGAAGATTAAAGGGCCGTTGTTATCCATACAATGATGCCATTTACCCTTAATCAACACCTGAATGCCGTAATGTGGGGTTAGTTTGTCGGTGTTAAACCAGTCGTGTAATCGGTATTTCATGTCGTCTCCTTAGTTAGTTAATACCCCTTTGTCGCCACCGGCGGGGCTACCGGCTATTCACACAATGACTTGGCTTGCTGCTTATTAGCTGAGTGGGCGCATAATACTTGTATGGAGGTTACACAAGCGCTAACCCAAACGCTGACCCGAACAACCGCGGTTATTCTTTGAGCTCGCTTTCGCTAGATTCCCACTGCCCTATTTCCTGATAAAGCTCCGCAAGCTTTTCTCCTACATCTTTAAGTAGAGTTTTGCACTTATGATTCCAGATACCGTAGTGACAGCCATCATTGCTATTCAGGTCATCACTTTCTTGTACATGCCCTAGCTGCCTTTCCACAATGTCCTGAATATTGGCTACACGGTCGAGCGCTTCGAGGTTGTAGCCTTCAGTTGTTTTTGTGCAAGTTTTAAATTCAGTCATGATCAGATTCCCTTGCTCTCAAGTTCACCGGCTCAAATCGTGGATAAGTTTTGCCGGCAAAGCGCACTTCTAAATTATGAATCTGAAGGAAGCCACCCAATGTCCAGTTGCAGCCTTTCGAATCATCGAAGCGACCAACACAGGAGAAGGCAAGGAACGGCTGAACATCTTCCCAGTCTTTGCCAGCACCGGCATCTATGAGGTCTTGTGCACTTTGCTCCGTTCCGCATCGAGGACAGACAAACTTAGCGTTCACCGTGTCGCAGTTCTGATCTTTGATGGCCTGTTGGAACTCCTCTAAGGAGACGATTTTTAATTGGTTACTCATGGTCCTTCTCCCTAGGCCCTATCATTTCAATAGTGCCAATTTGTGCGACAACCCCTTTGGTCAAATCCACTTTAACGGGTTGATCCTGAGTCACCTTATGCCAGGTCAAATTGTTTTCCTTGCAGGCTTTGTCCCAGGCATTGATTGCGTTTACTTCGTCCTGCATGTCGCTACCACCTTCGATCCCTGCGTCTCTGAGTCGCTTCAGGTTTTCCTTCAGCAGGGTTCCAGCAACCAGTAGGTCGTGGATAGTTTGGTAGGCGTAATGCAGCTGCCGTTCTTGTACTGGATCGTTTTTCATGAGTCTTCACCTTCTACAAATTCAATAATGCCGTGCTGGCCGTCTTCAGTGGCTTGCCACTCGATAACCTTCAGCGAGTCTTCACCGTTGATCTGGATCTCCGTGTCTGGAGGGAACTGCGATAAGATTTGAATTAATTCCCCGGTGCAGACAACCTGGTGAGATCTGGTGTTTTTAAACATCACTGTTACGCTCCTTTTTCAGGCGGTCTAACAACATCCCGAGTTGATTCAGGTTGTAGTAATCCTGAATTACGATGTTGCCGATTTGGGGCATAACCTCTTCAAAGAATTTATCTGCTCTGTCGATGAGCTCGTTCATGTCATTTTGTTGCTGTTGGTTCATACATCACCTCGTAGGCTCTTAAAGTTAATTACCAGCGTGCTGAGAACGCCAGGTCTCGAATTTCAGGGTTTAGTGGAATCGCATCATCGTGCTCACCGTGAAGGGTGACTTTTGATAGTCGCTTGCGGTATGGGTTTGGTTGCTTTTGCCCAACCTTCAGGTCTCCGGTGTATTGCGGATAGGACTCTTTAGCTTTGATGCGCTTAACTGTCATGACTCCGATTTTGAATCGTTTAGCGATGATTTTTCAGGATCCTGGCTAAAAAATATTGTCAGCACTTCCTCTTTGGATAACAGGCTTCTGCGTTGCTGGCGCTTACAGCTTCTGACCAGGCCTTTGGTCACTTCCGGATGCGCATGGCGGTTACGAATGCGGTATGCCATAGCAATAGAAATTTCGTATTCTTCAGCAAGATTTCGCACAGGCTCAGAGCTGATATAAATATCTCGGATCTGCTCGACCTTTAGTTTTCTATGTCTACCCATTGTGCTCACCTCGCTTTTTAGGCTTTGTGACCTTGCCAGGGTGGCCGATCTTGGCAACATCTCTGCTGATGGCATCCTGCGCAGTCATGCCTGGCTTGAAGAATGGCACCCATGACTGAGCGTATTCGTGGGCAATGCCCTGTGGCATACCTAGTTCACTTTTAGCCAAGGCCAGTAATTCTTGAGTGAATCGTTCACGAGCTGCACTCAGCGTCTTGCCCAATCTACGAGCTGGCATAATTAAGTCGTTTCTCATGCGACCTCCTTTTGTGGCAGCAAAATAACGCCATCAACTCGGATCTCGTTGATTTTGCTGGTTGGTAATTGGCTTGCGTTGGCGTAAAAAAGTTGCAGGTTTTCGTACTGCTCCCGGTCAACATACAGCGCATCTATCTGCTCGGAATGCAGGCGCATGTAGACCAGGTGTTTGTGGCAAGCGTTAATGAATTTAACGGCTTTTTTCTTGTTTAATTTTTTACCTTCGATAATCACTTCCATTAGAGGACTCCTTGTGCGGCAAGATTGGGATTCAATGTCGGAATTGATGCGGATAACCCGTATTCCTGAAGCTTCTCAAGCGACAATCCGCTCAGATGGGCGACTCGTTTACCGTTTATCGTGCGTTCCTTGTCGTCAATGTGGAGAACACCGGCCCTTTCAAGCTGCTTCTTTAAGACTTTTGCTGACTTCACCGGCAATGCGTTGTATTTATCTCTAAGGGCTGGTGTCTGCGAAAAATGCTGCATGACGTGGCTTGGGCGAACAAATAAACACATAGTGTTATCGTCTTTCTCAGCTTCGCTAAATTGATACGGATATCGGAACTGGTTGGAATCAATTTCGCCAAGCACCACTTCCATGATCCAGACCCAAGGTTCACGATCCGAACTGGTCTCGACAATATGGCTGTTCATTTCGGTGATCAGGTGAGGGATAAAAGCGCCAGTGGCTTCGTCGATGTTTGCGAATCGGCAAACCAGACGCCATGCAGCGAGAACGGCGGCATAATTGCCAACCATCCGCATGGCACCATCGTCATTTTTAGCTGCTGATGATTTGTCTGACATGAATTTGCGACACTTCGCATACAGTTTGGCGACTGTCTCACGGTCTAAGCCCGACAAATAATCAAGCCATTGCTTTACGGGGAATTTGGGCAAGGTTTCAGGCATCATCGGGCCTTTCTTTCCGGTCAGTTCTACCCGAGTGACTTTACCGAGTAGTGAGTTGACTGGCACATCCTCGCCTGCTAACAGCACTGGAGCGCTGACCAGGTATTCCGTCATGTCAGAGCCACGGCGGGTAATGGTGTATTGATAAGACTCCTGCAGCAGCGCCACGGCTTTATCGATAACCTGTGAGTTTCGTGCTGAGATTTCTTCCCAGCCAACAGGGTGGCTAGTGTGACTGACAGAAGTCAGCAAACGAAATTCAGTTTGTAGTGATTGTCCGGAGAACATGGTGAAACCAATCGTGCGCTCCAGACGTTTAATGATCGTCGACTTACCCGCGCCCTTGTCCGCCTGAAGAACAAGATGTGGCCAGAAGCCAATCAAGGCCTTTAAGTGACAGCCCAATGCCCAGACCAGCATTTGAGTTGCAGCATTTTCTTTGAAGGTTTCCTGATAAGCTTCGACAACGGATCGGGCGTCCGATGTTTGGCCACGCGGGAAAGTCAGACCGTGATATGGGCATTGCTTTTGTGGATCGGTGAAGAAGCAGTCAACGCCTTCATTGACGGTCAACTTGCGTTCTTTCCAGGCAAGGCCCACAAAGTTAATAGCCGTTCGCCCACCGATGGAAACAGCGCGTTCCCAAATATTAACCACCCGGGCAAAGTGGGCAGGACGATAGATAGGGCCAAACTTGCGCCACTGGTCTATGTTGTGCAGGTTTTCGTCGTGTAAGACCCTGCGAATTAATACATTCCCGTGCCTTGGAACTTGAACCGCTGCAGCGAATACACTGTGGGGTTCATCGTCATCTTCTCCGGACATGACGGCTTTTGCGGAGGCGATAGTGACTTTGCTGACAGCAGCAACACGAAAGCCACACACGTCTTCATAAGCTTTGTAGTCAGAGCCCTCTTCATCATCTCTCCTTTTAAGTTGAAAGAACTGGGTAAAGTCCGGACGCACTTCAAAAAATGGGTATTTCTGGGCATCATGAAAGGGTAAATAAATACGCGGTTTGCCTGGTGTGTCGTCACCCAGCTGACCAGGTATCAACCAGGGTTCCCGGCGTTCGAGCGCCATGCGGGTTTCATCAGCACCCTTCTCCACCAGCAAATCGTTAATATCCTGCCCAACTTCCCATTCTCTGGTATCGACAATAAGACAGGGGATGTTGACTGCTGTCAGTTCTTCATGAACTCGCCAGGCACAGGATTGGCCAGGTCGATAGCCTTTATCGTTAATATCATCATGATCGGGACAAATGATGACTTCCTTGCCTCTGAGAAAACGCCAATCAATGCCCTGATTCTGAGTTCCTTTCATGGCCACGGCATGGACGAACGGATTGCTGGAAAAGGCTGTGAGAACGGTCAATGCGTTGATAGGTGACTCAACAATGTAAACCTTCTTCGCTTTTTTTAAACTGGAGGTGCACGGGATATATAAAGAGCCGTTCTTCTCGCCCTGGCTTTTGGTTTTCAGTCCACCGTTGAGTTCAGGGTCAAGAAAGCGGTAATCAACCCCCTCGACATGGGATGTATCAGCATTGCGAGAGATAAAGGCAACAGCAGGGCCGCAGTAACCAAGCTTACCAGGCTCAACAGTAGGAGAATGATAATCGCTGTAACCAAGTGTCCGGCGTTTGACAGCAAACTGAATAACTTTTTCATCAATTTTTCTTCCTTTTAAATAGTCAAATCCAAGTTCTGGTTTTTCCAAACATCGAGCCGCAATCCATTCAATCTGACTGAGTTGTTTGGCTTCTGTGGTGTTGTCGAACGGGATGTTGTAAAGCTCGTGTAGTCTGCGAACGGCTTCGCTTTCGTCAATCAAATCCTCAACATACATGATTAAATCAATGCAGCTCCCGGCTGCATCCGAGCTAAAGTCTTTGAAAGTCTTTCCATCGTTAAAAATGGACAGCGATGGGTTTTTGTCTTTATGGTGAGGAGAACGGTAGTTACCGTTCCCCTTCGGTCTTTCCAGCCCGAGCTTTTCAGCCAGGTCATGAAGGTCAATTCTATTTTTCAGTTCTTGTATGTTCGCCATTGATACGAGCTCTTGTTATGTCTTTGACTTCTACAATGACTTCAGTCCTGCCGAATTTTTCCTGAAGCCCCTTAATGAACGGATGATCCAGAAGGTCAAGTAATACAGAATCGTTCTCTTGTATCTGCTCCCAGACTTTCCTTTTTTCTTCTTTCGGAAGTCGGGTTAAATTGACCTTCTCTTTTCCATCTTCGTAAAATGTTTTCATTGCCGTTCCAGATAAATCCTTGTGATGTTTTCAAGGTTATTTACTGTGTGGCATAACGGACACATTCCCTGATAAAGAATGACTAATGCTCCGCATGCCACACAGGGAGTTAACTCACTCATAGTTTTTTGGAGGTATGATTTAAGGCCCTCCCCGAGATTCCATACATTGTGATAACGCTCCAGATAAACAGAACCGCGTTCAATCAAGTCTTTCAAATCAACCCAACGGATTTTTGGAAGCTCTGTAGCCAGGTGAAATTTATAGTGCTCCCAGGTAACGATGCAGATGTCGTAGCGGTTGTCTGATTGTGCCTTCCCTTGTTGATCAAGAAATGCTGGACGACCAGTTAAAAAGAGCACTTCGGTAGCTCTGCGAATGACGTTTTCCTTGAACCATTTCGTTCCTGTTGCAGCTGGGATGACCGCAGTGATTGAGCAGTAAGGTGTTTTTTGTGCATACGCTGCCGCTAAATCCGAAAACACCTGAAGATTGGGTTTGCTGAACGGAGGATTGGCAAAAATTCGAATGTGCTGATCATGGGCGCGCTCGATTTTATCCCAGTCGGCTGTCCATGCGCTGTTCTCGAACGAGAAAAACTGTGGATGCAATGAATTTTCTTTGGAAGCACACAAATCAATGTCGAATGGCCCATAAACAAAATTCAGGTAAGCATACAATTCAGGAGGTGTGCGCCATTGGTCCGTCACTTTCTCTTCAATTGGTTCGATAGCAGCTGTCATTGCATAAACTCCTTAAGGTCTTCTTTGGATGGTTTGGTGTAGATGCTGGTTGTTTTGATGTCCGAATGTCCCAGCACTGCCTGAATTTTGCGTAGAGTGGCAGGATCATGAGCGCCATTTTCGTCCAGCTTGCGTTTTGCCCAGGTGTGACGAAACCAGTGCGGGGTCATGGCATCCAGTCCGACTTCAGCACCCCATTTTTTGACTCGAATTTGTATCGAGCGAACGGTGATACCTGCGCCTTGGCGAGAGGTCAGCAAAGGGCTGTCGGAATTTTGCGAACCACCCATTTTGCGATTAATGCGTAATAGATTTTGTAAAGCAGTAATGGCAGATTTGTTAGCGTAAATGTCTTGCTGTTTCCCGCGCTTGTTAAATTCTCCAATCTGGAAACGCCCGGTTGCGATAGCATCTTTAGCCTGTTGAATGGTCAGTTTCGACAAAGGCTGCACTCGAATGGCCGTTTCTCGAACCAATCGCAACATCCAATAGTCACGCTCAACCAGTTCGCTGGAACCTTTTTGCTTGGCAAGGTTAGCGAAGAATCTTTTTTCTTCCTCAGGTGTCAGGTAGCGATTAAAAACCTCCGCTTTTTTCGGAGCGTCCGGTTTGTTTCGATTCGGTGACTCATGTAGCTTAAGCATCTTTCTCTCCTTGGCTTTCGCTGTGTCTTTTGTGAACTCGTTTCAGTAGTAAATAACCAATCAAATCCAGCTCAACGTCTTCGCCGTAATCGTTGCCACGGGCCATTCTCGATAGTTTGTCGTCGATGCGAACGTTGATTTGCTCCAGTGGATCAGCTTTAGAAAAGATGCGAACTGGATCTAAGGCTGAGTTTCCATAACTTTCGTTTTTCTCTCTGAGCAAGTTGAAAATTTCTGTTAGTTCCTGGTTGAGTAGAAGTTGGAATTGATGGTGATTCATGCAAACTGAACCTCTTGTCGCGTTGAGACGCACTCAACCAGAATGGCTTTGAGCTGACCGTTTTCGCGCTTTACGGCAACAGGTATGAATAAAAGGCCTAGCCAGGCAGAACAGTCCAGCACCTCGCCTTCTCGCAGGAGGGAGCAAAAACGAAAAGTTGAGTTGTGGATTCTGACTCTGGCTAGTCGGTCACAATGACCGAAGGAAAATAGTCGCAACAGATAGCCCTGACCAACTTCGACCAGGCGGTGAGGCCTTATCCAAATTCGTCTTGTTGCGACCACAGGGGCAGGATTAGTTGGTTTTTTTAATACTTGGATCATGATGCAATCTGTCCTCTTCACTCCAGATCCCGCGCTCGATAAAGAAGTCTTCGAAATCAGCGGGAGCACATAAATACAATTCTTGCGCCGGCAGCCTTAAGTGGGCTGGGTCTGCGTTGCAGACAATCCGGCTGGGAATGGTGGCTTTTTGACGCTTGGCCATTACTCGCCCTGGTGTTGAATCAGGGATTTCAGACGGGCCAGAAACTCGAACGATGCCTGGTTGGCTTCGATGGTTTCTTTCTCGATACGGCGGTATTCATCTTCGGAAATAACACCGTCAGCTAACGTCTCTTTGAGAGCGATTGCGGTATCACCGATTTCAGCATGCCAGTTAGCGTAAAGGTCGAGCAGCTCGGTATCGGCTACCCCTTCAAAACAACCCACTGGAATGACCGCAAATCCGCAGTGTTGAGCAATGGTCTGTAGAAGTGAAAAATTGTTGAAGGCTTTCATGGTTCGAACGGCATCGAGCAGCCCGAACTTGTGGCGTGGCATATAAGGATTAACTTCATTTGAAAGAGTGTTGCGACTCTTCCCCAGGATTTCGGCAACTGCCTGCGCGCCACCCGAGACGCTATGCACCAAATGATGCGCTGCGTCCTCAATGGGAGAAATTTCGCTATATTCGGCTATTGGCTTAACAAATACCGTCATTGTGAGCCTCCATTAATTGTTCACGTTTTTTTAATGGAGGTAAGTCGCTAAGCTTTTTGACACCGTGAATCATGCTATGATCATCGGTGAGGTAAATAGTGTTTCGAGCTTGTGGCTTAACGGCCTTACCTCAGCAGACAGGGAGCGGCAACTCTCTGTCTGCACCTTCTTTAGCTGGCTTTTTCCAGCAATCTCATGCCTTCATTTTCTGCTTTCATGCCCAGCTCAATGTAGTAATTAAGCTGTTGCTGTAGCGTCCGCTTCTCTTGGTCGGCGATTTCACCGACCTTTTCACGTAGCGCTGCAGGCATCGAAATGCTAAATCTGACATCTCTGTTTTTAGTACTCATCTAAAGTTCCTGTGCTAAGATTGATGCTAAAAGTTCAAATTTGGTTCTTTTTGGTTCGATTTCGAACCATCTGGAACAATTAAACGTTTATAAGGATTCAATGTCAAGCCATGAATGAAATATTTTCATCGAACCTAAACAAGATGATAGGTCATCGAAAGCCCTATCGATGGGCGGCTGAATTAGGCCTGAGTAAATCAATGATGACGAAAATGAAGGATGGGCACGTTCCCAGCGAGGAGGCACTGAGCCACATCGCTTATTGTGAAGGTGTGAGTCTTTCCTGGTTACTCTATGGCGCTGGCAGCCGATACGACATAGAAAGCTACAACGAAGACGATTTAGCGCACTTTATTCAAAAGTCCGGCAATGAGATTGATAAAGTGGATCTTGTCAGTGACAGAAAGCGGGTGGGATTGTTTGTCTACACGCGTGAAAAAATGAGCTTTAAGGGTAACTCTGTAAGCATTGATAAAATTCGCCGATACTCAGTTTATCCCTCGCATGAATTCCTGAAAGTTATCGAACCGATCAGCGGCAAAATACAGTCTCTGGAGGTGGTCAACTCGCAAGAATTTGATGATGTGATCGGCAACCAGCTTCTTGAGCCAATGATTAAAAATATCGGCTGGAGCAACATTAAACCAACCCTGGCTAAAATTATTGAATTCGGAAAAGCGCCTGAATTGGCTCAGGCATTAGAGCTGGTCTTTAATGCGATGGGGATTGAAGGACTGGATTCGCTGCAGATCGCCAAAACAACGAATCAAATTATGAACATGAGCGAAGATTCCGGGCAACCCATCAATGAGATAAACCCGGCATTGGTTCGGACGCTTTTTAACGGCAATGAAACCAAAGAAGATTAATTAAGCCCTAGTTCCGAAACATCCACTTCCTGAGCATCTGGATAAAGCGTCTTCAGGTGCTCATAAGCCTCTCCAATCTGTTCGCCGTTTTCGCCGGTGAATCTCATCTGAAAGACTGCCTGTCCCTGCTCGTTTGGCAAGTGGCCAACCGCTGGCATACCTTCACGCAAAGTCTTCTCACTGGCAAATATAGAAACTTGGAACTGCCCGGAACGAGTTGGGCCATTCTGAGTGTTTGCCTGGTATTTTCCGTTCGGCCCTGGTCGAGCTGGTACCTGATATTGATAGCGTGACTGGCTGTTGTCAGCCAGAGCTGTTACGACCAGAACTGCGCCTTTAAGGCTCAGTCCGTGGGGCGTTTGTAAATCTAGTTTAAGTGCCATTTAAGTATCCTCTTCAAGATTAAATAAAATATGTTCGCCAGCTGGATGATCAACTGGAGCGGCCCTTGTGACCGACACCTGGTCGCCGTTCACATCGACAACTTCAACCTCTTCATCGCCAAGCTTGGCTTTTTTGCCCACCGCTATCCCGTTCCCAGCATCAACCATTTCAATCGTCACATCATTCGCAGCTGGAATCACTTGAGCAGCCGCCTTAGCAACGGGAGGCAGCTTTCGGTTAGCTTTGTCTTTATCGATAACGCCAACAACGTCGAGCAGTTCTTTCGGTGCTCCATGTGCTTGCATCAAGCCTTTCTTAAAGTTACGAGCACACTCATGACGCTTTGTGGTTAGATCCCTGTAATATTGCTCGTCAGCATCTTCAAATGCTTGCCGTGTGTTAAAGTCCTTTTCTTCTGGCTTAGTGATTAAATCAATCTCAGCTTTGGTATCGATACGAATCTGTTTTTCACGGCAACCACCACAGGCCCAATCATTCGGAATTCCGTCAAAGGGACTGGTATCAACCAACTCAGCAGGAAGGCAGAAGCAACCACACCCTTCACATTGATAGAGGATCTTCGCTGGTTCGGTGACTGCATAGGTTGGTTCCTCCTCACCCTCTACAAATACCTCCTGAACCACCGCCTTACGGATAACCTGAGTTTTCCCTAGAAACTCGAAGCCGTTTTGCAATGCCTCATAAAGAGTAGGCAATTTAAAGCTGATTACTGTATCCATTATTCACCTGCCAATAGTTCAAAGATTAAATCCTCAGCGCCAGAAGGCGTACCCGTTTCTTCATTCGGAGCTGTGGCTGTGTAGTATTTGACGTTATCAAAAGCGTTAATCTGCCCACCATTAGTTCCTAGGAAGAGTACGGTAACCGCAAACTCACGCCCTGCATGATTCGTTAACCCATCAACGCTAATGGTGTGTTCGTCATTGACATAAGTAGTGGTAGGCCCTGCGGAGGATCCGTTGAAGGTTTTTTCGCCACGTTTAACCCAACCACCACCATCGTTTGTATAATATCCAACTTTGACAACTCCGGGGAAGTAGTTATCAAGTTCTTCGTCATATTGATTATTAACTGTTACATCAATTTGAAACTGATAATTGTCGTCCCAAGCCTGAGCACTGACCGATTTATGCATGACGAAATCATAACCATCCACATTTGCCGTGCTACCTGAATCCGTGTTTAAAGTAGTCGAACCCGCTAGTTCTTTAATTTTTGCAGAGCAATCAAAACCTGTTGTGGACACATTAATTGCTTTTGAAATTAGGTTTTGCTTACCTGTTAGAGTTGTTGAAAATGTCACCCCGCCTCTGAACTTAATGATTGGGGGCGTATTGAACGCGGTGTTAAACACATGACTCCCACCATCACGTATCACGCCAGCACCAAGACCAAAAGGTGCGCGTCTAATGGTTCCATCGCCTTGGTTAATTCCTAAATTTTCAACTAAACTCCCGGGCCCGATAACGGTTTGATTCGTGTTATTTGCTTGCAACCCACCCAATCTTACAGGAATGTAGGGAAGCTCGACTTCCCCTTTGTAGACTTGTGCACGTCTCCAATGCTGGTTATTGGTTCCGCTGCCTGTGCCATTGTTGCCATTACGTACAGCAATAGCCATATAAACTGTACCGACAGGGATCGTTGCAAACCCATATATCCTAGTCGGGGTCGATGTGCTGTTATACTGCCCGCCATTACTAACTCCAACGTGAGATTGTGCTCCATCATAAAATCTATGACGCATATCCAAGGTTTGACCATCATCGCTCCAAACCTCGGCAGAAATAGCAACTACATCACCTACTACTAATCCTAAATCAGAGATTAAAAATAGCTCTCCAACATCCTGAAAAGTGGTTCCATCAAAATCGCGTTGTGAATGGTAACTAGGAGGTGCCCCGTTATCATAATTGACCAAGTTATTAAGGAGGTTATTTTCTGGCGGTTTACTTACAAGATTGGCATACCAGTCAGCGCCCAAAGTAGCGCCCGACTCTGGCAGCATTGCCCACCCAGCTCCATTCATTAAATCATTTTGTATCAGGGAGTCATTACGTATTGCTTCAATGCCAGACAGCGCTGAAAGATTTGGTGGGCGGTTTGCGACGTGCATTGACCAGTCTGCTTCGTTAAAGTCTGCAAGCGCGCCGAAGAGCCCAGGGTTTCTGATCTGGTTATAAGTCAGCAGATCATTATTCACACCATCAGGCATGTTGATCATTGGCAAATTGCCTGAGAAATCTCCGTAATCAAAGTTTGAGGATGTTGCACCTATGCCTGTGGTGTTGGTGGGATGCCAGACTGAATAATTGCCGGATGTGTCTTTGCAGCGGATCCAGTAGTAATTGGTTACACTTGGGTCAACGGCATGGCGATAAAAAGTTGACGGAGCCGCGACTTTTGCCAGCAACAGTGCATTGTTCAAATCGTTGGTAGGGCTGACATAAATTTCGGTCAACTTTACGTCTGGATCAGCTGGCAATGACCAGGTTAAATTCAAACGTCGATAACCTCCGGTGACGGACAAAGAACTCGGGCCACCGGGTGGGATAGCTTTAGCTGTCACGGTATGGTTCGTGAGAGTTAACCAATCTGACGCACTCCCCCAGTTAGCGACCGTTCGAACACGAATATCTATCACATCACCTTCAACCAGTCCTTCCAGCGTGTCGGTTGGCTCTGTTGCAATATATCCCGTCCATTGATTCTGACCGGCTGGCGACCACTGAACTTCATAGTCACGCACAAATGCAAACGCGGGTTTAGTCCAGGAACACTTTACGCCTACCTTCAGCTGACCTGTTGGCGCTATGACGTGCACGTTGACAGCGGCCAAGTTAGTTGGTGCTGGAATATCAAAAGAGTTCGGTAGCGAAGTTCGCGGGGGCGGATTATAGACCGTTAAATTTCCATCGGCATAATCGTACATGGCGGCACTGTCTTCTGAGACTGTCATAGACAAGGCGCTGTCGGCAGGGTTATACCCAACATCAGTCACACGCACGCCATAACTTTGCCAACCCAGGAGCGTGTTTGTTAGTGCGATATTTTCGCCCACTGGAACCAATACACCTTTCGAAGTAGTCTCAAAATTCGCTGTCAGACTGGACTTGTTTCGAGCCAGCATTAATTTGGCGATACGTTGTGCCATGTAAGCCGATATCGTGAACGGTAGCTCAATGTCTTCTACGATGTCCTCTCCAAACTGGTTAACCAGATCGGTGTCTCTCACCTCCGGGAAATCGGTGGGAAGATACACAGAATCCGGATCGATGAACTGACCGCGCACCACATTAAACGTATCTTTTCGACCACTCCGAGGATTGATATTAATATCCGACACAAAATCATCATCGGTCAGCTCGACAACAGGCGCACCCTGGTACACACCAGGAACAGCGACAAAACCACTCAAAGTCATTGACCAATGGCCGGCCATCGCTGTCACCATGGCGTCAAAATTCTGAGCAATGGGAGAATCCGTCTTAACCACACCATTCAAGGTGTATCGAGGTTCGCTGCCACCGCCTGGTTTAGCGACTAATTCATCACAGGCATTAGCTGCAGCTATCCATTTTGAAATTGGCACATTGAGAGGATCAATTTTAGCTCCCTGTGGAGACAGACCGTAATCAAGCATGCACAGTGCAGCATTCTCGGAATAACCATAAGTATCTGTACGGGGATCCCAGATGTCATTTTTGCCTTCCATTTCGCATTTGATGTTGGGCACACCATTGGTCCACACCTTTCCCTCTTTGTCATACTTCAAGCGAACGTAAATGTAGGCGATACCTTGAAGCCTATGATTGCTGGTCCATTTCGAAACCTCTGAAACCAGATCGGCATCAGCGACCTGAGTCGGCGAACCCAAATGCTTTTTAATGCGAAAATATTCTGCTGGGTATTCGGTGGATGGCTTATCATTAAAATAGACAGTACCAATGGATTTAACCTGGTGAGGAGCCAGCGCAATAACCAGGTGCAAATACTCTCTGTCCGCCCCGGTCTCTTCGCAAAGTACACACACCCCAGATTTAGCCGTTCTACCATACACAATCTCATGGGGAGCATTAGGCGTTCTTTGCATCCGTTGACGCCCAGCTTGGTCGGCCGTGCTGGGCGGCTGACCCACATTAAAAATGGCACCAAAAATAGGTTTTAATATGGCACCCGCGATTTTGCCAACCGCTTTGAAGATTTTTTTTGCACCACGTACAACTGAACTCATGCAACAATTCTCCAGGCACTAACCCAGTCTTTCATCTCGACCGGATAAAGGCCTTTTTCGGGGTGCAATCCCATTGCGTATTCGCCAAGACAAACAGCCAAACCGACCTTTAACAATGATGGCTCTTGAAAGGCAACAATATCCCCCCGCTGGGCTAGCTTTGGAGATATCAGTTCAAACTGGTCACTGAATATATCAGTGAAGCTTTTTTTATTAATCTTTTTTAGAACTTTAATAACACTTTTTGCACTTCGATATTGACCATAAAATGGCTTTGCTGGATTTGTTCCGGTTTGCGCCTGGATGGCCTCCGAGCACATGATAAAACAATCAAAGTTTCCCCATTCGAATCGCTTCGTTTTACAGGATTCTAAGTAGCTAAAAAGATGAGTTTGCCAATTAAGCCTCTTCACTGTCTTCTCCAAGTCCCGGTTGTACGTGTTCCAGGTCCAGTTCCGCCACTACCACCGCCGCCCATAGCGCTACCACCGCCAGGCACACCCCAGTTAATCTCACGATCAACCGTTTCGCTGACAAACTCAAGGCCCATATCTCCGAGGTGTCGGTATTGCTGGAATGCGTGTGTGTATCGACCGACATTGGGACGATCCCAATCCGCCAATTCTGAAGAAAGTTCAACCGATACAGAGTTCTCGTTCCCGACTCGCATCGGCATCCCATCAATAGAAAATTTCGCTGAAAAAATAGGGCTGTCGATAATTTGCCAGTCGTCATCAACCACACAAACGTATAAATAGGCTTTACGTCCCTGCCATGCCTGGTTAAGTATCAGTTCCACGTCAGTATCTTCAGGGATCGCCATGCTCAATCTCAGAGAGTTAGGCCTCCCGTCCAGGTCTTCGCCAACGCCACCTATTTCAATCAAGTCGCTTAAACCAATGTAAGTATCGCCGTTATAAACAATGTCACCGTTAGCGGTACTGAAATACACCGGGTCATTTAAAAAATCGAGGTGCACAAGAACCACCATGCTCACCAGGTCTGAAGATAGTTCGTCAATAATTGCCTGTACCGATGTGCGCATTAAAGAATCGCCTCTTCACATTGTAGTCTAAAGTTTGAACGCATTAAGTTGCTGGTTGGCCTTCTTGCCTGGTTGTTGTCTTTCAACATGAACAAAGCTTTTGGCGACCAATAATTAACGGAAGCTCCTACCCCTGGAGTGTCATAAAAGCGATGGGAAAGTGGTATCAGAGCATTACCGGTACCATCCGAGGTGACATCAGCAGTAACCCCGCGCATCTGCCCAGCGACCTCAATGTATTCGCCTTTTTTTAGCACTAGCGAACTGGCCGGCCAGTCATTGGTCTGTAAAGTTTTGCCTGATTGTGATGACAAAGAAACCTTGGGATGTGTTGCTGGCTCTGGCTTGGTAACGTACAAGTAATCAGGCAGATAAAAAGTGCCCACCGGGCCATCACATTCCCAGAGAAAGGCCTGAAGAAGTCTGGCTTCATCAGGACGGAGGTTGTTAAAACGCATTGAGATCACCCAGCGCGTACCGTCTTTCACTTTGATCTGTTTGCGATTAGTAAAAGGTGACGTGCTTTGGCCATGATTGGTTTCTAGATAAAACTCAAAATCATCAATTCCAATGATGGGGAAAGTAATAACGGGTCTTGGCATCTATTAGGCTCCTTGTAGCTGTCGGGTGTAAGAGCCACGTGTTCTCTGATCTCTGGATAAATTTTGAAGAACTCGCTGAGTAACCATATCGGCAAAATCTTCTAAATCAGGACGATTGCTTGAGTCGCCATTGAACTCAAAGTTGAAGTTGTTCTGTTGCGAGTTGTTAGCACGGTCTGAGTTACGGAGATACTCCTTCAGATCGTAGTTGGTTCGACGGTCAATAACGCGTTCCCCACGATCCAGCAAATAAGTACCTTCCTGCGGGATGTAATCGAGACCATCGTGCGCCTGACCACGGAACTGTTGCGAACGGATCGACTGCACACGTGCCATACCGGCGGCGATTGCAGAGGCAGCGAAGGCGATAGCAATGGGTGGGAACTCAGCGAAGGCTGTGTAAGCTTTTTGAGCCGCCTGATAAGTGCTCACTACCGTTTGAGCAATGGCCGCCGCCTTACCGATTTTGAAAGCTTTCTCGTTATGAGACTGCATCAACTGGCTGAGGTTACCAAGCGTACCCATAACCCCTTGCAGCTGATGTTTTCTACGATCAGCTTCAATTTTTCCAAGCTTGTTGCTTGCCTCAATCTGAATCTGAGCCAATTTATTAGCATGAATTTCTTCGGCTAATTCGAGTTGCTCACGGTGATGCGCTTTAATTTCCTGCTCTGCTTGCAGATTACCCTGAACAGCCAAAAGGTTGTCCTGAAGGCTTTGCTCTCGCTGTTGAACTTGCTGATCATAGGCAGCCTGTTCCTGAGCCATGGCAATGGCTCTTTGCGCTTCGACCTCTGCCTCTTGTTGCGCAAAATAATCACCGCCAGCGGTTGCGCTTTGCAGCTCAAGGGCGCTAACCGTGGCGTTCAGCCGCATGTCCTTGGTTTCTGATTTGACTGTGGAAACCGTTTTTTCGACGTTTTCTGCCTGATTCAGCTGATAGAGTTCTCGGGCTAATTTAGCGACCTGTAGGGCTTGTTCATCAGTTGCATCAGCAGCCAGTTTTCGTAATTGTGTTTCAACAAAGCGCTGCTCATTGCCCCAGGCAACCATTTCAATTTCTTCGCGCAGTGATTGAATCAGATCATCGTTCTTAGCAAGATTTTTTGACCGCTCCAGTTCGTTACGCTTTTGAATTAACGCTTCAGTAGTATTGGTAATTTCATTACGAAGTTTTTGGTTTTGCGTTTCTGCGACAGCCAAAGAAGCCTGGTAACGAAGTACTTCGTCACTATTTTTGCCTACAGTAGCGAGTTGCTCTTTCAGCTTATCAATGAATTTCTGGGCCTGTTCATCAGCCTTTGAACCACCTTTGTCCAGGGCGTTCTCAAAGATGCCGACTGCCTTCTGCAGACCCTCAATGACCAGCTCCAACTCCTGAACCGCACTTGGATCAACGATTCCCGCGTCATACAAGCGCTTAGTCTGATTAAGCATCGCATTGTAGGTTGCAAGGCCATTGGTAGCCTGATTCAGGCGCTCCTGAATTTCTGGCTTGGTCAGATTGTTGATATTCGAGAAGTCGCTTAAATCAATGGTACGCCCAAGAATCCGGACGCTTTGCGTTAGCTGACCTTTCTCTTCGCGGAGTTCTTTTAACTTTTTCCGGGTTTGCTCAATAACATCGTTATATCGGCGACCACTGCCCATGCCTCGTTCTTGTCGTGCCTGGTAAACAGCCAGACGCCTTTCAACTTTAAGGATCTCTGCATCCAGCTCTTCAAGACGCTCTGCGCCCTCGCTAAACTTCTGGTCAACCTGATCAATTGGTAACTGATTCAAGTTGTCTCGCATGGCGACCAGTTCGCTGTTGAGCTTGGCTGTTGATACCACGGCATCATCACTGCTCGAAGCCATGGTTAACAGGGCTGTGCCAGCCAACAGAATCAAACCTGCAGGGCCACCCAGGAATGCTAATGCACCGCGTAATACGTTGGCGCTGGTTGCTAATGCAATGGTTCGAGCGCGAGCAACCGTCAAGTGTCGAGCGTAGAAGGCAATGCCCTGCCCTCCCCGGAAAGCTGACGCAGCCAGAGAGTTCAGCATAGGCCCGATGAAGCGGGCCGCACCAAACGCGAGCATGGTGGTTAATAAGGTTCCGGCATGTTCTCCCAGAAATTCAAAAGCTGGAGCAGCCTGTTCGAGAGCACTGTTGATGCTTAGAATCAAATTCTTGAACCCTTCCCCAGCGCCAGCTTCGGAGAAGGTGATAAAGAGTCCCTGGATAATATCCTTGGTGTTACTGACTGCACCGCCGATAGTGTCCATTTGCTGTTCCATGGCTCCGGCAAATTCAGTATTGCCAATCTTCATCAGGTAATCTTCAATTTCTTCAGCGCTGTTACCGATTTCAGTAGTAACCCCCCGGAAGGTAAACTTGACCTTATCCCCTTCGACGCGGGTCTTGATACCAAATTCTTTGAGCCGCTCGAATTCGCCGGTTGTCGCATCAGCCACCGCCTCCACCATCTGGTCGAGTGACCGGCCCATTGCCGCCGCTGTATTGCCGTAGGAGGTTAACGCGGATTCTCCGGACTTGAGACCAAAGTTTTGGAGTTTAACAAAAGCGCCGGTGACTTCAGCCAGCTGGAAAGGGGTCTGCTGGGTGAAAGCCTGAAGTTGCTCGAATGCCGCACCGGCAGATCGAGTATTGCCGGTTACGGTAACCAGTTGAGCATTAATACGCTCAAACTGGGTGGCCGTGTCATACATCGATTTGAGAACCAACGAACCGGCCAAAGCACCCAGTAACCCGGTTGCACGTCCTGCGGTCTGTCCAAGTCGATTGGTTGAGGCAGCTGCTCTATCCGTACCTTTGGAGTAAGAGGATAGATTTTTTTCGAGTGATTTTAGCGCCGAGGTATTGGCCCTGACGGCCTTGGTATAGGAGTCGGTGGTATTTTCAAGCGACTTAATTTTTTTATCAGAACCGACGATGACGGCTGTATAGCCATCGTCAGTTGCTTTAAGTCGTACTCTTAAGTCAATGTCGCTCATTTGCCAACTCTTCTAATACGGTGCTTTCCATCAATTGAATGTCGGAAAATAACCCGCACCTTTGAGTCGGCTCTAAATCGGGAAAAAGTAAATTTAAGACAGTGACGAGTGACGGGTAATCAAGACCGGTCATGACTCCATTCGAGAATCGCCACTGCGTATCGCATCTTAGGAATAGCGTTAACGCATTCCAGTTCTCAGGCCAAACCTTAAAATGCTCATCCTGCTGGCCTGACGCTTTGTCAAAAAACTCGTCAGGCGCGCCAGCTAAACACAACTCCGACTGGATAGTGTCATCATCGTGCTTCGAACCACGCAGCCAGTGTCTGGCTGCGTCTTCTAGTTTCCCAGGCGGGGCTTGTCACCACGCATGGCCGCTAAATAGGCTTTAATGGCCGGATATCGGAGAAAGCTAACCTGGGCTAAAGCTTCAATGGCTGCGTCGCTCGGCTCAATATTTTCACCGTTGTCATCCTTAATCTGACCTTCTGGCCAGCCATTGACAATTTTCTTGAACGTGTCGATGTCGGACTGAACCGGATCTTCAAATCCAGCTGCCTGAGCCGTTTCGTTCAACACTTTTTCCGGGACGATATTAAAGCGAAGCTTCATGCTTCGCTTGACTTGACCCTTCTCGGTCGGCTCGTTAACCAAAAACTCTTGCACAAAGGTCTTTGGTTCCTGGCTTAATACAAATGCCATACTCTCACCTCTTATCGAATAAAAATTACATGAATGTTAGCTTGAAGCCTGCATCCGTCTCGTTCTTGATGACGGGCAAGTCCATCGAAATCGCCGTGATACCATCACTGTCTTCGTAACTCGGAGAAATCACCTGCACTTCAGCGGCGTCAAATTGGAAAATATTGCCGGCCTCAGTACCATGAACCAGCTGAACCACGCCAGTGGTGTTGTTGATGGCATCCACAAAGAAGTTCTTGGTTGTCAGATCAGGGCTATCAATGCGAGTTTTTGCCATAGGTTTCATGTCCATAATCTCAATGTATTCTGCATTGATCTTATTGACGTATTTTGGGTCGCCCGCTAAATCAAACTCGAACAAATCCGCAGGCGCACTATGGCCAAGCAGTGTGAATGTTGGAGTTGTTGCTTTGGTAACGGGTACCGGCTTTTGCCAAGCAAGATAATCCGGTGTTAAAGGGGTTGCTTTGACCGGGTCAGTATATTTGCCAATGAAACGGAACTTAATAGTCGGCATACCTTTGGCGTTTAGTGCCAGGCTAAAACTACCCATAGCTCCAACCAGCTTGTGCAGGTTGTCGTTCTGCCAGAAGTGCAAAGTCAGCGTCTCGAAGCCTTCCCAGATCGGAACGTACTCAACGCGGTCAATCTCAATCACTTCTGCCATACCACAGGCGCGAAGCAACTTCCCGAATGCTGGCGCTGTAGTTGCGGTTCCCGAACCAGCCAGCTCACAAGTGAACTCAACCGAACAATATGGCGCTACGTTGTATTGAATGTCGTTACCCATCACCATGGAAGCAATGTCACGACCAACCGACTCAGCTTCGAACGGGGTAATGTTTGGCTCTTTGACTAGAATGGCATCTGCGCCCGCTAAAGTTTCTTCTGTGCCTGGCACCGCTTCAATTTTTGCAGCGATTAGCATCTGTCGTTTTTTAAAGCCCATCTGCTATGACTCCTTTGGTTTGGCAGATTTGGCATCAGAACCTTTGGCCTGCTCTTGAGGTTTTAAATCCTGTTTGACGGCTTTACCGTCTTTAACAACATAAGAACCCCCACGAGTAATTTTGTGAGGGTTTAAATCTGGCTTTTCTTGCTTCGTTTTCTTGCTCATACCTGGCCTCTCAATTCATCCAGTACTAGTTCACAGACAATCCAGCAGTTAGGTGCGTCCATTTGTTTGGACTGTCGAAATCTTTTCAGCTCCAGCGTGCAAATATCCACTGGTAGAGCGCTACTAACGAGCGCTTTAACGTCTTCAACCAGATCAAACTCTGCATCTTCAACCTGTGTCCCTGTAGCATCTGGCGCCAAACTCATTTGACCCACGATAACCAGAGGATGCTTCGACGTTTCTGCCTGTCTCCCAAAGCTGTTCGCGTATTGCGCCTCACCTTCAGAAATGACCGTCAAAACGCCCTTCTCCAAATCTTCAATCGTGTGCTGGTCAAAGTCTTTAAAGTCACGACTAACAACACGATTGGGTGCAACCTGTGCCAGGGTGTCCTTAATCAGATTCATTCGTTCCGTTAACGGCGATGGCATCTTAGCTTCTCCAACTGTGCGCGATGGCATGACGCAAAGCTACATCAATTCTTGTCGCGTTTTTCTCGACAGCAGGCTCCATAAAGGGTTGCGCTGGGGTACCGCGTTTATAGATTGACCGGGCTATCACAAAGGCCAGGTCTTCCTGCTCCATAAAGGGATCGTCGGGTTGAATGCGGGCGGTTTTTATCCAGTCAAGAATCGACTGCTCCGGAGGGAATCCACCCGGGCGAGTGCCTTCTTCGACCGCCCGGGCGTAGTTTGTGTCAGCTAAAACTTCATGCACCAACATAGAAACCTTGCGGGGCTTAATCGATTCCGCCATTTGAGACGTGTTTTTGGCCGCCAACTCTTTCGCATCATTAGAAATCCAGCCTGCGCCTTTCGATAAAACGGCGTCAATTTTCGGCTGGTTAGAGCCGAGACCACGGATAACCTTTCGGATATCTGGAATGTTATGGTCAATGACTACCCGCATAAGTTGTCCTTGAACTGTTTCATCAGCAGTTCGTAGAGCGCTGATGGATGCGCGGTTCGGGCCATACCGCTGTACGGGTCTTTTGCAGTCACCTTGCCTACTTTGTCAAAGCTGATCTGCTTCATCACTTCTGCCTGAGCCGCCAATAGCAGGTCTTTTTCATACTGACCTGGGATGGTGCTACTCTCTGCATCCACCTGATGTTCGGCGTAATAATAAAAACTGTAAATGCTGCCTAATGCGTTAATCATCTCGCCCGATGGCGGGAAACTTAGTGATAGTTTTGATGGAGTTCCATGCAAAGTGGATGCTCTTGGCATTTTTGTTGGATAACCGCACTCCCATGGCTTTAACTTTGCCAGGGCTTCCTGACCCCACAGCGAATACTTAAACTCCACAAAATCGGCAGGGAAATCATATTCGGTTTGGCCTGGGACTAATGTGACGCTACCAACCAGTGTTCTTGGTTTGTATTGACTGAAATGCTGGACGGCCAGACTGATAAATGAAGACCAGTCGTAACTGGTATTCGAACCTTCAATCAATCTGGCGGAGGCGTGAAGACTGTTTTTTAATGCTGTCGCTAAGTCTGTCAGGTTCATGTTTTCGTCACCATAAATACGGCTATGCCTACTAATAAAGAGAATACGGTCGAGATAGCCAGACGGATAAACCACTCATGAAAACCATCTTTATCACTTGATGAGTTCTTGCAACTATTCTCAAGCTTGTTTTGTTGCTTCGAGAGCGCAATCAACCAGTCTTCATGCTTGTCGAGATGCTTTTTTATCCAACCCTGATCATTTAAGACTTGAACCATCTGTCCGCTTATTTTACGTAACTCCGACAGCTCTCTTCGTACCTGATCATCTCTTTTTAAAGCGTTCTCTTCGTTGGTTTTGACCAGGTGGCAAATTTCCTTAACCACCTGGATAAATTTTTGTTCACCTGTGTCACTCATTTGACGTCCTAAAGCTGAAGTTTTTTCAGCGGACGTTCTCCAAACCACCAGCCAATTGCAGTACAGGTCAGTAAGACAACGGCTTTAACGATCACGATTTTCATTCCAATGTCGTTGATGGTGAAGTAGATGATCATAGTCCCAATCAGCAGTAACCAGGTCAGCAAAATGCGGTTAAAGCCGCGCAAGAAGTCGAGCCATTCGAGCAACTTAGATGATCCGTCATAATACTTAATGCCATCGGATACCAGCGATGCCTGGAAGGCTTTGGCATCCGCCACTTCAACTTGTGTCTTATGCTCGATTTCTGCCAGTAACTGAGCAGATTCTGATTCAAGGCGGGTCTGCTTTAAGTCAAGTTCACGGGTTTTCAGTTCGTGTTCACGCTCATTTTTTCGCTCAAAAAAGCCCATAATCTGTTTGGCAAAGCCGCCAATCAGGCCGAGAATACCGCCAGTTATACCAGCGTCGAGTGCTTCAAAAAATTCCATCTACAACCTCCAGCTCAAAAGGTTCTTTACCCATCTTTTGTATGAACTTGTTGATCATGGGTTTCGAAATTAAGGTGGCCAGCTGATTGAACAGGCTTCCCAATCGCTTACCAAGCAACAAACATCCGTTGGAGTGGGTCTTAAAGCCAAGGGAAACATCCCCTGCAACATTGCCCGAATGAAACAGAATAAAGCTTCTGCCATTCACATCGTTGACGATGTAGGTCCAACCAAAACGGGGAGAACGATGCCAGGTGCATAAATACTTTCCTGTAGGTATGCAGCTGACATTTCTTTTGTTATCGCGCCACGGTAATTCCATGGCAAAACAAAAGAACTCCCTGTTGATGAACACCAGCCCCGGAGTTCCTTCGGCGCTGGTGAACAATCTTCTAATCGTTACCTTGTTGGCTATCATCAGATTTACGCTGAGACAGCTCTTCTTGAATGGCAGCTAGCGCTTTAGGTTCGTCCGCTAAATCAAGCAATAAGCCCTGCAATTCTTCGTCCGTTTTTTCTTTCAAGGACTCCGCAAACTCTGCTGCTTTCTGGGCATCTTCACGATCAGCGATTAGATTGCCGACAAAATCAAGAACTGATTTACGATTCTTGCCTTCCAGTTCAGCATCCAAAGCTTGAGTCAATCCATCATCGCCTAAATGTGGAACTTCTTTTTTAATGACGTCAACATTTTGGTCCATCAACTCAGCGATGGTGTTGAATTTTGGCGCTGGCGAATCACCAGACTCAGAGTCGTTGTTTTTTGGCAACAATGCCTCATCAACCATGCGAGTCTGATTGGGGAAAACTGAAACCGAACCAATGTGCACTGTCTTATTGGTAGGGTTGTGATATGGCACCTTTTTCATGAGTGTCTCCTGGCTTAATTTAAAAAGCCCCCTTCCGAAGAAGGGGGAAGTTCTCGCTTACCGCAGTTATCGGTTAGTGGCTGAGTACCAGATGATGCTTGTGAAACGACTGCGAAGAGGCTCTGGCACCTTGATAGAGTTGTACTCTTCACCATAAGCTTCTTTGGTACCGTTGAGCGTGCCATTGGCATCACGGCCTTCAACCAGGTCAATGGTCGAGTATGGTTTCGCGATGGTATAAGCACCCGCGCCACGTTGGCCAAGCAGGATACGCTCATCACCCAGATCAACACCGGGCGCATTGGTACCATAGGCCGCAATCGACTTAATGGCTTCCAGATCACCCATATTGTTGGTGTCCGAACCGTTGCGCTTAGACATGGCTTCAAACTGCTTCGCGTTGGTTGCCGCATCATTAAGTATTGGACTCATCAACTGGAAGTCAGGAGTCACGAAGCGCTCTTGAGACAACAAGGCCTTACGAGCACCCACACCACGAATCAGCGAGTTCAGGTGCACGTCAGCGTCAACACCAGACGGTACGTCAGAGTCCAGCTTCAACACATTGGTCGCGTAGCTGTAGCTGACAGTCGCTGCTGCAGCGTTTGGCGTAACCGCCGCACCAGACTCATCAACCAACATGATGTAACCCAGATTGTAATTGGTCACCACATAGTAAGTACCTGCGGCCTGATTGCCGGAACCGTCGAAAGCAGTCACAGGAGCACCGTCAATAGTGATGGTAATAGGATTCTCTTCAGAGCCTACAGCATTACCTTTCAGGTCACGTTGCTGATGCGGACGAACAATCGGGAACTGAGCGGTCTTAATGACCGAGGTTGCGCCACCTAACTGGCCGGCAACACTTTCACCGGAGATATCAGCCGCCTGATAAGAGTCAGATGCACGTTGCAACTCATTGCAGATACGCTGACACACCAATTCACGGATGATTCGAGCAGCTGTGGCGATATTGCGGCCTAGTGCATCCCACTGAATGCCTGAAGTACGCGTGAAGTGCATCACTTCGTTACTCACACTGAACGCGATTTTCATCGGCAAGATGTAGGCAATGTCCATTTCCTGCTTCACTTTTGAACGAGGAATGCCGTTGCTTTCAAACACAATACCGCTATTCAGGATTTGTGAAGAATCACGAGTCTCATAAGGGATTTGAGTGGTCACAGTGGCCGTGGCATCAACCAAGGTTTGCACCAGGCTAAGCACATTCAAATCACTCAAGGCTTCACGAATGACTTCACGCTGGAAGCCTACTGGAAGGTTGGTGTCCGAAGTCGTGGTTTCACCAGCCAGCGCCAGCACAGCCTTGTTGATTTGAGGAGCATGTTGACGGTCAAATTCGGCCAGAACCATGTCCACAAACGGCGACACCTTTTCTTTCAGCTTGATATTTCCGCCAGCAAAGACGCTGGTGCGCTTTAGCTGTTCGTGCATCAAACTCTGAAGTTTGAGTGCTTCAGATGCAGGGTCATCCATCAACTGAATGTTGCCACCAATGTTTTGCGCAAAACCCAGATTCTGCAAACGCTGAGCCGCAGCAATTTGGTTACCGCGCTTGATTTCATGTTGAGCCAGCTGGATAACCTGATCTTCGGTCATGTTTTCATTGATCAGCGAAGCGGTTTCCTTAAGCTCTTTTTTAACATCATCAGAAAGGCCTTTGTCAGCATCAATGGCATCATTGAACTTCTGAACCAGGTTATCTTTCTTCTGCTTCTGCTCTGCCAGTTTTTTAGCTGCGTCTTTCTCACGTTTATCAACCAAGGCAATAACCTGCTCCTCAGTCAGCGGTGAGCCAGCCGCAGTCGAAGGGGCGCTAAGATTGATAGTGACAGATTTATCACCATTGCCCGCTTCTGCCAATGCTTTCGCAGCATCTTCGAAACTTTGAATAACAGCTTTCGCCTGCTTCTCATCAGTCAATTCTTTGACTGCTGCTTCAGCCTTTGAGTGGAATAACGCCTGGTTGTCTTCAGACAGCTTCATGGTCGCTAATACTTCTTTTAGCGCCTTCAACAATTCTGCAAATTTCATTTTTATCTCCGTTTGTAACTTGTTGGCGAGGTGCTCACCCAGTAGAAAGTGCGCCTCATTGTCAGATTCGGACAACACAACAGGATCAAGACGCTTAATGCAGGGTCGTACCACCAGACCCGCCCCCAACAATGTAGGGCCGTGCTCTTCTCCGGTTTCGTTGTCTGTGTAATTGGCATGGATTTCAGCGGATAAGTAGATGTAGCCCTTATCTTTAATCGCTTCGATGCCAAGTTTTGTGAGCTCTACGCGTCCACGGAGCTTGTTCCCGTCCAGGAACAGTTCAGTAAAATAGCCTGCCGCCCCATCTTCTGGGTTATGGGCAATGTCCAATGCGATTTTTTGACCGAAGACTCCTTTTTTGAAGTTGTCGATCATGGTTTGGAACATTTCTTGAGTTAGTGAAAAAGTGCCGTAACGCGGGTCGGTAAAGGTGCCCGCTCGGGTAATGGTCACAACAGCAGTGGTTTTATCGCCAGAAAACGCATTTTCAGGAATTTGCGAGTCCAACAACTTGTAGGTGTCCGCTGTCGCGGCTTCAAGACATAAAACTAAAGAAGATAAAGGTAGTAACTTCGTCATAATATTTTCCATTGATACGTGAATCCACACGTTCGCCGGCTCTTATGACAAATCACACCTTATGGCGAAGGGTTAGCCTGAATTATTCAAAGGTATAGGGGACAAAACAACACTAGAAAGTGTCGTCATAAAGCTAGTTAAGGGATTTGAGAATGGGGATAGGTACGTGCTTTTTGCAGCGGCAAAGAGCAGTGCCTTCAAGAACAAAAATACAACGGCTACGAATGACACCTTGCTCAGCATTAAAGATGAGATGGCCACATTCACAACGCACGCTGTCATGATTATCTTTAGTCATCGGTTAAATCTTTAAAGTCATCATCTAATTCAAATTGAATGCCGTTGTCACCAGGATAAGGCTTAGTATGTTCAAACTTTCCTGACATGACTTCCGAAGGGATGCCATCAGGAAAAGCCTCACAATATCCTGCTCCAATGTAATGTTTGCATTTTAAGCACTGTAATGATTGCAAGTTAACCCCCAATTGTGTCGATAGTGGATTTATAGGCATCCAGTATATTAACAGGAACCTGACTTTCGAATCCTTGAGCCAGTAAACTGGTCACTTCCGCAAAGAGTTCATCAAGGTCACTTGCAGCGTATTCGCTGACTTTTAACTTATCAATTTTTGTGACCTTATATTTGTCCAAAGCACGAGCCCAGGCAGGCATTAACCCTTTAGCAAACATAATAGCATGACCCGCTTCATGCGCGGTTGTAGCAAATAACGGGTCGGGAGAGGTGCTGCTAACAGTAAAACGAAAAGCTGTTTTCAGCTCTTTGAGCTCTCGAACATATTTGGGAACATCTCCCCCTCTTTTTAGGCGTTCACTTACCCGGGCAATGCTTCGTTCCTGACGCTTCAGAAAATAAGCATGCTCCAGCTTACTTTCCTCCCGACCTTTAAGCGCATGATTTTTTCTAACGTGCAGTGAAAAGGTTGAAAAACTGCGGGTATGGACAAAAAGACCGTTTACATTTCTCGCCAGACGACCAACCCAGCCCAGCTCAGTCAGCCGAATTTGATACGGCGCCAAAGTGACATTAAGGGCATTAGCCATGATTGTCATAGACTCCAGATTGGCACCATTTAACGATACTCTGTCAGCAAAGGCTGATAGCACTTCTTCAGCTTCAGCTTTATTTGTAAACATGGGTATTCTATCGCCCGGCGAAAAAGGATTGGTAAGTTGTCCTAGTGTTGGCGGAACAAATTTTTCAATGAAATTATCAGTATCAACACCCTGCTTCTCAAAACGCTCTTTTAGCACTCGCCACGGAGTTCTAAACTGATTTTCTTTAAGTAGCCCAGCAGCAAATGCCTGTTGTTTTTTGCGTCCACCAAGGACTTTTTCCTGTATTGAGCGAGGCTGAGTTCTTAGCCATTCCTCCGCAGTTATCTTGCCTGATTTGTCCTGAACACCGACATCTTCCTCAAAGACCACCTCAGTGTAACTGAGTGTATTAGGGTGCGCGGGGCATGGATTTTTACCTTTTGGATAAACACCTGGTCCAAGCCCATAACGGTTGGCTTTAGCGTATAAATCACAAATGTCCACCTCTGGATGTAACGGGCTGAGCAAAAATCGAGTCCCTACGAAGTCAGGTATGCCTGAAACAGAGTTTTCGTAAGCGATGGTATGAGCGCGGTTAATCTCGGTTCTAAACAACCGCCTGGCATTCGCGTAGGCGCTATCAGGCTTATTGAACAACTCAAAAACTGATTGTCTGGCCACAGCACCGGCCTTACTTTTGCTGAGATTGGACGTAATATCACCAGGAACAGGCTGACCACGACGCAGAAACTCCTGAGCGGCTTCGGATGCCGAGTTACCCTGGATAATCGCCAGTTGAATCGCTCTGGATACCGCCTCTTTTGCCCCATTTCCAATTCGCCAGATACGGTCTGACAGCTGCAATCCGTCCGCCGCAACAAAATTTCTTGCTGCAAATAAAGAATCATTGACCAGGTTATCCAGATCGGACTGTTCAATAACACCTTGGACGGCTGAAACGCCAAGTTCTGCACCTTCCTTCATGCGCCGCATTAAAATCTCTGTTTGAACCTCACTGAGTTCATCTAAAAATCGGTTGGTGTCGCCCAGTAATTGACGCATTGACATTAACCGCAAGGAATCATCACCTGCAGCATACGATTGAATGATTCTTGATAGGCTATCACTGGCCTGCTGATAAAGACTTTGCAACTCATTAAGCGCGTCAATATCGAGTTGATCAGCCTTTCGCTGTGCTTCTATCGTTGCTCGCTTAATAAAAGCCTTTCGCTTAAAGTCCAGCATGATCACTCGCTAATAGAAGTTGCTGACTCACCCTTGGGGGCGTTTCCTGGTGTAATGCTGACCTTGGTTGGCTTTTTGCCAGGCACTTTGGGGTAGGGATCAGTGCTATCCTTTTCTTCATCACGTTTATTCTCAACTTGAATCGGATCAAGACCAGCGGTATGCCAGACCAGGCTGTTAGGGATACCCATGGCTTGATATTTAAGAGCTAAGTCTGCTCGCTGGTTGAGTGTCATGGTCTGACGTTCGTTGAACACAACTTGGAAATCGTATGCTTCTGGGTTATAGCCTTTCAACAATAGTTGTAGGCAGAAAATTTCATAATAAGTATTCGCCAACATATCCTGGATGGCGTCCAGTTCCTCAAAATAATCCTTCTTCAAATCCTCAAGAACATCACGCGCCAAACCTTCGGTGTAGCCGAACAAGCCTTTAGGCGCTGGAGCGCCAGAGTAGAAAGTGTCCAACAAATGAACCACATCATTAATTTCACCGATGTTACCGTCACCCTGTACCGCCGTAACGCCTCCCTTTTTGTTTGAATAGAAATCTGTGGTGATATCGCCTTGTTCCGCCTCATTTTCAGCACGATAAACCGCCAACTCATCTTTCGTTGCACCTTCCAACACGTGAGAAAATCGCAGCGGAGCACGCTGGCGGCGGCGAACAACCAGATCCGTTTCCGTCATACGAAGCTTCAGCAGGGTTTCGCGGCAAGCATCGAGTAGCGGGCGGCCCATAGAACCTAAATCATCGAAGTTTTCTGGGTCAAGGCGAGTTAATACAAGCTTCCAGAGAGGGAAAGTCGCTTGAACCTCATGACTCATCATATCCTTCTGATAATAAGCTTCGTGAACACTTTTGAAAATTCCTGAAGGCGTGACGTTCGGATAAATGGTTTCAGAGGGCATGCGAACAGCCTTGTTGATATTCAACTGCGTATCAACTGCAATCTGCACAGCCAGATTCCCTTCTTTAATTAAACCTTTGGCATCTGACTCCAGCTTCCCACGACTTTTCCACAGACAGTAGGTACTAAGCTGCTCAAACAATTTTGTAATCTGTTTGTTTTCCTTACCGCGCCAGTAAATCTTTAGGCCGCCCTTCGTCAAATCTCTAGCCATGCGACCATGAATTTTCTTAACACGTCCATCCAACTTATCCAGGGAACGAATCGCCAGGATGGTCGAACGCAGTTCGGTTGTGACAGTTAGTTGGTCATAAAGATAGCGCAATTGGTTTTCTGGAGTGGGTCGAGCGCCGCGCTCTGAGCCAATAGACTGTGACATGGCATCTGAACTAGTGACACTCTTTCCTGAATAGCCAGATGTGAATAAATTCTTAATTGACTGCCAAGGGCTCATCATAGTACTCCTAATTTTTCAGTGTCACCCAGTAACGACTGGTACGACTGTTTGCGAGTGGCAATAACCGTTTCAACCACTCCCGCACCTCTCGTTGCGAACGCCCAGACCATGGCCATAAAAGCATCAAAAAGATCATCACCAATTGAGCGCTTAACCATCTTGTAAGTAGAGTAGGCGGCTTTTGAGCTTTCGGGTTTGATATTGACTATCTGCTTATAAAGTAACTTGAAGTCCTTCACACAATCATCCTTATCGTCTAGATCATCGGTGTAAGGACAGGCCGCGTGGCCATTGTGAAAGATACCTCTAACTGCCTGGGCCATTTGGTGTTTAACCATGCCTTCAAAGCGCATCGGAGAGAATGCCCATTCAGGCCAGGTGCTGGCTGTTGATTGGCCCTCTCCAACAGACTGTCGGTTGATGGTTGTCAGCCCTTCATCAAATAAAACATCGTTCAAGGTCGACAGCATCCCGACGCCATACGCATCACCAATCGCATAATCAGGCATGAAGAACCGCCAGTAGCTGACCAAATCTCGAAGCACAACATTGTCATCCGCGCCGGGTGGCCAGGTACGACAGAATATCGGGACCAGGTGATTACCTAACATTTCACCAACGACTAAAGCATGGCGAGAAGCATTTTTATCTTCACCATGACCAGCAGCATCGTAGCCAAAAGCAATCATTCCGCGCTTTTTGTATTGACCACCTGGTACAGGCTCAACAATTTCCAGTTTCGCAGCGATACCTTTTTGCATCGCTTTTCTTAAATGTTTTTCCCAGACCAGGTTCTTAGCCGCAACATTGCGACAAAGAAGCTGGCGAATGTATTCTTCCGGAGACAGTTGGTCACGCATGTCTAAAATAAACTGCTTGTTCAAAATCCCCATCTGAATACCGAGATGGCAATCAATAATCGGTAGGACATGATAAGAGCCAGACGTCACCATGTCGGACAAGGTGTCCGCCCCTTTAAAAACTCCAGTTATTCGGATTTGCGGCTTGTTAACCGATTCTTCAGAAGCGCCTAATCGGCGAGTAGACCCCATCATCAAAAGAAATCTTGAGTAAAGACGGTCGTGTGGCATGTCATCGACCTCTTCGAGAGAGGCGCACGTTAAATCGCCACCATCGACCTGAGACATGATGCCGTAGGAACGTGCTTTCGAACGATTGGCGAACTCATAGTACGTATCAGAGAGCTGCTTTCGCCCGGACTTATAATTAATGTAAGCCTCTAAAATAGGTGAGCGTCGAATAGCATCCGTGTGGTAGCTGAGATTCACTTGAGCCTGAGCTTCGCGTGGAGCTACAACACCCAGTTCCTGGTCTGCGTGCGTCGCATTCCTCTCCAGCGCGTGTAATTCTTTGCAGGCTGTCTTACCAGTACGGCGGGAAGAGTAATCGATGGTGTTGTCATACTTATCCATTTCCAGCATCTTCAACACCTGCATCGGGTCCAAATCCACATTATGGATGTGCTTATGCCAAAGAGCATGATCACCGGCAAATCGCATCACTTCCCGTTCTGCCACATTCTGCATCTCGATGCGTTGGGCGGCTGATATTCTTTCACTCATCAGACTCACCGTTGTATTCTATGAGCACAGGATCATTTGCAACTTCTTTACGCCCCTTCTCAATCAAGTTAGCCAAGTTTGCCAGCGCATCAGCTTGCTTTTTCTTGACTTCTAATAGCTGCTCCTGGCTTTCTTCATCCGCACGAATCCTACCCATGCTTTCTTCATGATCAGTCATAATTTTAGGTGTCATATTTAGATCGGCTAAAGACAGGTTGTTCTTGCTTAACAATTCAAATAGTGGTTTTAATAATGGGTGAGCTTTTAGCTCTTTAATTATTTTGGCTTCCCCTGTGTCAGGATCTTTATATTTAGCAAGCTCAAAACCGTCCTTAGTAAACCCGTAAGCTGGGCTTTCAAGTGCTACGCCCTTCTGCACAATGCTCAACATCATATCCTCAATCATTGCAAAGAGCTGCGATTGCATCAGTGCGTGGTTGTCTCGAAGGAGGGACGGATCATTGTTTTGGAAAGCAATCAAATGCTTCATAAAAAGCTCTGTTCGCTTTAGGCATGCTGTTTGCCTGGCACAGTAATCGTAATCAATATCGCAGGACTCACAGTGAGGGTATTGACCAGGACGGGCAGGAAAGAACATAGCGACCTTAGCACTGGCGCCATGCTTCAATGCATTAAAACGGGTGACAGCCGCCTCTCTGGGTGTCGGATGCCCCGCCAAATTCTGCGAAACCTTAGCCTTACCTTCCAACGTTTTCGGGCCCGTTGCTTTCGCGTTGGCACACAAAATACCCACCTGCCACGCAGCCTGCTCTGTCTCAGAACGACACAAAGGACATTTAGCGAAATAGCGATAAGGATGAGCCCGTGAAGGTTCATCCTCAAATCGGTCAGGGATAGAATCGAACTGATGACTGCAAATAGAGCAGTTAAAAGTCAGTTCAGTATTCTTTGGGTGTATTGATTTATCGGCCTTTTTCATCGGCCCATATTGTCATTCAGAACCCGGACAAAACAACACTACACGCTGTCGCAAACTATGTGTTTCAAGGCTTAGGAAGCTCTTTGAAGAACTGAGGGAAGGGCAAACTCGAGTATTTTCGTGGTTCTATTTGGTACCGAAACAGGGAGCCAAATTCTAAAGGCCTTACAGCAATAATGTAAGGCCTTTTTTATTGCCTGATATAAAATGCATGTGGCCACAGGTGGGACTTGTAAATTGTTCTGCAGGAAAAATACGGATAACGCTACTGGCTTCTGCAAGTAGCGTATTTTTTAGAGGGTAATCTAGCGCAGCAGATTTTATCTCAACAGGATAAGTGGAATATTGCTGTTGCTGATCATGGTCTGGGTGTTACTGCCAAGGAAGAATTGGCGAACGCGTGAATGGCCATAAGCACCCATGATCATCATTTCAATACCAGCCTTATGTCGGTAGGCTTTTAAACCTTCGATAACCTCGCCCTGAACTAGTGCTGACTGAACATTGTGGCCATGCATTTGCAAAATATCAGTGGCTTGATTTAGGGCTTGGTTGTTCTTTTCGCTATCATCACCGACCATAACAATGTGCCCTTCCAGTCCTTTCAATAATGGACTGGCGGCAACACGCTCAATGGCTTTATTGGCAGTGTCGCTGCCATCATAAGCGATCATGTAATTCCTGGGCGCTTTAAACTCGCCTACCGCAACCAGAATCGGCACATGCATGGCACGAATAACACTTTCCAGTTGTGAGCCAATGGTATGCGCTGAAACATCGTGGTCTTCACCTAAGCGGCCTAACACCAACAAACGCATATCCGACTCAAGCTCAGTTAAAGACTCAAGCAAGCTGCCATGACGCTGTTGCATAAACACATCATCTGCGCCCTGCTCCACAGCTCGCTGGCGAGCGTCGTCGAGCATATGTTTTCCATGCTCCAGGGCTATGCGACTGCGTTTCTCATCTAGCTCAGTCAGTTGCTCCAGCAGGGCTTCTCTCGCACCCAGTCCAATCGAACCAGACAAGTTTTCATTTTCAGGGCTTACTGTTTTTTCTAGCACATGTAGCAAACTTAAAGGGGCTTCCAACTTGTTACTCGCCCAAGCAGCTGCATCACACACCGAAGCAGACATGGCCGAGCCATCAATGCAGGCAATTATGTTTTTCATTCCATTCTCCTCATCTATGCAGACTAATGCCCAGACATCAGTTTTTCAACTTCTTCAGGATCATCATAGACACTAAATTTATCGACAACCGTTTTCGAAGCTTCGTTCAAACCTATGACATTAACCTGCGTACCTTCGCGACGGAATTTGATGACGACATTATCCAAAGCTCCAACCGCAGTGATATCCCAGAAGTGTGCATGGGTTAAATCAATGGTCACTTCCTCAATAGCTTCTTTAAAATCGAACGAAGTGACAAACTTTTCGGCAGAAGCAAAAAACACCTGACCAACGACTTCATAATCTCGTGAGCTGGCATGAAGCTCTTTTTTGCGTTTGATAACCATAAATCGGCTAATTTTATTAGCAAAGAATAACGCTGCCATTAATACACCAACAAACACGCCGATTGCAAGATTGTGGGTAATAACAACCACCACAACAGTGGCAACCATTACCAAGTTGGTAGATATTGGGTGTTTCTTCATGTCTTTAATTGAAGACCAGGAGAAGGTACCAATGGAGACCATCACCATAACAGCAACCAATGCCGCCATTGGGATTAAACTGATCCATTCATCCAGGAAGACCACTAATATGATTAACACCACACCAGCCACAAAAGTCGACAAACGACCGCGTCCACCAGACTTAACATTAATCACTGACTGGCCAATCATGGCACAGCCTGCCATACCACCCATTAAGCCTGCACCAATGTTAGCAATGCCTTGTCCTTTACACTCACGATTTTTATCACTTTGAGTATCCGTTAAGTCATCGACAATTCCTGCTGTCATCAATGACTCCAGTAAACCAACTACCGCTAATGCGGCGGATGTTGGAAAAATAATCATTAAAGTTTCAAGATTCAGTGGGACGTCAGGCCATAAGAAGATCGGTAAGGTATCTGGAAGTTCACCCTTACTACCAACGTTAGGAATTTCCCAACCTAAAGCCACTACTGCGATGGTTAGCCCCACAATACAAATTAAAGGCGAAGGAATGATTTTTCCAATCACTGGAATCAATGGAAACAGATAGATTATACCAAGGCCAACAACTGCCACCGCATAAACATGCCATGTGACATCAATCAACTCGGGAACTTGAGCCATAAAAATTAAAATGGCCAGTGCATTCACGAAGCCTGTTACTACCGAGCGGGAGACAAACCTCATTAAATTATCCAACCGCAGATAGCCAGCCAGTATCTGCAAAACCCCAGTAAGAACCGTGGCCGCCAACAAGTATTGAAGTCCATGCTCTTTAACTAACGTCACCATGAGTAGTGCCATAGCACCGGTGGCCGCCGAAATCATACCGGGACGTCCGCCAACAAAGGCGATAATCACTGCAATACAAAAAGAAGCGTATAAGCCAATTTTCGGGTCAACTTCCGCAAGAATAGAAAAAGCAATAGCCTCAGGTATCAAAGCTAGTGCGACCACTAAACCAGCGAGCAGATCGCCCCGGATATTTGAGATCCAGTCTCTTTTGATAGTTTGTAACATTCTAATAACCGTAAAATAAGGACTACGACGATTCAGCCGTATTAATAACCAAACAAGAAGTACTCGCAATTAAGAACGAGTAAAGTGATAACGAGGAGTGTTATCTTAAGAAATAGATGTGCGCTATGGTGGACTAATGAGCATGATAACTCGGTACTGGCAAAAAATGAGCGCGGAGTTTACCAGCACAAGGGATTGATTACAAATTGACTTGAGTCAAATATGAATTAACGGAGTTATGTACTGGAATTAATAAAGCAGATTAGACTTGAAAATGTTGTGTAAGCCAAATTCCTACCACCTAACATCACCAAAGCAACAGTATGACATCCTCAGGGAACATCAACTATAAACAATAGACATTGAGTTCTAAAGCGAGTGTAACCCATTAATTTCAGACAAAAAAAAGCCGAGAAAGAATCTCGGCCAAATCCCACCATATAGCTGAAGGAAAACTGGTTGCGGTAACTACCGCTATTCTGAAATAGAAACTTTCGCCTCAATACAATTCATTACTTTATTTGTGATTCACTCTGTGATACAAATAGCTATCGAATGCATTTCAGAACTTGGTTTAAATAATAATGCAAATATGCATACAAATCAAACCGAATTTGCATCTTTTTTAGGAAATCTCAATGAGCGAAATAATTGATCAGTTAAAACAACTTATGCAAAGTCTGGGTGAAACGGACTATTCCATGCAGCATAAGGCTCATATTAGCCAATCAACCATTTATCGTATTTTAGAGGGTAAAACATCCGATCCGGGTGTTCATAAAATCGATGGTTTAGCTAGAGCATTAGGTTATCGACTATCTTTAGTTCCTATGAGTGAATATTACACTCAAGTGGACTATGGGTCAGAAGTTGACACCTTAGGAAAAATCATTGCATTGGTAGAGTCTCTATCAACTACTCGTGGCATTAACCTCTCCCCAGAGGAAAAAGCTGAACTGATTCTTTCTAACTACCGCGCCAACAGTAGTAAAGAAGAACTCGGGGTGCGGATCGCCAACCTGAAGTAAGTATACTTATGATGCTCGACTGAGTGCTTAGTGATTTTATTAATAGATAGATAAACCAAAGGCCTGCATTTGCAGGCCTTTTTTATGCTGTGATTTTTGTGGTGGTACTAAGTTCTGGAGAACTCAGTTGGGCTTGGCGCTTTAGTGCCTTGTAATTGAATTGGCTTTAAGAAACCACGAGACTGAATAATTCTTCTATTGCTTCTTTCAAACTCTTGTAGTTTTTGGTTCCACAATAGAATCTCACGCAACTTATCCTTTTCAGGAAGTTTGCTTGATTCTATCTGTGAGTACTCCTGAAGCAGGCGCAAACCAATCATATCAGCTCGTTTAAAAGCCGATAGATCAATTACGTTGCCGTCAGATTCATATTCGCTATCCAGCGAATACTCATCATAAGGAACGTCTATTCGTCCGCGATAAGCTCTCAGGATTAGCCAAAACAGCGCTGCTGCGAACGCTGCTAACACTAAACCGTAGGCCAAAAATAGTAATGCCATTGATTTTTCTTCCTAAAGTTACCACCAGCTGCTTAACCACTGGTGTTAATAAAGCTAATATGATGCAGATGTTAACGGCAGGCATTGTGTATACCTGTAATTCTTTTATGAAATCGAAACTGCTGTAGTGTCTTTCTATAAATCTCAATATATTCACAGTTATGGCTATTGAAGTTACTACACTTACAGCAAACTCTTCTTTTAAAACTCTCCCAGTTACCACTGCCTTGTAGGCAACATATAACAAAATGAGTATATCTGTCACCATCCAAGATATGTACCACATAAACTTCCCGTGTTCGTGATTCCATAAATAGGGCACTAAATTCCAGTTTATAAACTGTATTAGTAGTAGCGCAATGGAAAAAGAAACCAATCTTTTTTGCTTTGTAAACAGCAAGTGCAAAAATACACAACCCAGCAGCGACATCATGAAAATGTCGCTGACTAGATTGTTAATACTAAAATTGTTGATAATGCTTTCTATCAATTCTCTTTCTCTTTTGTTGGATCATCACCTGGCTCGCCACCAGGTCCACCAGTGAATACGCTGGTGATTGGCGCTTGGTCGAACACAGGAGCTTCAAAAGTTTGTGGTTCTGAGATAGATAAATAGCAGATCATAGCGATAGTTTCAAACATAATATTTTCCTCTTTATTGAGTGATTTAGTAAAAAAAAGCCTATAGAATTTACTCACATAGCATTAAGAAAAACAAATTGCATAGCACATACCGTGTAAATACTTGTTTTTAAAAGCATTTATTTACAAGTATCATTTTTGCAATCCATTTTGCCTGTACAAATTTTAGCCACACTTGATTATTAAAAGTGTGAACTAAATTTTACATTTGATAAAAATATTTTATGAACCAATTTCTTCGAAAATACGCATTTGCATTGGCGATAAGTCACATATGCATTATTAGCTACTTACTTTTGCCCAAATCTAACTTATGGATGGCTTATGACCGGGTCTTAGTTGAGGATGGTCAATGGTGGCGACTAATCACTGCCAATGTTATCCATCTTGGTGGTTGGCATACATTGATGAATCTTGCCAGCCTGTGGCTGATCAGTTTTATCTTTCAACCATTACTGAAAATGTCTTACTGGATTAGCTGGGTATTGCTGCTGTACTTTGTCAATATTTTAGCTATGCATCTGTGGACACCCCATATTATTCATTATGTGGGAATGTCGGGTGCGCTATATGGTTTGATTGCTGCATGTGCAACAGCTGAGCTTCGACTCGGTGTAAAATTGAGTGGTATTTTATTGATTGTAGTTGGTATTAAGATTTTTATTCCGGAAATTATTGGTGTCCAGTCTGAGTATGATGAATTCCTAGGAGGCTCGGTGGTAGAAGAGTCACATATCATTGGGTTTATAGAAGGTCTTATTCTAGGCTTGGTTTGGCCAAAAAACCTGCTTAAAGGCCCTGCCTTACAATCAATCCTAAAATCAAAACCATCGAAGAGTTCTTAATCCTTTTACCAAACGATAAGCCCGTTACAAAAAAGCCCAAAATAATCTTGGGCTTTTTTGACGTAAACTAAAGCTTAATCTTACTTTTGTTTTTGTCGACAGTTTTCTGACCAATACCTTTGACTGCGGTTAATTCATTCGGTGACTTGAATGGCCCAAATTTCTGACGATATTCGATAATTGCCTCGGCCTTCTTTTGACCAACACCAGTCAGAACTTTAGCAAGCTCCTTTGCTTCAGCAGTATTAATATTCACCGATGAGGCCTGCTCAGCGGCTCCCTGGCTATTTGCGGCCAACAAGCCACCCCGCTCCTTAGCAACTAAGACCTGACTATTTACAACTAATAATAATGATAGGATTAAAGCTAGTTTTTTCATGGTTATCTCCTTGTTTTTAATATCCTTTTGCCGCCTTAATGCGACAGGCAAGAGAATAATATCGGTAGATAATGTTTACAACTAGCTCACAATGCTTTCAGAAATGTCGTACAAGGCTTTTAGTGGATCGCTCGCTTGAGTAATAGGTCTACCTATTACTAAGTAATCAGAACCAGCCACAATAGCTTGTTCAGGGGTCATGATGCGACTTTGATCACCCATCTCACTGCCTGGAGGGCGAATTCCAGGAGTTACTAGCTTAAACTCTGCTCCTAGCTTATCTTTCAATATCTTCGCTTCCCAGGCAGAGCATACGACGCCGTCTAAGCCCGCAGATTTAGCGATGCCAGCCAAATGCTCTACTTGATCGGGTAAGTCGCGCTTGTAACCAATTTCGCTATAGGCCACTTCGTCCATGCTGGTCAGCAAAGTCACCGCGATCAATAGCGGACGATTAGGATATTTATCTATGGCTTGTCTTGCCTCATGCATCATTTTGCTACCACCAGAGGCGTGAACATTAATCATCCAAACACCAAGCTCGGCAGCGGCTTTACAAGCCTTTGCTACGGTATTTGGGATATCATGAAACTTCAAGTCTAAGAAAACTTTGAAACCTTTATGAACCAAGTTCTTAACAAACTCTGGGCCAAACAGTGTGAACATTTCTTTGCCCACTTTTAAGCCGCAAAGTTCGGGGGTTAATTTATCCACTAACTGTTGCGCTTGTTCTTGATTATCAAAATCCAGAGCGACTAAAATTTTGGGATCAGACATAATGTTACTCGCCTTCTATACCTTTTATGGGTTTAACGGAGCTCCACTCTTTACAGCTAGGGCATTGCCAGTAAATCGCTTTAGCGTGAAAACCGCAATTCTGACACTCATATCGAGGCTTCCTTTGTAATAGTTTTTCGACAATATTATCCAGCAGTTGCAAACTCGGCTTTGCTGAGTCATGCGCATGTTCAATATGCAGGGAAATAAGCCGGTGGAGTCCTTTTAAAGATGGTTTTTCTTGTAAGTATTCGCCTATTAGGATGGCTGCGGCTTTGTCCCCCTGCTCCTTCTGAACGATTTTTGAAAGCTCTATAAGTAAGGACACACCAGCATCCCGCTCTAAACTTTCATTCAGAAATTGCTTGTAGCCTTTATCATCTGCTTGCTCTTTATAGGCTGCAGCAATTTTCGGCAGGGCCTCGGGAAGAAAGGCGATGTCTTGCTTTAGTATACGATGGTAGGATTTAATCGCTTGTCTGTATTGCTTCTGCTGTAAGTAAATATCACCCTGGAGAATACTCGCACGAACAGAGTCCGGGTTGATAGATAGGGCCTTTTTTAGATTAACCAATGCAGCTTTGGAGTTCCCTTCCAGATGCTTTTGATCGGCCAGTTCACAATAGAAATGAGCTAGTGGCTTTGATTGCTCCTCACCCATTGAGGACTGTAGTTGTTCAGCAATTTTGGCTGCTTGATCCCAGTCTTTGGTCAATTGGTAAATATTCAGGAGCTGGTGCAAAGACTCTGACTTATGTTCGGGGTCAGCTAATAGCTCGTTAAACAAACTTACCGCACGGTCATACATACCCACCGCATTATAGTCTAACCCCAGTTGATACAATGCAGTATTACGATCTTCACTTTTGAGCTGTGGTCTAGCGATCAGGTTCTGATGGAGTCTAATTGCACGATCGACCTCGCCTCGTTTGCGAAATAGGTTACCGAGAGCCAAATGTGTTTCAACCGTGTCAGTATCAACGGTTAAGAGATCTATGAAGGTATCAACCGCCTTGTCAGCCTGCTCATTAAGAAGGTAATTTAAGCCTTTGATGTAATTACTGGATAAACTAGAGTGGGTTCCACGATGTTCTTTGCGCTGCTTGCGGCCAATTCGAAAGCCAGAATATGCAGCAATGGGTAATAGCGCCAATAACCCATATAACAACCATTCATTCATATCAGACAGTGTCCTTGACTGGCGCAGTCCTCAGGTTTTTTAATTCTTGCTCAGCTTTACTCAAACGATTTTGGCAGTGCTTAAGTTTCACTCTTAGTTTAAGCAAACCAATAGTCATAGCTAAGACTCCAAGCAACAGCCCTATAAGTGCGACCCAAAAGATTAGAGTTGATAGTGCTAAATCAGCCTCGCCGAACAGATAGTCAATCCTGATAAGTTGATTATTATTCAAGGCAAAGACAGTACTGAGAATCAGTAAAGCAATGAATAGTATTATCGCGAAGAGTTGTCGCAAAGCATTCTCCGTTATGTTTCAGAGGTCATTTATTTCACAAGCACTTGTCTCAAAAACAAGTTATGGCTTAATCGGCTTATCCTGGCCGTCATTCACACGCTCGCGCAGTTCTTTTCCTGGCTTAAAATGGGGAACATATTTGCCGTCTAGTCTGACCGACTCACCTGTTTTTGGATTACGGCCTACGCGTGGCGCTCTGTAGTGCAGCGAAAAGCTACCAAAGCCACGGATCTCAATGCGGTCTCCGTCAGCCAGAGATTCCGACATTTGATCTAACATGGATTTCACTACCAGTTCGACATCACGTACTGATAGCTGTGGGTTTTTATCCACTAAGCGCTCTATCAATTGCGATTTTGTCATGGGCATTATCCTTACGTCGTTAAACCTTGTGGTTACAGTATGGTGGATTTTACCTGAAAATGCACCTAACTGTTTTAATTATATGATCTTTTTTACACTTTTTCTAAGCACAAAAAAGCCCGACCTGAGTCGGGCTTGATTTGGATCATGATACTAAAAGCAATCAATATGCGATTATTCGTCGCCTAATTGCTCTTTCAACAAGTCACCTAGAGTTGCCGGAGCAGAAGCATCGTTGCTGAATTCTTTAATTGCAGCAGCTTCTTCAGCAGCATCTTTTGCCTTAATAGAAAGGTTCAAGTTGCGGTTTTTCTTGTCAACGCCCATAAACTTGGCTTCAACTTCGTCACCAACGCTCAAGTGCTTGCTTGCATCTTCAACACGGTCGGTGCTGATATCAGAAGCGCGTACATAGCCGTCAATGTTGTCCGCTAGTTCAATTAATGCACCTTTCGCATCAACTTCTTTAACCTTACCTTTAACAAGTGTACCTTTAGGATGCTCTGACAAGTATTCAGCTAATGGGTCTGAGTCCACTTGCTTAACACCTAGAGAGATACGCTCACGTTCTGCGTCAACTGCAAGAACAACAGCTTCGACTTCGTCACCTTTCTTGTAGTCACGAACGGCTTCTTCACCAGGAACTGTCCAAGAGATGTCAGACAGGTGAACCAAACCATCGATACCGCCATCCAAGCCGATAAAGATACCAAAGTCAGTGATAGATTTGATGCTACCAGATACTTTGTCACCTTTGTTATGAGTTGCCGCAAATTCGTTCCAAGGGTTTGGTACGCATTGCTTGATACCTAATGAGATACGACGACGCTCTTCATCGATATCAAGAACCATAACTTCAACTTCATCACCCAGGTTAACCACTTTAGAAGGGTGGATGTTTTTGTTAGTCCAGTCCATTTCAGAAACGTGAACCAAACCTTCAACACCGTCTTCGATTTCAACGAAGCAACCGTAATCAGTAAGGTTAGTTACACGACCTTGTAGACGCGCGCCTTCTGGATAACGATCATTGATATCAACCCATGGGTCTGAGCCCAGTTGCTTGATACCTAGTGATACACGGTTACGCTCACGGTCAAATTTAAGGACCTTAACGTCGATTTCGTCACCAACTTGAACCACTTCACTTGGGTGCTTAATGCGTTTCCAAGCCATATCGGTGATGTGTAGCAAGCCATCAATACCGCCCAAGTCAACGAACGCACCGTAATCGGTAAGGTTCTTAACGATACCTTTAAGCTCTGAACCTTCTTCCAGATTCTCAAGAAGCTCTTCACGCTCAGCACTGTTTTCAGATTCGATAACAGCACGACGAGAAACCACTACGTTGTTACGTTTTTGGTCTAGTTTGATAACTTTAAAGTCAAGCTCAACACCCTCAAGGTGTGTCGTATCTCGTACTGGACGAACATCTACCAATGAACCTGGTAAGAACGCACGAATTGATTGAACGTCAACTGTGAAACCACCTTTAACTTTACCAGTGATAACACCTTTAATCGTTTCGCTCGCTTCATGAGCAGCTTCCAAAACACCCCAGGCCGCAAAACGCTTAGCGCGCTCACGTGATAGGCGTGTTTCACCAAAACCATCTTCAACCGCGTCCAAAGCAACTTGTACTTCATCGCCAACAGAAACTTCAAGTTCACCCGAATCACTCAAAAATTGATTACGAGGAATAACACCTTCAGATTTCAAACCAGCGTTTACAACAACAACTTCGTTGTCAATATCAACCACCACACCTGTGATGATTGCACCTGGACGCATTTCTATGTTTGCTAAACTTTCTTCAAAAAGTTGTGCGAAATTTTCGCTCATTCGTCAGTACCTGATATCTTTGCCGGAAAACCGAACATCGGAAAGCCGAACAAAGGCTTGTTTAAATCACCACACTATGGTCCTATAGTCATGGGTCAGTTAGTTATGCTTGCTCATTCATCCGTGCGAGCCAGCGTTAAAAATCATTCAGAAAAACCTATAAAATCAAGGATTTGCTGAACCACCTCATCAATAGGTAATTGCGAGCTATCAATAACAAAAGCACCCTCTGCTGGCACCAATGGAGCCACAGTTCGAGTGCGATCACGCTCATCTCTATCGATGATGCTTTTTAAAAGGTGCGAAATGTTAGCATCTACACCCTTTTCGATCAACTGTTTATAGCGTCTTTCCGCCCGTATCTCGGGGCTTGCAGTCAGGAAAACCTTATGATCGGCGTCTGTAAAAACCACCGTTCCCATATCACGCCCATCGGCTACCAATCCAGGGTTCTGTCTAAACTGTCTCTGACGAGTCAACAAGGCTTCTCTGACTTCGGGTATTGCTGCAATCTTAGAGGCCATGGCACTGGTTTCGTCCAAACGCAGTTTGACGCCGACATCTACACCATTAAGCAATATTTTTTGCTCACCGTCTGGTTGCGGTTCGAACACTACATCCAAATTCAAAGCAGCGTTAGCCACCGCCTGAGTGTTTTCGGGATCAATCTCTTGCTCAATGATTGACAACGCCGTTAAGCGGTACAGTGCGCCACTATCCAGTAGATGATAGCCAAGTTTTGTTGCAAGAATTTGACTAATGGTACCCTTACCGGAACCACTTGGCCCATCAATGGCTATGACAGGTACATGCTTTTTGTTTTCATTCATGGGTTATTACTTAGTCATTTCGCGTAAGACACGAATAAACTTAGCATTTTCCTCTTCAAGGCCAATACTGATACGCAAATGATTCGGCATTTCATAATTTCCCACTGGACGAACGATAACGCCCTGCTCCAACATTTGCTGATACAAAGGACCTGCGGCCTGCTTCATATCCACAGTAATAAAGTTAGTGACTGAAGGAATATAGTCGTATCCAAGCTCACCAAACGCAGATATCAATTGCTGCATACCGGATTTGTTCACATCCAGAGCTTTTTGTAAATAAGCATGATCATCAAGTACCGCTTCTGCCGCTGCTAATGCCAATGAATTCATATTGAATGGCTGGCGAGGACGGTTAATCAGGCCAGTAATTTCTTCATTGGCTACTGCATAACCTGCACGAACGCCTGCAAGTCCGTACGCCTTTGAGAATGTACGAGTCACAATCAGGTTCGGATAATCTTTAATCCAGGGGATCGTTTGAGGGTAATCGGCATCTTCAACATATTCGTAATAGGCTTCATCAACCACCACGATCACGTCTTGTGGAACCTTGTCCATAAAGGCTTTCAGGTCAGTCTTATTAACCCATGTGCCGGTTGGATTATTGGGGTTAGCAATGAAAATCATGCGTGTGTTCGGTGTAATTGCCGCAGCGGTCGCTTCGAGGTCATGGCCCCAGTCTTTTGCCGGGATAACTACTTTCTTAGCGCCAATCGCCTGCGTCACAATCGGATACACCACAAAAGCGTGCTGCGAATAAATCACTTCATGCTCAGGCGCGACAAATACGCGTGCAATCAGTTCAAGTACATCATTCGAGCCATTGCCTAGCGTGATCTGACCAATGCCCACACCCAAGCGCTCAGCCAACTTGGCTTTCAGATAATATCCATTGGCGTCAGGATAGCGAGCCAAGTCTCCAAACTCTTTCTCCATGGCTGCTTTTGCTTTGGCACTGATACCAATTGGGTTCTCATTACTGGCAAGTTTAACAATATTAGTAATCCCTAACTCTCTTTCCAGTTCAGAAATCGGTTTGCCCGGCTGATATGGATGCAGTTCCTGAACCCCTTTATTGGCCAACGCAATAAAATCACAACTCATAACTCACTCCAGTCTCTTATATCTAATGTCTTTTGACGCCTTAAACACAAGCGCCTAAGCCTATTCTTCAAAATGGCCGCCATTATCCTTGAAACTCAGCAGATTTTCACCCCTAAAGCCTTAAAACATACCCTGACCAGCTTCTGCTGGATTTTGGTGAATTTAATGAGATATAGTTAGTTCCTTCAAAATGTTAATAACCTGTTACCAAGGAAGACTATAAATGAAGTATCTTCTAGTATTAATTAGCCTTATTTTAATTGGGGTGGGCATATATATTGCCACCAACAACAAAGAGCCTTCTCAAGTTGAGCAGACATCACTTATTGAGACCACTATGAATGACTCTCAAATAGACCATGCATTAAAACCACCGGTAGCTAAAAAAGTGCCTCATGAAATGACTATTCATGGTGATACTCGCGTGGATGACTATTATTGGATGCGTGATGATAGCCGCACCGATAAGGAGATTCTTGCTCACCTTGAAGCTGAAAATGATTATAAAGAAGCTATGTTGGCGGATACCAAGAGCTTGCAGGAAAAGCTTTACAACGAAATGGTGAGCCGTCTTGAGAAAGATAAATCGACAGTTCCTTATCGTTTAGGAGACTATTTCTACTATGTTCGTTTTGAGGAAGATAGTGAATATCCTATTTATGCTCGTAAACAAGGTTCACTGGAAGCGGATGAAGAGGTTCTACTTAATTTGAACCAACTGGCTAAGGGCCATGATTACTTTAATGTAGCATCCACTGAAGTGAGCCCCAATCACACTATATTAGCCTACTCCGATGACAGCATTGGGCGTCGTGTTTACACCCTTCGCTTTAAAGATCTCTCTACTGGCCAACTATTGCCGGACACACTGGAAGAGACTGATGGTGGAGCGGTTTGGGCCAATGATAACCAGACCATTTTTTATATCCGCAGGGATCCGCAAACATTATTGGGTTACCAAGTTTTCCGTCATAAACTCGGCACAGAACAAACTGACGATATTTTAGTTTACGAAGAGACCGATACCAGTTATTACACCGGGCTAACTAAGTCACTGGATGGCAGCTTCATCAAGATTGGACACTACAGCACTGAAACCAAAGGTGAGAGCATTCTTGATGCTAACTCGCCTGAAGGTGAGTTCAAAAAATTCTACCCGTTAGAAACTGGACACGAATATTCGACCTACAAATCAGGCGAGTACTTTTATGTTCAAACCAATAAAGAGGCCAAGAATTTCCGCTTGATGAAAGTGCATCAAAGCAAGCATAATGATTTTTCTGCTTGGCAAGAAGTCATTCCTCACCGAGAAGATACCCAGATTACTGACGTTATCGCATTCAAAGATTTCCTGGCAGTTACTGAAAGGAGCCATGGCCTCACATCAATTCGTATCATGAATGCTAAAGATGGTAGCTTCAAATCAGTTATCTTTGACGACCCGGCATACGCAGCCCGCTTTTCTACTAACAAAGACTTTGACAGTGAAACCTTGCGTTATACCTACTCCAGCTTAACCACCCCTGACTCAATCTATGATTTTAATATGGTCACTGGTGAAAGTACCTTGCTTAAGCAGGATAAAATCTTGGGAGACTTCGACAGCAACGACTATCAAAGTGAGCGTTTATTCATTGATGCCAGAGACGGTGTGAAAGTTCCTGTGTCTCTAGTCTATCGTAAAGATATGTTTCAAAAAGATGGAACCAACCCTCTTTATCAATATGGCTACGGTTCCTATGGTGCAACCATGGATCCCAACTTCCGCTCTAACTGGTTATCACTGCTTGATCGCGGCTTTGTGGTAGCAATTGCCCATATTCGTGGTAGCCAGATGCTTGGTCGTCAATGGTACGAAGATGGGAAAATGTTCCATAAAATCAACACATTCACCGACTTTATTGATGTTACTGACGGCTTGGTTAAACAACGGTATGCCGCCAAAGAGAAAGTCTTCATTGCAGGAGGTAGTGCGGGTGGCTTACTGATGGGAGCCGTGATTAACATGGCACCAGAAAAATACAAAGGCGTTGCAGCACATGTTCCATTTGTTGACGTTGTAACAACCATGTTGGATGAATCCATTCCGTTAACCACCAATGAGTATGACGAGTGGGGCAACCCAAACAATAAAGACTCTTATGAGTATATGTTGTCTTACTCGCCCTACGATAACGTAAAAACACAAGACTATCCCAACATGCTAGTCACCACTGGATTGCACGATTCACAAGTTCAATATTTTGAACCGATGAAATGGGTTGCTAAATTACGTGACTATAAAACGGATGACAACAAACTGCTTTTCCACACCAATATGGAAGCTGGCCATGGTGGCGCATCAGGTCGATTTAAGAGACTTGAACAAACCGCAATGGAATATGCGTTCTTTCTGGACTTGTTGGGGATTAACGATTGATTGTAATTGGACGGAAAAAAAGGCAGTCTGTTGACTGCCTTTTTTATTTATATTCCGATCATAACTAAACTTTTCGCTCAAATTCCTTCATGAAATCTACCAATGTCTGAGCTCCTGCTAATGGCATTGCATTATAAATGCTGGCTCTCATACCACCAAAATCGCGGTGTCCTTTTAAGGCAAGAAGCCCCTGCTCTCGTGCTTGCTGTAAAAAGGTCGAATCTAAACTATGATCACTTAATGTAAAAGCCACATTCATTATTGAGCGCGAATCTTTTGCGATGGGCGAATGATAAAAATCAGAAGTATCAATCGCATCATAAAGTAGCTGAGCTTTTTGTTGATTCAATTTTTCTATCGCTTCAACCCCTCCTCGTTCTAACAACCATTCGAACACCAAGCCGGCCAAATAAATACCAAAGCTTGGAGGTGTGTTAAACAAGGATTTATGTTGCGCCATCAATGCGTATTGAAATAACGAAGGTACACGATGAGTTTGCATCTGTTCGAATAAATCTTCACGCACAATCACTACCGTCATACCCGATGGTCCAATATTTTTTTGTGCACCAGCGTAGATTAAAGCGTACTTCTCGATATCAATCGGGCGAGACAGAATATCGGAACACATGTCACACACTAGCTTTCCGGCAAATGCTTTGGGTTCCGTTTTGAACTGTACTCCGACAATGGTTTCATTGGAGGTGAAATGAAGGTATTTTCCTGCCTCATCCAGTTTCCATTCGGACTCAGGAACAATCGCTAAGCCTCCTTCAGTTTGCTGAAACCCTTGCTGCACATGAATGTTGCCAAAGCCCTTAGCTTCTTTAATAGCTTTCTTTGACCAATGGGCTTGCTCCAGATAGTTTGCAGTATCATCTGGTGCAAGGAAATTCATGGGTACCATAGCAAATTGGTGAGAAGCACTACCGTGCATAAATAATACGCGGTAGTGATTTGGGATATTGAGTAGCTTTCTAAGATCGGCTTCAGTTTGCTCAAGAAGCTGTTCAAACTCAGGCGTGCGATGGCCAAATTCCATCACCGAGCATCCTTGACCGTTCCAGTTTAAAAGCTCTTCTTGCGCACGCTCAAGCACTTCGGTCGGTATGGCGGCTGGGCCAGCACTAAAATTATAACCGCGATTCATATCGTTAATCAGATCTCTACTTCTTTGGAAAAGTGTGAGCAAGCTTTATCAGCTTACTCGTCGTCGTCGGTCTCTTTACTAGTAGTCTCTTGCCCATCAACTTCTTCAACGCTATCTGTATTGTCGGAGGATTCAGCAACGTCGGCACCTTCAAGTTCATCTTCATCATCTTCGATTTCAACGATACGCTGTAGGCCTACTAATGTTTCTCCATCATCCAACTTAATTAAGCGAACGCCCTGAGTATTACGACCCATGATACGAATATCATCAACACCGGTTCGAATCAGAGTTCCACCTTTACTGATCAGCATAACTTCGTCACCATCAATAACCGGCACCGCACTGACTACAGCGCCATTACGCTCGCTCATTTGAATAGAGATCACGCCTTGTCCACCACGACCACGCAATGGATGGTCTTCCATCGCAGTACGTTTGCCGTAACCATTTTCTGTAGCGGTTAATACTGAGCCATTTTCTTCAGCAACAATCATCTGAATAACTTTGGCACCTTCAGGAAGTTTCATACCACGAACGCCGCGAGCAGTACGCCCCATACCACGCACGTTTGCTTCATCAAAGCGTATGACTTTACCGGCATCACTGAACATCATGATGTGGTTGGTACCATCAGTTTCGACTACTCCTATCAGCTCATCGTCGTCAGCGATCGTTAACGCGATAATGCCGTTAGAACGTGGACGTGAGAATTGTTCAAGTGACGTTTTCTTAACGGTACCATTGGCAGTTGCCATAAAGACAAATTTGTCTTCAGAGAACTCACGAATAGGTAAAATAGCGTTAATTCTCTCACCTTCTTCCAATGGCAAAACATTAACAATCGGTTTGCCTCGTGAACCACGCCCAGCATTCGGTAATTCAAACACTTTCAACCAATAAACTTTACCCGTTGAAGAGAAACAAAGAATTGTGTCGTGCGTCGAAGCGACTAATAATTTTTCAATGAAATCTTCGTCTTTCATCTTAGTAGCCGATTTACCTCGACCACCACGTCGTTGAGCTTTATATTCCGATAAAGCTTGGTATTTCACATAGCCTTCATGCGATAAAGTCACCACCACATCTTCTTCAGTGATAAGGTCAGCAATGGTTAAATCTAGCTTGCTTTCAAGAATCTCTGAGCGACGTCCATCCCCAAAATTTTCTTTAACTTCTTCAAGCTCTTCACGAATCACTTCAAGCAAACGCTCCGTGCTCATAAGAATGCGCAACAACTCTTCGATAAGGCCTAATAAGTCTTTGTACTCACCTAAAATTTTATCGTGCTCAAGGCCCGTTAATTTGTGTAAACGTAAATCAAGAATGGCTTGCGCCTGTGCATCAGAAAGCTTATAGAAACCATCGTGAAAACCAAACTCAGCAGCCAGCTCTTCTGGGCGACAGGCTTCTGTTCCTGCACGCGCCAACATGGTGCTAACCTGACCTGGCTCCCAGCCACGGGTCATCAAACCTTCTTTTGCTTCTTTAGGTGTCGGTGACTGCTTAATCAACTCAATGATTTCATCAATATTGGCCAAGGCAATCGCTAAACCTTCTAACACGTGAGCTTTTTCACGCGCTTTACGCAATTCAAAAATGGTACGTCTTGTGACCACTTCGCGTCGGTGAGTAACGAAAGCATCAATCGCATCTTTCAGGTTAAACAAGCGAGGCTGATTGTTATCTAACGCCACCATGTTGATACCAAAAACATTCTGCATTTGTGATTGCGCATACAAGTTATTAAGTACCACTTCAGGCACTTCACCTTTACGCAATTCAATCACCATGCGCATACCGTCTTTGTCTGACTCATCACGCAGACCGGTAATGCCTTCAATCTTTTTCTCTTTTACCAGCTCAGCAATCTTTTCGATCAAACGCGCCTTGTTCACCTGATACGGCAACTCGGTCACAACAATCGATTGCTTGCCTGATTTTTCATCCGTTTCAACGTGACTACGTGAGCGCAGGTAAATTTTACCGCGCCCGGTATGATAAGCGTCAATGATGCCAGCGCGACCATTAATAATGGCTGCCGTTGGAAAATCGGGACCCGTGATGTATTCCATCAATTCAGGGATCGTGATATCAGGGTTGTCAATCAAGGCCAAACAGCCATTGATAACTTCTGTCAAGTTATGGGGCGGGATATTGGTCGCCATACCGACAGCGATACCGGAAGAACCGTTGATTAGTAAGTTAGGTACGCGAGTGGGCAATACTGTAGGCTCTGACTCAGATCCGTCGTAGTTGTCTTCAAAATCGACCGTTTCTTTGTCCAGATCAGCCAATAACTGATGTGCTAATTTGTCCATTCGGACTTCGGTATAACGCATGGCAGCCGCTGAGTCACCGTCAATCGAACCAAAGTTACCCTGACCATCGACCAGCATGTAGCGTAAGGAGAAAGGTTGAGCCATTCGCACAATGGTGTCGTAAACCGCACTATCACCATGGGGATGGTATTTACCGATAACGTCACCCACTACACGAGCGGATTTTTTGTAGGGCTTGTTGAAGTCATTTCCAAGCACACTCATAGCGTATAAAACACGGCGATGAACCGGTTTTAGACCATCACGAACGTCAGGTAATGCACGTCCGACGATAACACTCATTGCATAATCAAGATAGGAAGTTTTCAGTTCGTCTTCAATATTGATCGGGAGGATCTCTTTGGCAAGTTCACCCATTGTAAAAACCCTTTAAAATCTGATAGTTATAATTAATTATCACAAACAGTATGGTTTATGTTTTTAAGCGCAAAATTGTAACACAACGCCCTCTTTCAAGCTAATTTTATTCCACTAAATATCCAGCTAAAAGCCCCGTCATGGCTGGACTTTGACGTGCTTTTCACTCTCGATGAAACAAACTGACTAAAAGGTGAGCTTTTGCCACTTGTTAGGTATAATCATCAACCCTAAGTCATTGAAATATTGTAGAGCTGACTGTGAGTCAAACTGTTGAACAAATCATAAGCGCCAAATGGGTTATTCCCGTCAGTCGCGATGGTCAAAAATCGAACAAAATTCTCAACGATTATTCTGTTGTGGTAGACAAAGGCATCATTCTCGAGCTGATACCCACCGCTGAGGTATTATCGAAATACACCACCGACCATCACTTTCAACTCACCGATCACGCCCTCATCCCCGGCTTAGTCAATATTCATACTCACGCAGCTATGAGTCTGTTCAAAGGTTTGGCCGATGATTTACCGCTGATGATCTGGCTGGAGAACCATATTTGGCCCGCTGAACGAGAATGGGTCAGCGATGAATTTTGTGAAGATGGTCTTAAGCTGGCGATAGCCGAAATGATCCGCTGTGGCACCACCACTTTCAATGATATGTACTTCCAGCCGAATATGACCGCCAAGGTCGCCCACAATCTGGGGATGCGTGCCACGGTAGGCATGTTGATGTTTGATTTCCCTTCGGTGTGGGGTAATGGTCCTGAGGATTATCTCAAGAAAGGCCTGCAACTGCGTGATGATTACAAGCATCACGATATGATTCAATTTGCCTTCGCCCCACATGCGCCCTACACCGTTTCCGATGATCCACTTAAGAAAATCGCCACTTTGAGTAATGAACTGGGCATTCCTGTCCACATGCATGTGCATGAAACGGCGCACGAAGTTAAAGAAGCCTTAAAGGCCACTGGTAAGCGCCCTATCAAGCGTTTGCAAGAACTAGGATTAATTACCCCAAACCTGATTGCCGTGCATATGACACAACTACAAAGGGGCGAAATGGAGTTGCTGGTACAAAATGGTGTATCTGTAGCACACTGCCCTCAGTCTAATATGAAGCTCGCCAGCGGCATTTGCCCTGTGCAAGAGCTGATGAGCGCTGGTGTCAATATAGCGATCGGCACCGATGGTAACGCCAGCAACAATGACTTAAATATGCTTGCAGAGATGAAATCCGCCGCCCTGCTGGGTAAAGTCTTTACCGGATCGGCTCAGGCCTGCTCAGCGCACGATATTCTACATGCGGCAACTTATGGTGGCGCTAAAGCACTAGGACAGGAAGACACTATCGGTTCCATTGAAGTCGGTAAAGCAGCCGACCTAACGGCTATCAACTTAAACAGCATTGAGTCACAACCGGTTTATGACCCCGTCTCACAAATCGTTTATACTGCTGGCCGAGAACAGGTCAGCCATGTCTGGATTAATGGCGCGATAAAACTGAACAATCAGCAGTTGGTTGGAATCGATATAGATGAAGTGATTCAACGAGCTAACCACTGGAAAAACGTAATTCAAGGTCAAGCCTAATCATGAATAAAACAACTGAACAGCAAGCGAATGTTGATCAACACGAAATCAACAAATTTGAACAGATGGCTTCGCGCTGGTGGGATAAAGAAGGTGACTTTAAGCCGCTGCACGATATTAACCCGCTACGCTTACAGTTCATTCTGGATAACGCGAACGGCTTGCAAGGCAAGAAAGTGTTAGATATTGGTTGTGGCGGAGGTATTTTAACCGAAGCCATGGCCAAAGAAGGTGCTCAGGCAACCGGTATCGACATGGGTGAAATGCCGCTTGAGGTTGCGAAACTTCACATGCTTGAGTCAGGGCTGAAAATCGATTACCAAAAAATCACCGCCGAAGAGTTTGCTGAACAGCATGCAGGTCAGTTCGATGTGGTAACGTGCCTTGAAATGCTCGAACATGTTCCCGACCCATCGTCTATTATCAAAGCCTGCCGCAAGCTGGTTAAGCCTGATGGTCATGTTTTTTTCTCAACCATTAACCGCAATCCTAAAAGCTTCCTGTTTGCGATTGTTGGCGCCGAATATCTTTTACAAATGCTCCCTAAAGGTACGCACGACTTTAAGAAGTTCATTCGTCCATCAGAATTAGAAGCCTGGAGCCGTCCCGCTGGACTGCCGTTCCAAAGCATTATTGGCATGCACTACAACCCACTGACCAAAAAGTATTGGCTTAGCGATAATGTTGATGTGAACTATCTGGTTCACACTCAACCAGAATAATATTGAGCATATCAATGAGTACTCAACCACGTGCAGTTTTCTTCGACTTAGATGGTACCTTGTTAGATACTGCGCCAGATATGGCTTTGGCCTTAAATATTCAGCGCGAAGCACATGGCAAACCACCGCTCCCCTTTTCAGAAGTGCGCCCATTTGTTTCGCATGGTGCCGCTGCCATGTTAAGAATTGGCTTTGGCTTAGAACCACATCACAAAGATTTTGATGAGTTTCGAAAACAGTACCTCAATATCTATGCAGACAATATCGCTGTGCACACTGTGCTTTTTAATGGCTTGCAAGAATTACTCGAAGACCTTCACAAAGCCAATATCGCCTGGGGCATTGCTACCAACAAGCCTGAATTTTTAACCATACCACTCCTTGAAGCCTTGAATTTACGCAGCTCATGTAATGCCCTGGTTTGTGGCGACACAGTTAAGCCGACCAAGCCACATCCCAATCCGCTCTTTTCTGCTGCACAGCAAGCTGGCGTTAAACCTGTTCAATCGGCGTATGTTGGTGATGCCTGGCGTGATATTGCAGCAGGTCGTGCTGCTGGAATGAAAACAGTGGTTGCAGAGTATGGTTATATCCAGCCTGAGGATACGATACTTGAATGGTTAGCAGACGCTACTGTAAAAGATTCAACTGATCTGAAAAGCCTACTGCTTAATCGTTAACGCTGGGTTTAGCAATTTTAAACATCTCCATGTCAATGTAGCCTTTACGTAGTAATGGCTCTATATCTTGTGCTGACTTAGGTCTGCTGAATAAAAAACCCTGCCCTAAATCACAATTATATTTTTGCAGCAAACGACACTGCTCTACAGTTTCTATGCCTTCCACTAAGGATACCAGCTTGAAACTTTCTGCTAAACGAATAATGTTTTTGATAATGAGCTGATTATCTTTTACAGTTTGCTCAGAAGCCTGCTTCAAATCCTGAATAAAGGTCTGGTCAATTTTCACTAAGTCAACGGGCAAACTTGCGAGGTAACTAATTGATGAATAACCAGTTCCAAAGTCGTCAAGGCTAATGCCAATGCCCAAATCTGAAAGCTGTCGTAGAGTTTGCACCGATTGCTCAATGTCAGCCATCGCAGCACTTTCAGTGATTTCGAAATCAAGTAAGGCACTATCGACCTGATATTTTTCCAGCGACTGCCGAATATCAGCTTCAAAGCCAGCACGTTGGATATCTCGCGCTGATAAATTAACGGCAATTCTAGTGTTTAACCCCTTTTCTGACCACTCCTTAATCTGTTTAATTGCGTTCTCTACAACCCAACTGGTTAATTTATAGATTAAGCTATTAGCTTCTGCAATATTAACGATAGTCTGCGGTGAAATATAACCTCTTTCGGGGTGATTCCAACGCAGCAAAGCTTCCACTGATTCAATAACACCCGTTCTCAGGCATACCTTAGGTTGATAAAATAACTCCAAAGTTTCGTCATCAATCGCTTGTACCAACTCACGTTCCAAATTAATTCTATAGCGAATACTCTCACTATCCTGTGACTGGAAGAAGGTATATTGGGTACTGAGATTCTTAACGCGCCCAACAGCAATCTCCGCGCGACTTAACAGATCCTCGGCATCAACTGCATCTTCTGGAAAACGTGCAATGCCGGCCCTAATTGAGACCTTCAAATCAAGCTCGCCAATGTGAATGATATTCTCAAAAGAAGACAATATCCGCTCTACAAGCTGTGAGATTTCAAAAGGTTGTTGTTCCGTTAGCACTACTGCAAACTCATCATTACCCGAGCGTGCAATGAGATCAAACTCGTCCAAATTTTCGCGAATAACTTTAGCGACATAATGAAGAACCTGATCACCAACCCAGTGCCCCATGGCATTGTTAATTCCATTTAACTGAACAATATCAAAATAAACCAGACTGATAGATTTAGGTTCTTTTTTGGAGCGTTTAATTTGGCGTTCAATCTGCTGACGCAAGAAGTATCTATTGGGTAGTTCAGTTAAGGCATCGTAATTGGAAATTTTATAAATAGATTGCTCTGCACTTTTCTTATGACTTATGTCTCTGAAGTTACTGATAATACCACTTACCACAGGGTCATCTAATAAATTTATTAAAGTATTTTCAACCCAGATAAGGCCACCATCTTTCTTAACTAAACGATAGTCAGGAATTCGATAAATCTGGTTAGGGTGTGCCACAGCCCAATGCCATGCCTTTCGAACTAGCTCTACATCGCTAGGGAAAATAAAATCTATACCGGTTTTGTTAGTTACATCTTCTGCCTTGTAGCCTAATAGCTTTTCAACACTTTTTGACAGGAATTGAACGCATCCCTTCTCATCGTAAAGAACTATGCCATCAAATGCATTTTCAACCAAGGCTCGGTAATATTCTTCCTTGTTAATGAGCTCCCGCTCCATTGCTTTACGATGCGTAATATCGCTGATAGTCCCAACTTCAATCAAAGGGTCACCTTGCTCAGTTCGCTTGACAATTTTACAGTGATTTTTTAACCAGACCCACTGGCCTTCAGCGTTTCTAAAACGTCCTTCTGATTTAATCACTTCATCAGAGCTAGATCTGAGAATTTTCTCACCACGTTCATCCAAGATTTGAAAGTCGTCGGGGTGGATTTTATTCAAGATAGAACTCCAACTTTTAAATTCCTCATCATCGTATCCAAGATATCGAGCAAAGCGGTCAGCTCCATCTATAATTTTATCTTTCTCAAAATCAAATACATAAATTACGTCAGGTGAAGTATTAATAATATCCTGCATAAATCGCTTAGAGGTGTCTAGCTCATCAATAACTTGCTGGCGCTTAGATACATCGCGAGCGACAGCAATAATATTATCATCACTTAACAAGCCGACCTTAACTTCAACAGGAAATACACTGCCATCCTTTCGCTGGTGCCGTCCTTCAATGATCACGGGCTCGCCCGGCCTTAAACTACGATACAAATCATTAGCACGATGAGTATTTTGACCGGCAATAATATCAATATCTTTTACTCGCATTTGTAACAACTCCTCACGCGAGTAACCTAAACTTAATACCGCCTGTTGATTAACATCCAAGAACCGGCCTGATCGTTCATGGATAAAGATACTATCGCTCGCTTGTTCCATTAAGTTGCGATAAAAGAGTTCTTTATCACGAAGTTTCTTCTCATCAAACTGTAATTTTTCAATTGCCAAGGTGAGTTTTTCTTGAGATTGATGCTGCCTAATCAGATAGGCGGCCATTGTTGCGATCGTTTCCACATAACGTGCATCTCGCTCAGTAAAAAATGCTTTATCGGGATGCTCCATATCAATCACCCCAATCAATTCATCATTTAATAGAATAGGGACACACAGTTCTGAATAGTTATGTTGTAGATCTTGAATAAACAGTTTATTTTGCTCGGTGTCATCAACGCGCATGGTTTGTCTAGTTTTAGCAGTCTGTCCAATAATACCCGAGCCTAATTGTACAGGCTTGAGTTTAAAAGACTCTTGTTCGCTGAGACCTTGTTTCCGATAGGAATAACAGATAAGTTCCTGGTGGCTTGGCTTGTAGAGAAATAGTGCACAATCAAAACTCTTAAGTTGTGAAAAAATATGCTCCACAATAGAATCAAGTAAGCTCTGCAAGTCATCGGCTTTCGCAATGCTCACCGCAAGCTGTTGAATTGACGTTAAATGATTGGACTTAATAGATTCAAATTCCATAACCGACCCTCATCCCCATCATAATACCTTACGGAGATGCGGTAAAATGTTTATTTCTCCATACAATATTGATAGTTACGCCCGGATCGTCAAGTTTATTTTCCGCATACACCTTGGCACCATGAAAGCTCGCTATCAATCGCGCAACATATAAACCTAAACCTAAATGTTGATTACTATGCTTGCGGCTGGAATGCATCAAACTAAAGACATCGTGCAAGTGCTTTTTAGCGATAGTGGGTCCAGCATTATTAACCCTTAATACTAGCTGGCGTTCTTTACGTGTAAGCGAAATAGTAATTGGCTTTGATTTATTATCAAAATCTACCGCATTAGAAATCAATTTATCCAGCATTTGTACAAACAGATCTTTAGATCCAAGAATTCGGGTTTCTTCCGGCTCGATAACCAATTCGAAAGCATGATCAGTCCAATTGGTTCTATAGGCAACCGCGAGTTCCCGCAATACTGGAATCATGTCAAAGGGTTCTTTATCTGCACCCCGAATCGCCTGCTCAAGCCGATTAGCTTCACTTAATCGACTAATGGTTTGGCTCATGCGCACAGCTCCAGATTGTGCATTATCAATCAATTGCAATTCATCAGCGGGTAAACTTTCACGATTAATATTATCCAAAGAACTACGTATAATGGCGATTGGTGTTCGCAACTCATGGTTTAGTCGTGCAACCAGCTTCGCCTGGTAATCATGATATTGTTTAAGGCGGGTGGTTAACAATGAGAAACTATTAGTTAAATCAGACACTTCATCATCAAACTCTTCATCCATATCAATAACATAACGAATTTGTCCTTCTTCGCTAATCGAACCCTCGGTCAGATCTCTGAGTTCCATAATTCGCTGACTATAGCGACGACTTTGCTTTACTAGCCACCAAATAAACAAGCCCCAAACTAGTCCCAGCAACAACAAAAAGCGCAACCAGAAATTACGCAATTGCAGCTTATCGTTAACTGGGGAAGACTCAAGGATCATCATGCCAACTAATCGGTTCTGACTATAGAGCGGTTTATAAACTCGTGCAAAAGCCGATAGCTGGGTGGCGTTAACCACTTCGCTTTGTGTTCGACCGGTAAAAGCCAGATCCAGACTCACGCTTGAGATACTTTTTTTCCCCAACAAGCTATCGTTTGTTTTTTCTTTTATTGCCGAAGACCAGATACGGTTACGCCAGTTACCGCGTATATCGGTATGCAACTGCCCAAACTGATACAGAACCTCGCCTCGCGTATTGGTCAAGGTCAGCCGATACTGCTCAGGCTCCAGCAAGCTTAGGACCCCACTCTGCAACCGACTGTGTAAACTCAAGGATTTAAAATTGGTGAAAGAATAGATGCCCTGTAAAGCTACACCACTTTGCGCTCGGTCAATGTCAGTAATGTCGGCAGAAATAGTCTTGCCCACCAGGCTCTGCGGCACACGAAACTCTAACTGATAGCCCTCTGTACGTTCTTGCCATACAGCATAGACCGGCGTTACTTCACGATACCCATCAGCGGTTTGACGTAGTGCTGGCACCTTACCAGGGGCCATCGGAAGGAACTGCATTTGATAAGAACCCAGTACTAATGCAATTTTGTCTGATAACCCCGCAAGATCCAAACGCTTTCGATAAACAATTGAATTATCTTCAACCTCAAATAAACCGTATAAAAAATCTTTATCTTCAATCAGCGTTAACCTGGCATCCTGCCCAAAGTTATGAATTCTGGCCGTAGCTGACTGATAGGGATACCACTCATCAGAAAAACCATCGATTAATACTGCTGTTTCTTTAAGTGCGATCGGAAACTGCTCTTGTTGACTGGTATTGAGGAATTTCTGCTGTAGGCTTCGATCAGTTTGCAGTAGCTGGTTGACAAAACCAGCCAGAATCTGTGCCTGCTCTTTGCTTTCAGCCATGGCATCACGTTCTATGTCTTTTTCAAACTTTGCCAATAACAACCAACTGATCAGCGGAATCAAAATAAATAACAGACTCAGCAGCAACAGACGACTTGTTAAGGACAATGAATTCATTAACGATGATTCCAGCGATACCCCATACCATAAACAGTTTCAATAGCGTCAAACTCTTTATCTATCCGCTGGAACTTCTGACGAATACGTTTAATATGGGATGTGATAGTACTATCATCAACCACAGCCTTTACTGCTTGCATCAATTGATCACGGTTTTTTACATGGCCTGGCTTTTGCGCCAGCGCATTGACAATCCAGAACTCACTGACGGTCAAATCAACAGGCACACCTTTCCAGTTTAATGCCAAACGCTCATTATCAATCTCGAGATCACCTACCGTTTGCACACTATTTCCTGCGTTAGGCGAATTGATACTATCTAAACGACGGAACAAAGCTGAAATCCTAGCCAGCAAATGTGGCATACTGATATCTTTGGTTAAATAATCATCAGCTCCTAAACGCAATCCAGAAATAATATCGAAATCACTATCTAACGCTGTCAGAAATATAATCGGGAGTTGTGACGACTGTTGCCGCAGGTTACGACAAACTTCAAAACCGGCCTCAGAATCATCTCCCAACCCAATATCTAGCAAGACTAAATCTGGCAGACGTGTACTGAACGCAGTAGTAGCCTCTTTTTTTGTGCCATAAATCATGACCTCATAGCCAGCTTTTTTCAAAGCCATGCTGTAGTTCTGCTGTAAAATGGGTTCGTCTTCAACTAAAGCGATTCGTTTTGCCATAATGCGTTAAGCCTTATTTTCGCCAGTCACTGCGGACTATTCGTTAATCATTAAGTAAGGTAGAATACCTCAATTCCTCGAACCAATCTAATTGTAAGAAGTTTTCATGCAACATTATCAAGCCGCGTCCGATTTATTAAAGGATAAAGTGATTTTAGTCACTGGTGCAACTGCTGGTATCGGCAAAGAAATTGCCATGACCTATTCCAGGCATGGCGCCACAGTCATTCTCCTATCTCGTGACACTCGTAAACTGGAGAAGGTTTATGATGAGATTGAAGCAGCCGGTTATCCCCAACCTGCTTTTCTTCCCGTTAACTTACAAAATAATGACCCCCAACAATATCAGCAAGTTGCTGACGTTATCGAAAAAGAATTTGGTCGCCTTGATGCACTAGTGCATAACGCTGGCGATCTGGGATTATTATCACCAATTGAGCACTTTGATGAAGAAACCTGGTTTCGCGTTATGCAGGTCAATGTCAATGCAGAATTTTTATTAACCAAATACTGTATACCACTACTTCGTAAATCTGATGATGCGTCGATTCTGTTCACCTCTTCTGGCGTTGGCCGGCAGGGTCGCGCTTACTGGGGAGCTTATGCGGTATCCAAGTTCGCAACCGAGGGTTTGATGCAGGTATTGGCAGATGAACTGGAAAGCGCCAAGATCCGCGTCAATAGTATTAATCCTGGAGCAACTCGCACAAAAATGCGTGCCAACGCTTATCCAGGCGAAGACCCTAATACATTACCGACACCAGCGGATCTGATGCCAGCCTATCTGTGGCTCATGGATAGAGAAGCATGCCCAAAAACTGGACAAGCCATCAACGCTAGAGATTTTATCACTCAGTAAACAAGGAACCGTTCATTTGAATTTCACGGGACTAACAGAGGATGCCATCAAAGAGCAATTCGAAGCAGCGGAGAACGCCCAGCCAGTTCAATATGCAGCTATCGATTTAGGCTCTAATAGCTTCCATCTGGCCATCGCAGAATACGATGGCCATTCCTTCCGTGTTATTGGCCGCCACAAAGAAAAAGTTCAACTGGCTAGTGGTCTTGATGATAATGACATTCTGTCGCAAGAGGCTATTGAACGTGGCTTGAATTGTTTGAAGCTTTTCCAGGAACGAATTAGGAACATCCCTGCGAAGTACACCAAAGTGGTCGCAACCTATACGTTGCGCGAAGCCAAAAATGCAAAAGCATTTGTTGAGCCTGCAGAGTTGATTCTTAATAATCCGATCGAAATTTTGCCAGGGAAGGAAGAGGCTCGACTGATTTATGAGGGAGTCTCACACAATCATCCAGACATTGAAACAGCTTTAGTTGTCGATATTGGCGGGGGCAGTACTGAAATTGTCTTAGGTGATAAATTTAAACCGATTAATCTGGACAGTTTATCAATCGGCTGTGTCACCTATCAACGTTACTTCCCCAATGGCGAGCTTAACGAAAAACATTTCGAGAATGCCATTCTAACCGCTGCTGCCGAAATCTCACGTATCGAAAAGCGCTACCTCTTTTCAAGTTGGCAACACTGTCTTGGCTCTTCCGGCAGTATCGAAGCAATCTATAAAGTATTGGTTGAACTCGGCTTTGACGAAGGCTTTATTCTACCAAGTCATTTACAACTTCTTAAAGAACAATTGATCCAGATGGGCCACCTAGAAAACATTACTTTTAGTGGCCTATCGCTTAGCCGTCAAAATACTTTCGCGGTAGGACTGGCGATACTGATTGCTCTGTTTCAAGAATTGAATATCGATAAAATGTATGTCGCCAACGGATCATTGCGTGAAGGGATTTTAATTGAGCTCGCTGAAGAGTTAAAGGGCAACGATAACCGACATCATACTGCTCTATCACTTATGAGTCGTTTTAATGTGGATCAGGATTATGCCATCCAAGTCAAAAGTGCTGCCCAGCATATTTTCGATCAAGTTGCTGATACCTGGAAAATTAATCATCCTATTTATAAAAACTATTTAGACTGGGCCTGCTTATTACATGAAATAGGCTTATCAATTAGCTTCTCTAAATTAAGACTACATAGTGCTTATATTGTACAGTATGGCGATATGCCGGGTTTCAGTCAGCAAACTAAGGAATCCTTAGCTGCTATCATCGCCAATCAACGTAAAAAACTCTACCCAGAGCAGTTTGATAATAAATACGACCCTGCAGATGCCTTGCTGGCAATCACACAAATTTTACGTCTCGCTATCCTATTGAATATCAAACGCGACCCTATGAATATTACGGGATTAACATTCGAAGCTCACAGTAACAATAAGCTAGCGATACGTATACCGCAACAATGGGCTTACAAGCATCAACTACTCATAGCCGAACTCAATAAAGAGAAAGCTTACCTTGAATATCATCAAATAGAATTGAATTGGTTAATTGAAGATTAATTGAGTTTTTGTGAGCTTTTGTTGCAAGAACTGTTCTTATGACAACTTTGCCAATAGAAGATCGTGCAGTTTCTTACTATTCTTAATATGAGTAAAATGATATTCACCATCCCCACCCAAACGCCAGCTTTGAATTTTTTCAGATGCCATCAATTTTAGCTCTTTGATCATTTGTTGCTTCGCTGGGTTAAACAAGATCGGGAAACAGGTTTCAACACGATAATACAAATTACGCTCCATCCAATCGGCAGAAGATGCATATAAGTTCTCTTCACCCTCCGCATAAAAATAATAAACACGAGAATGTTCAAGAAATCGACCAATAATGGAGATAACTTCGATATTGTCTGAGACACCTTCGATTCCAGGCCTCAAACAGCAGACACCACGAACGATTAGCTTGATGATAACCCCGGCAATTGATGCTCTATAAAGTGCTTCAATCAAAGACTGATCAGTTAAAGAGTTAATTTTAATTATGATCAGCGATTTTTTTCCAGCTAAAGCATTTTCAGTCTCAGCCTGAATAGACTTCATGATATTATCATGCAGGGTAAACGGTGCATGCCACAACTTATGTAACTGATACACTTTGCCCATGCCCGTTAACTGTTGAAACACTTTATGCACATCTTCACAGATTTCGGGGTCGCTACTTATAAGGCTATAGTCAGTGTACAGACGTGCATTGCCTGCATGATAATTACCTGTGCCTAAGTGCACAAAACGTATTAAATGTTTCTTTTCACGCTTCACCACCAGGGTCATTTTGGCGTGAGTTTTATAACCGACAACACCATAAACTACCAGTACTCCCGCCTCTTGTAGTTTCTGGGCTAACTCAATATTAGAAGCTTCATCAAAACGTGCACGAAGCTCTACTACCGCAGTGACCTCCTTGCCTGATTGTGCAGCCTCGATGAGCGCCTCTACGATTGCAGACTGACTACCCGTACGATATAAGGTTTGCTTAATCGCCAGAACCTCAGGGTCACTCGCAGCCTGACGAACAAAATCAATGACCGGCTGAAAACTTTGATAGGGATGGTGCAACAACACATCACGCTCTGATACCACATCAAAAACGCCACGGCGCTGAATATCATCCGGCACTTTCGGTGTAAATCCATTGAACTTTAAATCAGGTCGTTCCACTAGATCAGGGAGTGAAATTAATCGATTTAGATTAACAGGGCCATTGACACGATATAAATCGTCAGCCGTTAAATTACATTTTTGCAATAGAAAATTAACGATCTTATTCGGACAAGATTCTCCAACTTCCAGACGAACCGCAGCGCCAAAATTGCGTGACTGTAATTCACGCTTCAACGCGCTGGCTAAATCCTCTATCCCCTTTTCTTCTAACAACAAATCACTATCACGAGTTAATCGAAATTGGTAACAGCCGCTTATCTCCATGCCTGGAAATAAGTCTTCTGCAAACTCAGAAATGATTGCTGACAAATACACAAAGTTATGCCCATCACTACCACCTATCTTTTCAGGCAGCTCGATAATTCGTGGCAAAGAGCGTGGCATATGCAACACCGCAAACTCTAGGTCACGACCAAATGCATCATTGCCATGCAGGTGCAATAAGAAGTGTAAACTCTTATTAACCAGCCGCGGAAATGGATGAGTCAGATCAAGACTGATTGGACTGATAACGGGGGTGACTTGCTGCTTAAAGTATTTCTTAAGCCACTTGTATTGTTCATCATCCCAATGTTTGGGTGATAAGAAATGAATTTCCTCTTCAGCAAGCCTTGGTAATAATTCTTGATTGAAAATTCGATACTGTTCTTCTACCAGTTTATGAGCCTGCTCGTTTACCTGACGCAGTACTTCTTCAGTGGAGAGTCCATTGAGACCATAACGAGACTCGCCGCGAGCCAAACTATGGCGAAGGCCTGCAACTCGAACTTCAAAAAACTCATCAAGATTATTACTACAGATAAATATAAAACGCATACGCTCAAGCAATGGAATCGATTGATCCAGCGCTTGTTGTAGAACACGCCAATTAAAAGCCAACAGGCTCAATTCTCGATTAAGATAATACTCAGGGTTATTCAATGAAATTTTGTGTAAATCATCCATCGACAAAGCCGACTGTTGCGGTCTATCGTCCAAATGTACAGCTGATGATTTATCTGCGGCAGATCCCATAGTATTCCTTGAGCGGTGGCATTAAGCTATAACCTCCCAATAATAGCCTTTAAAAGCTATTAAAACTAGGGGACTCTGTGACAATTTGATGGCGGTTGAACTCGCTCTGATACAAGCCCAACCGCTGATACTTTGAGGTGAATATATTAACGCTTCTTCCAGATGTTTTTTTTCTGACGCTTATCAACTTCGGGGTGGGCACGACGTGGTGTAACTTCCAATTGAACTAATTGAGCCAAATCCTTGATCTCTTGCTCATCCAAATCAATCCAGCGTCCGCGGCTGAGACGTTGAGGTAAGTTAATGGGTCCATACTGAACACGCATCAAACGCGATACTTCAACACCCTGGGACTCCCATAGCTTGCGAACCTCTCGGTTTTTACCTTCAGCCAACCCCACTTCATACCAGTGGTTCGCGCCTTCACCACCTTTGTCTTGAACATAAGTAAATTGGCACATATCACCTTCGATCAAGACACCCTTCGTCAGGTTAGTAATCATTTCAGGAGTTACTTCGCCATGTACACGCACCGCATATTTACGCTCAACCTGATAAGATGGATGCATCAAGCGATGAGCAAGCTCACCATTATTGGTGAACAGCAAAAGCCCGGTAGTATTAATATCCAAACGACCAATACTGATCCAACGACCGAAACTCGTGTTCGGTAAATTATCAAATACAGTCGCCCTTCCTTCCGGATCTTTCTTAGTCGAAACCTCACCCAAAGGCTTGTTATAGGCCAGGACACGAGTATAGGTTTCCTCTGCAGATTTAATCTTAATGATTCGACCGTCTACACGAATTGTATCGTTATCGGTAGCCCGCTCACCAAGTTTAGCGATTGAGCCATTAACACTGACACGTCCGCCCTCAATCCATTTCTCGATTTCACGACGAGAACCAAGACCGGCATTAGCAAGAATTTTCTGTAATTTTTCAGACATGATGGTACCACTTCAAGAATATAGCCGCATTTTAAGGGCTAGAAAGGGTTCAGTCGAGGAATATCAGGAAAACAGCAAAGAATAGGAATAGATTTACACCCATAATGAAAAAAGCCGCTTAAACAGCGGCTTTTGCTCTAAATCCTGTGCGTCTTAATACGCAATCTTCATCCAGCAATCGGTCTATACGTTTAAAAACTTCAAGACGATTAAAGGGTTTTCGCATAAAGTCATCGGCTCCGATGCGCTCTGCGTAATAGGTTTCGGTGGCTTGGACGTTACCACTAATCATGATTACTGGAATATCGCGAGTACGCGGGTCTTTACGTAATTGACGTAATGCTGCAAAGCCATTCATGCCGGGTAGGACAATATCAAGGAAGATGAGATCGGGCTTTTCGCGAAGCGCAACTTCTAAACCCTTTTCGGCATCTAATGCTGGATGCACGTCATAATGATTCTGCAAAAGCATTTTACGAAGGGTGACTTGAATGGTTTTTGAGTCATCAATGACAAGGATTTTGCTACCAGGTGCAGCATTGCGACGACGTTTAGTGCGACGCTCAACAGTCAAACTACCATCTGAATCTTGCTTCAAGACTTGCTGATTATTCGAATCGTCACTGCGCCCTAAACCACTTATCTGGCGTTGGTCTACCAATGTGCGCAATCTGTTTATAATGTTGAATGCTTCCCCCAGCTTGATTTACAAAGCCACTGACACTTTTTGCAAGTGGCTGTAAAACTTGGGGTCATTATAATTTTTTGGAATATTAAAAACCTAGATCTAATTATCAATTAGGCAAATTAATGTATTGGATAAGTTGCTTTTTGTTCTGAATCCGTGTCTGAACTCTCATCTTCATAATCATCATTGTGATTGTCTTCGAACTCAGTGCGATTCAATTCAGTGCCGTCAAAGTCTGTCTGCTCATCTTCAACTGACTCAATTCCTTCTGGATAAGGACCATCATTAATCGATTCATCAGCTTGCTCAATCCCTTCGTAGCCTTCTTCGCCAGAATCCGGATCGATAATCTCAGGATCGATAGTTTCGGGATCAGGGTCGACAGTGTCTGGTTCGACGCTATCTGGGGCGCTTGTCTCAGATCCATCAGCAGCCGATCCAAATGAATTGTCATCATGCCCTTCAGCTACGTTTGATTGCTCAGGAGTACTTTCCGACTCATCATCACCATCAAACTTGAACTCAGGATTTAAGTTATCCAGATCTTGAAGCTCTGATAATGATGGCAACTCATCCAAACTTTTCAGGTTAAAGTAATCTAGGAAACCTTTAGTTGTGGCATAGAGCGCAGGCTTGCCTGGTACATCTCGATGCCCAACAACACGAATCCATTCGCGCTCAAGTAGAGTTTTGACGATTGACGAACTGACGCTGACACCACGGACTTGCTCAATATCACTACGCGTGGTTGGTTGGCGATAAGCAATCAAAGAAAGCGTTTCAAGCAAAGCACGCGAATAGCGCGCTGGACGCTCTTCCCAAAGACGGGCAATCCACTCAGCATAGTCCTGGCGAGCCTGATAACGGAAACCACTGGCCACTTCGACCAATTCGATACCACGACCTTCTGCTTCCTGCTGTAACTGCTCAAGGGCAGCCTTAATGTGATCGGGTTTAATTTTCTCATCCTCAGCAAAAAGCTCCAGTATCCTATCTTTCGACAAGGTGCTACCGGCAGCTAAAAGTGAAGCCTCAATAATGCGAACGATTTTTTCTTGATTCATACCCAATGCCAATCAACTCAATTAATCAACCGTTGGCTCAATATCAGCCAACTTGTCCTCAACAGATACCGAATCATCATCCCCTTCTACTCCAGAGCTGATTTTGGCTCTGACGTGAATGGGGCCGTATCCTTCGGTTTGAATAATTTCTAATAGAGATTCTTTCGCCAGCTCCATAATCGCCAGGAAAGTCACCACTACACCCATGCGTCCTTCTTCGACGTTGAATAACTGCGAAAAATCGCAAAAACTCTGCGCCGACAACCGCTCCAGCACAAAGCCCATTTTTTCTCTGACTGAAAGAGCTTCAAACTGAATGTGGTGGCTGGTAAACATCTCAGCGCGACGCAAAACATCACGCAAGGCCAACAAAAGCTCCTTCATATCCACATCCGGATCGGGCCTAACAATATTTAACTCTGGCTTTTTAGCGCTTACCGCATAGTTATCACGTCCCATCCGCGGTAACTCATCAATATCTTCAGCGGCCTGTTTAAATTGCTCATACTCTTGTAAACGACGAATCAAATCGGCTCTAGGATCGTCTTCATCATCGTCCTCATCTTTTGGACGTGGCAATAGCACACGGCTTTTGATTTCAGCCAGCATGGCAGCCATCACCAAATATTCGGCAGCCAGTTCAAGATGCAGCACCTTCATTAACTCAACGTATTCCATATATTGCTCGGTGATATGAGCAATTGGAATATTAAGAATATCGACGTTCTGGCGCTTAATAAGATAAAGCAATAAATCGAGTGGCCCTTCAAAAGCTTCTAAGAAAACTTCAAGAGCATCCGGCGGGATATAAAGGTCTTTGGGAAAATCTGCAAGTTGCTCACCATCAATCAGCGCAAAAGGCATTTCTTCCTGAAGGTGCCCTGCTTCTACTGAATGCTCTTTGGCATCCGAAAGCTGTTCGCTGGTTGGTTCGCTCATATCAATTTCTCAAGTACTTAAATTAGTTAGACTATTTATACGACAAACCCATCGCCTGACGTACATCATCCATCGTTTCTCGGGCCACATCTCGAGCACGCTCAGAACCTTCAGATACAATATTACGCACTATTTCAGGGCTTTCCTGATATTCCTTGGCGCGTTCAACAAACATTTGCTGCTCGGCACACACAGCATCAATCACCGGTCCTTTACAATCAATACAACCAATTCCCGCTGTTGTACACCCTTTTTGCACCCAATTTTTAACTTCGTCTGAAGAATAAATCTTGTGGAACTCCCATACTGGGCATTTTTCTGGGGTGCCCGGGTCAGTACGGCGTACGCGTGCTGGATCAGTCGGCATGGTCTTAATTTTCTTTTCCACTGATTCGCGAGGTTCACGCATCGCAATCGCATTGCCATAGGATTTGGACATTTTTTGACCATCCAGACCCGGCATCTTTGAAACTGGCGTTAATAAAGCCTGCGGTTCTGGCAAAATAATCTTACCCTCACCATCCAGATACCCGTATAAACGCTCGCGATCATTAATCGAAATATTAGCTTGCGACTCGACTAAAGCTTGCGCTGTTTCCAGGGCTGACTGCTCACCCTCTTCTTGGAATTTTTTACGCAGGCTATTGTATAACTTGGCGTTTTTCTTACCCATCTTCTTAATGGCTTCAGTCACTTTTTCTTCAAATCCAGGCTCTTTACCATAAAAATGATTAAAGCGACGAGCAGCTTCGCGAGTCATTTCAACATGCGGCACCTGATCAGCACCAACCGGCACATTACCAGCGCGGTAAACCAGAATATCAGCGGCCTGCAGTAATGGATAGCCAAGGAAGCCATAAGTGGATAAGTCTTTGTTTTGTAGCTTTTCTTGCTGCTCTTTGTAGGTCGGAACACGTTCCAGCCATCCCAAAGGCGTCACCATCGACAATAATAAGTGTAGTTCAGCATGCTCAGGAACTTTGGATTGCACAAAAATGGTCGCTGCTGTGGGGCTGATTCCCGCCGCCAGCCAGTCCAATACCGTATCCCACACATATTCTTCTATGCGAGCCGTATCATCGTAATTGGTGGTCAGAGCGTGCCAATCGGCAACCATAAAAAAGCACTCATACTCATGCTGCATTTGTGCCCAATTTTTTAAAACCCCGTGGTAATGTCCCAAATGCAAAGGGCCGGTAGGACGCATTCCAGATAAAACGCGCTTCTGGCCAACAGTAATAGAACTCAAAGAAATACCCTTATAATTATGTCGAAATCGTGGAAATAATAAGACTGCCCATTATAACGATATCACGTCAAAACGCTATGCCTGAATGCGTACGGCTAAGTGAATAGTATTGGCCGGTAACTTCATAAATACTCAACATACTTATTGAGTTTATGTATACTCCAATATTTTGGGGTTATTAATACAAGAAAATGGAGGGAATAATAATGAAGCGAATAATCGCTATATCTGCAATTCTACTTACGCTATTGGTAACAGGCTGCGCAACAAAACTCGAGCAATTTAAAGACAATTCGACACTGAACCCAGACGATCGTAAAGGTGTTGTCGTTATTGCTTATGAATCAGACACAGCAATTCACAGCTTAATATTTTCAGGGCCAGCGAAGGTTGCGATTGAGCACACTCTATATGATCAAAAGCATAACTATGTAGTCACTACAATGCCTGCAGGAACCTACGATATTATTCGTGCCAAAATTTATAATCGCTATAACTACATTGAACTTGGAAGTGATGACGGTGGTAACTGGAAAGTAAACATTGAGCCTAATAAAATAAATTACATAGGTCATTTCAATCTAGACAGAATAGGGGCTGGATTCAAAGTTCAGACTAAGAATGAGTCCACATTGGCTCTTTCCTTCTTAAAAGAAAACTACCCCTCTCTTATGAATCGATATCCGCTAGTCTATGCAAAAGATGGTACCCGCGATGACTTTTTTAGCTATATAAAGACACTAGAAGGAGAAGAATAATGACCTTTAAAAACACCCTCCTTACATTGGCAATTATTGTATTTTCTATCAGTGTTCAAGCAAAGCTGGTTAAAAGTAATGAAATTTTTACAAACCCTCAGTTTAATAACTTTGTCATTTCCCCCTCTGGGCAAACATTCATTGGTAAAAGCTATCTTGATGGGTTTCACCAGTTATTTGCCTTTCAATCAACAACTAATGAAGCCGCTGAAATATTTAAATTACAGAACTCAGGCTCACTCGAAATCATTGATTATAATTGGATAGATTCAGATACCGCCTATGTTACTTTCAAAGGCAACTTCAATAAATATTACACCCGCTTTATCGACTTTACTTTTAAAGAAGATACTTTTGATATCGATTACTTTGATGTCGAAGCAATCGGCTTTGTGATCAATCCGATGTCCACTAAAGACAACCGGGCTTTGTATGCAAAATTCAATTCGGATGATGAGAAATTTGATCTTTTAGAAATCGATATTGAGAAACTAAAAAGCGTCAAGGCAACTAAGAAAAATCACCAGAAAGTCTTTGATAGCTTTAGAAATCTTAGCGATGGCCTCGACAATACATTTGAATTTTTTGTCTCTAACAAAGACTATCAACTGGAGATGATTGGTCAGTATTTTGAAGATTATAATACCTATTCAATTTATGACTTGAATACTGACTCCTGGCGAGAGTTTTTTAGAGTTAACAAAAACACCAATGAAGACAAAAACTATTCAAGGCTTGATATATTTGAACCTGTCGGAGCTATAGATGAGCGCTTTATCGTGGCGCTCTCAAACATGGGAAGAGATAAAACTGCAGTTATCAAGTTTGATGCAAGCTTGAAAAAAGAAGTCGATGTTTTATACGAATCAAATAGTTACGATATTAAGTCAGCAACATTTGATACTATCCAAAATAAGCTGACATCAGTAACTTATGTTGATAGAGGAGTAAAAAAGCAGAAATTTCTAGATAAACCTAATCAAGCACTGCAAAAAGACCTTCACCAGCAAATTGGCTTGGATTCTATTTTCATTATTGATAGTTCATTAAATAACAATGACTTAGTTATTTTTGCTTATGATTCAACGCACCCTGGTAAGTTTTATCACTACAATCAGGAGCTTGGTAAGTTACGATTCTTGCAAAATGAGATGCCAGATTTACACCCTTATACCTTCAGAAAAGGCAGGCTTCTTACAGCAAAAAATGAGCTCGATAACATCGTTGAAGGCTTTTTATTCCTACCTCAAGCACCAAACAAACATCCTCTAGTTGTTATGCCTCATGGAGGGCCGATTGGCGTGCAGGACCGCAATGAATTTGATCAAGCCACTCAGTTCTTAGTCAATAGAGGTTATGCAGTCCTAACCATCAACTTCAGAGGAAGTGCTGGTTATGGTAAAGAATACATGAACGCTGGACGCGAACAGTTTGGCGAGGGTATTGAAGCAGATATTAACCTACTAACTCAAAAAGCGTTTGCTCATCCATCTGTAGATAAAAACAATGCCTGCATTTATGGTACCAGTTACGGTGGTTATTCAGCGGTAACCTCAACGATCATTTACCCGCAGAATTTTAAATGCGCCATCACCGCTTTTGGTGTTTTTGATTTACCTTTACTATTCAGTGCTACCAATCTTAACCAAACTGAAAGCCGGAAAGACGCAATCAGCTTTATTGTTGGCGATATAGATGCCGACTATAACAAATTGAAAGCCAATTCACCTTTATATAAGGCTTCTCAGATCAAAGTACCTACTCTGATTTTTTCAGGCTTACGTGATGAGATTGCCCATCCCGAACACAGCCGTCGCCTAAATTATGTACTAACGGAACTCGGTAATACGGAAGTACAATATCATGAGTATACGCTTTCGGGGCATGGACACAGAAACTGGCGTGGAGACATTCACCAATATGTCACTATTGTTGAGTTTTTAGATCGGCACATAGGCAAGAATAAGTCTTATCCCAAAGACGACCATAATGTACTAGCAAATGATAACTTTAATGTGGGTATGATTTACTACAATGGAACCTTTGTTGAAAAAGACACCAAGCAGGCTGAGCGCTATCTCAAGCTAGCTCATAAATATGGAGATGATCGTGCAGCTCAATACTTAAGGCGTTTAGGCATTTATAATTTTTAGTTGTCCAAGCATCAAAAAAAGGAGCTAACAGCTCCTTTTTTTTCACCCAATCTACAAATCACCAACAAGCCTCTTTTACCCATTGAAAACTACGTAAACTCTTCAGCAATAATTTGCATAAATCTTGACACAGGTAAATACGTGCATATACACTTAATTATGATGAGACCCGAATTTATTGAAGCAAAAGACTGTTTTTGTCTTGAAGCTCGGCGTAAAGCCAGAGCAATCACTAGACTCTACGAAGAAAAACTGAGACCTCATGGTCTCCGTGCCACTCAGTTTTCAGTATTAGCTGTCCTAAAGTTAAAGGGACCGACATCAACCACAGAGCTTGCTGACTTTCTGGTTCTTGAGCGAACCACAATGACCCGTGGCGCAGCGGTGATGGCAAAACACGGTTGGATTGAACCGTCACCAACTGAAGATAAGCGGGTTAAAGCATGGCGATTAACCCCAACTGGAGCTCAAAAGCTCAAAGAAGCATATCCAGCCTGGCAGGAAGTGCAGCATCAACTGAAGAAAGAGATGGAGACCCAGCACAACGATAAGGAGTAACAATGAAGCTTTACTATGCGGAAACAGCCAATTGCTATAAAACTTGTGCCGTTGCGCACTATTTAAAATCCCCGGTTGAATTTGTTCGGGTTAATCTTGGAGAGCTTGAACATAAGCAGCCGGATTTCATGGCCAAAAACCCTAATGGCAAAGTGCCGGTGCTTGATACCGGGAACGGATATCTCTGGGAATCGGTGGCCATCATGTGCCATCTGGCACGTCAGGCCGACTCAGACTTATGGCCAAATGACGACAAACAGATTGAAGTATTACGATGGATCAGTTGGGATTTTGACTGCTTTTTGCCCAGTGCGGGCGTCTATTATTACGAGAATATTATTAAACCTCAGTTCAACATTGGTAAACCCGATCCCAATGCCTTGCAAAAAGTTGAACCACAGTTTAAGCAGCACGCAGAACTTCTAAACAACCACCTGGCAGGAAAAGACTTTGTGGTTGGAGACAGCCTGACATTAGCCGATTTTTCACTTGCAGTCATGTTGCCCTACGCAGAACAGGCGCAGATCCCGCTTGATAATTTCCCCGAAATTCAACGCTGGCACCATGAGTTAATGCAACTTCCGGCCTGGCGTTCCCCCTTCCCCACCATAGATAAATAAGGAGTTA
>Ga0209692_10000399_pt1 | contig 111244 bp, 109 predicted proteins | sample tdDd472_FD_187129 | JGI IMG/M metagenome (GOLD analysis project Ga0209692, IMG submission 187129) | Marine sediment microbial communities from the Atlantic coast under amendment with organic carbon and nitrate - tdDd47.2 (SPAdes)... | ecosystem: Environmental > Aquatic > Marine > Coastal >...
AGTCAGTAGTCAGTAGTCAGTAGTCAGTAGTCAGTAGTCAGTAGTCAGTAGTCAGTAGTCAGTAGTCAGTAGTCAGTAGTCAGTAGTCAGTAGTCAGTAGTCAGTAGTCAGTAGTCAGTAGTCAGTAGTCAGTAAATTATGTGTTGATGGAGTTTAAAGTCAATTTTTTATTTATTCAAAATTGATTTTCTATAGGCTTCCAGCAATTTGCTTACTTCAGACAGTAAAATGTGTAGGTTTGTCGTATCAGCATATTTTAAATCTTTTGCGAGAATAAGATAATATCTGACCTCTTCCAAAGACCCTTGCGAAATATTTAGATAATTTGCTTTATCAGCTTTTGTCCTTTTTCTAAATCCTTCGGCTATATTTGCTGGAATCGATACACTGGCACGCCGAACTTGTGAAACTAATCCATACAGCTCATATTTTGGAAACCGTTCCGTTATTCTATATATCTCTAATACAAATTGATGGGCTTTTTGCCAAACGATCAGATCTTCAAATTTTTTTGCCGGTTCTCTCACTCCAATCTCCTGTCTTCTATCTCCTATCTTCTGTCTCCTGTCTCCTATCTCCTATCTCCTGTCTTCTATCTCCTTTTATTCTAATAGTTTTTCAACCACATTTTCCCAAGAGATCTGTTTTTGCTGATAAATCTCCAATCCATACTGTCCCATTTCTTTGGCTCGCTGACGGTTGTGATACAGTTCATCAATAGCAGCTGCTATTTTTTTCGGTTCCGGTTCCAGTACAAATCCGCTTTCATTATGTTGCACAAATTCCAGCGGACCACCGGAATCTTCACAGGTGATTACGGGTTTGGAGGATAGCATGGCCTCCAGAGTGATATACCCATAATCTTCATCAAAGGGACCAAAAAACACTGCCAGTGAATTAGCATAAAAAGCCAATTTCTCATTTTCACTGACTCGTCCTAAAAACCTCACTTTGTCATGCAATTGGTATTGATTAACCAACGCCATAAAAGTTTGTTTTTGTCCACCATCTCCAGCCAGCAGTATTTTTACCGGCGTGGTTAAATGGCGAGCTGCTTCAATCAATAAATCCTGACGTTTAAGCGTTTCCAGTCGGCTGGGATAAAAAATGTAAGCCTGGTCTTGTTCAGTATAAAAACGCTCGAATCCATAGGGAGGATGATACAAAGGAGTGGAATCCAGTTGATTATAAGTTTTTAACCGTTCAGCAACCCGTTTGGAATTGGCAAAGCGTTTCGGGATCTTTCCTAATACATGATTATCGAATTCGATAACTTTTTGTCTAAATTTCTGTTCTTCGATACTAGCTTGTTGTTCTTTAAATAATTCATAAACACTACGATGCTGATGCATCACCCAGACCCTGTGATCGTTGTGTTGTACACCATAAGCAGGAAACTGTAGGCTGATTAATTTATCGACTCGGATACCATTGGGTTGATTAAAATCCAAATGGCGGCAATGTTCCATTAAGTGAAGAATATCTTGATTAGGAGAAAACCAAAAGGGAAAACGGATCGCTTCAACCTCATGCCCTTGAAGTTTAAGTTGCATGATTAATCCCTGAATATGGTACTCTGCCCCTCCACTCATATAGGGAACCGTATTAGCAGTAACGACTATTCTCATAGTATTAGACTGGTTTATAGGCAATTAAGGCATAGTCTTGCGGACCACAGAGATGCCCATTGACTCGTTCGGTGACCGGCTCATTTCCCGGAACTCTTGCTTCCACCGGATAGGGATGTAAACGCAAAATATCGATTTTACTAAAGCCGGTATAGCGAGCTAAAAACTGAGCACTGGTTGGTGTAATCGGGTTGCGATGGGTAGGATCATGATAAAAGGTATGACTGCCGACCAAGACATTTTCCGGGTTGGGCGTTTCAAAAATAATCATACCGCCCGGCTTTAAAGCTCGAATCGTTCCTTCGAATAAAGCCAGCAAACTTTTAAAAGGCAAATGTTCAATAATATGAAACGCGGTTACGGCAGTTAGGCTATTTTCTTCCAGCTTTGATAAGTATTCGACAACATCCCCCTCTTTCACCTCAAGCCCTTTCGCTTGGCAATCCTGCACCATGACTTTATTCAGATCCAAGCCACGGGCGTGCCAACCCTGTTCAGAAACTAATTCCAACCACTCGCCACGACCACAGCCCACATCGGTAATAATAGCACTTTCATCCTCAGAAAGTGCTAATGCATCGATGGTATTTTGAATGTAAGGAAGGTATTCCGACAAATTTTTTCGGATCTCTTCCCTTGTTCCTCGGCAGGCATCTTCAAACGCCACATAATAAGCATCCAGCTTATCATCAATGTGTTCCTTAAGAACAGATTGTATGGGAGCCTGATTTGAATCTTGCGCCTGAGACGAGCGCTCAATCATTTCCTGCAAGAAAGCATCCTGATTACGCTGCTGATAATTAAACTGCATGCGAACTTCGGCCAAACTATTTTCCAGAAACTGATTCCTTTGAATGAGTTCCTGCAAAATCTGCTCATTTTGTTGAATAGAGGTATCGTATTGGTGCTTCAACACATCATAATGACGTTGCGTTTCCCGGCGGATGGTATACAACTCTTTTTTAACGTATTTACGCTCCTCAATGGCATGCTTTTCCATATCCATAAGCTTTCTGAGGGTCGGGGTCATACGTAATTTAAAAATATGGTCAGGCAGAATCAGCATCGGCTTTAACATTCTACCTAAGTAACCGAGCTTTTTTATTAAACGATTACGAAATAACGCCCACTCCATACCGGCAATATCAACCTGATGTTTTTGCCCTTCTTCGGATAACATCATATCGGCTAAAACGGCAGCTTTACTGCCACCATTATTTAAATACTGTAAAGAATTCTCCAGCCCAACCTGGTCGGGCTTGCGCTTTAAAGCAACTTGATAAGCCAGTTCTAGAAATTTTTGATGCTCGTAAACCAAAAAATCATCGCGATGATACTGTTTGGCATCCATTTCCTTTTCTTCATCTTCAGGAGGAGCCACCACGGTGTTTAATACCACGGCCTGAAATTCTTGTGGCTGATCTTTCTCTAACTCCTGAGCCTGTTGTTTTACTTGCCGGATTAGCTCATCAATATCCAATGTTGTATCTCTTATATTCGGTTCATTTGTTGATGGACTCTAAAGTGACCTTGGTCGGTAAGCGGCAAACCCCGGAAAAGCTATCCCCTTTTATTCCGGCCACTTCAAATGTCTCGATATTATCCCGCCAATGGTAACATAATTCGATATGATTTTCTTTGCTATGCAAAGCCACCGTTAAGGTATACTTGCCTGGAGCAATTTCCATGGGAAAGGCAAACACAGCCTTATAATGATTGTCTTTTTGGGGTTGAAAATCGACCCCCAAATGATAACTGTTAACCCCGAAGATATCCTGGCCGAAACGATCCCTAATCATCATTCCCACAGTCAAGTCATCAATCGGTTCGTTAATTTTGAAACTGACTTCAATATAGGTTTGTTCACCACAACAAACGACATTACTTTGAGTATCCCGGCCATGTAGTTTAACCTTGAGAATCTCCGCCTCATTACTACCATAACCGTTATCCATGCGTTGACTTTTTTCATCCATATCGGCAATCAGACGATTATAATGATTCACGGCATCTTCTGGAGAGCCTTGCACAACCACTACGCCGTCATCCAACACAATAGCCCTATCACAAAGCATTTTAACGGCATTGAGATCGTGCGAAACAAAGAGTATGGAACCGCCCTGCTCCCGAAACCGCTTTATGCGTTGCATACATTTTTGTTGGAAGTGCGCATCCCCCACCGATAGTGCTTCATCAACGACAAAGCAACTGGGATTAGCATGAATGGCAATGGAAAAGGCCAAACGCATTACCATGCCTGAGGAATAGGTTCGCACCGGTTCATTAATAAACTCACCCAGTTCGGAAAATTCGATAATGGCTTCTTTTTGGCTTTCAATCTCGGCCCTACTCATGCCGATTAACAAGCCATTGCCGGTAATATTTTGTAATCCGGTTAAATCAGCGTCAAAGCCTGTTCCTAATTCCAGCAGGCCGGTAATTTTTCCCTCTACCGTAAAACTTCCACCATCCGCTAATAACACCCCGGTTATAATTTTTAACAAAGTCGATTTTCCGGCTCCGTTTTTGCCTAAGATACCCAAGGTTTCTCCGGCACCTACTTCAAAGGAGACATCTTTTAAGGCTTCATAGATATGATGATAACGTCTGCCATTAATGCGACGAGCAATAATTTCCTTAAGCCGATCAGAAGGTTTGTTATACAGTTTAAATTGCTTATGAAGATGGGAAACTTTAATCATATTCAGATAAAATCCCTGACATCACGTTCCAATTTCTTAAATACATACAACGCCGTGGCTAATAAAAGCAGGCCGATAACCAGTAACACAATTAAGCTAGTGTCTTGCGGTATGCGATGATAAATAATCACTTCTCGATAGGCACTAATAATGATGAACATGGGATTTAAAGCGACCAGTTTTTGTGCAAATTCTGGAATAATGTAAATGACATATACAATCGGAGTACACCAAAACCACAATTGCATCATAACATTGACCAACTCTCTAATATCGCGAACAAACACGCTTAAGGTAGCAAATAAAAATCCCAGGGAGTAAGCCAATAGTTGTTGTAATAGAAACAATAAGGGTAAAAACAGCCAATGCCAGCTGATTGGAAAATCAATAAGCAATAAAAAAAACAGGAAAAAAGCAAGTGAGATTAAAAATATCACCGACTCGGTTAACAAGATATAGAGGGGTAATAGGCTTAAGGAAATATTGACCTTAGCAATCAATCCGGCCTTTTCTTTAAATATATTAGTGATACGAATAACACTATTGGCAAAGGCAGTCCAAGCCAGAATTCCTGCGACCAAATAGATACTATAGCCGTAATGACTGAATTCGGCACCAAAAGCCGCCAGTTTCGCCCCCATAATATTGGAAAAAACCAAGATGAAAATCAGGATATTGACCAATGGCTGAATAAACGACCAAGCCCCCCCTAAAATGGAACCGGAATAGCGGTCAACCAAATCTTGTTTGGTAAAATTGAGTAATAGAGAGGTATTCACAATACTTTATGTAGGCGCTTTAAAAAAGTAAACGAGCAAAAGAGAACAACATCAAACCCAGAAAAATACCTAATGCATTGGCTAGCATATCATACCAACAAAAACCACTGCCCCAAAAATGATCCCATATCTCTTTTAATAAGCCGAGGATTATAGTGCTAATCAAAGCATAATACCAACCTAACATTGGCATTAGGATCAATAGAATAATACAGCTATACCATACATGCTGATGTTTATCGTCCTGCTGAATTTTAGATACTAATACAGATTCCATATAATGTTTATTCAATACGCGATAATCAAAAATAGCGTTTACGTAAACCTAAAAATGGCAGTTCTATAGTGCGATAGGACAACCAAGCAAATCCCAATAAGGCTGGTAATACCATTATAAAATTTAACAAAAGATTCGCGGCCATAGAATTAAAGGGAGCCAATGCCCCAAGATATTGATACATTAAAAAAATAATCAAGCCATGCCACAAATAAAATGAATAGCTTAACTCTCCCCCCCAAGCCAAAAATTTATCAATCAGACCTGGAATTTTTATCGGGCTGCTCATATAGGCGAGGATCACAACGCCCCACAATATCGCTTCCATGTTTGACCAATAAATCCAGAACTTAGGCTTAATCTCTTTTGCCAGGAAATAACTAGCGTGTTCGGCCTGATAAGCAACTGCCAGAATCACCAGGGTAATGCCAATAAAAATCATTATATTAGCCACCTTTTTTAAATCATTGAGATAGTGATGGTATATCCAGGCAGCGAACATGCCCCATAAAAATTGGTCGAAACGTCCTACCAATGTAGAATAAAACATATGGGTGGGGCTTGCCGAAACATGATAGGCGGCGATTTTTATTACCATAAAAATAGCAATTAGGCGCAATAAAAATCCAGGGCCTTGTTCACGGGTGAATTTAGCTAAAAAGGGAAATAATAGATAAAAAGAGAACTCCACCGAAATAGTCCATGCCGCACCGGTAATAAAAGCGTCAGAGGTGGGAGCGGTTCCTAAATTGGAAAAGAAAACATAGAACACATCACTAGCTTGGAAACTATCCCGGCCAACAGAGATGGCGATAAAAAACACCAGCAGAAACAAGGGAAAAATCCGCAAAAAACGATTCCGGATAAACTGCCCATAATGCAATTCGCCTTTTTGCAGGGCAATGGTCATAAAAATAAAACCGGATAATACAAAAAACAGAGCGATTCCCGTATGTCCTTCAGTGATCAGTCCATAATAAGGGATCTCCGGATGAGGTTGCCACTGACCGAAATAGAAGTGAAACAGATGAAAGGTGAATACCAGGCCCGCCGCCAAAAAACGCAGATGGTCCAAACGCGGCATGTATTGAATATTTTTACTTAGCATCTACAACATTAGTCTTGATGGCGCTGACGATATTCGTCACTAGCCATTAAGGATGAGATAATTTCTACCTTTAGGCCGCCTTGTGAAAGCTGCTGCAGATAAAAATTTTTACCTCCTTCATCCGCTTCCCGCCCTAATAAATCCAAGTAGGCTTGTTCGATAAAAGTGCTATCATCTTCGATAAATATCAGAGGATCTCTAGGAATGTGCTTAACCTTTTGTGCTTTGATAATAAACAGCCATTCATCACGAATGCTCTTTTCCTGAATCTGAAAACCACTCTCTGTTAAGAGATTTTCAATGGTAATATCCGTAAAACCATTATAATGGTAGTCACCATTATAATTTTGCGAGCCATACAGACAACGACTTAACTCTTCCTGTGCTTCGAAAGTTTGGCGATCGGGAGCGGTAAATAACTTTAACAAACCGACAATATTCGGCACTTGAACTTCTAAAATTCCACCACCACGCAAGACACGATTCCATTCTTTTAAGGTATATAAACACTTGTTGCGGGGAATGTGTTCCAAAATATCATTGGCCAGGATATAACGATAATAATTATCCGGTAACACTCCCAGATCGGTGACATCACAAAGTAGGTCCGGTTCATGTGAGGCATTTAAGTCCACATTTAAAAACTCCGGGCTTTGGTCATGGCCACAGCCTAAATTAAGCTGCTTGGGATGATTCAGATGCGAAAATTCTGTCATTGAAATTGCTGTTCTATTAAGTTAACGACGGCCCATTATAAAAATACCGCCTACCACATACAAGTTTAAACTTAAATAATACTTTGAAAAGCCTTAACCAACTGAGCCGATGAGTTCTCCCAACGATACTCCTCGCTATGCATTTTTGCTTTTTCTTGAAGGTTATTCCGTTTATCAGAATCTTCTATCAATTCATTCAGTTTGTTGCTGATCTGTTCGATGTCACTAGGATTAACCAATTCACAACAGCCAGCCGCCACTTCGGGCATAGAAGCGACATTTGCCGTTAAGACAGCTGTTCCACTACACATAGCTTCCGCTACCGGCATTCCATAACCTTCATATAGCGATACATAAGCAAATACTGTGGCGAGTGAATAGAGTAATGGCATATCCTGTTGTGCAACATAGCCTAACAAGATCACCTCACCACGGTTCACCATGGGTTTTAACAAGGCATCAATTTCCTCCATATGCCATCCTCTAGCACCTACAAATACCAGAGGAAAGCAACTTCGCACTGCTTGTGGAAGCAGGGAAAACGCCTGGATCAGACCTTTAATATTTTTACGAGGCTCTAAAGTACCCACCGATAAGACAAACTGTTTCGGTAGCTCATATTCCTTTTTTAATTTCAGTAATTGTTCAGTACTGTGGTTGGCCCTGAATACAGATGATACTGCCGGCGGTACAATGGAGATTTTTGTCGGATCGACATTAAAAACGGAAATAATTTCCTGCTTGCTAAACTCAGATATAGCAACCAAAGCATCGGCATTCTCGATAGTATGGTGCAAATGTTTATCCAACCAGCGTAACCGGTCAGCAGGATGAAAGTCAGGATAACGCAGATGCGATAGGTCATACACGGTGGCAACTTTTGTTCCGTCAAATGGAGCTAATACATAATTGGATTCCCAATACAGATAATCCCGATATTGTTTAAATTTTTGCTCCACTAGGGTCTGTTGAATTTTATTTTTTAGGTATCGAGCAGCAGGTATTTTTTTTGCCACTTGTTTAATTCGTGCCAACTTGGATGACGCTCCCGTCATACTGTTTTTTTCTCCTAGCTCCAGAGATTCAACAATCTGCTTCAACTTTTCCTGTTTATAAAAAGCATAGGGAACAAAGCCGGCAATCTCGTCTATGCTTTTATCTTTAAATAAGTGCAGCATAAGCTGCTGAGTATATCGCCCAATGCCCGATAAAGGTGGAATAAGAGGAGTGGAATTAACCAGTAGTTTCATAAAATGGCGGGGATGAGATTAACTAATAATTTATAGGCTTCGGATATGGTATCCAAAACCTATAAATTATTCAGACATTATTCGTGATAATTATAGGAGGTAAAGCCATGTTCTTTAACAAGGCTGTCTTTTTTGGCTTCTTCTAGATCATGCTGCATCATTTCACTGACCAATTCCTGGAAGGATATCTTCGGTGTCCAACCTAATTTTTCTTTGGCATTTTTTGGATCACCAAGAAGGGTTTCCACCTCGGTGGGACGATAATAGCGCGGATCGACACGCACTATAGTGTCGCCAACCTTAATCTTGGCCTCGCTATTTTCAACAGAGTCAACAATCCCAATTTCAGCTTCGCCTTGACCTTCCCAGCGTAGCGACAAGCCTAATTCTTTGGCGGCAGAATCAACAAATTCGCGTACTGAATATTGTTTTCCTGTGGCGATTACGAAATCTTCCGGACTATCCTGTTGTAACATTAGCCATTGCATTTCCACGTAATCTTTAGCATGCCCCCAGTCACGTTTGGCATCCATATTACCCAAGTAGACACATTCCTGTAAGCCTAAGCTTATACGAGCCAAAGCTCGAGTGATCTTACGCGTTACAAAGGTTTCTCCACGAATAGGACTTTCATGATTAAATAAAATACCATTGCAGGCATAGATACTATAAGCTTCACGATAGTTGACGGTTATCCAATAAGCATACATTTTTGCTACAGCATAGGGAGAGCGCGGGTAGAAAGGCGTTTTTTCCGTTTGCGGAACCTCCTGAACTTTACCGAATAATTCAGAAGTTGATGCCTGATAATATTTAGCTTTCTTTTCCAAGCCTAAAATTCGAATCGCTTCCAAAATTCTTAAAGCGCCTAATGCATCAGAGTTTGCCGTATATTCCGGTTCTTCAAATGATACTGCTACATGAGACTGGGCTGCCAGATTATAAATTTCATCAGGTTGTACTTCTTGAATAATCCGAATCAAACTGGAAGAATCGGTTAAATCACCATGGTGTAAAATAAAACGCTGATTTTTTTCATGTGGATCTTGATATAAATGATCAATTCTATCGGTATTAAACAATGAAGTCCGACGTTTTAAGCCATGTACTTCATAGCCTTTATTAAGCAGAAATTCAGCCAAATAGGCTCCATCCTGTCCGGTAATACCGGTAATTAGTGCTTTTTTCATTGAAATGAGATCCTTTGAATTTATGTACTTTTATAAAAATTTTGTAATGGTCGAGCATTATAAATCATTTTTAGGATTTATTAAGCTCATCTTCAATCATCATTTTAACCACGTCATCTACGTCATATTGCGCTTTCCATCCTAATTGTTTATAGGCTTTGTCCGGGTTAGCATAACTACAACGTAACTCCGTCGGTCTTAAAAAAACTTTATTTAAGACTAAGTGCTCATCCATGTCCAAGTCGAAATAATCGAAAGCAGCTTTTACAAAGTGCCTTAACGAAACACTTTTTCCGGTTGCGATAACGTAATCATCAGCTTTTTTCTGTTGCAACATCCGCCACATGGCATCAACATATTCAGGTGCCCATCCCCAATCGCGAATTATATCGAGATTTCCTAAGTGAAGTTGTTGTTGTTGTTTTAGATGGATTTTAATCACACTGGAAATTACCTTCTTAGTGACAAATCTTTCACCACGAAAAGGTGATTCATGATTAAACAGATGACCAGTACAGGCAAATAGATCATATGCCTCACGGTAATTGGAAACCAGCCAGTGTGCAGAAGCCTTTGCCACCGCATAAGGGCTGCGGGGTATAAAACAAGATTTTTCATGAGCAGGGTGTTGCATAGAAGACTCACCAAAACATTCACTGGAGCCGGCATTATAAAATTTTGTATCAATCTGCAAAAATCGAATCGCTTCCAGAATATTTAAACTGGCAATATTGATACTTTCTAAAGTTTCCACAGGCTGTTCAAAAGACAAGCCCACGGAGCTTTGTCCGGCTAGGTTATATACCTCATCCGGTTTCACAGAATCAAATACATTCAAAACACTTCGAAAATCATTAATCGCCATGGCTTTAAAGGTAATTTGCTTTCTAATTCCTAATTGTTCCAGATGAACAAAATTAGAGGCCTTGGTATCACGAGAGGTACCAATTACCTCATAACCTTTTTCCAATAAAAGCTTTGACAAATAGGCGCCATCTTGCCCACTAATGCCACTTATTAGTGCTTTTTTCACCGATTATCCTTATAAACATTCCAAATTTTATCAAGTTAAGATAACATAGCCACTATTCTTAAAAATACTATTTATCATTTATTCATCCTACTAATATCAAGGGAAGCATCATGTCAGAAACCCAAACTATCCGCATAAACGATAAGGAATATAGTATCGACGATTTAAGTGCTGAAGCTAAGTCTTATATTGCACAAATTCAATTGATCGATAGTGAAATCGCCCCCATGAAAGCCAAACTTGCCGTTTTTCAAACCGCTCGCGATACCTATAGTAGTTCTTTAAATGCTGAATTGGAAAATTTGGGATAATTTTTAATAGCGTCAAGAGCGTCAAGAGCGTCAAGAGCGTCAAGAGCGTCAAGAGCGTCAAGAGCGTCAAGAGCGTCAAGAGCGTCAAGAGCGTCAAGAGCGTCAAGAGCGTCAAGAGCGTCAAATATTATAACGACGTTCTTGGAGTTCTTAAATAAATTTCTATTATTTCACCCAATTATTTAATTCCAAAATATCCTTCTCAGCAATTACCCCGGCGACACTTTTTAACCTGACCTGGTTCTTTATATAGTTATACTTGGCTCGCTGGTGTTCTGCTTGCGCTTTAAAATAGTCTGTGTCGGCATTTAGCACATCGTTTACAGTGACCGTACCGTATTTAAAACTGGCTTTCATGGATTCAGCACGTTTTTTTTCCGATTCAATTCGACGTTTAGTCGCTTTTATTTTTAAAACATCAGATTTTAAGTTTAGGTAATGCTCCCGAAGTTGCTGCTCAACATTTCTCAACACTTCGATTTCTTCTTGTTTCGCAACATCCTTTTTATAGATACTTTCTCTTTTTCGTGCCGAAATTCCACCACCTTCATAAAGAGGTTGGGTAAAATTAAGGCTAATGCTAGAAGTGTCCGTTTTAACTTGAGGGGTATTGTCATACCCTACGTTTTGGTGAGACTGGCTTAAACCAAGGCTCAACTTTGGATACCATCCAGCTTTTCTAACATCAACATCTTTTTCAGCCGCTAGTAAATTAGCTTTTTTCGAAGCGATTAAAGCATTGTTTTGCATGGCTAAATCCAACCAGTTCTCAATAGAATCTTCTGGGATTTGAAACCGGATGTCATTTTTAAGAGAGGCTAAAGTTTTAACCCTTTCTCCAATCACTTCATAAAGTCGTTCAAAACCTACAGAAAGTGCGGCTCCAGCTTCAATTTCTTCACTTAAAGCCAAGTCATGTCTAGCTTCCGCCTCATATACACCTGTAATGGGAATCAATTGTTTTTTATACAGGGCCTTAAGCTGTTCCAAATTTTTGGCAATGGTCTCTTTATTTTTTTTTGTTAATTCAAAGGTATCTTGTGCTTCTAATACGTTAAAATAAAGTTCAACGACTCTAACCATCAATTCACTCTGAACTTGTTGATACTTCTTTGCACTGGTTTGGGTTAATAACTTCCATTTTTCATTGTCGCGATAAGCTTGGATATCAAATAAGACTTGACTAATACTTAAACGAACGGATGTACCGTCATAACTTAAGTGATTAGAATCACCACCAACATGGTCCCCAACTCGATAGTTCTCAGAAAAAGCTCCACTCAGGGAAGCCTGTGGCAATAAATTAGCTTTAGCCTGCTGCTGCTGTTCTTTGCTAATTAAAACTTGTATTTTTGAGGCAATGGAAAGTGGATCTGAACGCACCGCATGGTTATACACTTCTAATAAATCTTCAGCTAACGCAGTAGAAGCAAACGGACAAGCAATAACGATGGCAAAAATAATTCCAACTGTTTTTTTCATTATTTAGTCTTCTTTAAATGAGCGTGCAAAGGCATTTGTGATTGGTTTAATCAGATATTCAAACAAAGTTCGTTCACCGGTTTTTATCAAGGTATCAGCAGGCATACCCGGTAATAATTTTAAATCACCCAGATTTTCATAACCTTCAGGAGTAACCCGAATACGAGCCAGATAATAAGGCATTCCGGTATTACTATCAGTCAAGCTATCGGCAGAGACCGTTATCACCTCACCATCAATAACCGGCGTGGTTGCACTATTAAAGGCACTAAAACGAACTTCAGAGATTAATCCAGTATGAACCCGATCAATATCAACGGGAGACACCTGCGCTTCAATAATTAAATTCTCTCCCTGAGGAACAATCTCTAAAATCGGTTTACCCGGAGCAATGACTCCCCCGATAGTGTGAACCGTCATACCTAAAACCATACCTGAATCCTGAGCGACAATTTTAGTACGCGTCAGCTTATCCTGTATCGCCAGCCGTCTCTCTTCGAGATCATTAATTTTAGTCACTGTTTGGCTTAATTGTTCAGCAACCTCGAGTTGATGTTTATTTTCAATTTGGATAATTTCTAGCTTTGTCTCACCCATTTTAATCTTTGACGCACCAATGTTCGATTTGGTTTTAGCAACCTCTCCTTCCAACTCGGCAACACGACGCTCCATTTCACGCATCCGGGTTTTGTCCGTATAGCCTTGCTTTAATAACGCTTTAAATTCAACAATTTCTTCATCATATAGGCTAATTTGCTTTTTATCACTTTTCTGTTGTTCTTTCAGACCATTTATCTGTTCACGCAACTGTTCAATTCGCTGTTTCAATACTTCAATTTCGCCTTCTCTGGCAGCTTTTCGCGAATTAAATACTTGTTTTTGGATACGAACAACATCTTGAACTTCATTATCATTTTCTCGCGTATGCAAATAGGGGGAAAATGTTATCGTGGTTAAACCATCACGCTCTGCTTCCAAACGAGCAGATAATGCTAAAGCGGCTATATATTGCGCGTCTAAGATTTCCAATTGCGCTTTCAATTGAGTGTCATCTATAACAATTAATAGATCACCTTTATTGACCAGCTCACCGTCTTTAGTCTGAATCTCTTTTACAATGCCGCCTTCTAGATGTTGAATGGTTTTTCGGTAACTTTCGACAGTGACAAAACCAGGAGCATAAGCAGCACTTTCTAGAGGAGCCATGTATGACCATCCCATTAAAAAACCAAATACAATAGTAATTATCAAAAAACCTATTGTTTTTGGAACGGCATCACTAGTATCGACGGTTTCTTCATCATCAGTATTACTTTCTACCTTTTTAATCAATTGTTTTTCTTCGGCTTGACCTTCAATAATATCTTCCTTCGAGGAGGTTTTATCACCATCAACAAGCCCCAACAAATTTTTGTCTGCATTTTCAAAAGAAGAGTTTTCTGATTCTTCAACTTTTTCCTTAGAAACTCCTGGTTCCCTGTCGTCTGTCAATCTACTTTTTGTATCATTGTTCATTTTTTCATCTTCGGTGGAAACTTGCTCTTGGTCTATCTGTTGTTCTTGAGCGTTATTATTTTCTTTATCTGACATTTACTTTTGTCTCCACAGATCACTAAGCGGGAATAACGGGTTTTACATTGGGAATAGCCGGTTTAGTTTTTGCACCCGGCTGGGCTTTTTGTTGTGCCTTATGTTGGGCTTGTGTAAGCTGAGCCCACACTTCATCACGCGGACCAAACATAGTAGCAACGCCATCCGCCATAACCAAAATTTTATCAACCTGGGAAATGATATTAATCTTGTGAGAAATGATAATTACGGTACAGCCTTGTTGTTTTAAATTTTGCAAGGCAATGGCAAGTGCATGTTCTCCTTGCTCGTCAAGGTTGGAATTGGGTTCATCCAAGACAATAAAAGCGGGATTTCCATACAATGCTCTGGCTAAACCAATTCTTTGCCTTTGTCCTCCAGATAAGACGCCACTATGACCGCCAATTATGGTGTCATAACCATCCGGGAGACGTAGAATCATTTCATGGACACCGGCAGACTTAGCAGCTTCAATCACAGCAGGAGGAAAGACATCACCAAAACGAGCAATGTTTTCACTAATAGTACCATCAAATAGCTCAATATCTTGGGGTAAATAACCAATATGAGGTCCCAATTCCATACGATTCCAGGTATAAACATCAGCAGAATCCAGACGAACTTTACCAACATTTGCCGGCCACAAGCCAAGTAATACTCTGGCTAGTGTCGATTTCCCTGCGGCACTGGGCCCTACAATTGCGACCGACTCTCCTTTACTAACTGCAAACGTAATCCCCTTCAATACGGGTAATTTTGCTCCAGGAGGTGTAACGACAATACCTTCAACACTTAAATGCCCTTCAGGATCAGGAAGTGACATGGTTTCTTTGTCAGCCGGAACTACCTGTAGCATCTCATTTAATCGACTGTATGCGCCCCTTGCAGATACAAAACCTTTCCATGAAGCTATCATTAAATCAATAGGAGCTAATGCTCGCCCTAACAAGATGGAACCTGCAATCATTAATCCGGGAGATATTTCTTGATGAATAGCTAAATACGCCCCCAGCCCTAAAACTAGTGACTGGATAATCATACGAAATGATTTCGAAATAGATGAAATTAATCCGGCTCTTTTGCTCGCCACTGCTTGCAGATTTATCACTTGGTTATTCATTTTTTGCCAGCGACTACGGATACTGTCCATCATCCCCATGGACTCGACCACCTCAACATTCCGCAAATTCTTGGTTAGGTAATTATTCGCCCCAATCGAGACCTTGTTGGCCTCTCCAAGCGGACCGGAACTTATCTTCTCGTTAATCAGAGCCAAAAAAATTAGAACAATAGCAGCACCAATTACAGTCCAACCGAAATATGGATGAAACATAAACATTACCGCGACATATATAGGCAGCCAAGGGGCATCAAAAAAGGCAAATAAACCATTGCCGGTTAAAAATTGGCGTAAGTTGGTTAGATCCATAACGGGTTGACTACTGCTTATCGTTCCTCCACTATTTAAACTGTTTTTAAATGTCGCATTAAAAAGCCGCTCATTTAATAAAACATCCAGCTTTGCCCCGGCTTTAACCAAAATTTGCGAGCGAACCCACTCTAAAACACCCATGGTTAATAACAATACCACAGCGATTAAAGTCAGCATCACTAGAGTTGATTCACTGCGACTGGTAATCACGCGATCATATACCTGTAGCATATAAAGCGACGGGACCAGCATTATTACATTAATAAAAAGACTAAAAAATCCGGCAACATTGAAGTAACTCCGGCATTTTTTTAAAGCTAATTGTAAATCAGTGGGTTGCTGCTTTGGATTCATTCATTTTCCCAAGAATTTTGATAAACCAAAAAGGACGCCATTTTAGCAAATTCAGGCGGCTTAAACCATCCTCAAATGCTGTGCTTCCCATTACATATGGATTATAAGGTTATTTTCAAGTTTGTATTAAAGACAACGGTATATACAGACAGCTTATGTTACAATTAATTCCCATTTTTTTAGGAAAATATAATTAATCAGCAAAAAAATGAAGGTAGCAATAGTTCATTATTGGTTGGTCGGTATGCGTGGTGGCGAAAAGGTCTTGGAGGCCTTATGTGATATTTTCCCGGAAGCCGATATTTATACTCATGTTTTAGATAACGATGCGATTTCCGATAAGTTAAAAAAGCATCAAATAAAAACCACTTTTGTTAATAAGCTTCCTCGTGCAAAAAAGTGGTATCCATACTACCTACCCTTTATGCCCATGGCTTTAGAAAGCTTAGATTTGACTGAATACGATCTCATTATTTCCAGCGAATCAGGCCCCGCTAAGGGTATTATTCCTGCACCGACGGCAACCCATATCTGTTACACCCATTCTCCCATGCGCTATGCCTGGGATATGTTTCATACTTATTGGGGTGATTCCCACTGGCTAAAACGTATTCCAATTTCGATAATGATGCATTATTTGAGGTTATGGGATAGTAATTGTGCCTTACGCACCGATCATTTTATTGCCAATTCAAGTTTTATTGCCAAGCGTATCGAAAAATACTACCGACGCTCAGCAAAAGTAATTCATCCTCCGGTTGATACTGAACATTTCAAGCCACTTGAAAATCCCTCGGCTGATTATTATTTATGGCTAGGAGAATTGTCTCGCTATAAACGCCCGACGGATGCTGTACAAGCCTTCAATCAAACAGGAAAAAGACTGGTTATGATTGGTGCAGGCGAATTATTTGAAACGATTAGAAAGCAGGCTAAATCCAATATCAGCCTACGCTCCAAGGTATCGCAAAATGAACTATTAGATCTATTTCAAAATTGCCGCGCTTTAATCTACTCCGGCATTGAAGATTTTGGCATAATCCCGGTAGAGGTTATGGCCTGTGGTCGTCCAGTAATTGCCTTTAATCACGGTGGTGCCACCGATACGGTCATCCATAATCAAACCGGCATATTATACCAAGAATTAAGCCCACAAGGTTTAAATCAAGGAATAGAAGAATTTGAAAAAATTGAAGCTCAATTGGATCCGAAAATAGCCATAAAACATAGTGAAAAGTTTTCCAGACAACGGTTTATTCACGATTTTAAAGAATTTATAGAAAACATGACTGTCAAAGAAACAACTTATCCAAATGAAAAACCATAGTATATTAAAACAACACGCCTTTTTCTTTGAGCTTATGTTTAAGATTCTAGATGTCTTTACGGTATTATTTTCCTCCTGGTTGGGGTACGTCTTATATGGCGATATTTTACAATCCTACTCGGCCTATTTTCAGGGTGTGTTAATTGCCCTGATCGTTAGTATTATCGTCTTTCAGTCCATGGGACTTTATCGCCCCTGGCGCGGCGGTTTTTTAATCAACGAAATTCGTGTCGTTTTCCTCTCCTGGTCGGTGCTATTTCTTGTCCTGGCTTTGTTGACCGTTATAACCAAAAGCAGCGAATTTTATTCTCGAGGCTGGTTTATTTTATGGTTTTGTAGTGGTCTGACGCTAAGCATTATGTTACGGATCGTGTTACGTTTAGGACTTAGGCATTTACGTAAATTTGGTTTTAACCAGCGTCAAATAGTTTTAGTCGGAGCTGGAGACTTTGTTAACGAAGTCGTCGAAAGGCTACAAGCTGAAAAATCCGGAGGCTTTGAAATTAAAGGAGTATTTTCAGACTCTGCCATTAGAAAAAATCCCCACATAGAGAATTTGGGATTGATTAAAGAGGTCGGCGAGTATGTGGAAGAAAATCGCATCGACCAGGTCTGGATCACCATGCCCTTAAGTGATGAAGAAAAAGTAAAACAGGTGATTAATATTCTCAGGCACACCACCGTAGACATTCGTTATATTCCTGATATTTTCGGTTTTAATCTGCTAAATCATTCCTTTAGCGAAGTGGTTGGATTACCGGTTATTGACTTAGCTTCGAGCCCAATGTATGGAACTAGCCGCGTGCTCAAGATGCTAGAAGATAAGGTTTTATCCAGCATTATTTTAATATTAATTTCACCGTTACTCCTTTTTATTGCTATTGGTGTCAAACTTTCTTCACCAGGTCCGGTGTTTTTTCGTCAACAACGAATCGGCTGGAATAACGACCTTTTTACCATGTTAAAATTTCGCTCTATGCCTGTCGATATTGAACAAGACAGCGGTCCGGTTTGGGCTAATCAAGGTGAAAAACGCGCCACCAAATTCGGGCAATTTTTAAGACGTACTAGTCTGGATGAATTACCACAGTTTATCAATGTGTTGAAAGGGGATATGTCCATTGTCGGTCCACGTCCCGAACGCCCTCACTTTGTTGACAAGTTTAAAGAAGAAATACCAGGTTATATGAAAAAGCATATGGTTAAAGCAGGAATTACCGGCTGGGCTCAGGTTAATGGATGGCGTGGTAATACCGATCTTAAAAAGCGTATTGAATACGATCTCTACTATATCGAAAACTGGTCGCTGTGGCTGGATTTTAAAATTATAATTTTAACGCTGTTTAATGGTTTTATTCATAAAAACGCTTATTAATGCAATGTTTTGCCATTAGTATGGAATGCTTCTGTCGAGAAAAATGGTTTTATTAAAGCTTTAAACACTGCCGGTTTTTCAGCATGAGGCCAATGCCCTGCCTCTTTAACCGTCATAGTCCTTGCAGAGGGAAACAATTGTTTAACCTTACTGCCATTTTCTTTGGTTATATAATCTGATTTAGAGCCGGCGATAAACAAGCTGCGCTTTTTATAGGGAAGCAATTGCTCCGTTTCAGGAAAACCGGTTATAGCCGGCATTGAGTGATTTATTCCATCTAGGTTAATCCGCCATTTCCAGGTTTGACGATTAACATGAAGGTTCTGCAATAAAAACTGTCGCAATCCCTCTTCTTCAATATCTTTGGCTAAATACTGTTCTGCATCTTGACGTGAATTAATGATATCCAAAGGCACAGAGCGTAATGCTCCCAAGACATCGTCAAAGTTATGTTGATAAGCTATCGGTGCAATATCAACGACAACCAGACTATTGACTCGCTCAGGTTGAGTTAATGCCATCCACATGGCCGTTTTACCTCCCATACTATGGCCGATTACATTTACCGACGACAAGTTATTTCCATCCAGAAACTTCAGTACATCATCAGCCATGTGCTGATAATCCATGTCATCAGTATGGGGCGAGTTACCATGGTTTCGTAAATCTATGGCATATACAGTATGTTCCTTGGCTAAAAAACTGGCTATGCTTTGCCAGTTTCTGCCACTGCCAAATAATCCATGCAAAATAATAATGGGCGAGCCTGACTCACCATATTGTTTGAAATGCAAATTCATAATAATTTATAGGAACGAGAATTATATTTTATGTTGACAGAATTGGTTTGTTTTTATCTTTTCTGGTTTTAATTTTAGGTGGATTTTCTCAAAGTGCAACATAATTAATGAAAAAAAATGCTAACCATTGAGAAATTTGTAGGCTTTGAGGTTATTTATCCAACCATTTACTTAATGCTTTTGGCTTACCCAGGTAATAGCCTTGCCCATAAGTAATACCGATCTTTGTCAACTCTGCCACATCCTCTGCTGTCTCAACATATTCGGCAACCGTTTTTTGATTACGTAGCTGGCTAATGGCATGGGTATAGGAGATCATGGCATGATCAACCGGATCATTAAACATGTCTCGCACGAAACTACCGTCAATTTTAACCACATCAAAAGGCAATTTTTTAAGGTATTCAAATGAGGACATGCCGGTTCCAAAATCATCCAATGCTAAGCCAATGCCTATTTCACGACAATAATTGATAAATTCCGAAGCCTGATTAAAATCTCCTACTGCCGAGGTTTCGGTAATCTCCAACTCCAGTTTATCCCAAGGAAAATCAAACAATTTTATAGCCTGTTTTAATTTAGCCTGAAAATCGGGATGATTTAAAGTTCCTCCGGATAGATTAATATGAGCGGAAGCCAATTTATCCATATGTTCAGGATAGGACGTAACCGTTTCGAGATAGGTCCATAGAACATAAATGTCGATGTCTACCATCATTTGATAACGCTCTGCAGTCGATAAAAAGCTATCAGGGGATAGAAACTGTCCGTCACTATCCCACATCCGAATGAGTACTTCATAGCCAATTTGTTCACTGCTTTCCTGCAATGGCACTATGGCCTGAGCAAATAATTCAAATCGTGCCGGTCCACTATCCAAAGCTTCTTTAATAAATCCTGCTATCTGAATTTCACTATTTATTTTCTGTGACTGTTGATCTTCACAATGGTAAATATGCATTTTATTGCGACCGCTATCTTTGGCCGCATAAAATGCCAAATCAGCATAATTAACCAATTCTTTCAGGGTATATTGATACGGTTTAAATGGCACTACGCCCATGGAGGCCGAAACACTAATGGATTCACCTTCCCAGCAAAATCGAAAATCCTTTAAGCTATGCAATAAACGCTTTGCATGTGCCACACCTTCATCTTCGCTCACAGCACTGTACAATATGTAGAAATCATCCCCACCAATACGAGCCATAACAGCATTTTCCGGGAGCATGTGACGACAAGACAAAGCTATCATTTTTAATAATTCATCGCCCGCAATATGGCCAACGGAATCATTCACCAGTTTAAACTGGTCAATATCCATATTGACCAAGACATGCCCTACTTGCCCTTCGTATTGTAATGCCTGGGATAAAAATTCTTCAATGGCAAAGCGATTATATAAGGCCGTCAGGCTGTCATGCCGACTTTGATAATTCAGTCGTTCAGTGCTAGCCTGAATCTCTGTAATCATATCGTTATAACCAGCAAATAACTGCTTTACCTCATTTTGAGCTTCTGTAGTCACAGTTTTATAACGATTGTTATTTACATCATTTCCGGCCATAACGTAGGCCAGCTGCTGGAAAGGGCGTGTATACTGTTGACTGATTTTCCAGGCGATCAGCAAACCGATTATCAGTTCGATTGGGAAGATCCACAATAAGGTTTGAAATTGCTCTTTCAGCTTGGTTTGATAATTTTCCGGATTGATAACAATTACCGACTCGCCAAAATTATACCCTTCTGCTTGTACTGGGATTTTTAATAGCAAGTGCCCCTGTTTGGAAAACACGGGAGCCGACAGCTGCAAGCTACTCAATTGTTGGGCAGGCATATATGTTTCATCGCCATAGCTAAATATAGCTTCACTATTCTGGTCCAATAATACCAATGCATCCACCGACTTAAATCCGGACACTCGAAAGCTAAGATCAGAAAAGGTATCAGCATCCGGACTCACTATTGCTTTTAGTAAATCATTATTTAAAGAACGCCCCAATGTTTGTGCCTGCTCGATAGCAATAGATTGCTTTTCTTTAATATCAAACCAATTAACCAAGCCCAAAGTGACCGCACCAACAATGCTTAAAAGAACAGCCATCAATAGAATTAATTGCGTACGAATACTTAGTTTTGACCAACTCGGTAGATTTAACATGGTAAATTTCGAGGTTTTAGGAAGCCTCGATTTTACCCCGGAATAGAGCGAAATCGAAAGCTTTTGCGGGTAATTTTATTTTTCTATAGGCAATTTAAAATCATTGCCCCATTCTTTCCATGAAGCATCATAGTTGGCAACATCATATCCTAACTCTCTTAAGGCCAGATAGTTTGCCGATGAAATCCGTCCGATAGCACAATAAATCACCACTTTTTTGTCCCTGGGGATATTGGTATACAATTTTTTTAATTCGTCTAAAGGCTGTAATGAAGCAACCCCATTGGACATGGCAAAATTATGGCTAGCCGGAATATTAATCGCGGTAGGAATATGTCCGAACCGTTTTGCGACTGAAGTTTCTCCCTGATACGCTGGCTCCGCACGAGCATCAATAATAATCTTTTTGCTATTTAGCATGGCCAATTGAGTACTAAATTTGCTTGCCAAACGATTATTATTCACTTGAGCTACATATTGACTGACTTGAATACTCGGTTCATCCAGACTAATTAACAAATTATTATTAATCCAATAATCGTATCCATGATCAAGCACTTTTGGCTGGCGTAAACCATAGACTTCCAGAGCCCAGAATAACCGAGCGGCATCGACTAAATCACCATTATCATATATAACGACATTACTATTAATATCGATGCCACGAGCACGCAGATACTTCTGCATCTGTTTTGGTTTTACCAACTTACCATTTGTCTGCTTATCATGGTAGGTTAGATTAACCGGAAAGCTTATAGCTCCAGGTATATGACCAGCCATATATGCTTCTACGCTACGGGCATCTAAAATAAGGTAGTTAGAACGGCTTAAAGGCTCTTTAAGTTGTTGAGGAGAAACTCGGAGCGTTGCATAACAGTTGTCAGCAACAACAAAAACCAGCAGAAAAAACACGACAGAAAAGGGATTCATGCAACCTCCATAAATCTTGCTAAGCACTCATCCTATCAATAGCAAAGCTATCAATCAATCCTTTTTTTTGAACAATTTTATGCAAATCTCATCACCGTTTTGATCAATTTTGGGAAGAGAGTTCCATTGAGAGATTAATTGATGAATTTTAGAGGCTTACAAAGAACAAAGCCACCGGACATCATCTGCCCGGTGGCTTTTATTGATGGAATGTTTTACGAATTACTTCTTGCCATGCTTAGCTTCATGCTCAGCACGCATCTTTTTCGCTTCTTCCAAGATTGTATTGACAGCAGTCTTCAACGGAGCCCAACCATACCAGTGCATATAATCGTTACTGACATGGAAAGCACCTTGGAAGGTACGCTGACGATACTCTAGCATGATCAAGTATAACTCTTGTTCAATGTGGGTCTTAGCGTCATAGTATTGCAACAAGTCCGGTGCATATTTCCAACCTTCAGGCTTCTTCAGGATACCGTCTTTATACAAACCTTGAACCGCAGCAATCGCTTTGGCAAACTCATGGTCAGCCGCTCTTACGATTTCATCGGAGGCTAAGAAGTGTGAATCAACAAAACCCTTTGCATGACACTTATTACAGTTCTGCTTCATTTTTACACGTAGTTCGTTAAACTCTTTAGGACCACGTGCCGCTTGTGACTGGAGTACGATTTCAACAAAGCGTTCAGTTGGCTGTAAGGCTTCATCCAAGACACCTGCCGCTTGTAAAATCAAAGCTCTGTCAAAGGTCCATTGTGGGTCGTCATCCAGATCCATATAATTACCGCTAGGTAAAGCGCCGGCCAATTTAGTTAATGGTTCTTTCAGTGACGGAGCCACATCAATCAAGGCCAATACATTTTCTTTAGTAGGAATACGTAAGGCTAAGAAACCCCATGAAGTTTTGACGGAATGCTCACCTTCCATCATATGACAGCTTTGACAGGTAGGAGCACGGGCATCTTCTTCATGTCCTTCAATACCCCAGATAATACCGTGCTTGGAAGAGGTGTACATCTCCCACTGTGGATGGTCAAATCCCATATGGCAGTTTGAACAAGCTCTAGGATCTTTGGCTTCTGATTTATTAAAGGTGTGGCGAGTATGACATGCATCACATTGGGCATTTCCATAACGATATTTAGCGGCTTCTTTACCACCATCATGCTTGATTTCGCCAGCATTGCCGTCGGTTACCCCTATTAGACCTTTTTCACCAATCTTATGGCAACCGGAACAACCACGATAACCACCTTCGGTAATTGCACCAGGCTGACCATGCCATGCGATCTGCGACTTCATAACCAACCAGCCGAGGTTATGTTTACCATCCTTATGTTCATTCAATTGTTGCTTATGACATTCACCGCAAGTGGCTGCCGTAGGCATTTCAGCCTTAGCATGATCATCCATGGTGGTATGCTTGGTTCCATGACAATCATGGCAACGAACTTCATCCTCACCCACTTTAACATTGGCATGCGGACTGTCTAAATGTTGCTTAACAATCCCAGGATTGACGCTGACGTGACAGCCAATACAATCTTTTTGCGCTTTTTGATCCTCATCCAACATTTTCCCTTCTTTACCGGCAGCAAAAGCCATACCGTTAAGACCAAAGAAAAGTAACGTCATAAAAAACGCCAGTAGTATCAGTCTATTGATTTTCATCGATAATATCCCCTTGTTTTTGATTTTGAGGGAAAACCGTTTATTAATCTTCAACTCCAAAGTCAGATCAAATGCAACTTTAAAAAAACATGCCCTGCCTAAAACGTTATTCTTAATGACAAGGAATGAAAATTTTGCTTCGATTTAACTCATGAAAAGATTTATAGGAACTCCCCCTATTTGTGTTATAAGTATACCCATTGATTATTATTATGGTTGACACTCATAGCATGACTAATTTAGCTAATTTTAACTAAAAAACATTGATGTATGTCAATGGAAATTTGGATAGTGGATGTTACCTGAAAAAAAGGTGAATCCTTTAAAGAATAATGCCTTAACCTGTATGAATTTCATACAAAAACCCTATTTATTAGTCAGTTAAGCAGGTGAGCACATTCAACAACTGTCGATGAACTTATTCAGTTTTTTATTTTGGTATTGGTTACAATACTCTATATTTCATTTCCTATTGGGCTCAAAATGCGACATGCATATTGGATTTTGCTGCTACCTCCACTATTTTGGTCTGGTAACTTTGTGGTAGGACGGGCAATAGCCGGACAGGCTCCTGCTATTGGTTTGTCCTTCTGGCGCTGGTTTTTGGCAGCCATAATTTTATTACCCTTTATCCTTAAACCCATTTGGCAACAACGACAAATTATTTGGGAAAACATCGGCCCAATCCTTCTCCTCTCTGTCACAGGCGTGAGTGCCTTTAATACCTTGGCCTATATTGGATTACAAACTACAACAGCCACCAATGGGACACTTTTAAATTCATTAATTCCCATTTTTATCGTTATTATTTCAAGTGCCTTTTTTCGCAGCCCCGCCAGTAAACAACAAATTATTGGCATCGTCATTTCTTTCGTCGGCGTTTTAATTATTCTGTCGGAGATGAGTATACAGTCTCTTTGGTCTTTATCTTTTAACCAGGGCGATTTATGGATTCTATTAGCTGGATTAGATTGGGCACTATATTCAGTGTTATTAAAACACTATCGACCACCTCAGCTTTTTAATAGTAGTTTACTCGGTGTTACTGTAATTCTGGGGTGTTTATTGCTATTCCCTTTATATTTGTTGAATCCCTTAAACGAGCAACCCTTTAAATTAAATAATGACGTGGTTTGGGTCTTAATCTATATAGCTATTTTTCCATCTATTATTGCTTATTTTGCCTGGAATTACGGCATTTCCAAAGTTGGAGCGAATATTGGCGGGCAATTCATTCACCTTATGCCCCTTTTTGGAGCACTGCTGGCAATGATATTCCTAGGAGAATCACTCTATATATTTCATCTGATGGGGGGGATATTAATCGCCATAGGATTAATTTTATCACTAAATTTATGGCCAAGGCATGATTAACGAATTATTCGGTCAATAGCCCCTAACTTATTGATATCGATTGGAATTTCTTTACGCAAACTTAATTTTAAGTTCAAAAGTTTTTCTATAGAAATCGGCTCAACTAAACCATCTTCTTCGATGGTCCAATTTTCCTCGCCGATATTACTGATCATTTGTGCCCCTTGCATACCCAGAGCATAAAAGTCAGGAGTGACAGAGAAGGTACCAAAATTAAGTGCCGTAACCGTCAACTCTTCAATACCGACAATGACCGGCATTTTAGCTTTCTTTAATACCGGCATCCAGGCATTTTGAATCAAGCGAGCATTCAGCAATAGATTGTCATTAGGAATCCAAAGCGCATCAATATCCTGTTCCACCAATTGCCGTAGATGATAGCGTAATTGTTTATATCCGACTTGATTGGGGAGTTGCACTGTGACCAATTCAACCTCTTCAAGGGCACAGAACACTCGATTGATTTCGATTAGATTCTCCATCCATGCGCTATACAATACCCCAACCCGATCAACCGGTGTACGCATAATGTCACGAATATTGACAATACTGGTTACTATCGGGATCTCATTTCTAATCCCAGTGGCATTCGTGACCTGGTCGATCACTTTATCAAGATAGATTGCCGATAAAGCTAAACTAGGCGGAAAAGATTTTCGCTGAGCTTTATTTTCCTCCTGGTAATCAGAATATTTGGAAATTGCCATATTACCGATTAACACCATTAACTTTGGAGTTACAGCTTTAATCTTTTTGTCAATATTAGTGACAGAGGTATTGCGGTCAATGATCAGATCTTGAATATCGATTTCGTCACCGATATCGTCCTTGATCGCTTCCAGTACCAGAGAAAAGTTTTTAGTGTCGGTCAGCAACACCAATACCGTATCCTTAGCAAGCCCATCCTGGATGCTAAATGTGAGTATTAAAAACAGACCGAATATAAGTTTTACCTTATGCATTTTTGATCAGAAATTTCATTGTTCCATGCATTTGAGTATAGGATTAAGATAGCCTATTGTAAAGGTTAATGAGGTTATCCAAGATATTGAAAAAACCTAGGTTTTTACTCTATTTCTTTTTATTACAATAGCGTTGGTTTTCTCAAAACCATGAGTTTTTCTAAACAAGAATAGCGGCCAATTTGATTGGAGATTTAGAACATATTGATTTGAAAATAAATTTTCAAAAAATATCCCTCAACTTTAGCAACCCTGGGGGAGCAGATCTGACGGCTATTCACTCAATTTAATACGATGGCTTAATTTAGATTTTTATAGCTTCAGTCTGTGAACCAGATTGTGATACAAATAAAAACCAGCTCATAATAAACACCCAGGCAAATGAATAATCCAAATAATTATCGAACAATAATGAAGCCATGATAGTTATTAGTATCAACATATTATTAGCTCGATAGGCACGCCTTAACAATAACACTAGGAGCAAAAGCAATATACTAAAGCCAATAACCCCAGTATCTACCAATACCTGAAAATAGAAATTATGTAAATTACGATGCTGTTCATCATCTTGGTTCATAGCCCGGTACGAACCAGCCCCAATACCTATCCAAGGCGACTGTTGCCAAAGGCGATACCCTTGTCGCCATAAATCCTCTCTGCCAGTCAAACTATGATTATTAATTTTAGGAATAAAGTCGTCATAACTAGGCAATTGTGCCTGTTTAAATTTATGAATATAGGGAAAAATCTGGCCGTAATCACGCATTAATCGCTCATTGTTTAATAGCAAAGCATGGACCGCAGCAACACAGATGAGCACCAATAGTAATATGGTCTTTGGATGGCGATAAAAGTATTGTAATACTAGTAACAATAATCCGATTGCCAGGGTAAATAAAAAATTACGTGATTCCCCTAAAAGCCCGGTATAAGCGAATAAACAAATAATCAATAAATAAACTATCCTGGCCCACCAGTCATTTCTAACGCGCATCATTGTTTGCAGCACAACTATAATGCCAACGGCAGCAATCACGCCATAAATGGTATGCCAACGAGTAATGGAACTAATTCCCTTGGCAGTATGGGCGTCAGCACTAACAAAATATTGTGTTAACTGGGTTGCCCCTGAATAGTCGTAGAGCTGCCACCATGCCACAAAAGCTAAAAACAGAACCAGCCCCCACCCCAGCCATCGCCCGTTAGAATAATGATTATCAGAATAAATCAACCAACTCATAAAAAAAGCCGACCAGACCGCCATGGAGGCAAAACCAAATATAACAATGGAAATAATCGAGTCAAAACGCTCCTGATTCAGCCATAGTGAGATAAAATTCACCATTAAAAAAAGTACAATCAAAATAATTTCAAACAGGTATTTAGAATGTAAATGACGGTAGTTATAATCTCGAAAATAACTGATTAAAAAAACCAAGGTCAACAATAGCATTAGCAATATGCCCATATATCGATTGATATTTTCTAAATTTATTGGCTTAATGACGGCCAGTAGAAAGAAGAAAACAAATAATAAATGGCTATTAAAGCTATATCTCATTGATTTTATCGACGATAGATTAATTTTTTTCGCAAAAGGACGAAATTCAGAGTGAAAACTGATGTTTTAGGCTGCAATAACCTTTCAAAAATCCTTACACCGCTTATTGTAATCGGTTTATATTTTACTGTCACAAATAAAATATATCTAAGTGCTATTCCCTCTGCAGTTATTTTAATCCTATTAATTTTATTGATTACGGATAATTGCTATAGCTGGTTAACTAAAACAAACCATCCCGACTACTTTTTTGCTATCTATAAACAGCCTATCAGTTTTTATACCGCTCTCTTTTTTTTCTTAAGCATAGTTTCAGTTTTGCTCTATTTTCCCCAATCATTACTACACTTCAGCTTTTACCGTTATGACGGCAATTTCATAATTTCTTATGCTGTTTTTTTATTTCTACCTTGGTATATCTATTCCGGTCCTATTGAGAAAATCATTAGCCGCTTTATCTATTTCTCTGCACTGGTAAATCTCCCTTTTTTTATTTACTTTCTTTTTCACGACTATATTTATTACCATCACCTTTTTTCTGCCACCAATGCCGCCGGAGGTTTTTTTACCATTGTTCTGGCCCTGGCAATCGCTCATCTATTAGACAAACAAGAAAAACTAATCTTGCTACCAATTGTCTTATTGGCAATATTTTTATTTTTTACCACCTCTCGCGGCTCAATGTTGGGACTGATAGCAGCAGTGTTAGCCTGGTTTTGTATCGATAAACCAAAACTAAAATGGTTACCGGGAGTTATGATAATTGGAGTTGTCATTATCCAAAGTTTTTTATTGTATAAATATTATCCCTACTACTTGGAGAAAATATCTTATCTGGATTATCAACAGACTCGAGCTCAGGAGTATCAAGATAAAAAAGAGGAAAATATCTACAATCGTCTCATCAACAACTGGCCTAAAGGATGGGATGGTTTTAGTCGCTCTCCTTTATTGGGATACGGTTTTGGAGCGGTCAATGATCAACCTTATCCAAACAAAGAGAAAATAACCGGTTTGTTCAACCTCAACCATGCTAGTCAAAAAGTGTTTTCCGATGCCCATGCCCATCATTCCTATTTACATATCTTGGCCGAACAAGGCATATTGGGTCTCATTTGCTTGATATTATTGTGGTCTAAAATTATCCAATATTTAAAACAGAACAGGCAAATAATGTGGATTCGAAATGGATTATTAATAGCCAGCTGGACTATTATTTTCACCAGCTTTACCGAACATCGAATTACAACGCCGGCAATGTTATTGCCTTATTCTCTTTTATTATTACTATACGTTGGTTGGAATAATTTTAATCAACAAAAATCTCAACAGGAACATCTATGACCGATTATAATGGTGTCGTATCTATTAAGGTTAATGGGGAACAAGCAACAGGAGCACTGCTTTGGACCGGTCGGCATATTATTACCGCAGCTCATGTATTAAATGATCTGCCGACTTCCTCTGATATTAACATTAATTTAAACTTAACGACTAATATCAGTACACCACAAGTCATTTCCTATAATTTGCATCCCGGATGGGAGAATAATCCTTCTAACTATAACAACGATTTAGCCATTATCGAGTTAAGTACAACGATAGACAGCAGTATTGAGCGTTATGATATTTATCGAGATTATGACGAACTGGGACAAATTTTTACCCGCGTCGGTTATAGTAAAGAGATAGAACCCAATACCGGTGAAGTGACCGGCGACGACGACGAATTTCATTCCGGCACCAATATTTACGACACAACCACGGATAAAATCAACGACTATATTGGTACAACCATCCAAAGCCAATATCAGCTTAGCTATGACTATGATAACGGTGAAAGCGAAAACGATGCCTGGGGTTCTATTTTAAACCTGACCGATACCGGCACCGGCAGTAGTGAAGTATTTGCCAATCCCGGCGATTCCGGTGGTCCAGCCTTTATCAATAATAAAATTGCCGGAATTGCCAGTTATATCTTCCGCTATCAGGATAGTAATATCCATCCAGATATAACCGACGCAACCGATTCCAGCTATGGCGAAATTGCCTCCGATACACGAATTACCAAATACTCCAATTGGATCGACTCCATAGTGGATGACAATTACCAACCTGAAAAACCAACCAGTGCTGACGCCGTTGATATTTACCCCATCGAAGGCGATAGCGGTACCAGCACCAATTACTTCCTTTTGGAAATTGGCACGGCATTAAGTATCGATGCCAGTGTCTCCTATGAAACGGTCGATGGTACAGCAAAATCAGGTAGTGATTATCTCTTTACGAGTGGGACTGCAACTATCCCGGCAGGCGAAACACAGGTAACCATAGCGGTTGAAATTATTGGTGATACTGAGGATGAAGATAGCGAAACATTTTATTTAAAGGTGTTTGACCCGGAAGGCGGAATTTTTCCTGAAGGAGTGACCGAGCTAAAGGCACAACATACGATTGTGGATAATGACCATGATCATACTAATCCACAGAGTCGGGAAATTGGGATTATTGGGATTGTTACTGATGAATCAATCGGTTAGATATTTATTTCCAACCTCTGAAAATAATTACAAGCGCATCCCAACATTAAACAAATTGTAGAGTGCAAAAGCGATCACCATGCCTCCTGCGGTATATCTAACCCAGGTATGGCGGATAAAACTACTTAACCCGGCGGCAAAAACACCCATAGTCAATAACAAAGGTAGTGTTCCCACACCAAAACTTAACATCAATAAGCCACCCTCAACGGCACTACCGGTGGTAATGGACCAGAATAAAATGGTATACACCAGCCCGCAGGGCAGCCAGCCCCATAGCAGTCCTAAAATAAAAGCTTGTGGAATGGTTTTTACCGGAATAAAACGGCGGCTAAAGGGTTCAATATATTTCCAAATTTTTCCACCGATGTGTTCAATGCGGGTTAGTCCACGCCACCAGCCACCCAGATAAAGCCCCAAGGCCAACATCAGCAATGCAGCAAAGACTTCCAATACCATTTGCACATTTTTAATTGCTACCAGATTAGCAGCCAACATCATGACCCCGCCGAGTAATATACCGGCCACGGTGTAGGAGCTTAGGCGTCCAAGGTTATAGGCGATTAGATAGGGCAGCATGGAAAGCGGATTTTCGCGTTGCTCTTCCGGTAGACCGAAGGTTAGGGCGCCGACTATACCGCCGCACATTCCCAAGCAGTGCACACCACCCAATAACCCTGCGATAAAAGCGGCAAAATAGCTAATCTCCATGGTTATTGGGGTATCTCCATATCGTATTCCATAATTAATGGCGCATGATCGGAGAAACGCTCCTCTTTATAGATACTGGTGCTTAATAGCTTGGCTTTTAAAGAAGGAGAAATAATCTGGTAATCGATACGCCAACCGGTGTTGTTGGCCCAGGCCTGGCCTCGATTGGACCACCAGGTATATTGATCGGATTCCTGGTTTAGCACTCGAAACGCATCTACCATTCCGATGGGGTCCTCGACATCCGGTTCGGCGAATACCTTATCCAACCAGGCTCGCTCTTCCGGTAAGCAACCGGAGCGTTTTTTATTGCCGTTAAAGTTTTTTATATCGATTTTTTTGTGTACGATATTCCAATCGCCACAAAGGATATATTGACGGTCACTCTTGACCATCTCCATTAGAATGGGATTGAGCTTATCCAGAAACTGCATTTTTAATTCCTGGCGATCATCTTTGGAAGAACCGGACGGTAGATACAATGAAGCAATACTTAAACTGCCATAGTCAGCCTGAATATAACGCCCCTCATCGTCAGCAATATCCCAACCTAAACCTTTAGTCACTTGATTAGGTTCAACTTTGCTATAAATGGCAGTACCGCTATATCCCTTTTTCTCGGCATCATAAAGAAAGCGATGATATCCGGCCGGGAAAAATACCTCATCATCCAGCTGATGTTCCTGGGCCTTGGTTTCCTGAATACAGATCACATCGGCCTGTTCTTTATCAACCCATGTAAAAAAGCCTTTTTTAGCAGCTGCACGTATTCCATTTAAGTTGGCCGAGATCACTTTCATATGATATTAGAATTCCTTTAATAATGAACAGGGACGAAAAATTCGGCTATTCTATCAGTTTTTACCCCACTATCATATAATACCGAATAGAGACGAGTTCAAACTTTTAGGATTTTTATGAAAGACTATCAACGTGAGTTTATTGAGTTTGCCATTCAAACCGGGGTATTACGATTTGGCGAATTTACCTTGAAATCGGGGCGCTTAAGCCCTTATTTTTTTAATAGCGGCTTATTTAATACCGGAGCCTCGTTAGCTGCCTTAGGTCGTTTTTATGCCCAGGCCCTAAGAGATAGTGAAATTGATTTTGATCTCTTATTCGGCCCCGCCTATAAAGGTATTCCCCTGGCTGCAGCCTGTTCCATCGCCCTGGCCGATCATCATCAATATAATATCGACTATAGTTTTAATCGTAAGGAAGCCAAGGATCATGGTGAAGGCGGCACCATCGTAGGGGCACAACTAAAAGGCCGAATTATGATTATTGATGATGTCATTTCTGCCGGTACCTCAGTGCGTGAGTCATTGGATTTAATAGATCAGGCCGATGCTCAGGCTGCCGGGGTAGTGATCGCTTTGGACCGCCAAGAAAAGGGCAAGGGTGATGTTTCTGCCATTAATGAGATTGAAAATAATTACGGCATCCCGGTAGTTAGTATTATTAAATTAGAACACTTAATCAGCTATATTGAAGAGAGAGGCGAATTGAGTGCTTATTCGAACAAAATCCAAGCCTATCGAGATCAATACGGCGTTTAAATAGTTCACTGCAATATGCTGGTTGTAATTTTAGTTATTTTATTAGCCTTGATCTTTATACCCCAGTGGTGGGTGAACCGAGTCATGCAGCGCTATTCGAGCACCATCGAGGAGTTACCTGGCAGTGGCAGTGAGTTTGCTCAACATTTAATTGATCGATTTCAACTGGGGATTAAAGTCGAGCAAACCGAACAAGGCGATCACTATGACCCACAAAATAAAGTGGTACGCTTAAGCAAAAAAAATTTCCATGGTAAATCCTTAACCGCTTTAAGTATTGCCGCTCATGAAGTGGGACATGCCATTCAACACCATCGGCATGAGCCATTATTGGAATTGCGTGGCAAAATGGTACAAATATCTCAGGTGGTGGAAAAATTTTCCGTCACTGCCATGATGTTTGCACCGATACTAGGCTTGATTACCCGCTCCCCCCATTTAAGCGGACTGTTTTTTATTCTGGCTTTTTTGGGGTTATTTACCTCGGTTATCGTTCACCTAATCTCTCTTCCTGTGGAATGGGATGCCAGTTTTGGCAAGGCTTTGCCAATTATTCAAGAAGGTGAATACCTACCCAGTCGTGATCGGCAAGTGGTAAAAATTATTTTGACCGCCGCCGCCTTAACCTATCTTTCTGCTGCCTTGGCCAGTCTATTAAATATCTGGCGTTGGTTGGCCATCCTGAGAAGATAATAGATTTATCAAATGGAAATACTTGCTTATTTAGCCATCGGCGCTTTTGCCGGAATTGCAGCCGGTTTATTAGGAATTGGCGGTGGATTGATTATTGTACCGCTGTTGTTAATGGTATTTAGTTGGAGCCAGACCCTGCCCTACGAGTTACACGCCCATATTGCGGTGGCAACTTCTCTGGCCACCATCATATTTACCGCCATCTCAGCCATTATTGCCCAACACAAGAAGAAAGCCATAATTTGGCCTATTTTTACCTTTATGCTACCAGGCGTATTAATCGGTTCTTATATCGGCGCATGGGTAGCCATTTGGTTACCTCGCGATCCACTATTAATTATCTTTTCCATCTTTATGCTATTGGTGGGAATCAAAATGTGGACAGCCTGGACACCGCACAACTTTAAACCTTCCTTTAGTTCTTTAGAACGTCTTCCGGTAGGCTTTGTGATCGGCTGTGTCTCTTCCATAGTCGGCATTGGAGGAGGAACCATGACGGTTCCCTATCTCAATCTGAGCAAAATTCAAATTCAAAACGCCATTGCCATTTCCAGTGCTTTGGGACTACCGATTGCCATATCCGGCAGTCTGGGATTTTATTTTAATGCCATCAACCAGGAAGAGATAATCCTAAATAGTTGGGGTTATATCTATCTACCCGCTTTTCTAGCCATTATTGTTGTTTCTGTCTTTACCGCTCGAATCGGGGTCTATCTGTCCCATCTACTCGACAAACAGGTGCTAAGCAAAGTTTTTGCAATATTGTTATTTGCTCAGACAGCTAAAATTTTATGGGGAGTCTGGGGGTAAATCCAGAGCTCCTGAAAATATATGGCTCAGGTGACTTGGGTATTGATTATTTATCATCATTTTTAGAGTCACACCAATAAGACACTTCTTTTTTAGCATCCAAGATCACATCTTCGGTTTCTTCCTTATTTAGGCGAACCTTAACGTCTCGCCCTTCTTCATCTTTAACCATTTTGGTTAAAAAAGGTGCGCGCTGGTATCTTTTTAATTGAACCTGAGCCTGTTCACATTGTTCTTTTCGATTTTGCTGTTCCTTTTCAGCCTTTTCTTCAATCTGTTTTTTCTTTTTTTGATTCTGAAATTTTCGGCTAATCTTATCCATCTCTTTGGGCTGAACACAGGTAGGAGTTGCCGAATAGACAGGACGTCCATTCTCATCAAGACATTTATAAATTGCACTGCTTGCGTTGCCGGTTACAAAAACCGTAACAACCATAAAAAGAGATAAAATTATGCCTTTCATACCGATTAGCCTTTGACTTTGTTATTTTAATCTACGCTATAACTTTTCCTAAGATAATAGCCGGAATTAAAAAAAATGTACATGCACAGTTCAAAAAAGCAAAAAAAATGCCTCACGAGGAGGCATTTTTTTAAGACGATATAAAATAAGGTATTTTATACTTTCCCGGTAAACTCCGGATAAGCCTCCAATCCACATTCGGAGATATCCACACCTTCATATTCATCTTCTTCACTAACTCGGATACCCATAATCGCTTTCAGTATCACCCAAACAATCAAGCTGGTTACAAATACCCAAATAAAGATGGTAGCCGCACCAATTAACTGACCTGAGAAGCTAACACCTGAGTTAGTAACCGGCACTAATAACAGGCCTAATAAACCAACCACACCGTGTACTGAAATGGCACCAACCGGGTCATCAATTTTGAACACTCTATCAATGGTCAGAATACTGAATACTACCAACACACCACCCATTGCACCAAAAATGGTCGCTTGTAATGGAGTCGGAGTTGAAGGTTCAGCAGTAATCGCAACCAAACCGGCTAATGCACCATTTAATAGCATAGTTAAATCAGCTTTACCGAATAACATCCGTGCCGTGATTAAAGCAGCAACCGCTCCACCGGCAGCAGCGGTATTGGTATTTAAGAACACCATAGCAACTGCGTTGGCATTGCTAATATCACCTAACTTAAGTACTGAGCCACCATTAAATCCGAACCAGCCCATCCACAAGATAAAGGTACCTAAGGTTGCCAAAGGCAGATTTGCGCCAGGAATCGGACGAACTTCACCATTGGCACCGTATTTACCTTTACGAGGTCCAAGTATCAATACCGCAGCCAAAGCAGCAGATGCACCAGCCATATGCACAATACCGGAACCGGCAAAATCAGAAAAGCCTAAGTCGCCCAAGGTGTACATACCGAATACTGCGTCACCATTCCAAGTCCAGGCACCTTCCATTGGATAGATAAAACCTGTCATTACCACACAGAAAGCCAAGAACGACCACAATTTCATACGCTCAGCAACAGCACCGGAAACAATTGACATAGCGGTTGCAACAAACACGACTTGGAAGAAAAAGTCAGAAGCGCCGGAATAGACAGAACCGCCGGTAAAATCGCCTTGCTCGGTAAACGCACCCAGAGTATCGGCAACATGAGTGTCACCAACAACTAAATCGGTCAAAAAGATACTGCCGCCATACATAATGTCGTAACCTACCAACAAGTACATAATGCACGAAATGGCAAATAGCGCAACGTTTTTGGTTAAAATTTCGGCGGTGTTTTTAGTTCTAACCAACCCCGCTTCCAACATGGCAAATCCCGCCGCCATCCACATGACCAGGGCACCACAAATTAGAAAATAAAATGTGTCTAATGCATACTGTAAATGAAAAATATTTGCTTCCACTTCTCTTCTCCTAATAACTAAACTTTATAGTGCTTCTACACCAGATTCATCCGTTCGAATACGAATAACCTGCTCAATACTGGTAACGAAGATCTTGCCATCCCCAATTTTCCCCGTATGTGCAGCGCCTTTTATCACTTCCAATACTTGGTCCAACATATCTGCCGCGATAGCAATTTCGATTTTTACCTTAGGTAAAAAGTCCACCACATATTCCGCGCCTCTATAAAGTTCAGTATGTCCTTTCTGACGCCCGAAACCCTTTACTTCCGTAACTGTCATTCCATAAACGCCCAAATCGGAAAGTGCTTCACGCACATCATCCAATTTAAAAGGCTTTACTATTGCCGTTACCAATTTCATCTTTTTTATCTCCTGAAAAGAAATCACTTATGTGAGAATTTTTGTATTCTTGACAGTCTTTAAGCAGCCATCATGCCAATCGCTTTTTTTTATTAATATTCAATGCACTACGGTAATTCTTTACTGTTTTTTGGATGATTTACTGCACTAAGGAGAGAAGTAAAGCTCGACGTTAGTATATTATTGCACTAGTTTGGTGCACCATTTTGGTGAGAAATTTTTAAACTAACTAAAGCGGCGTTTCTTAATTGTTACGCTTGCTTGTATAATAAGCTGATAGCGTAAATAACTTAGGATTTCTAGAATGGAAAAACCACTATTTGAAGACTTGGCCGGCAAGATCGGCGGTTTATTACCCCCAGCCCCAGCCGCTCTAAAGAAAGAGATAGAGGACAATATTCGTCATATTCTACATGCTTCTTTTGAAAATTTGGATCTCGTCACTCGCGAAGAGTTTGAAATTCAAAGTGCCGTTTTGCAACGCACTCGAATGAAACTGGAACAATTGGAAAAACAGGTTGCGGCACTGGAAGGACAAATACAAAGTACGACGGATACATAGTATTGCAGTAGGAGCAGTTGATTCACTGCTCCTCAATTTTTAACGACGATAAAAGCTTAACTACAATAAAAGATAGTTTCGATAATCAAATCACCATCCTCATCTTGTTTAGCCGATATGGCTGAATAGGTATCTCCCTCTTCGCCATTGGCAATATAAACCTCTGCTTCGTCGTCCATATCTGCAATTAGTTTTTTTAAATCTTTTACAGTTAATAAATCCATATTGTCTCTCATTTATTTAGTAACGTGAATAATTTTGCCTTGCTCCAGGGAATATGCTTTACCAAAACCGACTACGAAGTTACCTCTTCCGGGAATTAGACGGTACATATGAAAATCTCCCAATTGCGAGAGTAATTCTATAATTTTGCCAAATCGCTCATGAAACTGATTGATTAGATTACTCCACAATTCGTCCTCACGGCCTATAAAAGTGACTTTACATTGATAACTTAGGCGTTTTCGGGCAAATAAATTACGCGATTGTTGTTCATCTTCAATTAATAAAACGGAAATCTCAGCATTATGCTGTTCGGCATGTTTAATATTGTTACTATGCTCGGCCATATCGCTAATAAAAATATAGAAATTTCCGCTATTATCCTGTACAAACGGGGTATAACTGGCAAGCGGTTTGCCGTCTCGATTACCAGTCGACAGAATCAGAGTCTGCTGTTGTTGAACAAACGCATTTATATCCTGAATTAAACTCTCTTCATCAGACATTATCTTTTTCCTCAATCAAGGGCCACAGCCAAGCCGCTCCTCTTACTCCACTGGAATCACCAAACTTAGCAGGAACCAATTGAGTGGCGATAAAATCGGAAAACACATAATCGGACCATAGTTTAGGGACATTTTCATATAATCGTTCGATATTTGATAAGCCACCTGCCAAAACAATTTTATCCGGGTCAAGAATATTAATCACACTGGCTAAAGCTTTAGCCATTTGCCGCTCATAGTTTGTTAATGTTTGTTCAGCCAATTCATCACCTTGCATAGCCATCGTCACCAATTCCGGTACCGATGCTGCACTGCCCCCCAATATTTTGTGGCGGTTTAATAACCCGGGACCGGAAAGATAGGTTTCGATACAATCATAATGACCACAATAACATTTCGCTCTAGGCTGATCGGCTTGATCCGGCCAAGGTAAGGCATTGTGCCCCCATTCTCCGGCAATCATATTGCGTCCACTAATCACTCGTTTATGAATAGCAATTCCACCACCGGTACCGGTACCAATGATAACCCCAAATACCACCTCAGCATCAGAAGCCACCCCGTCAGTTGCTTCGGAAACCGTTAAACAATTGGCATCATTATTAATTCGAACTTCCCGATCCAACCGTTGCTGCAAATGCTCTTGCAATGGCTGGCCAATTAAACAGATGGAATTGGCATTTTTGACCAATCCGGTTTGCATGGATATCGCCCCCGGTATACCGATTCCAAGAGTTGCTATGGTATTTAATTGTCTTTCCGCCTGATTAACCAGACCACAAATACTCTCTATGGTTTTGTTATAATCTCCCTGTGGAGTATCAACACGACGCCGATAACATTCCTCACCTTGATTATTTAAGGCAATTATCTCAATTTTGGTACCGCCTAAATCAATTCCTAATCGCATAATCAGTTTTTATATTAAAAAAATTTCCTGTAAATCATTTAGATATTGGAATCCTAGTTTCGTCGCACAAATCCGCTTACTATCTTCCATTAATAAACCACGTTCTAATGCCGTATTTAACTGCGGCTGTAATTTAAATATGGGAATACCGGTAGTTTGATAAAATAGATCTCGCTCCACGCCCTGAGTCAGACGAAGACTATTGAGCATAAACTCAAACTGCAAATCCTGTTCGGCAACTTTCCGCTTTTCCCCTAAAAAACGTTGAGATTTTCCCTGTATATATTGTTGCGGCTGTTTTAGTTTCCAACTTCGGTAGATAGCCTGCTCTGCAACCTGAGTGATTTTACCATGAGCACCTGCCCCAACGCCCAAGTAATCACCGAATTGCCAATAATTTAAATTATGCCGAGATTGATAACCCGGCTTGGACCATGCAGAGATTTCATATTGTTCTATTCCGTGTAAGTTTAACAACTCATGCCCCTGTTTCTGTATGGCATAGCTTAATTCATCATTAGGTAACTTCGGCGGTTGATGAGAGAATGCGGTATTAGGTTCAATAGTGAGTTGATAATATGATAAGTGCTGGGTTTGTAATTCCAAGGCCTGCTGTAGATCGCCTTTAGCCTGTTTAAGGTTTTGTCCCGGAAGCGCAAACATTAAATCTAGATTAATATTTTCAAATCCTGATTTATGGGCCATCTCAATGGCATTAATCGCTTCTTGACGAGAGTGAATTCGTCCTAAAATTTGTAAAAGCGCATCATCAAAAGACTGAATTCCTATCGATAAACGATTAATCCCAATCTGTTTAAACTCAGAAAATTTAACATAATCTATAGTACCCGGATTAGCTTCCAGAGTGATCTCGATATTAGGTGAAAAATTTAATAAAGCACGCAGCTGACTAAATAGGAATTCGAGATTTTCCACCGCTAACAAACTAGGCGTTCCACCGCCAATAAATATAGATGAAATACTCCGCCCCCAAATATCCGGCAGCTCATTGACCAAATCATCAATTAAGGTACGACAATAGTTTTTCTCTAGATCCGCTTGTTGCTGATGAGAGTTAAAGTCACAATAAGGGCACTTTTGCACACACCACGGATAGTGAATATAAAGAGATAATGGTGGAGGTTGGGATAAATTCAGCATATTTATTGTCTGTAATAAGCAGTTAGCATTATATACCCAAACCGCCTTGACTTGCAGAAACTCATATCTCCAAGGTAGTTTGCGGATAAAATTATAGCAATGATATACTTTGCACAAAATTGATTCACACAGGACTTTTATATGCAAACATTTAAAATGTTTATATTGACATTGTTGGTGTTTTTCCAAAGCGCTTATGCCGCTGATCGGACGATTGTCGATATCGAAACCAATTACGGCACCATGGCCGTTGAACTATATCCAGATAAAGCCCCTATAACGGTAGCCAACTTTTTAACCTATGTGGATGCCAATTATTATACCGATCTGATTTTTCATCGTGTCATGAGCGGCTTTGTCATCCAGGGTGGAACGGCCAATGCTGAACTATTCGTTAAAAATACCCTGGCTCCTATTCAGAATGAAGCCGACAACGGATTAAAAAATGATCGCGGTACCATTGCAATGGCCCGCACCACCGAACCCCACTCGGCCACCTCACAGTTTTACTTTAACTTAGTGGATAATGACGCCTTAAATTATACCAGTTCTACCACTTCCGGTTGGGGTTATGCGGTATTTGGTGAAATTATCGAAGGCCTGGATGTTATGGATGCCATTGGCGCCGTTCCCACTGGAACTGTAAGCGGTGTTCCCAACTTACCACTTTCGTCAGTAACGATGTTAGGGGTCAGGCGTCGTGAAGGACAATTGCAGTTTGCGCAACCTCAATCAGAATATCAAACGGGCGAAACCTTAACAATTAGTTTAACGGAAACAGCCATTAGCCGCAGCGAAACGCTGGATTTATGGGTAGGTCTCGCTATGCCGGACGGTAGTTTTTTATATTTCACCAGTAACACCCAGAGTCCTTTAAGTACCGAACCAGCTGCATTTCAGCGTAATGTGACGGCATCCACTACCCAACATAATATTTTTTCGTTTCAAGTGACACCAGGATTAACCGGTAGTTATACCATTTATGCCATATTTAATTCACCAGGTAGTGATTTGAGTCGCCTCTCTGAAACACTGAGATCCAATATCGCAACAACTCAAATCACCATTAAATAAGCTCCGAACCAAAGAGTTTATTCAGGAATCGTATTTTTGTGCAAAAAGACATTTCCGATCATGCTCCTAAAGGTACTACTTGGCTTTAAAACCAAATGTACCTTTATCGCTAGCGGTACTACTATTAAGAATATTTCCTTGTCCGTCTACCGGGAACAAACGCGCCTCAACCACCAAACCATTTAAACTAGCAGGCAATGCCATTTCCATTACCGCAATATCTTCAATGATCTGAAAATTAACCGCAGGTATCAACACTTTCTTTTCTGGAAATTCCATGCTGATAGGATTCTCTTCTGAAAAAGAGGGCGAGGGAAAAGTATATTCAATAATATAACCAATTGCCCCCGGATAGCTCGCCCAAGCCAGAGTATTAGTTTCCCCACCAAAGAGAAAAGCACTGTCGGCAGGCTGCACCCAAGTCGTTCTTAGCACCTGATTGCTAAAGGTCTTTTCCTGGCCTGCACTCAAAGTGGTCGTAACACCGTTTCGGTTGGTCACTTCGACGCTACCGGAGGTCACTGAAATGGTACTGGTACCAATATTACCCGATTGCGAATATTGGGCAGTAAAATTGGTCTGTTGATTGGCTCGTTGTGTCGTCGCTCCTACTTTGACAGCAACAATAGGAGTCGCTACTTCAAAGGCAGTTGCTCCTCCGGCAGCAATATTATAATCAACGGCACCTCGTACCAAACTGGCTTTCTTGGTCTTTTCACCAGAATCAATAGTCACTTCCGGACTTAAGGTCACCACGGTTTTCTCTGCTACGGTTACTTTATTATTATTACCTAAATTAACTTCAATCGAAGCATTACTGGCAGTAAAAATTGTACTATTATCACTGACATTATTATCAACGGCTGAAGTAGCCGTAGGCGTAATTTCAAATACTGAACCTTGTACTTCAGTAACATTTAATTCAGATACGGTATCAGCAACCGTTGGAGATGTTGAAATATTATTTCCTGAATTTCCATTAGAACTACTGCCTCCGGAAATTTTTTCCATAAAATATTCCAAGTGCCCTGTCGAGTATGACGATTGTCCCGATGTTGGATCACTATAAGTCGAGCTAAATTTAGTAATTTGCTTACCGGAACTATCAGAACTAAAAGTATAACTAACAGTCGTACTGCCACTAATCCCGCTCTCATTGTAATTAAATGTCTGAGGTGTTAACCATGAATCGGAATATTGCTGCTCAAAGATAAAATCATCTCGGGTCAATTCGGTAAACTGCCCATATTCATTCAAGTATTGATCCAGAGTCCATGTTTGGGTAAATCCATTGGCCGTTACCGTATAGAAATCAGGGGTAAAACGCCAAGTCCCCTCATAACCCGCATAAGCATTACTGGTTACGAGCAAAACCAACAAACCTACAAAAAATTTCTTTACCAAAAATAGCATAATAGCAGCCTCAAAATATGGATAAACACCTTTACTAATAAGTATAGGTTTTTGCGAATTTAGAAGCAACCAAAGCACAATTTGCCATATCGATGCTTAAACAGTAAACTTGCGCCTATTTACAGCTACAAATTAAAAATAAGGCCTAAATAATGGGTAGATCGGAACAAAAAAAGTTTATGCTAAATTATTATGTGATGGCGATTCTATTTGCCATCATGTTTTTGGCTTTTAAATTAGCGGGGACAACTTCTGCTCTACTTTCACTATTAGCCATGCTAATTGCCAGCCCCATTATAAATTTTAAAACCTCACGAACCCGTTGGTTAATTGTATTGGTGTTATTGGTTATAATAATCTGGTTTTACCCGGATATCCGCCTATTAAAAGAAATTGAGGGTTTGTAATATGCGCACCTCATTAAAAGTGTTACTGACTTTTTTGATTATGGCAGTATTTTTTACTTGGTTATACCTGACCATCAGCGAATCCTAAGCGACTCTATATTATGGCCAAACTACAGTTTAGTAAAATGCATGGCTTAGGCAACGACTTTATTGTTATCGATGCTATCAATCAACAATTCGAACTATCCTGTGAACAAATACGAATGATGGCTAACAGACATTTGGGTATTGGCTTTGATCAATTATTGCTCGTAGAGAAAAGTTCACATACCGAGGTCGACTTTAAATATCGAATATTTAATGCCGATGGTGGCGAAGTGGAACAATGTGGAAATGGCGCTCGTTGCTTTGCTCAGTTTGTTCATAAAAAAGGACTTACCGACAAAAATCCGATTAAAGTCGAAACAAACACAGGAGTTATAGACTTAACGTTGCGACGTAATGATGTTGTGGTGAATATGGGAATTCCTGATTTTGACCCAAAATCATTACCGTTTCTTTCGGAAAAAACGGAACAACTTGAGGAAAACGACTATCAATTGGCAATCGAGCATAGTAATTCACCATTAAATTTTTCCGCAGTTTCGGTCGGTAACCCCCATATCACTATAATTAATCAAGATATTGTAAATTATCCTGTTACCGAAGTGGGAAAAATATTAGAATCACAAGATTGCTTTCCAAACCGAATTAATGTGGGATTTATGCAGATTGAATCTCATCAAAAAATCAAACTAAGAGTGTTTGAACGTGGTTGCGGTGAAACCTTAGCCTGTGGTACCGGAGCTTGTGCGGCCGTAGTCAATGGAATCAGTAGGGGATTATTGGCCAACCGGGTACAAGTCGAACTCAAAGGTGGAGCATTAAACATCAGCTGGAATGGCCCCGATCAACCGATTTGGATGGAGGGTCCAGCAAGTTTTGTATATGAAGGACAAATAGATCTATGAACTCAAGCAATGAAATAAGTCAACCGGAACATCCTGAAGAAAAAACAATACAGGATAATATGGGAAAAACCGATGAACAGGTTACCTGTGAGTTTTTATTAGCCAACCCTAATTATTTTACTCAGAATAACAAGCTATTAGAGCAACTGGCCTTAAAACATTCATCAGGCAAAGCCGTTTCATTAATTGAACGTCAAGTAGAAATCCTGCGCAAACAAAATACTCAACTCAAAATCCAATTGAATAGCCTGATTAGCATAGCCAAGGAGAATGAGAGTTTTACTCAAAAAATGCAGACTTTGATATTGGATCTTCTGGCGTGTCACGATATCAGCGGTATCCATAACGTATTACAGCATCGTTTAATCAACGAATTCAGTGCCGATTGCGTTTCCCTGCGTTTATTTTCTCCTAGTGTCGAGGTTGGCAACGATAAACTCATTTTAGATAGCGATTCCAAACAGGCTAAAGAATTATTAAAAATAATCCACAAACGGGAACCGGAATGTGGTTTTTTTAAAGGCCTCGATTTAATTCAATTATTTCCGGAAACAGATATTAGCGTTGCATCGATGGCAATTATTCCCTTGTTTATCGATAAAAATCATTGCTTTGGGACTTTAATCCTAGGTAGTACCAGTTCCCATCACTTTAATCCCAATATGGGCACCATTTTTCTGGAAAACTTATCACAAGTGCTTAGCCATGCTATCTATAAGTATCTAAAATAGCATTGGAAAAGACGATGCTCCAGGAGATTGAACAGTTTATCGATTACCTACGATATGAAAAACAACTATCTCAGCATACTCAGAAAAATTATCGTCGCGATCTCTTAGCCGCCGAAGCATATTTTAAGCCGTTAAAAGTACAACAATGGGAAAATATTAGTTCGCACCAAATACGTTCTTATGTCGCCTACCGACATCGTAAAGGCTTAGCAGGTTCTTCCATTGCTCGCGAACTTTCAGCATTAAGACGATTTTACAACTATCTGTTAAAAGAGAAACGAGTCACTCAAAATCCAGTCAATGGTATTCCTGCCCCCAAGAGTGGCCGAAAGTTACCTCATGCCCCCGATATGGAACAAATGTCACAGCTATTGGACACCCCTCAAGATGACATCTTAAAAATTCGCGATCAGGCTATGTTTGAGCTGTTTTACTCTTCCGGACTTCGGTTGTCGGAATTAACCAGACTCGACCTTCTCAATCTTCAACTACTGCAGAATCAAGTTCGAGTATTGGGTAAGGGTAATAAACAGCGCGACGTCCCAGTAGGTCGGTACGCTATTCTAGCGATTGAAAAATGGTTAACGATTCGTTCCCTCCTCGCTAAAAGCGACGAAAATGCCTTATTTGTTTCTCAACGCGGTACACGAATCTCACAACGGATGGTGGAATATCGTCTAAAACAGTGGGCCAATGAACAAGGACTAGCGATTAATTTACACCCTCATATGCTACGCCACGCCTTTGCCAGCCATCTATTGGAATCCAGTGGTGATTTACGTGCTGTTCAAGAACTATTGGGCCACGCCGATATCTCCACCACACAAATATATACCCATCTGGATTTTCAACACCTCGCCAACGTTTATGATCAGGCTCATCCTAGGGCCAAAGCCAAAAAGAAGTAGATAATATTGTATTTTTTTAATACCATCCCCATATTTGAGGGACTGAAAAATATTTTGCAGAAAGGATAAAAAGTTGGATCAATATAGAGGCACAACGATTGTTTCCGTGAGGAAAGGCAATCAGGTCGTTATTGGGGGAGATGGACAGGTAACCTTGGGTAATACCGTGATGAAAGGTAACGCCCGTAAGGTAAGACGATTATTTCATAATAAAGTACTGGCGGGATTCGCCGGAGGAACTGCCGACGCCTTCACTCTTTTTGAACGTTTTGAAGCCAAATTGGAAACCTATCGAGGCCAGTTACTCAGGGCCGCAGTCGAGTTGGCTAAAGATTGGAGAACCGAACAATCGCTGCGTAAACTGGATGCCATCTTAGCCGTCGCCGATCAAAAATCATCCTTGATCATTACCGGTAACGGTGATGTTATCGAACCGGAGGACGGTTTAATCGCAATTGGTTCCGGAGGCCCGTACGCCCAAGCAGCAGCACTGGCATTAACGGATAACTCCGAATTGGATGCTCAATCAATTGTCGAAAAAGCTTTGACCATTGCTGGCGAAATTTGCATTTATACCAATCATAATCAAACGATTGAAGTTCTTGATTATGAAGACGGCAGTACAGAATAAAAAAGGGTAAATACCATATGTCAAATATGACTCCTCGTGAAATTGTCCAGGAACTGGATAAACATATTATTGGGCAAAACGATGCCAAGCGTTCAGTCGCCATCGCTTTACGCAACCGTTGGCGTAGAAGCCAAATTGATGAGCCTCTACGCAGCGAAATTACCCCTAAAAACATTTTGATGATAGGCCCCACCGGGGTTGGTAAAACAGAAATAGCTAGACGACTGGCGAAACTTTCCAATGCACCTTTTATTAAAGTTGAAGCAACCAAGTTTACCGAAGTAGGCTATGTTGGCCGAGATGTTGAATCCATTATTCGTGATCTGGTCGACGTAGCGGTAAAAATGACGCGTGAACAAGAAACCGAAAAAGTAAAACATCGTGCCATGGATGCGGCAGAAGATCGCATCCTGGATATTTTGCTCCCGCCTGCTCGTGGCGCAGATAACGAGAATGAATGGGACGTCGATAATGCCAAAGTTGAAGATAATTCTACCCGACAAAAGTTTCGAAAAATGTTGCGTGAAGGCAAACTCGATGAAAAAGAGGTCGAGTTAGACGTGCAATCCCCAAGCATTGGCGTAGAAATTATGGCTCCTCCCGGCATGGAAGAAATGACCAATCAATTACAAGGGTTATTCCAAAACATGGGCGGTAGCGGTAAAACCAAACGACGCAAGCTTCCAGTTAAAGATGCCCTGAAGGTATTAACCGAAGAAGAAGCGTCACGCCTGGTTAACGAAGACGATATTAAGCAAAGTGCCGTAGAAAACGTTGAACAAAACAGCATAGTCTTTATCGATGAGATTGATAAAATCGCCACTCGTGGCCAACAAGGGGGTCCGGAAGTATCGCGCGAAGGTGTACAAAGGGATCTGTTGCCTTTGGTTGAAGGTAGTACCGTTTCAACCAAATTCGGGATGATAAAGACCGACCATATATTATTTATCTGTTCTGGCGCATTCCATCTTTCAAAACCTTCCGATCTAATTCCCGAATTACAGGGTCGTTTGCCCATACGGGTTGAATTATCCGCCCTGGATACGGATGATTTTACCCGTATTTTAGTGGAACCGGATGCTTCTCTAACAGAACAATATCAAGCCCTATTGAAGACTGAAGGCGTGGAGTTGGAATTTACCGATCAAGGTATCAGGCGCTTGGCTGAAGTGGCCTTTACCGTCAATGAAAACACCGAAAACATTGGCGCGAGACGTTTGCACACCATTATGGAACGGTTGCTAGAAGAGCTTTCCTTCGCCGCCAGTGAAAGGTCCGGAGATAAAGCGATTGTCGACCAAGCTTATGTTAATGAGTACCTGGACGATCTGGCCCAAAATGAAGATTTGTCTCGATACATACTATAAAGGTTAAATTATGGCTAAAAATAATCCAGCCCCGACAGCAATCAATTTTCACAAAAAATCCCGTGAACTGGAAATCACTTTTGACGACGACTCTACTTTTCGCTATAGCAGTGAATTTCTTAGAGTTTTTTCACCCTCTGCAGAGGTGCGTGGACATGGTCCAGGGCAAGAAACCCTGCAGGTAGGTAAAGAAAATGTCAATATTGAAAATATCGAACCAGTTGGCAACTATGCAATAAAGCTGGTTTTTACCGACAAGCACGATAGTGGTCTATATTCATGGGATCTGCTCTATGATTATGGAAACAATATGGATGCAATGTGGAATAACTATCTACAACAATTGGAAAAAGCCGGGCATGAGCGCAAAGCCTAGTGTTATTCTTATCGAGAGTCCGAGCTCAGGGTAATATTTCCTGACTCCTGACTCCTGACTCCTGACTCCTGACTCCTGACTCCTGACTCCTGACTCCTGACTCCTGACTCCTGACTCCTGACTCCTGACTCCTGACATATTTTAAACATTTTTTATGGCATGATTGAGTTTCTTTTCAATCTGCTGTTTATATTTTAGCATTTGAATAACCGGCTTATTTTCACTGCCTTCCATCTCAATGAGTTGCGGCGCTAGATCCATATCGGTAATATAAATGGGATAACGTAATCCACTAGCTCGAGATTTCACCACATAGCACGCCAACTCCTGATATACCCCATTACCGTAATCGAATGATGAAAATTCCTGACCGTCGCAGAAAAAGGAGAAGTATTGCTGCTCATTGATATTAATATCACCAATTGCCTGTATATTGAGAAATTGTTCGGGTAAGGGATAGCGATCCGGATTCTGTTTGTCCATTATTATCTCTGGACCCTTGCGGCTGACCTTATAAATATCCAGATTCACCACCTCTTCTGTAAAGTCCCCATTTAATTCCTGGCTGGAATCAAATTGAGAACGATTGATTATGGAGCGTAAAAATAAAATAAAGTGATTGATATGAACATTTTGTTTTTCAATGCTAATCTGTTGATGAAATAGCGAACCGTTACCATCAACAATATAGATATCAACATTTTTAACTCGATTAAAATAAAAAAACTGTATTCTGTCCACTTTATTGATTTCATAGATAGCAGGCAAGACTAAATCATCTATGGCATGCTTATCGATAGTTAAAGGACTAAATTCAGCCTGTGGCAAAGAAAGCTCTTTTAATAAAGCATTGTGACTTTCAATTTTTTTATATTTGGCTTCATTATTTTCCAGCCAAATCAGATAAAACCCCTTAGATAAAGCGAATAAATAGCGTTTATTTTGACTTATGCTACGCGGATTAAAATGATTAACAATATCCCTTATTAATTCATAAAGCCGTTCCGAGATCGCTTTTCCACGTTCCGAGGAAAAAGAACAACAAGCAGTGGGTAGTTTTTCCAAACCATCGTCATCATTCCAACGTAAATACTGATTAATGCATTCCAACAATCCTGTTTCACCTTGATAATGGAGGTACATCACCTCTTTCCAGGTAGTGTTATATATTAGGTCAATAGTCAACACTAGATTACGATACATGCTCCCATATTTTAAAGAGTCGGTGCGACTGGTAGCGATCTGCTTACCAGTATGTTTTCCGGCCGCAAAAGGGTCTTCGTTAACATTAATAAATAAAATGTTATTTTCCACCACTGCCGCTTTAGCTAAAACCTCAATACTGGATTCACCCAGCAAAGCATTGGGATAAACCTTTTCTAATTGTTCAACTATTAAGGCCATTTCATTATTTCGATACTGTTTGCCGGTTTTATCAAATAAAATGACCTGAGTCTTAGAGTTTATAGCACAATTAAAATACAACCAGCTAACCAGTTTCATTAAATGTACGGATTGATTCAGAGCTTCTTTACTATCGATTTCACTGGATACCACAATATTCTGGAACACTTTCCAACCAAGGATGTTTTTGGGAGTGGTAAATTGATGAATGGATACCTGACTCTCTAACAACTGAGTTTGATGGGCACGATTAATGACTTCTATTTTCCCTGACTTCCTTTCAAATGCGGCGTGTAACTTACGCTTCAAAAGGTTCACTTCACGATAACTAATGCGGCTGACATTATTATGTAGACGAAAAAATTCAGTGAGTTTACGGAAACTATGGGTCAAGGCATTAACCAGTTGTTTATGTTCCTTAATCAGGTCATTTAATTTCCAATTACTCTGGATATCCATCAGAGTTAAATAGAATAAATCCCATTCCCAGGATTCCGTCAACTTTTGCATCAAATGGTAGCGCCACATTGCCGAAGGTTTGTGCTTTTTAGCACTGACCGGATAATGTACTTTAAGGTAAAAACATTGCCGTAATAGTTCCAAACGTTGGGACTTTTGTTCCAATAAATACTCGGTCAACTTCTCCAGCAATAATAGATAGGGGTCTACATCGTTAGCCGATACTTTTTCATTACCATAAACATGCTCCTTGTATATTGAGCTGAGTAATTTAAGATTTGGATATTCATTGGCATAGGCTTCCATTAACATCAATTTCATAATTGATTTATAGGGTGAATCGATACCCTTATAAATATGCCACAGCGCAGCTCCCAAAAACTCATCCGCCGGGATATTGGCTACCGTACCCAAATCAATATATTCCTGCGGGTTAAACATCCGTTTCTGAGACAATATCTGAATATATTCGTCGTAGTTTTGTTCCTGCTCAGGAGGGACAATCCACCACATGGGAAATTTACCGGCCAACACAATAGCGGTGCGATAGAACTCTTCCAGTAACAATAAATGCTGACTGGAACCACTACTTTCATAAGAAAGAGGAATGGTTTTTCCTTGTCGAAATTCAGTTGGATTAACCAGAAAGATAGTGACTTCTAAGTGAATGGAATTGGCCCATTCCATGATTCGTTCGGCTTTAAGGCCTAACTCTGAGATTTGTTCAGTTTCCAAATTTTCCCGATAACAGACCCAGGCATCAAAATCACTTTTCTCGGAAAAAGCAATAGTACCGGGACTACCCATTAAATAGATAGCCTGTACATCAAACTGTCGATATCCCCTGGCTTTGTAGGAAAAGCTTTTTGCTAATCGTTTAGCGGCAATAATCGCATCATCAGAAGGTCTAAAATTAGGGATTCCCATAGGGCAATTGGAGGACACATATCCCGGTAAGGTAGGATGGTTAATATGAAAGAGTAGCGGCAGTATTTCCAGAAATTCTTGTTGACGATCCGTCAGGACCGCCTGAGTACGCTCCAGTCGTGTTTTATTCAGCTTTTGGAAACGAGCAGTAATATTGAGAATCTGCTCGGTTTCCAGATTAAAAGCTGTCATGGTCACATCATCGTTTCTTTTTCTTCTTCTTCGCATGATTGGCTTGACTACTATTAGTGCCCGTTTACTCTATATCCAGTGGATTTCGGAAAGTGATGAGTAGCGTGAACTTACATATCGATTGATTCAATTCCCCCGAAATAGAATCAATCGATTAACGATTATTGAATTCTATCCCTGGCTCGTTGAACCGCTTTCCGAACCTGCTCGGGAGCTGTACCCCCGATATGATTCCTGGCTGCAACGGAACCTTCCAGAGTTAACACATTATATACATCTTCCTGTATAACTGTAGAGAATTGTTGCAATTCTTCAAGGCTAATCTCAGATAAATCTCTACCGCTATCAACCCCTAAACGCACAGCCTTGCCCACAATTTCGTGTGAATCACGAAAGGGAATGCCGGCCCGTACTAAATAGTCGGCTAAATCGGTCGCAGTGGAAAAACCACTAATCGCCGCTTTCCGCATGGGCTCTACTTTGACCTGAACCTGAGTCATCATATCGGCATAGACCTTCAAACAGCCCTTAAGGTTATCGATGGTATCAAATAACGGCTCTTTATCTTCCTGATTATCCTTATTATAAGCGAGGGGTTGTGATTTCATCAGGGTTAATAAGGCAACCAGATGGCCATTAATTCGGCCGGTTTTACCGCGTACCAATTCCGGTACATCGGGATTCTTCTTCTGCGGCATAATGGAAGAACCGGTACAGAAACCATCGCCTAAATCAATAAAATTAAATTGTGCTGAAGCCCAAAGAACTAACTCTTCGCTAAAGCGGGATAGATGGGTCATCAAAATCGCCGCTGCCGAAGTAAACTCGATTGCAAAATCACGATCACTAACAGCATCCAATGAGTTCTCACAAACACCATCAAAACCCAATTCCCGGGCGGTAAAATGACGATCAATAGGATAGGTGGTTCCAGCTAGGGCTGCGGCTCCCAGAGGCATATAATTCATCCTTTTCCGGCAATCCAACAATCGACCTCGATCACGTTCCAGGTTTTCAAACCAGGCTAGCATATGGTGACCAAACGTTACCGGTTGAGCCGTTTGTAAATGGGTAAATCCAGGCATTATGGTATCAGCATTGCTTTCCGCCAAGTCGATTAAAGCATTCTGCAATCGCAACAGTTCATCAACAATGGTAGAAATTTCATCACGCAGATAAAGCCGTATATCGGTTGCCACCTGATCATTACGCGAACGTCCGGTATGCAGCTTTTTACCGGTAATACCGATCATCTCAGTCAGTGCCGCCTCAATATTCATATGCACATCTTCCAGACTGATCGACCAGGTAAATTCACCGACATCGATTTGCTGTTCAACTTTAGCCAGTCCCAGGATAATGCTATCACGTTCCTGTTCAGTCAATACTCCAACATGAGCCAGCATTTTGGCATGTGCGATAGAGCCTTGTATATCGTACTTATACATACGCTGGTCAAATTCTACCGAAGCCGTAAAAGCCTCTACAAAAGCATCGGTAGGTTCGGTAAAACGCCCATTCCAAGGTTTTTCTTGTTTCTTCTCTGACATAAAGTATCCGATAAATTTAAAGCTAAAGATAAGTCTAAGTGCTATTGTTCGATTGAGCAAGAATTAAACTATTACAAGCTTAATTTTACACTAATAGCTCCCTCATTCGCTGTAAAAATAGCTCCTGACTAAAATTTTTTGCCTGACATTCGCAACTTTCTCGCATACTTTTTGCTTTTTCCCCGGTTAGTTGAAGAATTTTATCAATTAACTGCTCCTGCAAGTTACCCCCCCCATCCAATAAAAATCCGGTTTCCTGATCAATAATGGTCTCTTTTAAACCACCCTCATTTACGCCGATAACCGGTTTCCCGGCAGCCATCGATTCCACCGGCGAGATGCCAAAATCTTCATCCAGAGGAATATATATGGTCGCGATACAATTATTCACCAGTTCCAATAAACGTTGCTGGCTAATCCAGTTGGTAAAAGTGATGTTATCGGCATCAACAGCCAATCGTTGCAGTTTCTCAAGCTCGCTGCCTCCCGAGGCAACGATTAACTTTTTATCCGGCATCTGAACAAAGGCCCGAACAATATATTCTACCCGTTTTAAACCATCCAGACGGGCGGTAGAGAGATAATAATCACCTTGTGACAGCCATTCAAATCGGAGCGTATCACAGGGTGGATAAATTACCTCGGAGGACAACCCCAAGTGCGTTTTAATCCGTTGCTGAATGTGTTCTGAATTGGCAATAATACGATCCATCTTGACAATTGAATGCTCGTATTGTTTTTTAAAATAAGAGAGCAAATATTTAAAAAGAGAGGCCTGCCATTGCGGTAGCGTATTTAGATAAAATTCCCGTTTATCATATACAAATCGTGGCGGGGTATTGCAATAAAGAATGTTATTGGCTTGATTATTGGTCACCGATAGCGGCGTGTATACACCGCTATAAATAATATTATCTTTATCTTTAACAGTATGATTCTGCCATTTTCTCATCAAGCTCAGCATACGCAGCGGCGTGAACCCTGAAAAGGCCTTTAAAGTTCCTGGTATCGGCTTAAATTCACCGCTTTGAAACAATTCTGGTTGGATAAACCCACCCTTCACCATCCAATTTAGTTCATCGGCCAATGTCAGCACCAGTCTCTCCCCTCCGCCTATCATGGCGAAGTAATCGTGTAATATCACTCCTTGGGGATTCGATAACATGACAATAATTTTATAGTTGGAAAAGTTGCATATGATAAGTTATAGTTAAGTCAAAAGAAACGGGGAATTAACAAATTTACATATCTGTTTACAGTTTTAAATTTTGTGACCAAGCCCAAAATATATTTCAAAATTAAAAAATACAGGAACAAGTATTAAAACTATACAATAGATATGATCCAATAACATTAGAGGGGTATCATTTTATGAAATTGACTTCGAAATTATTAATCGGCCTGGCTCTAGGAGTCAGTGCAACATCTGCTTCCGCTTTTGGCTTTAACAGCAATAACTGGGATTCACCCTGGGATTGGGATAATAATGACCGCTACTATGGCCGTGGCTATGATCGCGGCGGCCCATGGGGTGGAGGTCCTTGGGACCGAGGTGGTCCATGGAATGGCTCACGGTTTGGCGGCAGCCCATGGAATTGGGATAGTAATGATGGCCCATGGAACTGGGGTAGCAACGATGGTCCTTGGAACTGGGGGAACAATCGTGGTTATCGTGGTGGCCGCTATGGCAAACGTCCATATAGAGGTGGTTACCAAGGTGGACATCCTTATGGTAATAATCCTTATTACGGCGGAGGCTATCCGGGCGATTATCCATATGATGCGCCTGCAGCACCGGTTGATCCTTCAGCACCGCAACAATAACCGTATAGCAATAAAAAAGGAGCTTTTCAGCTCCTTTTTTTATTCACTACATTTTATTAAAAATGTAGATTAGGCCATCATTACATTTTTTAACTTTTTCATCGCATTATTTTCCAACTGACGAATGCGCTCGGCAGAAACACTATAGGTACTGGCCAACTCCTGCAATGTCGTTTTTTCATCACTTAACCAGCGTTTGGAAACGATATCTCTACTACGATCATCCAATGTCGACAATGCCTGATGTAAACTATTGGTATTACGATCACGGGTATCATTTTCCAATAATGCCTGCTCAGGATTTAACTCCGTTGTTTCAATATAATTGGATGGCGAAGGAACCACATTATCATTATCATCATCTTCCGGACCGTCAAAAGCATTATCCTGATAGCTTAAGCGAGCTTCCATCTGTAACACATCTTTGGTGCTAACCCCCAAATCCTTAGCTACCGCTTTCACTTCTTCATCATTAAACCAACCTAAACGCTTCTTTTTACGACGCAGGTTAAAGAATAATTTACGTTGCGCTTTAGTGGTAGCCACCTTTACAATGCGCCAGTTACGAAGAATAAATTCGTGAATTTCAGCTTTAATCCAATGCACTGCAAAAGAGACCAGACGTACACCCCGAGTCGGGTCAAAACGCTTTACGGCTTTCATTAAACCGATATTGCCTTCCTGGATCAAATCACCCTGTGATAATCCGTAACCACCATATCCACGTGCGACATGTACAACAAAACGCAAATGTGACATAATTAAACGTCTAGCCGCATCAAGATCTTCGTTTGCCTGAACCTTTTCAGCCAATGACTTTTCTTCTTCGACAGTTAAAACCGGAAATTCGTTGACGGCGTTGATATACGCGCTTAAACTTTCCGTTGGCACTGCTAACTGCATTGACATACTTTTGTTTAATGACATGAATTAAACCTCATTTATTACTCTAGTAAAAATTAGCACTCTCATGCTTAGAGTGCTAATTTAATAAAAAGTTCACTATTGATCAATGTTTTTTTGCACTATTTCAAAGTTTTTGCATAAATTTTTCATTAATATTGTCAAAAGTTACAATACTAGTCTATCAGATATACAAATAATAACCAAGTAATTTACTAAAGAATTATTTTCACCTAGATTTATCAAGGATAATTTATGGCCCAGACAGCAGTTTCCGGTGATAATCGTATCGATGCCCTACTGACCACCTCACAATGGGGCGATACCAATGGCAATAGTATCAATCTAACCTACAGTTTTCCCAGTAGTAGCTCTTCCTGGGCCAGCAATTATAATCTTGGTGAACCGTTCTCTCCCTATACGCTCACATATCTGAATAGCACTCAACAACAAGATGTCGAAGAAGCGCTTCAACTTTGGGCAAATATTGCCAATATTACATTTACCGAAGTCAGCGAACCGAGCTCCCAGGGACAGATTCGGGTTACCTATAGTACAGCTGTCTCAGGAAATACCGCTGGTTGGGCTTATGAACCACCATCATCTTCATTTGTTTTTGATGAAAGTGGAGACGTCTGGTTAAATCCGGAATTGGATGATTTAATTTCCGGCACTCAAGGCTTTTCTACTTTGATTCATGAATTAGGTCATGCTTTGGGATTCAAGCATCCATTTACAGCAGAAACCAAAAACTCAGCAACTCTTTCAAGTGCAGAAGATACAACTCAGTATAGTGTTATGTCCTATACCGATTATGATGGCGTCGGTAACGTCTACACTCGCATCGGCAATACTAATACGTTTTCAGTAACTGCAGTTCAAGCAACCACTCCCATGTTATATGATGTTCTGGCCATGCAATTTTTATATGGTGCTAATACTTCATACAATACAGGAGATGACGTATATCAATTTAGCTCGACTAAAGCCGAGCTAAAGACTATTTGGGATACTGGTGGAACGGATACTTTCGATCTTTCCAATCAAACCTTTGATATGGAAATTGACCTCAATGCCGGAGAATTCAGTTCTTTGGGAATTCGACAGACCGACGTTAGCGGCACGATACAAAGTGCCATCGATAATGTCGCTATTGCATTTGATGTGGAAATCGAAAATGCCATAGGCGGTAGCGGGAATGATACGATAAAGGGAAATAGTCTAGCAAATCAATTAACCGGCGGCCAAGGCAATGACAGCATAAATGGAGGTGACGGCAATGATACCGCTATCTTTTCCGGTAATAAATCAGACTATCAAATACAAACCACCAGTACCGGCGTGCAGATAACCGCATTAAGCGGCAGCGATGGAACAGATACCTTAACAGAAGTGGAACTACTACAATTTGCCGATCAAACCGTGGATGCTTCCACTTTAACTACTGTAAATACCATACCTACAACACCTTCGGAGGTAGATACCAGCCCAACTGAGGGCGATAGTAATCATACCAACTATTTTCTTTTGCAAATTGGCGGGGTTTTATCGAGCGACGCTAGTGTAAGTTATACCACCCGTGACGGTACTGCAATAGCAGGACAGGATTATATCGCCACATCCGGTACCGCAACTATAAAAGCCGGAGAAACCAGTACTGTCATCGGAGTCGAGATAATTGGTGATGATGTTAGCGAAAGCAACGAAACATTTCTACTCGCCATTACCAATCCGGAAGGAGGGATTTTTCCCACTGGAGTAACGGAAATTACCGCAACCCGAACCATTATCGACGACGATTCAGGTTTCAGCAGTGATATCATGAGCGAAATTCAAATTATCGGCATAGACGATTCAATTCCCGTTTAAGTGACTAAAGATTACTATAAAAAAATGATTTAACTATTTGAGTAACCTATCCCACTACTAGCGAAACTAAAATCTTCACGACTCCACGTGATCTTCTGCTAAAGAAATCCGGTATTTTTTATGATTCCCTTACATATTGTAATATTTCTGTAACATTTCTTAGTTAAGCTTTTAGCAGAGGTGACTAATTATGACGCTAACTAAAATAATTTCTGAACTAATTGCTTTTATCCAAGGTACTCATGATAAGCAAAAACGCTATGAAGCAACTCAAAAACTACTGCAAAAACTAAAATTAAAAGAACAAAATTTGCTTGTTTCAATTAATTCGGAGTCAGACCAAAATATTCGCAATAAGATTAGCCGGAATCTAAATATTGTTCGTGCACAGTTGGAAAAAGGAAAGCGGTTAATGGAAGGTTTTTAGTTTTTCATACCCCCTGATTCGAAAACTTTTCAACACAACCTTGTATCGGCTATGTGCATTCAGCAGTAGCATACAAGGTTATGGCCAATTATTATACCCAAGGCACCTGAATATGTCGTGATCTGCATTGCCAGGTTGCTTGGTTACATACCACCTTGATACCAGTCATTATTTGCAGAATTATGCACTATCCGCTAATTAATCGTTCGATTTAATATCAATAATCCACTTTTAGTTGACTTTACCGTCAAGCTTGTCTATCGATATATATGTCGACCTATCAAAGACCTCTCTATAAAAAATCGTTAAGCAGGTCTGTGTGTTAAATTGAATAATGATTAGATTCTTTATTACACTTTTGTTACAGTTTTGTGACATTTCATGCTATGATAATTGCAGTACCGACACAATATAATATCCAATTGATTTTCTTGGTTTTATTTCCCTATAAAATACTAAGATTAATCCCTGGATAAATGCACTACCTAAAAAAATAAAATAACCAAAACTACTTAGGAGTTAGTATTGTGAATAAAAAAAGCAATCCTCACATTCTGGTGCCTGTTGACTTCTCTATTCAATCAGAAGCGGCTTTGATCCATGCAAAGCAATATGCCCAGTGTTTAAAAACGAAGTTATTAGTCCTGCATGTTATTCATGACCCGGCCGAAGTTTCCGGCTATTATCAAAATTTCATGAAGAAAAAACAACTCGTAAGGATGGAAGACAGTGCGGCCCATATGCTAGATGACTTTCTTGCCAAAATGGCCAAAAAACATAAGATTTTAAAAAATATTGACGATGTAGAATCCTTACTAGTCAAAGGTCTCCCCTTGAATCGGATCCTGGAAGTTTCTAAAAAATTTAACGCCTCAATGATAGTAATGGGCAGTAAGGGTCATACAGGTTTAAAACACTTGCTCCTCGGTTCCGTAGCAGAAGGTATTGTTCAGCTATCTTCTATCCCTGTAACCGTTGTAAAAACAATACCTAAAGACGATCATAATGGTGATAACAATGTGGCATAAGCTTCTCTCTTCCTCAACAACTCGTTATAAGCTCACAATCTTCTCCATAGCTACTATAGCGCTACTTTGGTTTTCAAGTTCGGCATTTGCCGGTACTAGCAAAAAAGAGATTGATTGGCTGGTTATGGCCATGCAGTTATTTGGTGGATTGGCTATCTTCCTATTTGGTATGGAGCAGATGGCAGATTCCTTAAAAGCAGTTGCCGGTGAACGAATGAAAGGCATATTAGCCAAACTGACCAGCAATCGTTTTATGGGAGCAATTACCGGTGCTTTTGTGACAGCTGTCATTCAATCTTCCTCCGTTACCACCGTTTTGGTGGTCGGCTTTATATCTGCCGGTCTTATGTCCTTGGCGCAATCGGTAGGGGTGATTATGGGGGCCAATATCGGTACCACCATTACCGCTCAAATTGTGGCGTTTAAGGTTACCAAAGCTGCTCTGCTGATGATTGGCGTTGGTTTCTTTATGCTCTTTGCCGCTAAAAACGAGAAAACCAAACACTACGGAACCATGATAATGGGACTGGGTATGGTATTCTTCGGCATGAGTGTGATGAGCGAAGCAATGAAACCACTTCGCAGCTATCAACCATTCCTGGACCTAATGGTTCAAATGGAAAATCCCATTTACGGTATCTTGATTGCCGCCGCTTTTACCGGTTTAGTGCAATCATCGTCAGCTACCACGGGTATCGTTATTGTTATGGCCAGTCAAGGCCTGATCACTTTACCTGCAGGTATCGCCCTGGCCTTTGGCGCCAATATAGGGACCTGTGTTACCGCTATGTTGGCATCTATCGGGAAACCTCGCGAAGCGCTACGAGCCGCACTGGTGCATGTATTCTTTAATGTGGCCGGGGTGCTGGTCTGGATAGGTCTTATTCAATACTTGGCCGAGACAGTCACGACACTTTCGCCCTCCTATCCGGAACTTGACGGTACCGAACGGCTCGCCGCCGAAACACCGCGACAAATAGCCAACGCTCACACCATCTTTAATATTGCCAATACCTTAATCTTTATCGGCTTTACCACCCAGGTAGCTCGTTTAGTCGAGTGGTTGGTTCCCGATCGCCCCATGGAAGAAGAGGATATGGTGATCCGTACTAAATATCTGGATGACGAATTGATTGCAACCCCCTCACTTGCATTAGACAGAGTTAGAATGGAAGTCCTGCATATGGGTGAACAGGTGGAGTATATGATGCAAAATATTATGCCTGCCATTCAGAACCGCGATCAGAAAATGTTATCTCAGGTACAACAAATGGATGATAACGTAGATGTATTGCACCAGCATATTGTGGACTACTTGGGCAAACTGAGTAAAGTTAACCTGACTCAATCCCAAACCGATGAGTTTTTGCGCATTATGGAGGCCGTAAACGATTTGGAAAATATTGGCGATATTATTGAAACCAATATGGTGATGGCTGGTGAAGAACTGGCGAAAAAACAGGTGAGCATGAGCGAGGAAACCCAGAAAGTACTGAATAATTTCCATGCTGCCATCAGTAAGTCGGTCTCCTCTGCGGTGCATGCCGTTTCGCAGAAAAATGCAGAGGCAGCTATGATGGTTACCGAAATGAAAGCAGATGTCACGGAAATAGTCGATTCCTCCGCCATGCATCTTGCGGAACGCTTGGTAGCACAAGAACCTAATCGGGTTTTAATTTACACCGTGGAAGTGCAACTATTAGAAAATATGAAGCGTATCTATTATTTCGCCAAACGCATGGCGAAAACCGTATTGGTTGAAGAATAATTCATAAACGCAGATTGCATATCCATTAATTGGATATGCAATCTATTCCCAAACCACTTTGAATATTATCCTCCCTTTTTTTATTTCCCTTTAGCTATTGTAGGGCTAGGTTTAAAAACTTATAATCCAGTCACTTATCCCTTTATCTGTATACTTGATTGTTGAAAAATTTATATTTTATTTGCTTATTTTGCTGTTCGTCTGTTTGGGCAGAGCCCACTTCTTCCATTAAGGTCGAAACGGAGTGTCAACGCATCGCCAAAAAGCTGGCCAGTGTCGGTTATGAAGAATGTTTGGCAAGAGAACTCAAACTGACCGATGGTCATTCGGTACAAAATGCTCCGCTATTGCGAAAAGAATATCCTCCCTTATTAGAAAGACGTCAGCCTTTGGGTCGAGTACTACTCATTGGGGGTATTCATGGCGATGAATATGCTTCCGTCAGTGTGGTGTTTAAATGGATGAAAACACTGGATAAGCATCATTCCGGCCTGTTTCACTGGCATGTGGTTCCCCTGGCTAATCCTGACGGTTTACTGCAAAGGAGATCAACTCGATTAAATGCCAATGGCGTCGATCTGAATCGCAACTTTCCCAGTCACAACTGGGAACAACAGGCTCTCGACTATTGGAGACAGGAAACGAAAAGCAATCCACGTCGCTACCCGGGACCGAACGCCATTAGTGAACCGGAAACACAATGGCTGGCAAAAGAGATCGCCAATTTCAAACCGGATATGATTATCAGTGTTCATGCTCCGTATAGCCTGGTTGACTATGATGGTCCTATGCGTGGCCCCAATAACCTAGGCCATCTTTCCTCTAAGGCTCTCGGGACCTTTCCCGGCTCTCTTGGACGCTATGCCGGTATCGACCAAAATATTCCGGTCGTAACGATTGAATTGACCTATGCCGGAATAATGCCGTCCCACCAACAAATCTCCAATATCTGGGTGGATCTGGTTCGCTGGTTAAAAATCAATGTCCCACGACATATTGCCGAGAACGCCCAACGACTATCTAATGATGGCTGACAGAGCCATGTCCTTTTATAGCAAAGATAAATTTAGACAATTATTGATAGCGGAAAAATCTGATTATCATCTAATGGAAGCCTCCAATCCCCAGGAAATTCAATTTCAATTTATGGGGCCATTCATGGGCCAAGAGGTGATTTGGCATGCACACCTAATGACATTGCAGGAATACAATCAACACAATGATTTAAACCTTAACTCGCAACAGATGGATATCGAAGCCATTGACCCGGAAAACTATCGCATTAAAATTGTTTTAAAACTTTCTCAGCTCAATACCGCCTCTATAATAATGTGTATAAAAATGGTCCGGCAGTATAAGCGCTTGAACCTAGGACGTCATAATTGGAACTAGTTGGAAAACCGACATTATCTTTTTTATTATAGCCTTATGACTGCCTCACTACCGACACCTAACTTTTTTCGAACTATTTTCACAACGCCTGGAAACTAAAGCTTAACAAATTACACGACAACGAGGATTTTTTAAATAACCATGAGCGCAATAAAAAATATTAGCATAATAGGGCCAGGTAAAGTCGGTACCGCCTTAACGAAGCTTCTAAATCAAAGCGGCCTGTATCATTTATCTTTGGCCGGACGAAATCAGGAAAAAACGCAAGTTGCCGCGAACTTTATCAGCAAAGATATTGAGGTGAGAGATATTTCCTCAGCCGGTCAAAATGCCGATCTAACTTTTTTAACCGTCAGCGATGATGCCATTGAACCACTATGTAATGTGCTGGTGGAAACACACTCTATAAGTGCCGATTCCATTCTAGTTCATTGCTCGGGAGCCTTACCCAGCTCGATATTAAACACGGCACAAACTCAACGTGGTTGTAGGATTGCATCTCTGCATCCTTTACAGACTTTTCCCGATACCGAATCAGCGGTAAGAAATCTGCCTGGGACTTATTGCTTTTATGAAGGTAGTGAGGAAGTACTCACTATTTTGGAATCCCTTATTAAGTCAATTCAATTACAACCGGTTTTGATTACTCCGGAAGCTAAAATCCTTTACCATACGGCCGCCGTAATGGCTTGTAATTATTTAACCGCACTAATGGATGCGGCCCTGGAGACAGGACAACAAGCAGGAATTGATGCCGACGTGCTATGGCAGGGACTCAGTCCTCTGGTATTGGCAACATTGGATAATATTAATAAAACCAATCCGGCAACCGCCTTAACCGGTCCTATTGCGCGCGGTGATATAAAAACGGTTGGCCGACACATCACGCAACTTTCCCAACTTCAACAAGACAATAGCCATTTATTAGCCATCTATTCGGCACTGGGCCAACAAACCGTTGATTTAGCGCAAAGAAAAGGAACCTTAACCCCGGAAAAAGCCAAGCTATTGGAAAAGATTATTAATAGCTAATCAATATTGATAACAGCGTCATCCGCCGGCATTTCCTCGATGCGCTCACCCAGAAATAGCAATGGACGTTCGGCAATTACATCAAATTTCTCCAGCACAAATGGCACACCTTCGGCATTAGCCTGTTCAGCAATATCAAAGCCCCGGGCCAAATGAAAATGTAAATGGGGGGCATTCGAATTTCCGGAATTACCGATTTTACCCAGCACCTGCCCCTGAGTTACCCGGTCTCCAACATTAACCTGAAAACTGCCGGAGATAGCATGGCCATATACTGCATAAATTCCGTCCCCCAAATCCAGTACGACATAGTTCCCTCCCGCCTCAATACCGGAATCCGGGGTTGGGATTTGACCTGGTTGATTATCCGCCACACCATCATTTAGCGCTACAATGGTCCCATCAGCTACCGCCAGGAAGTTTTCACCATAGCTAAAAAATTGTTCATTGCGGCTACAATCGCCACTACAGAAATTTTCTTCTATCAAAGATATTTTTAGTAAATCAACCGCCCAACGCTGACTATTAAGAGGGAGCGTGTGTTCAAAATCTACATAAAAGGCATGATGATCCACAGGCCCCGTTTCACCGAAGTACCAGACCCCTTGTTCAACGGGTGATTTAATGAGTAACGGTGATGATTGATTAATTGCTATGTTTTTCGTACGTACCAATTTTTGCTCATCAGCTAGCGAAGTCAAGCTAATTCGATTTTGTTTAGTATCACTAATCACGGTAATAAAAGCATAAGCAGATTGGCTTTCATGATGGTGGTAAATCATCTCAGCCAGTTGGTCCTGTGTATATTCAACCAACAATATATCATCATCCCAAACCTGAATATTTGAAACACTATATTTTTCGGTATTTATGTCCTGTAAAAACAGCTCATAACGCACATGGTATCGACCTTCAATCAACACCGCCTGCGGTTTATTGAATGCTGCAACACAAGCACTATTTCCTTCCGTTTCTACGTTAATACTATTTGGCGAAGCATTTTTTATTTGCAAAGCAAGTGGCGTTGAATCTTGTAGTAAACTTAATGTGGCATTATAACTTTCAGTTTTATCGTTTAAAGACACCAAGATATTGGTTATCTGCAAATCGCCATTATTGTATGTTGCTCCACCGCTCCAGGACAGATAATCGGCTCTATTTTGCGGGACAACTTGAGGAGCCTCCATTAAGTGAAACTCCTCTCCTTTTTGCTCTAACATAACAGCATACTTATTCTGTTCATCAAGACTTGCCATTGGTAAATACACTCTACCGGCACAAAAACGATTATCCAGTGCGGAAACATCAAGTGCTAAACCAACCGCTCCCGCAAACACAATTCCTAATAAACATTTATTCATCATAATTACCCTGTTCAGCTAAAGACGTTAAAAATACCGCTTGTTTTGGAACGTATTGTGACTTGGCAACCAATTTTTTTCTGTAGTGGCTATGTTATAAATTGTAAGCAAATGTAATAATATTTTTCCTTAACACACTGATAAGCAAGCTTATGACAGATTCATCACAAACAATTCCGATTATTCTGGTTGAAGACGATCCCAAGCTGTCGCGACTCATTCATTCTTATCTGGAAAAACAGGGCTACGAAGTCTATTGTATTGAGGATGGAAATCTAGCCGTTACAGAGATTATTGCTCGGCAACCCCATTTAGTCATTCTGGATTTAATGTTGCCTGGCAAAGATGGGCTGACCATTTGTCGTGAAATTCGCCCTAATTATGATGGCGGTATTTTAATGCTGACCGCCAGTGATGACGATATGGATCAAGTCGCCGGACTGGAAATGGGAGCGGATGATTACGTGATTAAACCCATTCATCCACGTGTATTATTGGCACGAATACGTACCGTATTAAGAAATAAAAACAATTTACCCAATGACCTGGCGTCAAAACGAGAAATACAATTCGGCTCGCTGCGGATCGATATGGTCCAACGTCAGGTTCAATTACAGCAGCGGAATATTGCCTTAACGCCTTCGGAATATGAAGTGTTATTATTATTGGCCGCACATCCCGAACAGATTTTCTCCCGTGACGAGATACTAAAATCTATCCGGGGAATCGAATATGACGGCATGGATCGCTCGGTTGATGTAAAAATATCCAGTCTGCGAAAAAAACTGGGGGATAGCTCCGCCCTTCCCAAAAAAATTATTACCGTACGCGGCAAAGGCTATCTTTTTGTAGCGGATAGTTTTTAAGCATTACAAATCATTACAATAAGCAGCTTTTCCTTATGCTAAACTAAAGCATGACTTAGATAAGGCACCATCAAAATGAACCGAATTTTCCTACCTTTATACGCTATTTTATTTGGTTTTATTTTATTCTTTGCACCAATTAATGAATACTTCTTAAGTCTGTTTTTCCAACAACAATGGGAAAAGGATATCGCTGCTGACTATAAAGGCTTTTACGTTATTTTGGAGAAATACTTCCAAAACGTACCGCAACAAGATTGGAATCAGATTGTCAAGGCGGCATCTAAAGACAGTAATATTCCAATGGAAATTATTGCCTTGGACAATCTCCAGCTACTCTCCACACAATTACAAGATTTACAAAATGGGAAAACTGTGGTGGCAGACGTCGATAAAAATATTGTCTATAAACGTCTTGGCAATAGTCCCTATGTGATTAAAAACGGTCCGATGCATACCGCCGTAGAACTGGAATTGGGAAATATTATTACCTCATTCTCCATTATCTTATTTTTCTTTGCATTGATTTTAATCTGGGCTATCAATCTGCAACGAAAAATGAATCGCCTCGATCAAGTCAACTATCAGTTTAGCCAAGGCAATTATTCCGTTCGTACCTCAGAGAAATGGTACCAGCGAGTCGGCAATTTAAATAAAAGTTTCAACCAAATGGCCGAACAAATTCAAAAACAGATCCGCAATCAAAAGGAATTAACCAATGCCGTTGCCCATGAACTACGTACCCCCATTGCCTGTTTACGCTTTGAAATTGCACAACTGGAAGAAGACATAAAAACCCCTGACCAACGTCAATGCTTGGAAGATATGGCCGAAGACATGGATAAAATGGATAATTTGGTGGAAGAACTACTAACTTATGCCCGTTTTGATTACCAAGACTTACCGGCCAATCCGGACACTCTAGAAATAAATGGTTGGCTTAAACATATTATTGAACAATATCGCTTTCCCACCACAATCAATATAGAAGTTATCCCACTATCCAGCGAGCAAACAGTATGCTTTGAACCCCATTTTATGGAACGAGCGATTAACAACCTGATAAGTAATGCTCTTCGCTATGCCGAAAATCGTATTGAAATCACTCTAGAGACAAATTCAAACAATAGCATAAACATCCATATTGATGACGATGGTCCCGGTATTCCGGTACCGGAAAGGGAAAATTTATTCTCACCCTTTGTCAGGACCGATAAAAGCCGAGCACGGAAAACCGGTGGGTTTGGATTGGGATTGGCTATAGTACAAAAAATAGTCCAATGGCATGGAGGAAAGACCTCTATTGATGATACTCCGATAGGCGGTACCCGGATGACTCTCAATTTACCGATGACAGCCAATAAACGAGCCTCTTAGATATATCAACTTTCCTTCAATCTTAACCGGGCTTTAACAAAGCCTTATCGTAACATCGCATCCAGATGATCGACTATTTCAGACCAATCGGCATCTTCTTCGATCGCTTCATGCAAAAAATCGGCTTGAGAATTTGTCCAAAATTTAGCTTTGTAGAGAGGAGTCTCTTGCGGCAGTGGTTTATGTTGTTCGACAAAATCATCTATCGCCTTCTCATTACTGGCCAGACCCAATTGACCAAAAAGATTGGTTAAACTATGTGTTGGTGATTCCATAACAGCCTTCCAAATAAAAAAGTGAATATTATAAAAATAGCAGGCCTTTATAGTTTGGTATATAGTTTCGAAAAATTTTTATAACTTATTCAGGTTTCCTGTTTTTGTGCAACTAACTCCTCTTCGGAATAGGAAACACCTTGCGCTAAAAGTAAAGAAATAAAGGCTAAAAAGGCGCCTGCAAAAAAGACCAGGGCAGGCTCATAAAGCCATAGCATTCCAAAGGCAGCAGGGATTACCACGGCGGCAATATGATTAATACTAAAGCTGACGCCGGCTGAGGAAGCTAAATCGGCAGGGTCGGCAATTTTCTGGAAATAGGTTTTAATGGCAATGGCCATAGCAAAAAACAGGTGATCGATAATATATAACATAGCGGCAATAATGGCATTATCGACTAAGGCATAGGAGCAGAACACCACGATTAGACCGATATATTCCAAAGTCAGCGCTTTTCGCTCTCCCACCCGGCCAATCCAACGACCAATAATCGGGGCTATATACATACTGAGAGCATGGTTGATAATAAATAGTAGCGCGATATCCGATGCATCATAGCCAAATTTTTCCACCATCATAAAAGCGGCAAAGACCACAAAAATCTGCCTTCTGGCACCTGAAAAAAAGGTCAGGAGATAAAATAAGCTATAGCGTTTACGCAGGATCAGTTTTTTATGCTGTTGGACATGCTCTTCAAAATAAGGAAAGGACTGCCAGACTATGATCAACAAGATTAAGCCTAAACCGCCTGCCAACATATAGACGGTTTTATATTCCAATCCCATTAAATTAAAAAATACCCATATCGAACCATAGGTAAAAAGTGCTGCAGCACTTTTAGCCGAAATCAATTGGCCGATAACTTTGGGAGCTTCCTGCTTGCTTAAATATTGTAATTGCAGGGATTGATTGACAGCTTCAAAATAGTGAAAGCCAATGGACATTAATACGGTGGTGGCATACAGACCGTATACAGAGGGAAACCAGCCGGTAATCGCCACACCGATAGTTAATAGACAGAGGGCAACCAGCGCCAGAGTCTGTTCACGCATTATCAATAGACAAAAAACAGCAGCAAAAGACAAAAAGCCGGGAATTTCCCGCAGGCTTTGCAGAATTCCGATTTCGGCGCCGGTAAAGGCCGCTTTTTCCACCACAAAATTATTTAGCAGTACCATCCAGCAAGAGAATGCGATGGACATTATAATGACACCGGCAAATAAAAAGTTCTTTTTGGTCAAGTATTTCTCTGGGATCATTCGCTATTTATCCTACTTGGGGATGGTTAAATCAAAACCAGTATTAAGAGTAATACATGGATTCAATTACAGAGGCATATTGTTGCGTAACTTCTTGACGCTTGATTTTACCGGTAGGCGTAATCTGATTCAGCTCGATGGAGAAATCCTGCTCCAGAATCCGGTATTTTTTAATCTGTTCGGTTCGCGAAACTCGTTGGTTAACCTCGTCGATCACTTCGGCAATGGTCTTTTCAATATGCGGATGTTTTGCCAATTCTTCGATTTGCGAGTAATGCAATTGATGTTGTTTGGCATACGCATGCAATTCGACAGTATTCAACGTTATAAGTGCGGTTAGATAGCTTTTATTGTCACCATATACCAGCACATTACTAATCAAATGGTTGCGCTTACAGAGGTTTTCAATGACCAATGGCGAGATTTTTTTACCCGTGGAGGTTTTTATAAACTCTTTTTTTCGCCCGGTTATAAATAAAAAACCATCTTTATCCAAGCGCCCGATATCTCCTGTATGTAACCAGCCATCGGAATCAATTGCCTCTTGAGTTGCTTTTTCATTTTTATAATAGCCGCTAAAAAGTTGCGGCCCCTTAAGCAGAATTTCGCCATCTTCGGCAATATTGATCTGGCACCCCAACATCGCTTTACCAACCGAATTAGCACGATGCTGCTGCGGGGTATTAAAGGCACAACAGACTAGTTCAGTTAATCCATAAGCCTCCAGAATATGAATATTACCGGCATACTCAAACATTTCCAGAACCTTTTCCGGTAACGGTGCAGCACCGGAACTGCAATACAGGGCTCGATTACCAAAAAAAGCCCGAACTTTAGAATAAACGTTTTCTTCAGCCTGCTGGAACTGAGACTGTAATTGTTCAGGAATCGGTTTATTTCGGTGCTGCAAGACCTTTATCTGTTTATTCACTTCAATGGCTTGAAAAAAAGCCTGTTTATTAAAACCCTTTTCGCTGTCTACTTGTTGCATAATGGTGGCATAGAGTTTTTCGTAGATCCTGGGCAGACCACCAAAGCCATGCGGGTTAGCAATTTGCAAAACCTCACCCAGACGACTGTAATCGGATACCAGAAAAGCCGCATCACCGCGATAAAGTCGGGTATACATACCGCTAATTCGTTCCGCTACATGACAATAGGGTAAAAATGAGAGAGAGGTAAAGGGCAGATGTTGCAACTCATGTTGCTGTGATTCCGGCAAGGCTAATATCACTTGTTGAAGAAAATGATCCAAGGCCTGAATACTACTAATGACATAGCGGTTACTTAAACAAGCACCTTTAGGCTGTCCGGTCGTTCCTGAGGTATAGACGATAATAACAATATCTTCATAGTCACCTGAACGGGCCAACTCAATATAAGAATGTTGAAATTGCTCGGCATATCCTTTACCCAGCGCTAAAAAATCTTGCCAATCGATAATCTCACTGGAAGATATGTCGGTTGCAAAGGTAACAATAATGCGCTTAAGGGAATTTAACTGAGCACGGACCGAAAGAATTTTATCTAATTGCTGTTGCGAATCTACCAGCACATATTGGGCTTCGGCATGATTTAGAATGTATGCACATTGTTCCGCCGAACTACTTGGGTATAGCCCGACACCAATACCTCCAGCCGCAATCGTGCCTAGATCGGCGACCGGCCAAGGCAGGCAATTACCCGCCAAAATAGCTACAGCATCACCCTTTTGGAAGCCCTCCCGGCATAGTGCCATGGCGAAGTGATCCACCATTTGCTTATAATCCTGCCATGACACGGGAAGCCATTGCTTATCTTGCTCAACGAAATAAGCAGGTTGTTGAGCACATCGAACAACTGTTTTTTCCAGTACCTGGTAGATATTTTGATACTGTACAGTCATGGAGGCAGGTTTACCTATCTAACTAGGAATGAGCTTGAAGCCATTGAACTGATACATCAATGGTTTCTTTAGCATGGGTAAAAGGCAGCATATGACCACCACTGTCAATACAAATCAGATCCACCGGTTGGACCATATCCTTTAAAAGGTTTTTTTCATAATCCAGACTTAATACGCTATCATTTTCGCCGACAATTAAGGCCATTTTAAACGGTAGCTTTTTATAGACACTACGATGACGATAATTGTATATATTGGCTAAGGTACCAATGGTATATTCCCAAACCATTTTGTCATCATGCTCAATACAGCCCGTTAATGGAGTACCCTGCAATTGGACCTTAATATCGATAAATTGGCGAAAATCCAGTTTTTGCCAAGGCATAAACCATTTCCAAGCGTTGAGGTTTTGCCATCCCTGCCAGTGGATATATGAAGGCGGACAAGATGCAGTACAGAGGGTGTGACAAATAATGGACTTTATGGACTTAATCTCTTCGATAGCAGCCAAACCGAGTATGGCACCTAACGAGTTACCCCAAAGATGAACACTCGAATTAAATGTTTTATTACAATAGTCGACCACTTGGCGAATATCGTCTATTACATCTTCTACGGTATAATTACCCGGTTCGCCGCCGGAATAACCATGGCCTCGAATATCCAGCGATACCACATTGTAGCCACGCTGACAAAAATCCAGTAAAAACTTGGCATATAGTTCACTATAGGTACCAATTCCGGGTAAAAAGATAATGACCGGATCACTTGCTTCGGCGCGATAGATTTCCAGGTGCAAAGGTAATTTTCCTAAACTCACAACCTCACGCTTATCGAGTGCCTCTGTCAAACCACACTTTTGACGCAAAAAAGTTCGCTTTTCCTGTTCCGTGAGGGTTTCAATATCAATATCTTGTTGCACCTCAAATCCTACCGTATAGCGGTTAGTCCAATTAAAAACGCAACTATTTCATTACCTTATCTATCAAGGTATCTAGCGTATTTACGATTTTGTCTTTCTTCTTCTCGTCACTTAACATCAAGGCATAGGTTTTAGCCGCCAATAAAAGCACTTCCACCTCTGACATAATCTCTTTATCGTCAAGTTTCACCAATAGTTCCCTAACATCATATCCACAAAAATCCGTAGTATACCCTATTTTAGCTCTTTGTTTCTTGCCTCTTTTCTCATGCGCGCTTCCGCCTTTAACTTTTCTGCATTAGGATTGAGATAAATATAGCGGTATAAAATAGGTCGCGTAATAGGTGATTTTTCTTTTAGCATTACTTTTTTCTTATTCGTTTTCCTAATACCTGGTGAGTTTTTATATGTGGATTGGCTTTTAAACTTAATATTTTTTTGAGATCGGATAATCGTTCCACCCTCCAAATTATCCGGCAGTTCATTTATCTCAATTTCCTTATTATCCCACTCTTCGATTATATCCTCTGCGATTTCATCAGCACAGAGTTGGGATTGCAATACCATAGCCGTTATAAATAAAATAAATAGTTTAGTCAAAGCCATTTTCCAATCAAAATTTTTTCCATTCCCATTTATAGTATAATCGTAACACTTTTCACGACCAGGTATACGCAGGACAGGGACTATGCCTTCACAACTTGAACAAACCATAGCCAATCAACGTAAAATGTTGGTTGATTTAATGACCCGACCATTAGCCGAACTAAGTCAAAAACTGGCTCCCGTTATTAATAATAGGGAGGAGCTGGAAAGAAATCTACTTGAAACCTGTCCCATCTATAAATATTGCAAATATATTTATGTTTTAGATGACAAAAAGGTTCAGTTAACTGCGACTATTACCCGTGACGGGCCAGACGAAGAATATTTTGGACGCGACCGCTCTAGACGTCCTTATTTGCAAAACGATTTTGACGTCAATAACTTTTTTCTTTCCGAAGCCTATATTAGTAAGCGCAAAAAGCGCCCCTCCATTACTGCCGTTCATAGTATCCGTACCAAAGACGGAACGCTGGTAGGCTTTTTAGGGGTGGATTATGATTTACGCGAACTCCCCAGTAGCAGTGAACTCTATCAGGAGAATTTGCAATGGCGGCAAATTAAAGGGGACCCCGCTATTCGCGGCGGCCTGTTTTTGCAACAACGGGTACATAGCCCAATGGACAATAATATTGAAAACGTCCTGGCCTTGATGGAAGCCTTAATCCTAGAACATGGTGTATTTCACGGTAAATTTCATTTTTCCAGCAGCCGGGCAACGGTTTGGTTGGTCGATGATCCCTTTCATTATCGATTGTTAACCATGGATGAATTGGATGATCCCGATATTTGCCTGGCCTATCCACATCGTCCTTATTTTGAACGTGCGATCGTACCGCCCGAGAAAATTAAGGAAATTTTCGATTATTTCCGGCGTTTACGCTATGCCGACGAAACCATCTATTTACGCGCCGGTTCCATTAACATCGTTAATGGTATGGTGAGTCTGAACTTTTCCTGTGATGGCTCCCATTATCTGCCTTACAACGATTTTTTATCCCGTGGTATGGATTTTTGGTTCGGGCAGTCGGAAGAAACCGAAGAAACAGTGGAGTCTGCCGTGGAGAGCATTTGTGCAAAGGGCTGTAGTTATGTTTATGACGTCATTGAGCTGGTCGAAAACAACCACTCTCCCATCCAATTGCTAAGCCTCTCCAACACCGATCAGCAGAAGGTATTACATGAATTAAAAGCGATAATGAAGGTCTATCAAGAGTAATTTGTTTTTTAATCGTCGAAATTTATCCATTTTTAGCATATTTGGCTGCTGGTTGCTCAGTAGCCTTTACCACCTGAAGTTTTCCCTTTGTATGTTAACTAGCATCCCAGTTTCAGCGCAAAAAAGCGCTAGGTAAATTAAGATGGCCCTCGCGTATCCATACCCGGCTGGTTAAACCAATAGCCATTACAATTATCTTTTAAAACATAAGCGGCACTATGCTCGGGATCCTTCAAGCGTGCGGCAAATGAATCCACTACCGCTCGCATACCTTCGGCCTGTGGGCAAAGTCGAACAATATCAACGCCCATCTCTTGCATGGTCTCTAACTCGGTATACAAATCATAAGGTTGTCCGGACAGGGTTTGTATACCATTTAAAGTAAACAAACTGTGATGTTGTTGGTCTCTTTCCTGAGTCTCCACCGGCATTCCGCCTGGAAAATCCAGACAGATCAGCTCACATTGATCCTTGGGTAGATTATGGGCTCGGGCAGTAAAACAACGAGCTGACAATGCCAGCGGCATATGACCATAGGAAAACACTTCCGTTTCAATTTTATCTTTAAGTCCAAATTGTTCTAGATCATGCAGAATGGCCTTAAGGGTATCTGCCGATAATTCCACCGGCATGACCCAACGCTGTAGGCCTTGTTTATGCAAAACCTTTAAAGTCTGGGCATTATAGATATTAATCGTCGGTCCGGTAATAAAAGGCAGTTTATTTTCTGAGAGTAGCTGAACCGCCGCCATGTCATTAGCTTCAATGATAAATTCACCATTATCACAAAAACGCCGTAGGGTTTTTAACTCCGATTCTGCCTCAATCAGGGCCAGTGTGGACAACACCACCTCTTTCCCCTGTGCGGCTATATTTTTGGCTACATCCAGCCATTGTTCGACATTAAAGCTACGTCGTTTAGAGCAGACTGTTTCACCCAAATAAATAATATCTACGGGAGTCTGGGCCATAGCTTGATAAAACTCAGTTAGTTTTTCCCCTGACCAAAAAAACAACGAGGGACCTAAAGATAATTTCATTATTATTTCCTAACTAATACGATTTTACTGCCATGGGCGGCTATAGGCACCCAGAGTTGTTTGGGAACCTTCGGAAACTTTGCTTAAAGCCTCTTGCCAATGCATTTTTGGTTTATAAGCGGCGGGATTAGCTTTAAAGCTATCGATAGCCTCACGCCAGACTTCAGTAACTTGACGAGAATAAGCCGGACTGCGTTGACGTCCTTCAATCTTAATGGCACTGATCCCTACATCTGCCAATTCCGGCAGTAAAGACAGCGTATTTAAACTGGTCGGTTCCTCTAATACATGAAAAGTTTTATTGCGCGCCGTAAAGCGTCCTTTGCATAACGTGGGGTAGCCGCTGTTTTCCTCTGCCGAATAGCGATCAATCAGAACATTATTGAGTCGTGATTCTAAACCTCTTGGGGTTTCCTCCCAACGCACATCTTTGGCTGGGGAACATACTCCACAGGTATTGGGGGATTCGCCGGTGACATAGGAAGAGAGATGACAGCGCCCTTCCGCCATGATGCATAAGCTACCAAAACCAAATACCTCAAGCTCGACTGGAGAATGTTCGGCTAAATGCTTAACTTGAGAAATGGATAATACCCGGGGCAGTACCGCACGTTTAATACCAAACTGCTGTTGATAAAACCTCAAGGCTTCATAACTGGTGGCTGAACCTTGCACCGACAAATGGCGTGACAAATCAGGATACTGTTCAGTAGCATAATCCAACACGCCCAAATCAGCCATAATAATGGCATCGACCTGTAGTTGTGCCGCCAAATCCACCGCTTTCTGCCAGCGTTGCCAGCCATCCGGTTGCGGATAAGTATTGATGGCAACAAACACTTTCGCTCCACGCTGATGGGCATAATCAATGGCTTTGGGAAGGTTTAATTGATTAAAATTAAGTCCCGCAAAATGGCGAGCATTGGTATCATCTTTAAAGCCGATATACACTGCATCGGCACCATTATCCACGGCCGCTTTAAGGGCAGGAAAGTTACCGGCAGGACAAACTAATTCAAACATAGGGAAGGTCACACACAAATAAAAAGCAGAGAATATTCGAAATACACCTAGGATACAAGTGGATTTAATAATAACAATTAAGTAAAACAACTGAATTGATTCGTATCAATGAACAAAAACTAAATAATCTGGTAAGATACAGGGCTTTTATTAAAATCGGTCTTTGTTATGAAACTTCCAGTTCCTCCATTAGCAAGCAAATTTATTAATAATTCCCAGCTAAAAAGTCTGGCCGCCAAGTCTTTAGCCAGCTTACCCTTTGTTGTTAAAATTTTGCCGCAACCACCGCATTTTATGCAAAAGCTGATCATAGAAAAGGCCCTTAACACTGCTTTGGCAGAACAAATTGAAATGGGGGAATTTGAATTTCTGGAAGGTCACTGCCTACATTTAAACGTTAAAGATATGGGATTGGATTTCCATTTAAGCTATGAGATCGACCGCTTAATTCTAGCCACTCCTAACACTCCAGCCGATGTGCATTTTATGGGTAATTCCAAAGAGTTGATCTTATTGGCCAGCCGTAGTGAAGATCCGGATAGTTTCTTTTTTCAACGCCGTTTAGTCATCGAAGGTGATACTGAACTGGGTTTATACATTAAAAACATTATTGATTCGGTCGACTTTGATAACTGGCCAAGTTGGTTAAATAAGCTGTTGGCAAGCATGGCTGAATTAATTGAAATCGAAACGAATAACCAGCTTAATAGCCAAAATCGGGGAATACAGTCTGTTACCCAGGCTGGCTGATTAATTGCTTTCACACTCTTACAACGTTTTTTAGAGACGATAACGCAAACACTTTGTGCAACATCTTCAATATTCAGGGACTGTTTCCCTAGCACTAGCCGGGTAATTCCGGTAAACTACTGGCCCGCTGAATAGGCGGCCAACTCCATTTAATCACACGAGACACTTTTATGAGCTTTGCCTCCCTGGGTTTATCCGATCCTATTTTAGCAGCTGTTGCCGAACAGGGTTATGAAACCCCTTCACCCATCCAATCCAAGGCCATTCCTGTTGTGATTAATGGTAAGGATATAATGGCCGCAGCCCAGACCGGAACCGGTAAAACAGCGGGCTTTACTTTACCGATACTGGAACGCCTATCACAGGGACAACCGGCCCATGGTAATCAAGCCAGAGCCTTAATTTTAACACCAACCCGAGAGCTTGCCGCCCAGGTTAGCGAAAGTGTCAGCACCTATAGTAAGCACTTACCGCTTCGCTCAACCGTAGTCTTCGGCGGAGTAAAAATAAATCCCCAAATGATGCGCCTGCGCCAAGGGGTGGATATTCTGGTCGCCACCCCGGGAAGGTTATTAGATCTTTATGGTCAAAATGCGGTCAAATTTAAACATCTGGAAGTACTGGTATTAGATGAAGCGGATCGAATGTTAGACATGGGCTTTATTCACGATATTCGTAAAATCCTCGCCGTCCTGCCTAAAAATCGTCAAACCTTGATGTTTTCGGCCACTTTTTCAGAACAAATTCGACAATTGGCCAAGGGACTGGTTCGCGACCCCGTCGAGATTTCAGTATCACCTCGAAATACTACCGCCCCAAGTGTAGAGCAATGGATCTGTCCGGTGGACAAGAAACAAAAACCGGCATTACTGACCCAATTAATCCAGAATAATCATTGGCAACAAGTACTGGTGTTTACCAAAACCAAACATGGTGCCAATCGTTTAACCCGCCATTTAGAGTCGGCCGGAATAAAAGCTGCCGCAATCCATGGCAATAAAAGTCAAGGAGCACGAACCCGTGCCTTGGCAGACTTTAAACGCGGTTCAACTCAGATTCTAGTGGCCACCGATATCGCTGCTCGCGGGCTGGATATCGATCAATTGCCGCAAGTGGTAAATTTTGACCTACCTAATGTCGCGGAAGATTATGTGCACCGAATTGGACGCACAGGACGCGCAGGATCTACCGGCCAAGCGGTCTCCTTAGTCTGTGCCGATGAATTTAAACTACTTAGCGATATTGAACGCTTAACACAGAAGTTACTGACCCGAAAATTAGTTGATGGCTTTGAGCCGATTCATAGCCTTCCGGAGTCACGTTTAAATACCCGTCCGATTCGCCCCAAAAAACCCAAGAAAGCTAAACCAGGTCATCGCGATGGTCAACGTTCAGGAGATTCTGCCAGTGGCCATAAACCGGCTTCACGAGCAAAGAAAACCAATAATTCCAGAAAACGCAGTAACACGGCAAACAACAGCCAGAATCGCCGTAAAGTTCAGGCCAGAAAACCCAGTCGTTCTAATCGGGTAATCAATAATTAGCGACGCGCTATTGTTTGCAGTCTAGCCGTTAACATCCTTCGAATTAGGCTGCGTTACAAAAAATCTTCGGAATCATCACCGTCACCATCAGCTAATGACTCTTCCAAAACAGCCTTTACTTTCCTTACCGGTGGAAAAGTTTTTTCTTTCTCGGCAATTAAACGCATGTATTTTAGATAGATACTTTCTTCAGCATAGCGAGGTTCTTCGCGACCTTTAATGACCTGAATAAATCGTTCCTGTTCAGGCCTGGAAGGCTGTAATTCACCATTGACTAATTTTTTCATCGTAACACCGTAGCGCGATAATAGATCGGCTTCCGCGATAGTAAAGTCGCCTGAACGGTGAAATCCGTATGGAAAGTTTTTATCATCAAAAAATTTCCTTTCAGAAAGAAAAATATCAGAGTTTAAACTTTCGAACTTCATCAACATCTCCTGCAAACAAAAAGAATTATAAAACTTATTGCTTAAATTTAACCCGCAACGTATGTGCACAATTATTGTCAGCATCACCTTTATATAGGGCGGATTTAAGCAATAATAGTTGTAATAAGTTAAGTTTTAACTTTTTATAAACATGGGACGATACCCAAACAAATTATATGCGTATATTTATATCAAAAAGACCATTGAGGTCAATATTTTTTTCACTTCGTAGAGAATCCCGCTTTAATATGGCCCATATCGCAACATCCTCATAGTCTCCCCATTTTCTTACTCTTTGACGTAACACTCCCTCCTGTACAAAACCGTTTTTTTCTAGTACCCGCCCTGATGCGGGGTTACGTGTCATATGGTAAGCATATAGTCTGTTTAGCCCCAGCTGCTCGAATCCAAAACTAATCGCAACTTGCAGAACTTCGGTCATAAAACCCTTTCCCCACTGCGAGGATCTTATCCAAAAACTAATTTCAGCCTGTTGATGTTCCATATCAATAGCTCGCAATTCCAATATGCCACAAAACTGTTTCTGCTGTTTTTCAAGAATAACAAAACAGATAGCTGTTTTTTGCTTATATTCTTGCAGACAATGTTGTATATACCGATTTGCCTCACCATCCGGATAAGGATGAGGAATAGAAATCATAGTATCGGCAATTTGAAATTCTTCCGCACATATTTGGATATCCACAGCATCTGATAGACGTGGCAACCTTAACTGTAACCTTGTGGTATTAATTATTTCAGAAACAGGCATATTAAAGTCGATATGATAAAGATTGATTGTAGCGTTTTATTAAGAGGAAATATTTGCATTTCTTTTCAGCAACAATAGCCAACGCTTCTATGTTTTTGTTTTGCTCCGCTAAACTCTAGCCAACCCAAGGTATGTATCGAGGTTTTGTTGGATGGCCAAAGCTTTTCTATAGTTGTGTTCAGCCAGTGGAAAGTTAGATTCAAACACATCAAAATAATATCCCAAAGACTTATAAGCTTGCCAATCATCCGGAGCAAAAAATTTAAAACAAGTTATTTATCTTATGGTCAAATTTAAGCGTGTTTAACACCCATCCGGTTTTAGGCTGATAATAATAAAACTTCCAGCTCATTACATGCTTTTCAAATTTCTGCAGGTATTCAATTAACATGAGTGATTTCCCCACTTCTTTTATCGAAATCAGCTCCGCTTCAAGGCTTTTCCCAAAACGTTTTTCAATATTGGGTGCCTGTAATTTCAGTTGAGTTTTTAAGCTATTAAATTCTAAATCAGAGGCTATCAGATAGGGCTTTACCATATCCAACCCCTCGTCATAGTTTACTGCAGCAATTTTCACCATAACCGATTCAGTCAGGCTCTTTACTGCCTCTTTGTCAGGTAAAGTCTCCGCCACAAGCAAAGTAGACCAAAAAGTTAATACCAATAATAATCCGGTTCTCATTTTTCCCCCTATATTAATTCAATAATTAAGCAGCAACATTAATATTAAAAAACCTGTTGGAGAATGCTAATAATAATTTTCCTAGGATAAATATACCCACCTAGTAATGATGGATAATGACATGATTGGATAAAACAGCATAGCGTTTTTAATCATCAAGACTCAAGCCCAAGGCAACAATAATTTTATTGTAACCGGTATACATCTCCATAACGGTTAATATTTCCAATATATCTTCATCACTATAGCCGCTTTCCTTTAATTGTTGAAAGTCCTTATCATTTAACTTTTCCGGTTCTTTTGTCGCAGTAGTGACAAAATTCAGCACCAAATTAAGCTGCTTATCTTCGACATGACCTTTTTCGATAGCATCGATGCTCTCTAACGACACTCCCAGTTTTTCCAAATTTCCCTTATGAATATTCAGACAGAAATGACAACCATTTACTTTGGAAACGCGGGTGGCAATAGCTTCTTTAATTTCTATAGCAATATTTCCCTGTCCCAAAATATTTTTAGTGCGGTTCCAATTAGCCTGTAAAATATGGGGATGTAATGCGAAAGCTCGATAGGCGGCAGGAACTTGACCTGCTCGCTCTTTAATTTCATCGAAGATGGTTATAATTTCAGGATTATGAGTATCCTGGTTTTGTAAATTTATTCTAGCCATAAATTATCCTAATTGTATTTAATCCACAGAATCTGTGGATAACTCTGTGCATAAGTAGCAATTTTGATGCTAAAGGTATGTATTGCTTCGGACCGTAACAGATTGGTTATTTTTTATACAACTTTAAAACAAAAATTTATTTTTCATTTAAATTCATTGCTTTAAATGATTTTTCCAAAATAGGTATTGACTCCAAAAGTTTAAAAGTAACTGCTAATGGAGGTGATTTTCCAATAAATCACAATAAGTGGATAACTTCCATAAAACAAGATCTTAAATGATCTTTGTTATAAAGGTTTTAGTAAAAATTTCTAACTTATACTTGTATATTTAAAATAATCATCTACCCACAATAAAACGAAAATATTTCCTAAATTTCTTTATAGATTGCCAATTCTTTTTCCGCTCTGGTTTTATCGTTATCTGCCATATGCTCAATTCTCTCTATATTTTCAATATACTCTTTTGGCAAGTGATGCTCCCAAGCACCACGTAAAACATGCTCCTTATACCAAGAATACGGCTTAAGTCCTTCCCCTATATGAGTAGCATAGTAACTAAATGCTTGCAAAAATTCCCCATTCAAACTCTCAACCTGTACTCGCTTTTCCTCATAACCATTACCGAGTCCTTCATATCCATCTAATGCCGACTTGTCGACTACGGCAATTTTATACACAATCCCTAAAACATAGTTTTCCATTTGATTAGTTTCAGCAATATCACATTTACCCGAACCGTCTTTGCTAAGTTTGTGAAACTTTAATTGATGATCATTAAGTTTAGCAACACTGACAACTGTTGCAGAAGGTGTCCGCGCCAATAAACGACGGCTGGACATATTAGAGCCATAGGCAAAATAGAGCACTTCAAACTCCCTTCAGAATTGTTTTTTAGTTCAATAATGCCACGCTTTTAACTTGCGCAAATAAAGATTTACCCGGTTTGAGTTCCAATACAGCTGCCGATTTACGTGTTACTCGAGACAAAAGTGGCACGCCTCCTGCCTGAACTCTTACCATCATTTGTGCAGTTCCTTCCGGAATCAATTTTTCAACCGTGACTGGAAAAATATTTAATATGCTGGTACCCGTTTGTTGCTCCAAGGTTAGACTAACATCACGGGCCGCGATTCGTAATCGAACCGGATGGTCGATTGGCAAATCGTGTCCGGTTACAGTAATCCTACCGCCAGGGAAATCCAGAAAGGTTAAATCGAATTCACTATCATGGCCACCAATATTTGCTTTAACCAATGCCCCGGCACTGTCCCCGTGTGCCAATGGTAAGTCCAGGTGGGTTAACATTTCGGTAATCGGTCCTGAAGCTCTTACCTTACCCGCTTCCAGCAATACCAGATGATCCGCCAATCGCGCCACCTCTTCCGGTGAATGGCTAATATATAAAACCGGAATTTCCAACTCCGAATGCAAGGATTCCAGATAAGGCATAATCTCCTGCTTTCGAGAGTGGTCAAGAGCTGAAAGGGGTTCATCCATCAGTAAAATTTTAGGACTGACCGCCAAGGCTCGAGCAATTGCCACCCGTTGTTTTTCACCACCGGAAAGTTGCTCCGGTTTACGTTGCAAAAGATGACCAATGCCTAAAAGCTCTATGGCCTTTTCAATGGAGACCTTGCGTTCCGCTTCAGGAATCCGATTAATACCATATTCTAAATTAGCCCGTATGGTTAAATGAGGAAATAAACTGGCTTCCTGAAAGACATACCCCAAGGCGCGTTGATGGGTGGGTACACAATATATACCCTCTTGCCAGATCATATCACCTATTTTTAAAAAACCTTGCTCGCAATAATCCAGCCCTGCAATTTTCCTCAATAAGGAGGTTTTTCCACAACCGGAGGGTCCATAAATAGCAGTTATTCCGCGAGCCGGAATATTCAGATCAATATCTAATTCAAATCCCGGCCAACTAAATTTAAAGCGCGCTTCAATAGTCATACATTAAACTACTTTAAAGCGTCTATTGATGGCATAAATACTCATCAACATGACAAAGGACAACACTAGCAATCCTCCTGATAATAAATGAGCCTGCCCATACTCCAAAGCTTCGACATGATCATAAATGGCAATAGACAACACTTGTGTTTCGCCTGGAATATTACCCCCGATCATGAGTACCACACCAAACTCACCGATAGTATGGGCAAATCCCAATACCGTTGCAGTTAAAAAACCGGAACGTGCTAACGGTACTGCTACGGTAAAAAAACGATCCAACGGAGAAGCGCGTAATGTGGCCGCAACTTCCATAGGACGCTCACCAATGGCGGTAAACGCATTTTGTAGCGGTTGTACGACAAACGGCATGGAATAAAAAACTGAGCCAATAACCAAACCGGTAAAGGTAAAAGCCAATGACTGTCCGGTTAACCAATTCGTTAATCCACCAAGAGGACCGTTCGGGCCTAACATGACCAATAGATAAAACCCCAATACGGTTGGAGGAAGCACGAGCGGCAGAGCAACAATTGCTTCCAAAACAAACTTAAAGCGCCATCGACTACGTGCCAACCACCAGGCTAGAGGCGTCCCGATAAGCAAAAGAATTACAGTACTGATTGTTGCGAGTTTTAAGGTGATAATTAGCGCTGACAGATCGGCAGTATCAAGCATTATGGAATCCCATAGCCAAAGCTTTGAATAATATTGATCGCTTCAGGACTTTGAATATATTGCCAGAATTCACGTCCGACCTTATTCTCCTTTAATAAAACTGCCTGTTGTTTAATCACTGAATATCGGACCGGAGGTATATCCCAAAATGAACCTTTCAATGGTTTGCCTGGCCGTTTAACCTGCGAGTATGCAACAAACCCTAGTTTCGCGTTACCACTTTTAACAAACTGATAGGTTTGAGCGATATTTTCCCCGCGCACCATACGTCTGCGCAATTTTCCCCATAGTCCTCTTTTTTGCAACACTTCCTGAGCGGCCTTACCATAAGGCGCTAATTTAGGATTGGCAATGGCAATATGATTAAACTTCCCCTGTTCTAACACCATGCCTTTTTTGTCAACATAGCCCACCTTGGGACTCCATAAAACCAGCTTACCTAGAGCATAAGTGAAACGGCTTCCTGGCAGAGCAATACCTTCTTGATCTAATAATATGGGGCGCTTGGCATCGGCGGCAAAAAACGCATCAAAAGGAGCACCATGTTTAATCTGCGCATAATGTTTACCGGTAGAACCGAAAATTAAGATGACTTTATGCCCACTTTCCTGCTCAAACTTTTGCGCTAAATCTTTAATGGCATCGGAAAAATTACTGGCAACGGCAATTCGAAGCTCTGCTGCAGAAATGGAGTGGGACAGATAGAATAAGGAAAAAACTAATACTAGTCGACAGGCTTGATTCACCAATGTTGGTTTTCTAAACTTCATCATATACCGAGTCCAGGTGAACGTTGACCAAGAAACTCTTTAAAATCCGCATAAGCCGACCAAAAACTTTCAATGGCTTGCTCTCCTGTAGCGGTCAAAACAGCACCACCACCACCTTTACCGCCGGACTTTTTTTCCACTACGGGATTTCGACTCTGGCGATTCATAGAATCAACCAGCTTCCAGGCATGTCGATACGACATCTCCATAGAACGTGCCGCAGCACTTATAGAGCCATGTTCACGGATCCGCTCCAATAAAACTACCCGTCCATAGCCCAAAAAAGTACCTTCCGGTCCTTCAATCCACACTCGTCCACGTAACTTATATGCTTTAGTCGACATTACTGATGTAAAATTTTCTATTGTAAATTTCGTAATATATAGAAAAACATAGCGCTATTCAATAAAGGAATAAGTTTAAATTCTTTAGGGTTGTGGAAAAAAAGGCAAAAAAAAGGCCGGTGTTCAGCAACCGGCCTAAAAAATAACACAAGAACACTGCAAAGGAAGGGGAACTATAAGATTATAAAATCACTCTATAATCTAGCTAAAAACAGTGTATGGTGGTATTAGACCATTTTTTGTCAAAAGGGTATGTGACTTTAATCACTTAATATTAGAATTCAATAATATTCTTTATCACCCAAGCTCGAATGAAGTGACACCATAGAGTTTTTCAATGGCAAGCCCAGGTTGATTTTTGTTATACATGCGGGCCGTTTCAAATACCACTTCCATCTGATATCTTTTGACTAAATCCAATGCCGCTGAATTGACTTCCGGAATATCCAGAAAGACCTTCTGTTCGGCTGTTACCGAAGCCTTTAAGGCTTGGTACAAAGCATCTGCAGCATCCGGACTATCGGCGAAAAGAGGACCTATTTTATGGCCTTCTTGGCAAGGCCGTATAACGCCATAACCCGACAATTGATTGTTATCCATTATCCCTAAAGCAGTTGTCTGCGGTTGATTAATCCAGGCTCTCAAGAATATAGAACGATTTTCCGGGAAAAAATCCCGGTCATAATTATCCAGTTGTTCGAAAGGTATTTCGGACAATAGTTTGATATTATCCCCAACCGGCATATCACCACCGCCGGTTCCTGCATAACGGATATTGCGATAGGCTAGGTCAAAGCCGCTTTTTTGATAATTTTCCTGTTGTTCAACAACGCCATCTAAGCCGATATTACGACCCTTTAAATGTTTTAAGCCTGCATTCCAAATCTTTAGACCATATCCTTTTCCTCGGAATTCCGGCTTAACAATATAGAATCCCAGAAAACCAAACGTTTGACCGTATTTCACCACGGAAATTGTAGCAATAGGTTGCTGTTCCAAATAGCCAATTAAGAAACCTTCATTGTCTGCCTCAAAAAAGCAGTACGCATCATTTAAACCGGGATTCCAACCTTCTTGAGCCGCCCAGTCAATGGCAATGCCCACTTCTTCACGGCTGGCAACTCGAACCTCAAAATTATTATCGTATTTATTCATTTAGTATTTCTAATTCGTTAAATATTCATTTACTTTTTCAATACTGTCCGAGTTAAAATAGTTGTCATATTTATACCACTATAATTGATAAATTTAAGCATAGCCGCTTTTACCAGGATAACCAAATGCATTGAAATGCAAATAGAAAAAGCGTATTGATAAGAACGTTTATAAGACCATTGCTACAAATTCAGCTGTTCTTTTATCAATTGTTTATATTCAGCAACCAATTTAATTGCTCGCTGCGAGTCCATACGACGACTCATCAGCTCATTTAATAAACGCGTTGCATATAACTCCAAATCAGATTCGATATTATCAGCGCTCTCGATCACGCCTATTGTCTCCTTCACATAAGCTTTAATGTCGATATGGCTCATTGCTGGTATCCGGCTACGTCCAGATTCTTAATTTCCTGATAGCGAAAACAACCCTGGACATGATCATTGACCATCCCTATCGCCTGCATAAAAGAATAAATAATGGTGGGACCAACAAAGTTCATCCCTCGTTTTTTCAAATCTTTAGAAATCTCCACCGACAAGGATGTTTGAGCCGGAAGCTCTTCGAGACTATTAAAAACATTTTGGATTGGGCGATGATCCACATAGTCCCAGATATAGTCACTAAACGACCCATATTGTTCCTGAATCTCCATAAATACCCGAGCATTCTGAATACAGGCTTTAACTTTGAGGCGATTGCGAATAATACCGGGATCATCTAATAATTGTGCGATCTTGGCCTCATCATAATTGGCAATTTTGTGATAATCAAAGCCATCCAAGGCCTTATAAAAATTAGCCCGTTTTTTTAATACTGTTATCCAGGAGAGACCGGCCTGCATTCCTTCCAGGATCAACATTTCAAATAATTCATGATCATTAAAAACAGGAACTCCCCACTGAGTGTCATGGTAATCAGTATAGAGTTGCGAACTTTCATCACACCAAGTACATCTTATTTTAGTCATCTTTAAATTCTACTTTTTAGTCACCAAATAGTGATTTACGACATCTTCCTAAGCTTTATTATAAATATTGTTCATAGGCTGTTATTTTTTATGGAAAAGTATTTTTTTCTGTTTTATACTCAAAGCAAAGAGGGAATAAAATTAATTATAAGGAGAAATAGATGCCCTTTCACCACATCGAACAATTATTTGCCCAAGCATTTTTCAACCGCTATGAAAAACAAGCTCCAGCATTATCAGTCAAATATAGCAGCTTTGATCTCACCAATAAAATCTGGCGTTTGTTTGATCAGAAGGGAAAGTATATCGCTTTCTTTAGGGAAGATGAGGGCGTACGATTACTTTAATCCAAACTATTTATAGAGGCGACAATCACACGATTTCTACCCTCCTCTTTGGCTTGATAGAGAGCCTGATCGGCCGCTTTAAGTATATTTTTCTGCTCCATTGGCTGTTGCCAATTATCAATCACTGCAACACCGGCACTAATGCTGGTACGCACTTGCTCATCATCCCAGTCATGCACATAGCCTTCGATTTCCTCGCGAATCTCTTCAGCAATGAGCTTTGCCCCTTGCAATGCGGTATTGGGTAACAATACCACAAACTCCTCTCCTCCATAACGAAAAACCTTATCACCGGGGCGTTTCGCAACCTGTGTAATTAACATAGCAATATCTTGTAATACCCTATCCCCAACCTGATGGCCAAAACTGTCATTTAGGCTTTTAAAATGATCAATATCCAGGAGTATCAAACCTAAAGGTTGCTCATTACGTATTGCGCCCAAATACTCGCGATTATACTCATCATTAAAAAAGCGTCGGTTACCAACCTGCGTTAATCCATCAATACGGCTGATTTTATCCAGCTCTGTATTGGCAATTTCCAGTTGTTTTAAGGTTTGATTAAGCTCTTTGGTCCGACCATCAACCTTTTCTTCCAAAGTCGCCGTTAAATTTTGTTGCATAGCCAAAAGATTTTGTTGTGCAATCTCCCTTCGTCGACGCTCATAATTGATCCGTTCACCTAGAGCGATAGCCAATAACATGACCTGAATCAACTCACCAATCTGCATTGCCTCTTCGGTAAAAAAATTACGCGGTAAGATCCCCAACTTATTAAACGAAGCGAGAAAAAATGCGATCAAAATCGTCCCCCAAGCAATACTGTAAATACGTGCAGCCGAATCACCTTCGCGCCATAAACTTAGCCCTGAATATAAAAGTAATAGTGAACCGATAACTGACAACGTGAGCATAAACTTAATTGCCAACAGATAGGGAACGACCCAGCTGATGACAATCAAAGCAAAGGCCAGATAGCTCATGTTTTTTAACAAAAACGAGACCCGAGGATTATTGTCGTATAGATTTAAAAAAGAGAGCGCAAAACGAAGAACCAGAAAAATGGATAGAAAACCAAAAAATAAAATGGCGTTGTTTTGCAGCCACACAGAACCAAAGAAAAATTGTTGAGCAAAACCTTGCAGCGTGGCTTGGAATCCAAAATAAGCGCTTAAATACAGCACATAATAAAGATAGGGCTTATCTCGCAGGGAATAAAACAGAAATGTATTATAGAAAATCATAGCGAAAATAATCCCAAAATACAGTCCTTGTAATAAGTTGGATTGTTGATCGGCAATAAAAAAGCCGCGTGGGGTATATAAGGTTAACGGCAACTGCACCGAGCTATCCGTTTTTACCCTCATATATACCCGTAATTTTTCCAGAGTTTGAGTCGGTAATATAAATAAAAAGAAGCGATGAGGAATACTGCGCTCACCATAGGCAAGCATATCTCCCGCATGTTCCTGGTGAATCAACTCCTGTCCAGAAACCACATACAGATCGACAGAGTCAATCAATGGATAAGCAAGTTGTAAAATCAACTCACTTTCATTCATCAGTTCGCCGCAAATATTAAAAGTTAGCCAATAGCTGGCTTGATCGAAGCCATAGTTGGGAACTTGTTCCTGACTTAGTTCCCATTTGGGCGGATTAAGCAATAGCTTTCGAATACTCTGATTGTCATCGGCATCACGATAATAATGCACCTGTTTACCCAAAGGAATAATATTCCTATTAGCCTCATTGGCAATACAGTCGGATTCTGCAGCAAAGAGCGGTGATTGAAACAGAACTGCCAAAAGCAGGATAAACAATAAAGATGAAAAAAAACGAAAGGATGTTGTTGGCATAATTATTTTTTGCACTACTGCCGATTTCCCACTGCTGTGTGACTACCCACCAGTTAGAGTTAGATTGATTAACTATAAAATTCACCAAACTAGAGTCTACCATATAGAGAAAATCCGGTGAATTAATTCATCCTCATTTTAATAATCCAATTTCTAATAGTCTTTTTTACGGATTAACCATAAAATACCCTTTATGACTTTTTTTATTCACTTTTTCGATTTGTTTATTGAGTCAGCACCATGGTTACTTCTGGGATTTATTATCGCAGGTTTAATCAAAACGCTGATCCCCGAAGATTTTTTAACTCGACACCTCGGTGGTCCTGGTCTTTGGACAACCATTAAAGCCGCTATTATAGGAGCCCCACTACCACTTTGTTCTTGTGGTGTCGTCCCGGCGGCAATGGGGCTACGTAAAGCCGGAGCATCCAAAAATGCCACCGTTTCGTTCCTAATCGCCACACCGGAGACCGGAGTGGATTCGGTCTCGGTTACCTATGCGCTAATGGGACCTATTATGGCAATTGTACGACCCATAGCCGCTGTAGTGAGTGCTGTTTTTGCCGGTGTTTTGGTAGGCCGTTCGGAACCTCCCGATAATAAATCGGTTAGCACAAATGGAGCATGTTGTAGTAGTTCCGACGCCGAGCAAAAAGATACCGAAAGTTCCTGTTGTGCGAGTAGTGGTAGTTGTTGTTCGACGGTGCAAGAATCGGATAGACTAATCAAAAAAATCTATAGCGGCATGCGCTTTGCCTTTGAAGATTTAATCGATGATATAGCTTTATGGTTATTGGTGGGACTGTTATTTGCCGCGGCTATTCTGACCTGGGTCCCTACAACCTTTCTAACCCAATGGGGTTCCAGTTGGATGGCTTTTTTAATCATGGCTCTGGTGGGAGTCCCGATGTATATTTGCGCGACCGCCTCCACCCCTATTGCAGCAGGATTGCTATTGGCTGGGATCTCACCCGGAGCAGTTTTGGTCTTTATGTTAACCGGGCCTGCTACCAATATCGGTACCATGTTGATTATCCGCAATGAACTTGGCCTACGTGCTCTAGTCAGCTATTTAATTGGTGTGGTACTGACCAGTTTTGCTTTTGGTTATATGCTAAATCAACTTATCCAAAATACCAGCTTAGCAATCGATCCGCAAAGCATCATAAACAGCAGTGCTGAAGGACTATGGCTAGCCTATGCTTCAGCACTCCTTTTGCTCTTTCTGATGGTCAAAAGTTTTAGTAAAACGCTTTTATCGAAAAGGGACACTACGTAATAAAGGGATAAGAGACCCGCTTTATTTAAAACATAAAACGGGCCTGAACCGGAGGATTTCTTGAGCTTAAGCTAACTCTTTAACTTCATAATTCTTACTTAATTGCTTCTGCACCGTCATTGGGACCGGCTCAAAATGACTAAATTCCAGCATAAAACTGCCAGAACCACTGGTCATGGATTTTAAGCGATGAGAGTAATCATTCATTTCCGCTAGAGGGACTTTACATTCAATAATGCTATGTTCGCTACCATCAGCTCGAGTATTGGTAATAGCCCCGCGATGACTGGCCATATCTTTGCTAATACTGCCCATGGCCTGTGATTGGGCGCTAACAGAAACATTAATTATCGGTTCCAAGACAATCGGTGCAGCTTTTTTCACCGCATCCATAAAGGCTTTGCGACCTGCAGCAACAAAGGCGATCTCTTTTGAGTCAACAGAGTGATACTTACCATCATAAACCGTTACCTCCAGATCCTGCATTGGAAAACCGGCAATGGCACCTTCCTCTAAAATTTGACGAACACCTTTTTCAACCGCAGGAATAAAAACACCCGGAATGGCGCCACCGACCACTTTATTGACAAAACGGAAACCGTCCCCGTCTTGCAGTGGTTTAATACGCAAAAACACTTCACCAAATTGACCGGCACCACCAGTTTGCTTTTTATGTCGAAAATGACCTTCCGCCGGTTTGGTAATGGTTTCCCGATAGTCGATAGAAGGTGGACTGGTATTTACCTCCAGACTAAACTGTTCCTTCATTTTATCCAGGGCAATTTGCAGATGCATCTCCCCGACACCGGCCAATAGGGTTTCATTTAAATTGACCCGATGCTTGATTTGCAGACTGGGATCTTCGGACACCACTTTTCGCATCACTTCCGACATTTTCTGCTCGTCACCACGACGGGTCGGCTCAATCGCCAAACTGATCATGGGTGGCGGCATATTCAGGGATTGCAGGTGGAAAAAATCTTCATCATGCGAATCGTGTAGTACACAATCAAATTCCAATTCATCCACCTTCGCGATGGCGCAAATATCACCGGCAAAAACCTTATCCACCTCGATGCGATCTTTGCCTTGCATCTGGAATAAGTGAGACACTTTAAACGGTTTACGAGCATGCCCGATATAAAGTTGGGTTTCGGTGGTCACCGTACCTTGAAATAACCGGATTAATGCCAGACGGCCCATATAAGGGTCCACCATCACTTTAAAAACATGACCGATGGCATGAGCGTTTTCATCGGGGACCAGTGTCACCGGATCTTCATTATTGAGGAAAAGTGGCGGGTTCCCTTCGGCCGGGGTTGGCATTAATTCGGTCATAATCTTTAATAACAGATCGATCCCTTCTCCGGTCTCTGCCGAGACAAAACAGATAGGAACCAGATGATCACTACGCAACGCCTGCTCAAAGGGTTCATGCAATTGATCCGGATTAATTTGCTGGCCCTGTTCCAGATAGACCTCCATTAAATCCTCATCCACTTCTACAACCTGATCCACCAGAGCATCGTGACAGTCGTAAACATTGTCAAACAGAGTCTCACGATCATATTCCGGCTTAAAATAACAATCCACAACACTATGGCCGGTTTTATCCGGTAGATTAATGGGTAAGCATTCAGTACCGAACTGTTCTTGTAGTTCAGTGACCAAAGTCTCCAAATTTTCTGCATCGGCATCAATCTTATTTACGACGATTAAGCGACACTTTTTTCGCTGTTTGGCAATATCAAATTTTTTATTGGTCAAAGCACCTAATTCTTCCTGAGCATTTACCACCAGCGCTACCGTTTCCACGGCCGGAAGAATACTAATATATCGACCGATAAAATCCGGCGTTCCCGGTGTATCGAGAAGATTGACACGATGGTCATGGATATCAAAGTGAGTTAGAGAAGAATCGATGGAATATTTCAGTTGGCGAGATTGCGGATCGTGATCACTATGCATGGTCCCTCGCTCAATCTCCCCCATGCTGCTGATGGTCCCGCTTTGAAACAATAAGCGCTCCACCAATGTTGTCTTCCCTGCACCGGATTTACCGGCCAAGGCAATATTTCGAATGTATTGCATGGCAACCCCCTGTAAAGTCTATGGCTACTTCCTCTAGGATATAATACTATGCCATCCAATGCATCAAAAAAGCTAAGAAATATCTCCTTTGAGACTTTGCTTTCTACCTGAACATCATTGGTTTTTACAGTGACTTATTTGTAGGGGAGAAGTTACTCGCTATTGGGCAATAATCAAACATCAAATAAGGATAAATAATTTCGCATCTAAAACACGCTTTTTATTCTAGGGGACACGGTCAGTCCATGACAGCCAGAGAGCGCGTAGGTTTGGATAGAAGCAGGAGCTGTACCCGTCCACGAACACGCCACATCCAGTATCAAACCAAAAAAGGAACCACTTGCCCTGATTTATATTCACCACTACCACTCTTAAAAACTGAAAGCTACGTAAATATTGATATTGTCCAGTCTAACTACAGCAAGCTAAAAATAATGGATTAGTTTCTGTTACAATCATTTTTAATTTTCCCTTATCCATTATCAATTGCCTTTATTGTTCTTTCATGAAAATCGCCTATTTTATTTCCCCACATGGTTACGGCCATGCCACTCGTTCTATTGCAATTATGCAGGCGTTAAGCAAACGTAATCCGGCAATTGAATTTTTAATTATTAGCAGTTTAAACGAACAAGTATTTAGTGATAGCGGGATAAACTACCTCTATTATCCGGTAGTGACCGATGTGGGATTTTTCCAGCACAATGCCTTTGCCGAGGATATTGAAAAAACGCTTACAGCCCTTGAAGAGCTCTTACCCTTTTCCGATTCTTTGCTAGAGGAATTGGCTCAACTTTGTGGAGGTTGTAGTTTAATCTGTTGTGATATTGCTGCACTGGGAATTGCGGTGGGGCAAAAAGCGGGGATTCCTTCTATTTTATTGGAAAATTTTACCTGGGATTGGATTTATCAACCTTATATTAAGCAAAATAAGAGATTAGAAGAGTTTGCCGATTATTTACGCACTTTCTATAATCAAGCCGGTTATCATATTCAGATGCAACCGTTTTGTCTGCCCAACTTCAACGCGGATCTTGTTGCACCACCGGTTTTTCGTCCCAGTCGCAGTTCCCGACAGGAGGTATTTGCCGACCTTCCAATTAATGGGCGGCCGGTCGTATTAATTACCCTGGGAGGTATTACCACTTCCTATGGATTTATTCAGCGCTTAGAGCAGTTCCCGGACTATTTTTTTATTATTCCCAGTGCCGGGCAATATCAGCTGAATCACAATCATTTGCTGTTACCGGTACAGACACCCTATTATCATCCTGATATGATTCTGGGAAGTGATTTGGTGATATGTAAAACCGGTTATTCCACTATGGCCGAAATTTACCATAGTGGAGTGGCTTTAGCTTATGTGGGAAGATCGGTATTTCCCGAATCTGCCATTATCGAAAAATTTGTTGCTCAGCAACTATCCGGCCAAAAACTCTCTCAGGAAGAGTTTGATAGCGGTGATTGGTTAAACCGCCTGCCGCAATTATTGCAATTACCACGTCTTCCTATCAATCAAGACAGTGGCGCCGACCTGATTGCCGATTTTTTATTACGACTTATAGATTAGACTGTATAGCCTTTATTTGCGCTATCCCTTGATTTAAGCGACTGACTGTTCCCGGCAGAACATCCAATGCCTGTTGAGCATCGCTCTGTTTATCGAAACTGCCATAGGCTAATACAACATTTTTATCAGGCAGTCGATAATAGGATAGTTTATTGGTTAGGTAATAGCCGTAACGCTGAATAAACTGAAACAGCTGCTGTTTTTGTGGCGCTTGTAATAATTGAATGGTGAAATTCTCAGCGGGCTGTTGTTGTAGCCAGTAAGGTCCCTTTAATTTACCTTGAAAGGCATCGCGATTATAGCCTGCATAAGGACCAACGCTATTATTGAGATATTGTAGATTATCATCCACTTCCTGGACTTCCCGACTAAGCAGTTGAATGGTGTCATCCTTGGCCTTAATTTGCTGCTGTTGTTCCGCCAATTGCTGCTGCATCGCACTTAACTGTTGCTGCAACTGTTGATAATTACTTTGCTCTTTGTCTAGAGATTGTTGCTGTAATTGCCGTTGTTGGGCAGCTAAAGATAGCTGATGCTGTTCGATATTGGTTTGTAATTGCCCGGCAGCCCGAGAATTTTTAGCGATGGCCTTTTTTTGCAATTCATTTTGTTCAGCCGCCGTATAATCGGCTTGCCGCATTTGCTGATAGTGGCGATAAGAGAATAGTATTCCCACCACAAGAGCAATTACCAAAAGCAAGAACCCACCACTTAATAAATTAAAGTGATCTTTCTCGCGTTGGATAACGTAGTTAACCTGACGCTGGCTTTTCTTTCCAAGATCAGTGGAGGCTTGAGTCTGTTTTTTTAGCTGAACAATTTTTTCCTGGTGGACTTTCTCTTCACGTTCCAGAATATCGGTACGTTGTTCTAAATGGTAAGCCTCGAGTGCTAACTTCTGATCAAATATAACCAATTCTTCAATCTGGGCTTGGTTATCACTTTGATTTGTGGCCAAATCGTTGCTGACTTTATCTAAACCTTCTGCTTGTTTTTCCAGCTTCTGTTTAATCTTTTCATGACTATGCTGATTTTCACTATCCAGCCTATCAACATTGTCAGTCATTTCACTTTGATGACGACTAACCAATTCAATCTGTTGACTGACACGATCATTCTGTTTAAGCAGGTCCTGATACTCATAAGCGGTTTTTTCGCCCAATTCATCAAGGCGCTTGCCTAAAACTTGTGATTCTGTATCTAAACGAGTTTTCTGAGCAGCTAATTCCTGATCGATATCGGCATTATGCTTCTGCAATTGTTCCGTTTGACCGGAGAGATTTTGCAGATATTGTTTTAAACTCTCCGATTCTGAAGACAACGCCTCAGTTTGCTGTATTAAGGCCTGCTGTTTTTGATCCAAAAACTGTTGCGCCGAGCTATTTTTTTGATTGCTTTCATCAATCTGCCGCTGTAATTTCTGTTCTTGTTGTTGAACAAGCTGTTGTTGCTGTTCCAGAGTTTGTTTATGTGATTCTAGGCTTTTTTGGATATTATCATTCTGTTCTTGATTGCTTTGCTCGAACTCAGAAAGCTGTTTTTCAACACTCAATTTGTCAATTAATAAAGCTAAACGACCACTTTCTTTAATCAACCTTCCCGATTGAGTGTCGAGTACCTGGTAGCTGCTATTGAGTTTAGACAATTGAGCCCGTAACTTGTTAATATCGGAATTACTCAGATCGGAACGCTCATTGACGCCATTAAAGAGCTGTTCAAATTCCTGATGGGATAGATAAAAACGGGTTTCTAGATTGTTCAGAGTCTCTTCGATTGCAGTTAATTTTTGGTTGAGATCTTTTGCTTCAACAGTTGCATCCGCTTCCTGCTTTAAGTTATGTACATTGGTGTTAGCTGTTGTTTTAAAGGCCTTATCCATGGCTGTTTGTTGGGAGCTAGGCTTGGGATTATCGTTACCCTGGTTGGCTTTACCTTTATTGTTTCCCGAACGCTTTTTTGTGGCCATAATTTTACCCTATACTAATTAACCTCTGAGTTATTCTTAACCCAACACCATAGCATATTATTTTTTTATAATATAGTTATTTTACGATTGACTTAAAACAAAGTAATTGAATTATCTATCTGCTACAATCAGTCGATAATAACAAATTTCACCACCCTAAAACATAAGAAAAATAATGATATTCAATGGGGAAGCGATACATGATAAGGCAGTACTTCTATGCTCTATATGACAGTGCAGAAATGACCAATACCACTTCATTTTTTCTCATTCGTCTACTTATCCTACCATCACTGGCTGGCATATTAACCTGGTACTGGATTGAAATTGATTTCACCTTAAGGTTGCGTGCAGTCGACACTATTTTTTTCGGCGGTATCTTTTTCTCCTTTGCCATCACTATTAACACGGCTAATGTCAGACGTTTTCAAGCTATCGATTCCATGGCCAAATTATGGGCGGTGGCCATGTCACTTTGGCACACGGTACGATTGGAACTACCAGAGGATAATATCGAGAAATTCCGCTATGAACTAAGCGAATTTTTCGAATCCATAAGATTATTATTACATATCGATACTGTAGGCCAAGAGCGTAAAGCGAAATTGGCCGAAATCGATCAGTTCTTTGATTATCTCAGTGAAACAATCTATCAACTTCGTGCCGATGGCTTGAATTCCCCAGAAACATCAACCTTATGGAAATGGATTGAAGAGATGAATCATGCCATGGAGAAATTGCTAGCGATTAAGGACAACCGCACCCCAAAATCTTTAAGGATATTTATCGACTGGGCTTTGGTTTGCGGTATGTTATTGCTCACCCCGCTATTTGCCAATTATGGTAACTACGGAATTGTGGTAGCGATAATTATTATGGTGGTACTACTTTCTCTCATTAAAGTGCAAAAAATGTTGGAACATCCTTTTGGAAAGGATTTGGATGATATTGACCTAAGATGTCGGGAAAAAAACAAAGAACGATTTGTGTTGCCTCAGGAACGTCAATAGCTCTTTATTTAGACTTAGAAATAAACGCAATTTCATCACCTGCATCAATTACCGTTAGGCGGTAATAAAACACAAAGTTATGGAATTGCCAAACCGATGCCGGCCGAACAACTTCCATGCTGGATAAATACCTATACATTCCCGTCCGAATGGAATGCTAATATAAATTAACCTTCCTTAATTTCCAACCAGTTCATTTTTCTGCAACACTTTATAAATTTTTTTACTGGTCTTGGCCAATTGGCTAATCTCTCCTAAACTGGGTAATTCACCAGCGTTAAGTTTAAATTCCCAGTTTTCCAATTCCGTATCAAGATATTCCAGTAATTTTAACGAACATCCCTGACATCCCCCTGAACAGATATTTGCTTCAGGCATATCAAAAGGCATTGCGATCCTGACTTCTTGAATCAGGTTTTTCATTGCGGTGGGTCTATCGGGCTTCACAAGCTATCTTACTTTTAATAGAAGGAAACTTAAGTTTAGAGTAACTATATGATTTAAAGTTATTAAATTGATAAAAAACAATCATTAGACTATATTGATTTGCTCAGCTAACATGATTATAACCGTTTTATCCCGGTTCTAATATTTTTTTCGAAATAAGAAAGAGATAGCGGTCAAATATATCCAATATTATCTGCTTTATAATTTTTATTTTTCAAAGAGATAGTCTATAAAGTAACAATAAGCTGAGAAGCATAAAATTTAAATTCGATTTAATCCCATAATGATATAACAATAATGGTGTAAAAAATGGCTAGTATATCTGAAATTAAAGGCATGGATGAACAGAGCATCACAAAGCTGAAGGAAGCTGGAGTGACTACAGTCGATAGTTTTCTTGAAGCTTGTGCGGAAAAAAAGGGGCGCAAAGAATTATCCGAAAAAACGGCTTTGGATGAAAAAGCAATTTTAAACTGGGCAAATCGAGCCGACCTTTCTCGAATCAAAGGGGTCAGCACTCAATATGGTGACTTGCTAGAATGCGCTGGTGTCGATACCGTCCCCGAATTGGCTCAACGCAACGCAGAAAATTTACTGTCTAAAATGACTGAAGTAAATGAAGCCCAAAATCTGGTACAAAAAATACCAACCGCAAGCCAAGTACAAGACTGGGTCGCTCAAGCAAAAGTGCTACCTCGTGCCATCAACTATTAAAAGGGAACTTTTATGCAAATCTTTAATATTAAGACCACTTCTTTTGCCTCATTAGCTTTATTCTTAACGCTTTTCCTGTTTTCAGGAGTGGCTTCGGCAAAAGCCTGTAAAGAATTATCCAAATCAGCCTGCAATAGCTCCAATTCTTGCTCCTGGGTAAATGGTTATACGACAAAAAAAGGGGTAAAAGTGAACTCATATTGCCGTAATAAAGCTAAAAAATCCAGCAAGGATAAGAAATCCACAAAAGATGATGGCAAAAAATCCATAAAGAAGGATACGGAGTCTTCAACCAAGAAAGGTAAAGAGTCTTCAACCAAGAAAGGTAAAGAGTCCTCTACCAAGAAGAGTAAAGAGTCTTCAACTAAGAAAGGTAAAGAGTCCTCAACTAAGAAAGATAAAAAGTCCTCAACTAAGAAAGATAAAAAATCATCCGATACAAAAAGCAAAAAGTCTTCAAGTAAGAAAAAATCATCCGACAAAAAGGATAAGAAATCATCAACCAAGAAAGACAAAAAATCGACTAGTAAAAAGTCTGATAAGAAGTAATTCTTACCTTCCTGGATAATGTGTACTCAAGTATAACCGGCTGCTTTTAATTCAGCCGGTTACACTCATTTGAGGTGTTAGTTATGCAACAAAATGAACTTATAGAACTCGCTAGTCAATTATTTCAAGGCAAGCTGGATCAAGATGGCGATGGTATTGATATTGGCGATATCCAGGCTGCTTTGGGAAATTTACTTTCCGATGACAACGGCAATTTGGATATTCAATCACTAATTTCCAATATGAACTTCGGAAGCTTGATGGATATTGCATCATCCTGGCTGGGTGACGGTGAAAACCAGAGTATTTCAGCCAATCAAATTAGTGATATACTAGGTTCAGAAAAACTATCTGCCTTTGCCGAGCAGTTGGGTATAAGTGAAGAGAATGCCAGCAATGGTCTTTCCGAAGCATTACCCTCTTTAGTAGACAAATCCAGCAGCGGAGGAGCTTTGCTTGATTCGGTAGGTGGCCTGGATGGTGTTATGTCCTTGGCTGGAAAACTATTTGGCCGATAAAAATTAAATTTATAACAACTTTTGAAACAGACTATCCAGCAAACCCAAAGCCTAGAACGGTTTATCCCGGTCGCTCTTGATGAATTAATCAATGAATTGATGTTGTTTGAAGGACTTGATAAGAACTTTAAACAACAGTTTCAATTATTCTGCGACAAATATATTGCTCTCTATCATGCGCAGTTAAAGCAACAAAATGAATTAGTCGAACATTATCTACCCTTTAGCCCTGATCGCGATACCATTAGCAAATTCCAACCTAGCCCTGAACAATACCTCTTTCATGAGGAGAAACTATTTCTTGGTGTGGATAGTATCTTACAAAAAGCCAATTTTGAATCTCTAACAAAAGAACAATTAAATAAAGCATTGAATAAAACCTCTCCCTATGGAGTCGAGGTATCGGTTAATTTTGATGCTTTTGAGGCGATAAAAATATATTATCGAGGTGCATCGGTTAAAAAAGAATGGCAGCGAAATTGGAAAACCTTATTTTTTAAAAAAGAGCCAATTGAAGTTCCCATTTATCGTCGCTTATTTCTTCTACTAAAGCCCAAAAATCAAGAAACTTTGATTACGGAATTGCAAGCCAAATCCAATCTGGATTATCAAAAGGCCAAGAAACAAATTGAGAAAAAGATTAACTTAATGCCTGACGTTTTGGACGGCCACACCATTTTTATTAAACTTTTTAAAGATATTCCCCAGTCCGATCTAGAAATGATTTTCCCCAATACTCGGATTAGAATGCGGCTATTGGATAAGCTACGACTTAGTATAACCGGTGGAGGAGGAACGATAGGAGGCATAATTGCCACGGCCGGAAAATTAGCCAGTGCCTTAGATCCCATGACCATTATTTTGGCTATTAGCGGTTTTGTCGGGGTATTATGGCGCCAAATCAGCAATATATTTAGTCAACGCACCAAATATATGGCAGCATTAAATCAACACCTCTACTATTACAATATGGATAATAATCGTGGAGCCCTGGCACACATTGTCGATTTAGCAGAAGTAGAAGAATGTAAAGAAACCATACTGTGTTATTTTTTTCTCGCTCGATTTGGAGCCATGGAAAGTGACGAGCTGGATCAACGTATAGAAAACTATATCCGGGATAAGTACTCCGTTGCGATGGATTTCGAGGTAAGCGACGGCATCCGTAAACTTACTGAATTGGGATTGCTGGAAACTCAACAAAAATTAAAGTTATTGCCTTGGCATGAAAGTTTGTCTTTACTCGAAAAACATTGGCAGCAAAGCTTTCCTTAGTCTTAACTAAACCAAAGTATTTATGCCAATAATGCTAATACCGACTGTGGCAAACTATTGGCCTGTGACAATACCGAGGTCCCAGCTTGTTGCAAGATCTGGTATTTAGTTAAATTGGCAGTTTCTTGAGCAAAATCAGCATCTTCTATGCGTGAACGCGCTGCCGACAAATTGGCTGAGGTATTTTCTCCAACTCGTAATACAGACTCAAAGCGATTTTGCACCGCCCCCAAATTGGCTCTGGCCGTGTTTAGCGAAGTCAGGGCATGATCGATAGCAACAACATAACTTAACGCCTTGGTCGCCGTACTGACATTATCAGCCCCCAAAATATGTCCCATACTAGTATAACCACCCACCGAAGTAGTTATTACCTTAATCTGATTAGCTCCTGCTCCGGCATCCGGCCCAACTTGAAAATCATAGCTGGAGGCTTCGGTATCTAATACTTTTTTACCATTAAATTCTGTCAATGCTGCCCGGCTAATTTCTGCCTTAAGCTGAGATACTTCAGCTTGTAAGGCTGCTCTATCTGTCGAAGTATTGGTAGCATTTGCTGACTGCACCGCTAACTCCCGCATTCGCTGCAGGTTATTGGCAATTTCATCCAAAGCTCCTTCTGCAGTTTGTGTCAGGGATATCGCATCAGCGGCATTTCGAACGCCCTGATTATAACCTCGAATTTGAGCGGTAAAACGGGATGCAATGGCTATTCCCGATTCATCATCTTTAGCACTATTGATTCTTTTACCAGACGATAAACGACGTAATGCCTCATTTAGGGAATGATTGGTACGGGTTAAATCCCGCTGGGCACGAAGCGATGTGGTATTAGTCGCTATAACCTGTGGCATCGAAATAGACTATGAGTTGAAAAATTTATAAAAACTAACTATATTAAGCCGGATATACCTACATCAATATTTACGGTATTTACCAGTTCTGTAACTTATAGCGGCAGAAAAAGGGTAACCTTTAGCAATATATTTACAAAAGGTTTTATTATGACTATGGATATTAATGGAATCGGAGCCTCTGAATACTTTAGCCTCTACCAACCTCAGAAATTAAAGATGGCTGTCGCCAATCGAATTACCGAAAACTCTGCCGAACAATTTCAACCTAATGACTTAGAACGCTACAATCAATCCATTATCGATCAAACCAACTCCGTTAATGTAGAAACTTATAGTCCAGGTACCAACAATCCTATTGGCAATACCAAAGGCAATATCCTGGATGTTTTTGCTTAAAACAATAGGCAAGCTTTTGAATTTATAACTTAGAGCATAAACAAGCCTTATAGTTTTTTCTATTTTTCTTGCAATAGGGCTTTTTATCAGCAATGGGATAAAAAGTCCGTAAAGCCCGCTGTTTAATCACCATTTGGCTAAAATGACGAGGAATACCCTCTAGTTTGGTTTCAAATAAACAGGCCTCCTTACTATTTTTGCCCACCCGGCGATTGGCCTGCTTAAATGCTTGGGTACCTGCAATTAATATGGCTTCAGCATGCATCAGTCGATTATAGCCACTGACACATTTGACCCTATCTTTACCACTTTCGGGATCACGATAACTAACACTAGTGGTATACACCGGAGGAACAATTTTCTCCCGTAAGAAAAACTGGCGACATTTAGCAATAGGCCTATTATCAACATGTTTATTTAACTTTCGATATCCAGCCCAGCCCCGATCCTGGGCTTGCCAGTACCGAGCAGCATAATGAAAACCACCTAAATTGTAATGTTCCGGCTCACCACAAAAAACATGCTGAAAACCTTTTTGTTCAAACCATACTCTACGCAGATCATGGACGAATTGTTTATCATCCTTGGCTCTACCAAAAATTTTATCACCCAAGGCCTGACGCATTCGCTGAAGGCTGCTGTGGTGATTTTCCGACAATAGCATCTGCTCAAAATCGCTGGCCTTAACATCATCCCCCCAATTACCACATAATTCCAATACATCCAAATCCAATTCGGTCAGCTCCGGATCTTCAGGCGCGTATCGAGTACTAATATCTTTATCAAAAAAGGGTTCGAAAGCGTTGCCAACGCCTATTGAAAAACTAAAAAAAAGACTGATTAGAAATATAGTGATGGATTTCATCAATTTTTAGACCTGTTTAAAAGTATTACATAATCCAACACGACCATTATCAAATCCCTGCTTAAACCATTGCACACGTTGTTGAGAGCTGCCATGCGTGAAGGATTCCGGTGTAACATAGCCGCGACTCTGTTTCTGTAATCTATCATCACCGATGGCACTGGCCGCTTGCAAGGCTTCTTGAATATCGCCGGGTTCTAAAACTTGTTTTGCTTTTTGAGCATGATAAGCCCAAACCCCGGCAAAGCAGTCCGCTTGTAATTCCAACTTAACCGAAAGTTTATTTCCTTGTGCCTTACTCATCTCCTGACGAGCCTTTTGGACTTTTCCCGATATGCCCAATAAATATTGCACATGATGACCAACCTCATGCGCGATTACATAGGCTTGGGCAAAATCACCCGGAGCATTATGTCGCGCCTTTAAATCGCTATAAAAACTTAAATCTATATAGACCTTTTTATCGGCAGGGCAATAAAATGGCCCCATGGCTGCACCTGCCATTCCACAAGCCGAGGAGACAGAATCGGTAAATAAAACCAGTCGTGGTTCCTGATAGTTTTTCCCCATTCCTTTAAATAATCCGTGCCAGACATCCTCCGTATCGGCCAATACCACCGAAACAAACTCTGCCAGGCGGTTTTCGCTGACAGAAGGTTGATAGCTCTGCGACTGAGTAGCAGTCGTGTTATTACCAACGCCACCTAAATTGAGAATAACACGAGGATCAACACCAAAATACATCCCCACTAAAGCCAGTAGAATAATCCCGATACCTCCTCCTCCAGCTTTGCGGCCAATTCGACGTCCACGATTATCTTCCACATTACTGCTTCTGCGGCGATTTTCCCATTTCATGTGTATATCCCATTTTTGATTTCAACAACTAGTTTAGAAACATGTGTTTACAAATACAATGACTATTTAAAATTAAAAGGACGTATAATTGTAAATTCAAGCAAGTTTGAATAAGAGATTGATAAAATTAGCGCTTGAACTAAATTTGTAGTATGCATTTAGACAGCTTTATACTCTCAGCCTTACTACTATTAGCCGTTACATCCATTGCCGTAGCCTTTTGCCGACAAGTCGGTCTTGGCTCTATATTGGGACTGCTGGTAGCCGGTATTATAGTCGGTCCTCATTCCCCCGGCCCGTATATAACCGAACACGTAGAGGATGTCAGAAACTTTACCGAATTAGGCGTGGTATTGCTGTTGTTTGTCATTGGGTTAGAGGTTCATCCAAGCCGTCTATGGTCTTTACGACGAGATCTATTTGGTCTCGGCTCTTTACAGATTTTACTAACCGGATTAGTAATCGCCGTCTATGTCTGGTTTAGTGCCCAATCATGGGAAACTGCTCTCATTATTGGCCTAACCCTATCTCTATCATCCACTGCATTTATTATGCAGCAGTTACAAGAACGAGGAGAATTTGCCAGCAAGCACGGCAGTTGTACTTTTGCTATATTGATGATGCAGGACTTGGCAGTAGTTCCTTTATTAGCTTTATTGCCCTTGTTATCCGACGTAACGGCTCTTTCTTCAAAGACTTCTTTTAGTCAACAGCTTTTAATCCTGATCGCAATGTTTATTATGCTATGGCTATTTGGCCGCAAAGTCGTCCCACTCTCACTGGAATGGTTGGCTCGACACAATAATCGTGACGCCTTTCTACTGGTAGTATTCTTGTCGGTTTTTTTTGCTGCCTGGGCTATGCATCAAGCCGGTTTATCTATGGCTTTAGGTGCTTTTTTAATGGGAATGTTATTAGCCGATTCAAATTTCAATACCCAGATCCGAGCATATATAGAACCTTATAAAGGGCTTCTGATGAGTCTATTTTTTGTGGCCGTCGGTATGTCAATTGACCTGGGAGAATTAGCCAAGCAGCCACTTGATTTTATTGAGTATTCAATACTGCTTATTTGTATAAAGTTGGCTGTCTTATTTCCTTTGGCGTTACTTTTCGGATATTCTCGCAGCGATTCGGTACGTATCGCTTTTTATTTGGCCCAGGCTGGTGAATTTGGATTTGTTTTATTTGGTTCGGCTCTGGTATTAAATGTTATTGATAATGCCACATTCATTATGGCTGTGGGAGTCATTTCCATGAGTATGCTGGCCACACCAATTATGGTCAAAATTGGTGATAAACTAGCTCGAAATCTGGAACAGTCGCAGCGAAAAAAACATAAAATCGACAGTAATTTAGTCAACGATGCTAAACAAAAAAAAGTGCTAATCTGCGGTTATGGGCGAATGGGGCATACCATTGCCATGTTACTGGAATCGAGTGGTGTTCCCTTTATCGCATTTGATACCAACGCAGAACGCATTGCCCAAGGGATAGCTCAAGGACATATCGTACTATATGGCGATTTTTCCAACCCGGAATTACTAATGGCAGCCCATGTAGAAAGGTGTTCATTGGTAATAATTACCAGCAATTTCGAATCAACTGCCTTAAAAACCGTATCTCATCTACAGATTATCGCTCCCCATGTGCCAATTATAGCCCGCGCCAAGGATTTGGAAGCTTGCGGACGTCTAACCCAAGCTGGTGTAACAGAAGCATTTCCGGAAGTAATCGAAGCAAGCTTGCGGGTTGGTTCCAAAGCCTTGCAAATGGTAGGTCCTCCGAATAACAATATCGATAGGTTAATTCGTGGTGTACGCGAAGATGATTATCAATTGGTTCGAGAACCTAATGATGAAAACTAAATGCTTCAGAAAAACCTTAAAAATATGATGATTTAGACATTCCCAGCAGTCTTAACCAATGTGCTAGCTTTGATAACAAAATATTGGGACACAATATGATAAGCATTTGGGAAGGCGGTTGCCAAAAATCTGGATTTTTTTAAACAAGATGCCAAGAGCAGCATTGATAATTTATTTTTTTGTCTGTCATTTAAAATCATAAAAACTGATTATTTTCTTAAACTTTTAACTTGGTCACAAAAACGTTAAAAGCAAATGACTAAACTAGAAACTAGCAAAATGCCACAAATGGCTTCTCATTTTGCTAAAGAGCTTGTAAGTTTGGCCGATGCTATAAGTAACAGGGGATTTTAAACTAGGTCAAAACAATCTTTTATATATATGGTCTGTTAATTGCTTGATTAATAGCAAAGAATTAATAGGAGCTTACTATGACTCATTTACAACAAAAAACAATTGATGAAATGATGCGACAAGGCCTACACACCGAACTTTATACCGCAGCACGTTGCTGGGGGAAAAATATCCGATTTCAACTAAGTGGAATTGCACACATCCCTGGCTTGCTTATAGATTTAATTGAAAAGTCAAATATGGAAATCGAACGTCGTCATTGATTAATGTTCAATAGAGGACTACATCAATAGTTTCCAGTATGGTTTCATCAATTTCCATGTTTTTACTTTTTGCCAACTTAAGATTCAGTATTTTACTAATTGATATGGGATGATAAATGGTTTCCTTTTCTATCACCCAATTATTCTCCATGATATTAGCGACAATTTGGGCAGCCTGAATTCCCAAAGCATAATGATCGGGAATAACGGTAAAGGTACCGAATTTTATATCATCTCTGGTTAACTCTTCGGTTCCAACCACTACCGGTTTATCGAAGTGTCTGATAGCAGGCAACCAGCCATTTTGAATGACCCGAGGACTTAATAGGGCATTGTCATTAACAACCCACAAAGCGTCAATATCATCTCTATCCAGAAGATGCCTTAAATGGTAACTAAACTTTTGAAAACTGACTCGATTAGGTAGCCTAACTGTAACTAACTCAAACTCTTCCAGTTTACAGAGTTCTCGATTAATTTCTATCTGCTCGTCCAACCATGCTCGATAAATAACACCGACTCTTCTAATGGGCATATCACTAAGCATGCGCATATGGACCAAGCTGGTAATTGCCGGTACTTCATAGCGAATCCCGACTATATTTTTAATCCCGGTGATTAGTCGATCTACATGGATAGCTGAAACAGTAATACTAGGAGGGAAGTTAGCCTCAGGGTGCAATTGCTGATATTTCTTATATAAGGAAACCGGCGAGTTACCAAATAATATTATCGCTTTTGGAGAGACGGTATGAATTAAGTTACTAATGTGCTCTACGGTAGTGTCCGGACTCACTACTTTTTCATAAATAATCAGCTCTTCACCAATATCATCATCGATAGCTTCCAGGGTTTCGCTAAAAATTTCACCTTCAACCCTTATAGCTACTACCTTGGCTAATTCAGTACTGTTAGGAACGTTATCAATTGATGTCTTAATCTCGGCCAAACCATATTGAATAAAACCGAACCACAAGCATATAACCACATGAATTGATGCAACTTTCTTCCCTCCTCCCCCACGAATAAAGCTCATCGTCTCCACCATAAGACTTGATGCAAGAGACACTCTATATCGAAATTATTCATAGAAAGAAACATGTAATTTAAACTCGCCATTGTTTTTATCTTTTTAGATGGGCTTATTACACACCTGAATATCTGAACTTTATCGCCGTTTAATAAAAAAACTGTAAATATAAGGCGGCAATTATATACTATTTCTTTGAATTTAGCATTCATTTCTTCCATTTATTTCAATATACCAGAAAGACATACAGTTTATTTTTACATTAAACAACGCATTTAAATTACACTTTTTCACCAACTGAGTCTGTTTTTAATTTATTTAGCCACAAAAAAGCCATTCTATACCCTTTTAAATCAGAAAATTACAAGCTAAAGCAAAAAAAAACATTAAGAAAATATGGAATTTGCCGAATCATAGTCTAAGGTAAGGAGATAACTATTTAAAAGAGGGATTGAATAGTGCAGTTTATTTCTAAGTTTATTTCTTCCGTAAAAGGCCGTCTGGGCCTTCTAATCTTAATAGCGATTATTGGTTTAGGTTTTTTCGGGTCAATCAGTATCTATGAATTTAACCAAATAAAAAATAGTTTGAATTTTCTGAAAACGGATATTAGTAATAAACGTCAGCAAGTCATCCAAAATAAACAAAACATATCGGATAAAAAAACTCAGCTTTCTCGTGATAAACAACAAATTTCGCAAACCAAACTAAGCTTGTCGGAAAAAAAATTGGCCATCTCAACTAAAAAAGAAGAGATGATCGAGCGCTCTTTCCAAACCAGTCAGAAGTCACAAATTATATTTTTACTCATGGAAGCTTTGGCCAAAGGTGAAGACATTATCTGGAAACACGCCTATATCGCCTCATACAGCCAGCAAAAATCAGAAATCATAAAAGCCATCAAAGGAATAAAGACAGAACGCGAAAACTTAATTTATGCCTTTACTTATCTGGTCCCCCAGTCAGAAGAAGAACGTTTATTGAAAGAAAAATTTCTAAACTATATTAAGTCCAATCTTAAACCCATGTTGAAAGAAGTAGTCACGAGTATTCATAAAAATCAACTGGATAAATTTGACAAAGTCCGAGCAAAGGTTCCCAAAGTTTATGATGAAATAAGACTCATGGGCCATGCTTTAGTGGAAATTGTTAAGAAGCAAACTAAAGAATTCGAAACTCAACGCGACAAGCTGAGAACCCAAGAAAACCAAATGGTAGCAAAGGAGAAAGAACAGTTAGCATTAGAGCAGAAACTCAATGAAAGTGAAGGTAATTTGATTAAAGAAGAGGCTCGTTTAACCCAACAAGGAAATGAAGTGGAACAGCAGTCCAGCCAACAGCTCACCGATTTGGAAAACGAAATTAATAATGCGTTAGGACAAATTTACCTGATTTTTTCCCTAATCATTGTATTTTTATTAATTTCCGGTTGGTTCCTGGCCTCAGTTATCACCAAACCCCTCCTTTCTGTAGTGACTGATATGCAGGAAATTGCCGCTGGGGAAGGTGATCTAAATAAACGTTTGGACAATTGCAGTATTACCGAGCTAGACGACATAGTAAACGCTTACAATCTTTTTACCAGTAAATTGAGCGATACCTTTGGCTCTGTAAGCGGCACTATTAATGAGGTTGCTTTAGCCTCTGCGCGACTTAAGGAAGACTCTGAAGAAAGTAATTCTATCGTCCGATTACAACAATCGGAAACCGATGATACCGCCCAAGCCATGCATAAAATGTCGGATGGTTTTACCGGCATGGCAGACAATGCCACACATGCTGCAGACTCTGCCCGTAATATTCACGAAAAGAGTTGCGTAAGCATTAATAACATTCAACAAACACTCTCATCCATCAGCCATGTCTCGAATGAAGTTGATGACGCCGCACATCATGTGGAAAATTTATCGGGTAATATAAATGATATCAGTAATGTACTTAGCCAAGTCAATGACATAGCTTCGCAAACCAATTTGCTGGCTTTAAATGCTGCCATTGAGGCTGCACGCGCTGGTGAACAGGGACGTGGCTTTGCGGTTGTGGCCGATGAAGTGCGCGGCCTCTCGACCAACACCCACGACGCGATTCAACGTATTGACGATATTATGAATCAGCTAATGGGCAATGCTGGTAAGGTGGTGGAAAAAATGGATAAAAGTAAGGAATTGGTGCATATGAGTAAAGAAAATGCATCTGAAGTTGTTTCCGAATTACAAACCATTTTAAACGACATTGATAGCATTAAGGAGATGAATATCAATATCTCATCAGCAACCAATAACCAAGTTCAACTAACACAGGTTATGGATAAGAACATCGATAAAATTAATAATGCTTCATCACAAATTACAGAACTCAGTCAAAAAACCGATAATGAGGCTCATTCTCTCGCTAATTTAGTCGAAGAGTTAAAGCAGCAGATTAAAATATTTCATAGCGACTCCGTCGGTTAATAAAGATTGTTATTAGGGGCTGTAGACTTACCATGGCCTTAAAATCAAAGTCATGTCACAACGTTATCAATTTAACCGTCTGGAATTTGCAGGTGCTTTAGGTGATCTAGGTTCATTGATTCCAATTGCCATGGCGATGATACTGGTAAATGGAATCAGCCCGGTTGGTATTTTTTTTAGCGTGGCTATCGCATATTTGGCCAGCGGCCTATATTACGGTGTTACCGTTCCGATCCAGCCAATGAAAATCATCGCAGCCTATGCCATTGCAACCGGTATGAATTCCGACCAAATTTTCGCCTCATGTTTATTAATGGCGATATTGCTATTAATCATTGCGCTAAGCAATAGTATTAAATATATTAAAAAATATACCCCTTACGTTATTATTTGTGGCGTTCAATTTACCACCGGGGTACTACTAATGCTGGGAGGTCTGGATTTTATATTAGGCTATTCCCCCTTTCAGACCTTGCAGCAAAGTGCCGAGCCATACTTGCAAATTCAAACTATCGGCCCGTTAGCGACAGGAATTGTAATTGCTGCATTTGCCTTCGTAACTACACTAATTTTTCTTAAAAGTCGCAAATATCCGGCCGGTCTTATTTTGATACTTGGAGGAGCTGTAGGTGGATATCTGCTCGGCGCTCGCCCTCAACTCGAACTAGAAAACCTAGGTTGGCATTTTCCCGAAATTATGAGCTTTCCCTTTCCTGGTCAAATCGATTTCAGTTTGGCTCTATTTGCCCTTGTAATACCTCAACTCCCCATGACCATGGGTAATGCCGTTTTAGCCTATAGTGATTTATCAAAAAAATATTTTGCAAACAAGTCTGAAAAAGTGACCGAAAAAAATTGCTGCCTAAGTATGGCGGTAGCGAACATTTTTAGCTTCATTTTTGGTGGTATACCAATCTGCCATGGTGCAGGAGGACTTGCCGCCCATTATCAATTTGGCGCACGCAGTGCAGGAGCCAATATTATCATCGGCTCAATTTTGCTCTTACTCACTTTGCTATTAGGTGAAAATATAGTCGCATTATTTTATCTCTTGCCCATGGCAATATTGGGCGTGTTATTAATATTTGCCGGCTGGCAATTAGTTTTAACAATCCGTACCTTGAGCAATAAAATAGATTTTCTCATTATTCTATGTATGTTGTTCATTACGCTGGCAAGCAATTTAGCCTGGGGATTCATCCTGGGATTACTACTTGTTGTTCTGCATAAAACATTTATTAAATATCCTTAATGTTCATACCCAATAAAATCAAGCGTTAACCTATCGTAACGGAGAATCAGCATGATAGGTTAACTTGGCATGAATTACTTGTGTAACATCAAAGACAAAACAATATTTGTTCATTAATATTGAAATATTGTTTTCTCGGTTCTATGCTCAAAGGTATGAACTGCCAATAAAACCTATCTGAGATTAAATCAACTCATGGGTAAAAAACACAAATAGGGAATTAAAAATGAACAAGCTAATCGCTCTGGCATTAGCTGCCGCAATGGTTCCTTCGGCCGCTTTAGCCTCCCCTACCCTATATGGAAAAATCCATATGGGCATCAATTATCTCGACAATGATTCAAAATCAGTGGCAGATGGAGGTGTGGGCGATTATAGTTCTATGAGTTTAACGTCTGCTTTTTCTCGCTTAGGATTTAAAGGTACGGAACAGCTGGATAATGGTTTACAAGCTGGATTTCTATTTGAATGGCAAGTTGGCGTTGACGGCAGTAGAGACTTGAGTCAACGTAATCGTGGTGTTCATTTAAGCGGCAATTTTGGAAAAATTCTGTTTGGCCGTTGGGATACTCCAATGAAAAAACTCAATGGCAAGGTCGAGTTTTTTAGTGATAAAGTTGGCGACATAGATAATGTTACCATTGGAAAATCCTATATTGACGGACGCCACAACAATGCCATTATCTATAGCACTCCTAAATGGGATGGTTTCACATCCAGTGTTGCCTACTACCTCGATACGGACAATGCTTCCGGAGACGACACGGATAATCAAAATATAATTTCTGCCAATATTATCTATACCAATGGACCGTTATTACTGGGTTTAGGCTATAACCATGTTAATGCTGCAGACAACGGCAATGAAGAAGATGAAACCGATTGGCGCTTGGGTGGTACTTATAATATGGGTAGTATGAAAATTGGTGGTAGTTTCACCCTATTTAACGATGGCCTGGGAATTTCTAAAAATGACTTCAAAGTTTATACCTTGAGCGGCTCATACAACTTTGGTAACAACTCATTACGGGCTCAATACGTCCATAAAACAGAAGGTTTGGACGATGACGAAACAGCCACCTGGGCAATTGGTTTCGATCACAATATGTCCCGACGCACCTCCGCTTATGTGGCCTATTCGCAAGCCCATAATGGTAATCAGGCCAGTGCAGTACCTTATGCCAAAACCAACAATGGAAAAAATGAAGCAGATCCCGATAGCACACCGAAAGGATTTACCCTTGGTTTAATCCATAAGTTTTAATTCATATGGTTTAATTCATAGTTTTTTTAATTACAGCACATCTTTTTTATAGCTATTGAAAAATTGTCGAGCAGTCCGGCCACTTTTGGCCCCGCGAGTCATAGAAAACAACTTGGCTGCCTCGTGCAGCTTTTCCCTGTCTCCGGAATAGTCAGGAAACAAACTATCCACCACAGCCAGATATTTATCATAGTTCATAGGATAAAACGATAACCACATACCGAAGCGATCCGAAAGAGAGATTTTTTCTTCCACAGCATCTTTATAATGAAGTTCTCCATTTACAATTTCACTGCCCAGATTATCACTCATGGTTTCCGGTAATAAATGACGACGGTTGGAGGTCGCATAGATCAAGATATTTTCCGGCGGCAACTCAATGGAACCTTCCATAACACTTTTCAGATGCTTGTAATTATTTTCATGCGCCTCAAAAGAGAGATCGTCACAATATAATATAAAGCGATAATCCAACTCACGAATATCATCGACAATTTCCGGTAAAAAGATCAGATCATCTTTATCGACTTCAATCAAACGCAAGCCTTGATGATTAAATTGATTCAAAATTGCCTTTACCAAAGACGATTTACCCGTACCTCGCGCTCCCCACAATAAGGCATTATTACACGGTTGTCCGCGAATAAAAGCTCTGGTATTGTCCAACAAATGTTGTTTTTGATTGTCAATTCCAATGAGTTCATCCAGGGTAATGGGGTCAATATTTTGTACTGGACGCAAATACTCTTTGCGTTGCCTCCATATAGCTGCAACAGATTTATCCCAATCAATTTTCATATAAGCTTAATTCTCTGTTTTTAAAATGGTGACCTCAGCAGTTATCTGCTAAACTTTTGTCAAATGTAATAATTTTCCACAAACTATTCAATCTAATTCGGGACCGATCAAAATAAGCCCATTTGCTTTACACACAGACACAAAAAATCCTCTGAAAATTCAGCTTAAAGTCGTCAATTAATAAAAAATTTAGTGTACGATAACTGGTGAGTTAGCTTGAGACGCC